>Ga0187782_10003703_pt1 | contig 11394 bp, 9 predicted proteins | sample 0715_SJ02_MP15_2_FD_132454 | JGI IMG/M metagenome (GOLD analysis project Ga0187782, IMG submission 132454) | Tropical peat soil microbial communities from peatlands in Department of Meta, Colombia - 0715_SJ02_MP15_20_MG | ecosystem: Environmental > Terrestrial > Soil > Wetlands > Peat | place...
AATCAGGCTCGGCTGATTCGTGTGCAGATCATAATGGCTGTTTTTGTCGTGGCTGCGTCGCTCATACTGGTAAAACCATTTGGCATGATCGGAGTTGCTACGGCCGCCGCTATGACCAATGCCTTGAGCAACTGGTTGTTTCTGCGCGAAGTGCGCGATGCGCTGCATCTCTCGCCTTACAACCGAACTTACTTTCGCCTGATTATGCCCGCTATGGGTAGTGTGGCTGTCACGCTGGCAATCAAATTTTTCGTTGCACAGCTTCCTCATCAATGGCTCTGGATCGGCGTAACGCTCATCGTCTCTTACGGGGCATTCTGCGGATTGGCCTTGCTGTTCGGGCTGGACCATGACGACAGAATAATTGTTGATGCAATATTCAACCGACTTCGGGGAGCGGGGAAATCACTCTCGTTCAGATGACGAATAAGAGAAACATCAGCCTGCCCGAGGATCTTTGCGCGTCGGCCGAGCAGAAGTTCGGGACGCAATTTCAAAGCATCGAGGCGTTACTGGAGTTCATTTTGCAAGAACTTCTCCGAGACGATGCCGAGAAGCTTGACCAGGAGGAAAAAGCGATTCTCGAAAAGCGTTTGCGAGATTTGGGATACATGTGAACTTTATGCGAACGCGGTCAACTCTGGGACAACGAGTGCCAATCGTGTTGCATGAACCAAAATGATCACTCGCCTGCGGCAAATGTTCTCTCGTGGACAATCTTCTCGGCAGACGCTTCGATTCAGTCGTCCTCTCATTCTTTTTCAGAGCGACGACTGGGGGCGCGTCGGCGTGCGCGATCGAGAAGGTTGGAACGAATTGCTGGCCAATGGTCTGAACCTTGGCGAACAGCCGTACGACCATTACAGCCTTGAAACGTGCGACGATTTGCAGGCACTAAGTGTGACCTTAAAGAAACACCGAGATTCTGCTGGCCGCCATCCGTGTCTGGGGATGAATTTCGTCACCGCGAATGTGGATTTCCCGCGTGCGGTGGAAGTGGAGAGCGAACAAATTCCTCTGCGACCTCTAACAGAAGGCTTGCCTGAACCATGGCAGCACCCCGGATTGCTGGATGCCTATCAGCAAGGCGTTCGCGACGGTCTGTTCTTTCCAGCGCTGCACGGATTGACTCATTTTTGTTCTGCGGCGGTCGCGCGTGAGCTTCGGGTTGACGGAGAACGCCGGCGGTTGCTTCACACGCTATGGCGCGCTGGCACTCCGTATATCTACTGGCGAATGCCATGGATCGGATATGAGTACTGGGATCCGCATCAGCCGTCCGATCGACGATTTCTTCCGTTCGCAGAGCAATGCCTTGCTATTCAGTGCGCGGCAGAGATTTTTCGGACGCTGTTTGGATCGACGCCTTTGAGCGCGTGTGCTCCTGGGTATCGCGCGAATCAAGACACAAAACGAGCGTGGTTTGACGTTGGTGTGCGGGTGGTTCAAGGAGGGCCCGGCGAAAAACGGGAGCCTTCGCTCGATACCAGCGGAATGTTGCTCGCCTTTCGCAACGTGGAGATGGAACCAGCAACGGGAGCGTGCGGGCTTGAAAACATCGTGAAGCAGGCAAACGATTGCCTGGCGCAGGGTCTGCCTGCCATCGTTTCCGTGCACTCGATCAACTTTCATTCGACGCTGCATGACTTCCGCACGCCCACACTGGCGCTACTCGATGCTTTTCTTGCGGCGATGGAAAAACAATGGCCGGATCTTCTCTATGTGCACGATGGCGACCTGTGGCAGGCCGTGAATAGAGGCTCAATCGCGAGAGAGAGTGGCGAAATTAAGATTGCTGTTACGACAGTGGGATGAGCATCGGAAACTCGAAGTGGAGGAGCCAGCGAATCGATAGTGTGACAGAGAACAAGCAATCGCTACTTCTGATCACCGTGGACTGTTTGCGAGCCGACCATTGCAGTCTCTACGGATATTCACGTCCCACGACGCCGTGTCTCGATTCTCTGGCAACAGAATCGATTGTTGTTCCGACCGCCGTAGTCGCTGGCACCCCTACTTATTATTCGCTCCCGGCAATCTTTGCTTCACGCATGCCGCTCGCTTTAGGACGGGATGTAATTGGCCTGGCTTTTGGTGAAGAGACGTTGGCTGGGGCTCTACAACGAGCGGGTTACAAGACGGCAGCGTTTTCCGCGGCCAATCCTTATATCTCGGCACGCTTCGGTTTCAACCAAGGGTTCGATGAGTTTCACGATTTTCTGGATTTCGATCGTGGAGCAGGCGGTAAGGCCGATTCGTCAGATGAATCATGCCCTCAAAACGGACATTATCGCGAAACTTTTAATCGTCGGTTGAAAGAGTCAGCACACGCTGCCGGTCTCGGCAAACTCTATGATGAATTGTATTTCCAATATCTCATTCGGATTGCGGCTCCTCCTGTTTCGAGCATGGACGCACTGCGAAAGTATCCTTCGGCGGACATCGTGGTCGAGGCTGCGAAATCGTGGCTGGCAACCGTCGACTCGCAACACCCCTTCTTCCTCTGGCTCCATCTGATGGATCCCCACGCTCCCTACTATCCTCCACTGGCTGCGTTTCAACAGTTAACGGGGAAGAAGATTTCCCCGATGCGGGCTCGTTATGTCAATGAGTTTTGGAATCGATCTGATCTGTCTGCCGCCGGTTTGCGCGGCAAAAAAGAAGAGATTATCGATCTCTACGACGCAAGCATCCGCTGGGCGGACACACAGGTTGGCGAACTGATCGAATATCTGAAGAGCGCAAACCGCTGGGACGATTGTGTGCTGGCCTTTACGGCCGACCATGGCGAAGAGTTTCTTGAGCACGGCCGCCGCTTCCATGTGCCCGTGAGCATGGCGGAAGAAATTGTGCATGTGCCGCTATTGATTCGCGTGCCGGACCATACGATCCAACAACGAAGCGCGCCGTTGACCACTTCATTCAGCCTTCTGCATCTTGCGCCGACACTGCTCGACATTCTCGAAGTTCCAGCTCCCCCAAGCTTTCGAGGTAAGAGCCTGCGTAGGAAGCTACGACAAGAGTCGGCGTCCGATGGCCAACCTGAGCCAGCACTGACCGAGATGGCTTATGACTGCACGAATCCCTTTCGTTTTGGGATGCGTCTATCGCCCCGTATCCTCGGTGTGCGCGACGGGCGGTACAAGCTCGTCATTCGACTAGAGTCAGACGCGATGGAACAGCTTTATGATCTGCAGGCTGACCCCGCCGAACAAAGTCCGTTGCCCACCGGCGAGGCGGCGGAGATTCGCAAGCACTTTTTGAAAATAGCTGCGGCGCACATTTCGAGCACGATTGCGCACAAACCTGTCGTTTCACGTCTGCGCAGTCGTCTGCGCGACCTTAAGCTAGAATTGAATTCTTAACGACTCCCTGAGATTTATGCCATCAACGGCCAGTGCATGATCACGGTCTTTACCCCGTCATTTGCGGACGAGAGCAATACAAATGCCCAAAATCTTACCGTCAAAGAGGTCGTAGTACGCCTCGATCCCTCTCGCTTTCGAATCTTAATGTTCGCTTCAAGCAAGCCTGACGAGCGCATTGCCAATCGTCCAAACACGGAGATCATTTACTGGGGCAAGCGCGCGAACACGGCACGAGTTCTCCTGCGACTGCTGCGGCGTCCGCCTGATGTTTATTTTTTCCCAAGAGAAGGTCCTCTTGACGCGGCGTTTCTAATGCTTCGATCACGCTTCTCGTTGCGCACCGCCTTGGTTACATACATTGTTTCGGGGGGACTCGACGAACGCCCGGTTGCTGATCGCCCCCTGTTATGGCGGGCGGTTCGCGAATGCGACGTCCTTGCAGCCAACAGTCGACGGATGACAGAAACCGTCCGCAAGCTCTTCGGGAATGAGAATGTACACCCCGTCTATGACGGCATTGATAGGCGATATTACTTTCCCGGTCCCGAACAGACCAGTGATTCCAAATCTAAACGAGTTCTCTTCGCAGGTTCCTTCCGCCGGTCTAAGCGTGCGGATCTTGTAGTTGAGCAAGCCGCGAAATTCCGGCAGTGGGAATTCCACCTTGCCGGCACAGGAGAAGAAGAAAGTACATGCCGCAAACTGGCACGCGATGCGAATTGCGAAAACGTTCACTTTCTGGGGCATTTAAGCGCCGTGCAGCTGGGTGAAGAGATGCGCCAGGCACAGCTTTTCTTTTTTCCGAGTGAAATTGAAGGTCATCCGCAGGTTCTTGGACAAGCCGCGGCCTGTGGTCTTCCTTGCATCGCCCGCCGTTCTTACGATCCCGACTACATTGTCGATGGAGTCAGTGGCTTGCTCGCCGATTCTGATGACGAGCTAAGCGCGGCGCTCGAGCGATTGATGTCGGATCAGGAATTGCGAAACAGAATGTCCGCCGCTGCCATCAAGCACGCCGCAAAATTCGAATGGGACAACGTTGCGAACCAGTGGGGAGCAATCTTCGAGAAGGCTGTGGTTGAGCGCGAGAACCACCGCCACAAACGATCCAGCTGATCGTTTGCCGTTAGAATGCACTTTCGGTGCTTTCGCGGATGCCAGGCAGCAAGCGTCGGCTGTTGATTTTGTCGGAGATAATCGCTCCTTACCGTATCCCCGTCTTTAACGCGCTTGCCCAGAACCAAGGGATCGATCTGCATGTCGTCTTTCTTGCGGAGACCGATGCCACGCTAAGGCAATGGCATATCTACAAAGATGAAATCCATTTCTCATACGAGGTTTTGCCTTCCTGGCGCTTTCGGCTCGGGCAGAAGAATCTACTGCTGAACTGGGGATTGCAAGCTGCGCTAAAGAAGTTTGTTCCCGAGACCATCATCTGCGGAGGATATAACTACCCTGCGTCGTGGCAGGCTCTTTTGTGGGCACGCCGCAATAACATCGACTTTGTTTTGTGGTCGGAGAGCAACCAGCACGATACGCGTTCGAGCAGCCTTTGGGTCGAGCGGATGAAGTCTTATTTTCTTGTGCGGTGCGATAGGTATGTAGCGCCCGGGAAATCCTCGTTCGCTTATTTACAGTTGCTCGGTCTGCCAGAAGAGAAGATATTCATTGCTCCCAGTGTCGTCGACAATAATTGGTTCGAAAGCCGAGCTCGTGCTGTGCGTGCGCGAGAACACGAGGTTCGCCAGCAACTCCGATTGCCCGAGCGGTTCGTGTTGTTTGCAGGACGGTTGGTCCAGGAAAAGGGAATATTTGATCTTCTGGAGGCTTATGGCAGACTGGAAGCTAACATTCGGTGCAAAGTGAGTTTGGTGTTTGCCGGCGATGGGATCGGCAGAGCGGAGCTTGAACAAAGAGCGAGAAGAATCAACCCGGGCACGGTTTGTTTCGCTGGATTTGCACAGCGGGAAGATCTGGCTGCGATGTACGGGCTCGCTGACGTCTTTGTTCTGCCGACGCATAGTGATCCGTGGGGTTTGGTCGTGAACGAGGCAATGGCATGCGGTTTGCCGGTGATCGTGACCAACGTGGCCGGTTGCGCCGCCGACCTGGTCGATGACGGAAGGAATGGTTTCGTTGTGCCGCCTGCCGATCCTGACAAACTCTGTCAGGCGATCGACACTGTTTTGCGTAACACCGAGTTGAGACGGCAAATGAGAACGCGCAGCCATGAACGAATTCGAAAGTATTCCCCGGAAGCGTGCGCGGCTGGATTGGCGGCCGCTGCATTTCCGTCTGAGGGCGGATCGAATGAGTGAGATGAAGCCTTGGCGATGGCTGGCCCTGGCCACGAGAGGAGCAAGGAGTTAGATGGTGCGCTTCGTACCCGAACGGCTTGCCTACCCGGTCATCAACCTATGGAACGAGGAGTCGAACCGGGGACATCGCGCGGAAAAGCTGTTCACCTTTGCTGGTTGGCAGCTGTGGAAGCGAACGGTGGGCGCGCCAATTACAGTTTCGCTTTTCAATGGAAAACGGTTTGTGGCTTATCCAGACTGCTCGATCTCTGCCGGCGTCCTATACACGCGTATTCCGAACAGCAGAAATATCTTATTCCTCAGGAAACATTTGTTCGGAGTCACGCTGGTAGATGTGGGCGCGAATGTGGGTTCAGTGAGTTTGTTACTGGCTGACAAGATTCAAGACGCGATCTTGTTTGAACCCAACCCTCTGGCTGCGGCGAGGGCGAGGGAAAACCTTGCTTTAAACGGACTCCATTTTAAAGTATTTGAGCTCGCATTATCCGATGCGAAAGGAGAAATGCCTTTCGAGTCTAAGGGCGTTGATGTCGGTGGTCACGTTGTTGTCAAGCCGAAGTCCTTGATGCCGTACCACACAGTCAAATGCACCACCTTGGATGAGTTTTTGCTCGAACGCGAGCCTAGCGATTTTCCAATATCCCTCATCAAAATCGATGTCGAGGGTCACGAAAACTCTGTGCTGCGCGGCATGCGGAAACTGCTTTGCGAAAAGCGTCCACCGCTTGTGATGTTCGAATATCTGCAAAGAACAGACATCCGGGAGACGCTCGATTTCTTTGCTGGGGTTGAATATCGAGTCTTTGAACTTGGGGACGGTGGTCCAGTAGCCGTCAGGGACAGAGCTGAACCTTTGCAAGATCTTTTTGCCTGTCCAATAGAATGCGCTTCCGAATATGGATTGGCGGATGCCGTGTGCCAGCCGGGAGGGCAGATCGAATGAATGCCATGAAACCCGCGCAATGGCTTGCCATGGCAGTGGTCGTCACGCTCGCGTTATATGCCGTCTACACCCACCTTCAGTATTTTGGAAACGTCTCTTTTCTCGGCGCCATACTGCTGCTCGAAATCATCATCGCGAGCGTCTGGAAGTACAGCGAACGCTTTTTTGTTTTGCTGATGATTGCCTTCCTTTGGGCCGGAATGAATGTTCCTCTCGAAGGGGCGTGGACCGCCGGCCGTTGGGTTGTGCTTTTTGTGGGTGCGTTTGCGGGCTTCGTGGCATGGATGAAATCGCCACGCAGCCATTTCAAATCGATCCATTTGATCGCATTCTTTTGCGTCGGCGCCGCTTTCGTTTCCGCCTCGGTTTCACCGTTTTTACAACTGGCGAGCTCGAAAGCTTTGAGCTTGCTCCTGCTTTTTGTGTATTGCTCTACCGGCGCCCGCATGGCGTTAATTGGCCGAGAAGATCGCTTCTTCAACGGATTGCTGTTGGCCAGCGAAATCGCTGTCTATGGCACGGCAGCATGTTACTTCGGGCTGGGGATGCCAATATGGGGGAATCCCAACTCTCTCGGAGCGGCCATGAGCATTGGTTTGTTTCCCCCTTTGCTATGGGGCTGGTTAACTTCGACTGCGCCCACCGCAAAAACCCGCAGACTCATCTCCCTTCTTTTCTTCTCATATCTCATCATTTACAGCATGGCCCGTGCCGGCATCGTCGCGATGATTCTTGTCACCCTGATCGTGTGTTTTTGCCTGAGGGAATACAAATTACTGACAAAGATCGCCGCACTGGTGCTGTTTTTTGTGGCGGTCACCGGGATGATTTCTCCGATGACCCTGAACCAAAAGCTTTCCGACGTAAAAAATTCCATTCTTTACAAAGGCCATAAGGAAGAAGGATTCTTTGGATCGCGAAAAACGCCATGGGAGAGGACTGTTTCTTCGATCAAAGAACACCCCTGGTTCGGCACCGGTTATGGCACCAGCCCGAGTGGAGAGGATCCTGGAATGGGCGCGGGAGAATTTTCTTCAAGTGCAGAAACTGCTCGTGAGCATGGCAGTAGCTATATGACGATCGCAGAGTGGGTCGGTCTGCTCGGACTTTTGCCATTTCTCGCGCTTCTGGGGGTGACCGCGTCGAATGTTTGGCGAGTTTTTGTTTGGATGAGACAAACCAGCAATGCTCGCCACTACTCGATTCCATTAGCGATGGTATTGTTGGCCGGTTTCATCCACGCCAACTTTGAGGATTGGCTTTTTGCGGTGGGCTCCTATCCTTGCATCTATTTCTGGAGCCTCGCATTTTTGCTGGCCGATCTCGTTCCGGCCATGGAGTTCGCTAAGACGAACATTCTTGTCCCCCGCGTCAGGCCTTCTCCGAATTTCGGCGCGGCTGTGCCCAATCGCTGAGCCGATAACGTGAGCGCGATTGCTTCATGATCCGACTGTTCCTGAATGGGCTCGCGGCCAGCGCCGGCGGAGGGCTTACCTACCTTCGGAACGTAATCCCGGAATTGGCGCTCAGATCAGACGTTGAAACCACCGTACTATTGAGTGCCACACTGCGCCGCGAATTTGATTCGGTATCGAACATTGCATTCGTGGAAGAGGCGGATTCCTACACTGCGCCGCACCGTTTTCTACGCGAGCAGAAAATTCTGCCGCCTTTGCTGCGGTGGGCGCGTGCGCAAGTCCTGATTTCTGCCGGCAATTTTGCGCTCTGGAACTCGCCCATTCCCCAGATTCTGTTGTCGCGCAACTCGCTGTATACGTCGCCGGATTTTTTGCGTGATGTTCGAGCCCGCCATGACTATGCAATATGGGCGGATACGATCATCAAGTCGTTCGTCGCGCGCCAGTCCATTCGCCGCGCCGACATTACGGTCGCGCCCAGTGAGGCCTTTGCCCGCGAGCTCACAGCCTGGAGCGGCCGAGAGGTCATCGCTCTTCACCACGGGTTCAATGCTGAAGCTTTCGCGAGCGATCTCACTCCGCTTTCAGTGGAGGTGCAAGCACAACTGGCTGGCGGGCGAGATGCTCTCCGCCTGCTTTTTGTCAGCCACTACAACTACTACCGAAATTTTGAGACGTTGTTCCGCGCAATTCCTTTTTTGAAGAAGGCTCTGCCAGACAAGAAAGTAAAGCTCTATCTCACGTGCCGCCTCGACTCATTCGAGAACCCAGGGGCCTACAAGGCTGAACAAGCATCGTCGCTGGTCAGCGAATTGCGAGCCGATCACGATATCGTTGAACTTGGCACCATTCCATATAGCTCCCTCCATCATCTCTATCGCGCCTGCCAGATTTACGTGACGCCCGCCTATGCCGAATCATTCGCGCACCCGCTTGTCGAGGCGATCTCGAGCGGCCTGCCAATCGTTGCATCGGATCTGCCGGTACATCGAGAAATCTGCGACGGTGCCGCTCTGTACTTTTCCCGTTTTTCTCCAGAAGAGTTAGCCGAATGCGTTCTCAAACTTCAGGATCATCGGCTGGCAGGCAAACTGGCTGAATCCGGCCGCGCCCGCGCAAAAGATTTCAGTTGGAAGACACATGTCACGCGACTCGTTGAACTAGCGACTCAACTCGTTGGCCGACAAAAATCGAAATAAAGTATCCGAGCAGACACGCTCAGGACTATGAAGGATTGAACGATAGTATACTGGCCCTTCCAACTGTTATCCGCAGTGCGGTTTACGAATGGGAGCGGAAGATAAAATCCGCGGACTCGACGCTCAAATCCAACCCCAAATGGATGATCGAGGTGCGTTGCGGCCCGATCTAAGGCGAGTTGAAATCCTGGAGTGCACGCTGCGCGACGGCAGCTACGCCGTGGATTTCAAGTTCACGGAGCGCGATACGGTCCTGTTGGCGGGTGTACTTGCAAAGCTAGGCTTTCAATGGATTGAAGTCGGCCACGGCTTGGGCTTGGGAGCGACGCGCGCAGGCAAAGGTTCGATGCCTGCCAGCGACGAGCGCCTGATCGAATCGGCGAAGAATGCGGCTATGGCAAACGCGCCTTCCGATCATGCCCCGGCCAAGATCGGCGCGTTCTTCATTCCCGGCATCGGCACTGCCGACGACCTTAAATCCGCTCGCTCCGCCGGACTTGACTTTGTGCGCATTGGCTATAACGCGCCGGAAATCGAGCAAGCCTATCCGTACCTCGAACTCGCCCGCAGTATTGGTCTGACTCCGTGTCTCAATTTCATGAAGACGTATGGCGTCACGCCGGAACAGTTTGCCGCGAAGGCCAAGGCTGGCGCGGAGGCGGGAGCCGAAGTCGTCTACTGCGTCGATTCGGCCGGAAGCATGTTTCCCGAAGATGTGCGGCGCTACGTGAGCGCGACCCGCGAGGTGTGCGATTGCGCGATTGGTTTCCACGGGCATAGCAATCTGCAATTTGCGGTCGCGAACAGCGTGGAGGCGTTTCGCTGTGGCGCCAGCATGATCGATGCCACGCTCTACGGACTTGGACGAAGCGCAGGAAATGTGCCTACAGAGATCGCTGTGGCTGTCTTTAAGAATCTTGGAATCGAGACTGGGATCGATCTGTTTGAAGTGATGGATGCGGCGGAGCAGTTTCTTGGTCCGATGATGTCGCAGATGCAACTCTACGACATGATGTCGGTGGCCATGGGTTACAGCCAGTTTCATTCGTCGTTTCTGCCGAAGGTGGCCGCGGCAGCCAAGGCTTACGATGTGGATCTGCGCCGTCTCGTGATCGCGATGGGGAAGCTGAATCCGGTGGAATTGAACGAGGAAGAGCTGGATCGGGTGGCGCGAAGTTTGCCAAAAGTTGCGAAGAACGCGCGCAATGAGGCGCTGATCTCTTTCTCGGCGCCCGGGATTTCGGAAAGCTCGATCAGCGCGTCTCTGCAGGCGGTGCGCTCGCTTGTGGAAGGCATGAGCGTGACGTGCGCCAAGCGCAGGGCGAAACCGGTGCTGGAACTTGTTCCTTCTGAGCAGCGGAATCCTGATCTTGTTTTGGCTGATCTTGTGCTGGCGGAAGACAGCACGGTCGTTGGACGGGCTGTTTATGGTTGTCGAGAATCGCTGGAGCAGATTCTGAGCATCACGCGCGATTCGATTGCTCTTTACCTTCTCGATTTGGATGGAGGGCAGTGGGCGCGGACTCCGGAAGAAGATCACTACGCCGTGATTGCGAAGATTGTCAGGGACGATCGGGTGGTGCCGATTCGCTCGAAGCAGCTACGCGCTGATTTCGAAGAAGAACTTTTGCTTTCCATCGCGCAACTGCACGGCGATTCTGGCCTGCTGGTCTATGGTAGTCAGTCCGCCGAGGCGCTCGTACGTTATTCCAGAATTTTCCAGAACGTCGCGGTTCGCGGAACGTTGCCCGACGATGCGCCTGCAAATTCCTGGCAGATTGCGGATTTTTCCGATCGCATGCACTTTGATTTGGGGCTCAACGCGGCTCTCTTTTTGTGTCCGCCGAGTCAGGATGATGCGAAGAGTATTGATCAGATGATCGGTGCCGATGGCGTATTCCTTACCGCGGGGTACTTTCCGCGTTTGAAACAGGATCTTTCGCATCGCGTCATTCTTCGCATTGATCCGAGCCAGGCGTATCGCGGCCAGGTGGCGCGATGGACGGCGATCTCGAAAATGGTGAACGCAGCGAATTCGGCGCGACTGGCGGTTGCGGAATGACGTTTCGCGATCACGTGCTGGAGCGGATTCGCGTTTCCGGGGAGTGCATTTTCCTGATCGACGCTTTTACGGGGCGCAATCTCACC
>Ga0187782_10003704_pt1 | contig 11394 bp, 11 predicted proteins | sample 0715_SJ02_MP15_2_FD_132454 | JGI IMG/M metagenome (GOLD analysis project Ga0187782, IMG submission 132454) | Tropical peat soil microbial communities from peatlands in Department of Meta, Colombia - 0715_SJ02_MP15_20_MG | ecosystem: Environmental > Terrestrial > Soil > Wetlands > Peat | place...
AGGTAAACCTAAACGAATCGCTGAAACAGGGAACGGGTAAGGCGAGCGCGGATTTGGGCCTGCGGCGCGCTCGGAATGCGTTGGTGGTTTCTGAAGTGGCGGTGTCGTTGGTGCTGCTAGCTGGCGCGGGGCTGACACTACGAACATTGTATGTGCTGCGAAATATAGATCTGGGAATTGATCCACATGACGTGCTGACCGTACCGCTGGCGATTTCGGACACGAAATACAAGACGGCAGCACAGCAAACCAACTTTTTCCGGGAAACGCTGCAGCGCGTGGGGGCGCTGCCTGGCGTGGTCACTGCTGGGGCGGTGGACAGCCTTCCGTTTACCGGGGGGTCCCACCAGCCGGTACAGGTCGAGGGCCAGCCCGCCGTGCCCATGGCAGACCAGCCCGAAGTGGATGTGCGAGTGATTAGTTCAGGATATCTAAGCACGATGCGAATTCCACTCGAGCAAGGGAGGGATTTCAGTGATGCAGACCGAGGTGGGGCGCAGCCCGTTGTGTTGGTGAGCGAGGCTTTCGCGAAGCGCTTCTGGCCGTACGAGAATCCCGTTGGCAAGCACGTGACTCTGACTTTTTCTCCCGACTCCTCGCACGTCGTTGTTGGTGTCGTTGGCGATGTCAAGCTGGACGGTTTGGACGCCACGCGGCCCATTCAGGCCATTTACCAGCCGTTGCTGCAAAACAGCGAGACGAGAGGAATGACGCTCACGGTGCGTACGAGCGTGCCGCCGAGGAGCTTAACCTCGGCGGTAACGGATGCAGTCCATCGGATCGACCCTGATGAACCGGTCTCTGGCTTATTGACGATGGACGACATACTTGACCAGTCTTTGACGCAGCAGAGGCTGAGCGTCATTTTGCTCGGCGTGTTTGCGGGACTGGCGCTCTTGTTGGCGGCGATCGGGATTTATGGAGTACAGGCGTATGCTGTGAGGCATCGCGTGCAAGAAATCGGTATACGGATGGCCCTGGGAGCGCAGCGCGGCGATGTTTTCCAGTTGGTTGTGGGCCAGGCGCTGAAGTTAACAGGCATTGGGATTTGCATCGGGCTGGGTGCGGCCTTTGGACTGACACGATTGATGAGCAGCCTGCTCTTTGGTGTGAGCGCGAGCGACCCGGCGACGTTTGGTGGCGCAGCGATGACGCTGGCAATCGTGGCGCTGGCCGCCTGCTGGATTCCTGCCCGTCGGGCGACGCACACCGATCCGATGGTGGCGCTGAGGTATGAGTGAGGCGCTTATCGCTAGACATCGCGCCTCCGAGGTAGAACGGCGGAGGAAGATTTGCCGCTATTTCACTCCACGCTCCTCGCTGACGAGGTTGTTGCGCTGAGCCTCTTGAAGTTTTGACAGCAGGTGTAAGCTTCGGCCGATCGATCGGGAGCGTCAGCTTGATGAGGTTGCCGTTGAACTCGAACGGCACCTGATAACCGTCTACGGGTGTTCTTGTCTCGACGCCGACGTCAGCAAGGCGAACGCCAAGGCACCGTCATTGACGCCTCAGCTTCCGCGAAACCTGGTGAGAACTTAAGGTTTAGGATTAAGATCGCACAGGTTGGCTTCTTGGCTTTCAAGCCTGAAGAAATGACACTGGGCACCAAACTTGGCGCCTAACGGGCTCACACTGACGGTAAAATGACGTCCACGATGATTGGCCAAACCATTTCGCATTACCGGATTGTCGAGAAACTCGGTGGCGGAGGGATGGGTGTCGTGTACAAGGCCGAGGACACTACGCTCGGTCGCACCGTCGCGCTGAAGTTTCTTCCGACTGACGTCTCGAGCGACAAACAATCGCTCGAACGCTTCCTGCGGGAAGCGCGTGCTGCGGCTGCACTTAATCATCCCAACATCTGCACGATTTACGAAATTGGTGAATCTGAAGGCCAGCGTTTCATCGCCATGGAGCTGCTCGAAGGCGAAACTCTCAGGGAGCGCATCGGTGGCAAACCGCTGCCTCTTGATGTGTTGCTGGATGTCGGCGCGCAGATGGCGGATGCACTTGCTGCGGCACACGCCAAAGGCATCGTACACCGGGACATCAAACCCGCGAACATCTTCATCACGGAGAGCGGCCACGCGAAGATTCTCGACTTCGGTCTTGCCAAACTGACTCACACTCGCCGCGTTGCCGAAACGGTCGGAGCGTCCGCCATGCCCACGGTGGCCAGCGACGAGATGCTGACGAGTCCCGGCACCGCCGTAGGCACCGTCGCCTACATGTCACCGGAGCAGGTGCGCGGTAAAGAACTCGACGCGCGAACCGACCTCTTTTCGTTCGGCGTCGTTTTGTACGAGATGGCCACCGGCACGCTCCCCTTTCGCGGCGACACATCCGGAGTGATCACCGACGCGATCCTGCATCAGGGGCCGGTCGCTCCGGTGCGGCTGAATCCCGACGTACCCGTGGAGCTGGAGCGCATTATCAACAAAGCGCTCGAGAAAGAGCGCGACCTGCGATACCAGTCCGCGTCGGAAATACGCGCGGACCTCAAGCGCTTGAAAAGGGACACGGAATCCGGTCGAATTCATTCTCCAGTGCAAAGCGCCGTGGCTCAGAACGTCACACCAGCCCTCAGTTCCTCGCAAATGAGCGCCGATTCGGTTTCTTCGACCATCGCCTATCCCGCCCAGCCGCCTGCATCGGCCATCGGACGTCACAAATATCTGCTGGTGGCCGCCTGCGCCGGTATCGCGTTTGTTGCGTTTGCGGCGTACCACTTCGGAATTGGTTCGCGCGCTCCCAGCGAGCCCGCGAAAATTATTCAGATCAGCCGGTGGGACAAGCCGATCGAATCCGCGCGGCTCTCTCCCGATGGCCACACCGTGGTATTCAACTCGACGGTTGCGGGCGTCCAACAGCTGTTCGTGATGCTCACTTCCGGAGGCGAGCCGCTTCAGCTCACTACCGACGAGGGCGACAAAACGGCCGACAACTTCTCTGCCGATGGCACCGAGATTTATTACGGAACATTTCTCGGACGCAACGAAGTCTGGTCCGTTCCCACGCTCGGGGGAAAACCCCGGCGGGTCGTGGAAGGCCATGCTCTCGCTCCCTCCGTGGATGGCGCGTCCATCTTCTACGCAAGATTGAGGGATATTCTTCGTTGCGACCGTTCCGGTCTGAACGAGAAGCTGGTGTACACCCTCGGCCCCAAGACCTTTGTCACTCGGCGCATCCTGCCCTACCCCGATGGCAATCGTTTGCTGCTGCTCACGGGCGATACGGTCTCTTCCATCGAGAATACCAGCGCGTTGGAGTTGGACCTCTCGAAGCAGAGCGCTGCCGATTTGGGTCAAATTCCAGCAGATCCCACCAACATCGTTTGGGCCGAACCCGGCAAATCGGTTATCTTCGGCCGCACGTCCAATGGCCTGAAGAACATCTGGCAGTACAGTCTGAAAGAAAAGAAACTCACGCAGGTCACTTTCGGTCCCGGACCGGATGACTCGCCCATGCCCGACCCGGTAGGAAAAGGCATCTACTTCGTCAACGGGAAGTCCTCCGTTGTACTCACCAGCTACAACACGCGCTCGAAGGAATTCACGGACATCGCTTCGCAAAATGCTACTCAGCCCGTGATCTCGCGCGATGCCAAGCGAGTGGCCTATATCACCAGCCCCACACAGGACCGCAACGAACTTTGGGTCGCCAGCCTCGACGGCAGCAACAAGGTGAAAATCGCCGCGGCCACTGCCATCGCAACAGGATTCTGGTCGCCTGATAGCTCGCGCTTCCTCTTCGCAGCGGAGGAGCCCGGCGCTGCCGACAAACTCTATTCCGTTAATGCCGATGGCACCAACCTTCATCAGTTACAGGGAACCGGCGGCAGCATCCAGGCTGCTCTTTTCAGCGAGGACCAGAAATCCGTCTTCGTGAACAGCCTGGACAAGGGATCTCCCGGACTTAACATCTGGGAGGAAAGCAGCGAAGGTTCGGCGCCGGAGAAACTGGTCGAGAATTGTGGCATTGCGTTTGAGACTTCAACAGATGGGAAATACCTGCTCACTTTAGTTGGCGCTGGAAGCCGCGTTGGAGTTTATGAGGTTTCTATCCCAGATAAAACATGTACGGCACTGCTGCCCGGCGTGGTCACCTTCGGCATCGCGATGTCACCCGATGGCAACTCGTTTTTGTACGCGGTGCCCTCGGAGCGCGACGTCTCCATTCACCGCCAGCCCTGGCGCGATGGCAAGCTCACCGGCCCCAATCAAGTCGCGCTCAAGATTCCCTTTGCTTTTTCGCTCCTCGCCGGTGGCAACGGCTACGATTTCTCGCGCGATCTCTCCACCGTCATCTATGCCCGCGTCGGCGGCCACGCCGACCTATATCTTCTCAGCCAGAAATAAATCCGTGCTGGACCCTGTGAATTCAGGTCTTGGAAAGACGCCGACCCCGCCCATGGCGCTTGCCAGCCACGCAAGCAGGTAGAGATTATTCCCATCCGGATCGAACGATAAGTCCGCCTAAAACGGAAGAATCTTGCGCTTCGCCATGTCGGGAGCATAGCATGCGGGAAGCGCGATGAACGCAACGCCATGGCATCGTCGGGGTGGCCCGATAGGCAAGGACAAGAAAAGATGACGCCTAAACAGATCCGCGAATTCGTGCCTCTGATACGTGAATATTTCCGGTTGCAAGCCGAGGTCCGCAGCTTGGCTGCAATTCTTGAGGGATCTGTGCAGGTCCATCAGCCGGCGTGGGGGTGGCGCGAGGCCTTGAAACAGTTGCGACTGACGGAAAGTTACCGGAACATCTCTGAACAATACGCTCTCGAACTTGCCCACATCGAACAAGTTGCGGATGAGCATGCATTGCGCCGAGTGATAGAGGCTCTTCCACCGACGCGCCCCATTCCTGAATGAAATCTGACGCCGTGAGCTAGTGACTCGGTGCGAGAACCGATGACGAGCTGCGGGTGTCTGGGAAGCGGATGCGAAGCTTGGCCTTCTCGCTGTCGTGCGGAGGTGACGACGGCCACTGGTGTCGATTTACTTCAAGGCGCTTGCCCGTTCGGTGGCCAGTCTACAGCCTCAAACTGCAAGGTTTGGTTCGAGTGCCCGCCTGTTTTAATAAAATCCTCGCGCGCTGAGCTTGCCTCTTCGCGACTGTTGAAAGGCTTACAGGTGCCCACATCGACCGTCACTTGAAACGAAGATTTGATCCATTCGGAAAATTGTTTGTTCAACGCCTCCTTCTCCTGATCCACAGCAGATCCGATCGTTGGTTTCACAAACACCTGGGAGACAAGAAAATGTTCTTGGTCAGTGTGATGGTAGCAGTAAAAATAAACCTGCTTCCCATCGGTACTTTTGCCGGTGTTGTTTGCACCAGACGGTTTTGACAGACCAAACTGATTCAGTTCACCGCGCTCTAGCCGTTGGACAGGCTGACCATTGTTCTTGAGACACGGGTCGTCCTGACCCGCAGGGACGACGCATTTCACGTCCATCCAGAGACCCTCACCACGGCTGTAGTGTTGACCGCACGGCCCAATCAGAACTGCGTAGCCTGGGTCGCTCTTCTGGCCTGATTGCAGCGTTCCCATAAAGGGTCCCACCCAGAAGTTCTTCCGTTCGGATGCGTCGCCAACGCGTGTTTGGTAAACGTAATCGATGGTCATGGTGTATCGACTTCGGAACTCGAAGTCCCACCACGAAACCGTGGTTCCCTTGACCTGTGTTTCCGAGCCGGCCCAACACCTCATACGCCAATCCAGTGAAGGATAGTCAGGTCCGACTGGAATCCATTCGCTCCATTCAGGAATCGTTTGCGCTGGGACTTTCAATATGGCGGAGCCGACCAGTAAGCCCAAGGCCAGAAACATCCTTGTGATCGTTCGCATGTGTGCGCCTCCGTTGGTGACAAAGCCAGCGACAAGGGCCCGGACGCAGAACCGGGGAACTCACGTCTTCGAAGGTTGATCCTACATCAAGAACGCTTTCGAGCAGCCACGACCAGAATTTATCCACCCGGCGCGTAACCTGTCTGCTGTTCAGAAAGCTTTGTAACCCTTGGGTCTGCTCAGCAATTGGCCGGCGTCCTCGATCAGCCACCTGTAAATCTTGACAGATGCTTATTTCCAGATTTGTTGTTAATGATGATTGCTTAGGTCGGCGACGATGCAAGAACCTACTTTTGATATCTGGTCGGGCATACCGGAGAAAAGCGGCAAGTGGTTGGAGACAGTGGCGGGGCTTGGGAACGCCCGGCGACGCATGAAAGAGTTGGCTGCGCAAACTCCGGGGAAATATTTCATCTTCAGCGTGTGGAATAGCTGCGTGCTCGATCAAATCGAAACGCACGAAGGGCCCCTTGCAGCGCACCAAGCGAAAGTCGGCAGCACCCGCTAGCGTGGATGGCTCAGTCGGAGAGTGGCTGAAAGCGAAGGAGGGCGGGATCGGTGATTGCAAAATGCGCTAACCCCAGCTGTTCCGCCGCGTTTGATCACCGACAAGGTAGGTTGCATCGTTTTCCTAAATGCCGCACCGAGGACGGCCCGCCGGCAAACACTCATTCGGTGCAGCATTTCTGGCTCTGTGCAACGTGCTGCAAGACGTACTCGCTAAGGTACGATGAACATTTGGGAGTTACTCTCGGCCGGCAGTCGGAACGAGGCTCCGTTTCCGAGCGGCGTCAGCTTATCGCAGCGGCATGACAGTCGCGAAAACAGCATTAACCTCGAAGCAAAAGACAGGATTACCTGGTAGGTCGCGAATTCCTTAATTGCTCGAATCAAATTGACATTTCCTGGATAGGCAGCCCTCATTGAAACGTTCTTCGCCATCACGGACAGGAGTTAAGGCGCCCTCCGTCGAGAGCCGGTTGGAGAAAACACCTCAAAACGCTTCCGAGAAGGATCGAGAATTCGAAAACCTCTTGAGAGGAGCGTTCCGTACGCTTACCACGAAAAGCGCGACGAATTGCACGCCGAAAACTCGAGGCCGCACGAAGAAGAGGAAAACCAGTAAATAGAAGACAGATGCCAAGCCCCGCTTTCGTGGAGCGATTGGATAAACCACTGGAATCCGAATAGCATTGCAGGATTATTTCTTCGCTAGCCACGTAAGCAGGTAGAGATTATTCCCATCCGGATCGTGCAGCACGGCCGTTCGGGCACCCCAAGACTGGTCCGACGGCCCTGCGATGAACACGACTCCGCGTCCCTTCAGCTCAGCAAACGTGCGATCGACATCGTCCACCAGAAAGCTGATGTGATCGATTCCTGGTGGATTTCCTGCGAGAGAAACCGCACGCGTAACGCCCTCGTGCGGACCAGCCGGGAATAGAAAGAGCTTCGTCGTCCCGGCAACCATCGTGCAGCCGCGTTGGTTCTGAAATGCTTTTACGAAACCGAGTTTCTGGTAAAACGCAACGCTCCGATCTAGGTCGCGCGTTGCCACGCCCACGTTGTCAATTCCAAGAATCATGGTCGACTGTCTGACCTCCACCCTGCCACGTCGGGTGAACCAGTCAAAACGGGATCTCTTATGCCTTTCGGAAACTCCGGGGTTTGGGAGCGGCAGGCTTTTTGCGGTGCTCTCTTCCGGGTTCCGCCGTGGGCCGTGCACTCCATTTGCCTTTTTGTGTTTGCTGGATTTTCCACGGCCGAATCACCTGCGGGTGGCGGGACTTGTCCACGGCAATCTCCCTTCAGACCTCAGTGTACTCCCGACACGGCGGTCTGCTAGCACAGAGTCCTCTGCAATCACTTTCTACCGATCAATAAAGAGACCCCCGTGCTGAAACGGAAGTTGTTCTGCCGATTGTTGAGCCCGTCTGGGACTTTTGTCATGAAGTACTCGGCTTGAACGGGACGGATCGAGAAGTGCTCGGATACCTTCACGTCAAGACCCCCTCCCGCCGTCATCGCGAAATGATCCTGCCAACCCGTCTCCTGAATCCCTGAGCTCGTCACCACGCCTCCCAAAAGGGCCTGAGCGAACGGCGTAACCGAGCCGCGTCGAAGGTTGACCCTTGGCCCCAGCAGGTATGGAACTGCTGCTCCCTGGCTGGTTGAGTTCGTCGCCCAATAGCCGCCTACGTCGCCCAAAACGCCGAGCCAGTCAGTAACGTTGTACACAAGCTGGCCACCGCCGCCGTTTCCATTGAACGTCTGCGACGGTGGTTGGCCAGTGACGTTAGCGTTTACATTGAAGCGGACGTAGTAATATCCGCCGTATAGCTCCAGTTCCGACGCCTTGTTTTGTGCCTCGAGTGGCGTCGCGGCACCAATTGCCGTGAACAACAGCACAATGACAAGCGAATTCTTCATTTTTGTGTGCGCCTCCTTGAGATTGGCGGCTGGCCAATAGGAAGCCCGCAGAGGATATTCTGTTGCCTGATGTAAACAGAGATGAATAAGCGGGATTGCCATCGGGTCGTTTCTTTGCCATCTTCCCAGCGTCCTAGAGGTAATGCATATATCGGTAGGAACGTGAAGGGAAATGGATGTCGCGACAGATGTAATTCAGGTCTAGGGTAACGGAAAAATTTTGCGGTGCGTCACTTCGGCCCAAGCATCCCCAAAATCTCTTTGACTCTGTATCGGCTCGCCCTGTCTCTAGGGCTGCCGCCATCTCGTGTCAGCCATTTTGTGAAATCCTTCATGCTCACGGTGTGTTCGATTAGTACGTTGGTCACCGACACCCTTATAGGCTGAAGTCCTTCAGGTATTCCGCCAGCCCATTCCTCGCCGCGCAGCGCCTTGAGCGCCAATGCGATGGCTTCGTAGAGCGTCTCTGCGGCCACGTGAACCGTGTGCTCCACGTCCTCCAGATCTTTGATGGTGACGCGACACGGCCGAGACGACATACCCGCACCTTATCATATTCGCTTTTTGTTCGCCAACCGCCCTGCTATGCTGTCGTCGCGGTGGTCGCCGTGTGGCCCAATTCACCAAAGAGAAGCTAGCAAACAGCAAGAAGAATTATTCCAGCTGCTGTCGCGCAATGCCCACTCGTTCCTCATCCAGATCTCGATGTGATAGATTTCATCCATCACTGATAGAGGTTGGAGACTGTGTGCCGCAAGCCTGATCGACAGGTCACTCAAACGGGCCGTATTGAGCAGGAGCCCTGCCCATGATTAGAAAACAGTTCATTACAGCGTTGCCCGCAGCAGTGTTTTTGATTGCTCCCGCGATCGCACTCTCACAGGGTCCAGGCCAGAAGCAAACGCTCATCATTAACGGGCAATCCACGCAGGTGCCGGTGATTCAGTTGAACGGCCATCCCTATGTTGGCCTGGAAGCTCTGGCGGACGCCGTCCACGGCTCACTTAGCTATGCGGGGAACATGATTGCTCTCAGCGTATCGGCCGGCTCCGCCAATAGCCCCACGTCTGTTACGGCGCCCGCTCCCGCACCTTCCTCGCTTGCGTTGTCGAATCCGGGGTTTTCGCGGGAATTCCTGAACGCTGGAATCGAGCAAATGTCCACTCTTCGAGAATGGCACACAGCGCTCGCGACGGCGATCCAAAATGGGATCCCTCTATCGGCTGGTTTGCTCGCGCCGTATCGTGCGCAAGCGACCACGAATCTGCGCCTGGCCTCGGTCGCCGCCACCACGCCTTCCGATCGCAGTGCGTATCAACTGTTGAGCAACGAGTTTGAGAATATGGCGAAGCTAAGCGACAAATACGTCAAGCTGCGGGCCGATATGTCTTACATTGCGCCGAACGCGCTCGAGAATGACGCCCTAAACCAGCGGATCATCGCCTGTGGCCACTCGCTCGGATCCATGGCGGCAAGCGGGCAATTTGTCGATGATGGTTCCTGCGATTGAGCGCCAAGCAGGTAGGTGCGGCTCGCATTGCCGCATGGGACAGCTGGGTGGTGATCGGCTTCGATTACGAGAGAATTCCGACCGACTCGACCGGACTGGTCACCGTCCGTTGGCCGTTCGCGTTGATTTCCATGCGGAAGCCCGCATAAATCCCGCGCATCTTGCAGAATGAACCTCCGAGGGTCGCTCCTGCCAGCTGGGCTGGAGTTAACTCCAGAAAGAAAGGTCCGCCCCGTACTAAGATTTCGCCGCTTGGTCCGTCAATAATCGTGATCTCATAGAGGCTGTTGCGGGTTCGGACTTCCAGCTTCTCCATATCCTCCATGCAGTCCACTTGCACACCGTTCGTCCACGAGTGCTGCGACCAATTGTCGAGAATGGCTCCGCCGGGTACGGAATCTAGTTCGGGCATCATTTTTCCAATAGATTGGATGCGCGGAAAGCCCTCTCGGGTGCGGAATGTTTTGGTTCGTCTCTAGCAGCGCTCAGTGTGGGAAACTCACGCTGGTTGGCGAACGTCGGTCCGGGCCAGACAAACGCGCTTGGCCGCGCGCTTATTCCGCTTTCTTCCCGCCTGCAAAAGCGGTAATTTCCCAGTGCGCCATTTTGCCATCCTCGACGCTTTTTTGAGCCAGCGAAGACAGAATCCGAGTGAGGGCAAAACGGTCGTGCTGATCTCGGGATAGGCTAAGGAGAGTTTTGATGAATCGGAACCGAGTAGTTACCCGCAACACGCGCCCCGTCCCCGCTATAGTCATCCCCCTTTGTAAGCGCCTGATGATGCTTGGTACGCTGACGCTTCTGTCCGGCATCTCGGCGCTTCCGCAGAACACTGAACTTCAAGAAAAGCTAGCGGCCGTGAAGCTGGCCGCCGCCGAAAATAAACAGCGGCTTCGACAGTATCAGTGGGTCGAAACGACACAGTTGACCCTGAAGGGGGACCAGAAGCCCCCCACGCAGAATTTGTGCCAATACGGCCCCGATGGTCAGGTGCAAAAGACGCCGATCGGTCCTCCCCCGCAACAACCAAGTGGCGGCAGAGTGAAGCAAAGAGTCGTCGAGAAGAAAAAAGCGGAAATGCAAGACTACATGCAGGACGTCAAGAGTGTCCTCGCCATGTACGTTCCGCCTGACCCCCAGCGAATGCAGCAAGCCTATCAGGCTGGTAACGCGGCCGTGAGCCCTGTCGCTGGCGCCGTGAATCTGGTTTTCACCAACTATGCCCAGCCAGGCGATAAGATGACTCTCACATTCGACACAACCGCCAAAAAGATTACGGCGCTGAGCGTCAATACCTACATGGGTGAAGCGAAGGATGCCGTTACCTTGCAGGTTCAGATGGCCAGCCTTCCCGACGGCACCAACTACGCCCAGCAGACCGTTCTGAACGCTGCGGCGAAACAGCTTACGGTGACCACTACCAATTCCAACTACCAAAAACTCTGATCTCGCCTCCTTTTTGCTGTTTGGTCCCGTACTGGACCCTCGAGGTTCCTAAACCTCTAAGCGAATAAGGCGATCCATCCGGACAGGCCAAGCCACTTCGGATACCCCATGTGCCTACGGTCGTGGTTCGAATCGAAGTGATACGATATAGAGG
>Ga0187782_10003706_pt1 | contig 11389 bp, 8 predicted proteins | sample 0715_SJ02_MP15_2_FD_132454 | JGI IMG/M metagenome (GOLD analysis project Ga0187782, IMG submission 132454) | Tropical peat soil microbial communities from peatlands in Department of Meta, Colombia - 0715_SJ02_MP15_20_MG | ecosystem: Environmental > Terrestrial > Soil > Wetlands > Peat | place...
CCATCTGCCGGCACGCGGATCGAAACGTGTTTCGTGGACAGTAGAACGCTTTTGCGCTGGCGATGAACGCCGGCGCCGTTCTGCTTCGCGCCTCCAGATCGAATAACGTATCTTCGCCGACGAGCACGGCTTCCGGAAAACCTCCGATTTGCTGCCACAGCCTCTTGGTAAACGCCATGGAGCGTGCAGTGCACGATTTCGTGGGTTCTTCGGGCGCAAGCTTAACGCTGAAAAACGGCGCCGACGCCAGGTCCCACACGGTACACCCGTTCGCCCCCACGCTCGAAAGATCGAGGCATGCTCCGCCCAGCGCATACTCGGAAGATCCGGCAACCAGGGGCGCGGTCAGGTTGCGCAGCCAGTTCGTTGCATAGGTGCAGCCGGCGTCTGCGCAGGCGATAATCTGCGATTGCGCCGCCGCGATCGCCACGTTTCGCCCGCGGGAAACGGGCCCCGCCGAATGCTTCAGGCTGCACGTCTCATCGCGGATCGCAACCAGCCGCGCATCTTTCGTCTGCGCCTCGGCGAGCCATTCCCACGTCCCGTCGGTCGAGCCCCCGTCCACCACGATGACCTCCGCGGGCGGAGGGACCTGAGCAAGCAGGCTGGAAACCATCCGCCCGATGTCTTCGGCTTCGTTGAGGACCGTGGCTATGACGCTGACTGGCTGCATTGAGGCAGTATAGTCATCCCGCTCGGGCGCTGTGCCGCGCATTGACCCGACCCTCCGCTCAACGTTAGAATCTAGAGGTTTGGCGATGCACCCAATTTAAGGGTGTGCGGGAAGTTGCGGGCATTTTCGCCGGCGTCGGCGCGTGTGCGGCCCGCTTCCCGGTGCAGTTGCTTCTGTATCCGCCCCGTTCATGCACACAGGTACTTTTTGAGCCGTCCGCGCGTAGAAGCCGCGGCGTAGGAGGAGTTTCTATGTACGCAGTGATTCGCACCGGGGGCAAGCAATACCGTGTTGCCCCGGGCGACGTATTAAAAATCGAAACTGTCTCTTGGGAAAGCCCGGCGATCGAATTCAGCGACGTGCTTGCTGTTTCCGGCGAGCCGGGTACGCTGGCTAAACCCGCTTCGGCCAAGGTGACCGCAGAAATCGTCGGCGAAGGCCGTGGCGATAAAGTCCTGGTCTTCCACTTCAAGCGCAAGAAGCAGTACAAGAAACTCCGTGGTCACCGCCAGAACTTCACCGAGGTGCGCATTCAATCCATCGAAGCCGATGGAGTTACTTACGCCGCGAACTAGGCACGACGCGTTCGACGTTGGTTCATGCGAAATGGGCAGATGATGGTGCCTGGGACAAAAGAGGCGGAATCGAAGCTGCATCTTGAGAAAGCGTTTGAGAGGGGGATTGAACAATGGCACACAAGAAGGGTGGAGGCAGCTCCACAAATGGACGCGACTCGAACGCGCAGCGGCTGGGAGTGAAGGCTTTCGCGGGTCAGTTGGTGACCGGCGGTTCCATCATCATTCGGCAGCGCGGCACCAGGATCAAGCCTGGCTCAAATGTCGGCATTGGTTCCGACGACACTCTCTTTGCCAAAGTTACGGGGCGCGTGAAGTTTACCGATCGCGGCGGCCGGGGCCGCTTTGCTTCCATCGAGCCGGCAGCAGAATAGTCGAGTGTGAGCGCCGATCGGGCGCTCGATCACCTAAGAAGCGAAAGGCCGCAGCACACGTGCTGCGGCCTTTCGCTTCCCTGCCCCTTGGTTACTGTCTCAGATCTCCGATTCCCGCCCTTTCATGTTTTTGGCCAGCACCTTCTCGACGACGCGCTCCACATCCGAAAGGAAGAAACTGTTCGCCGGCTGTTGCACGGCGACCTTGGTGCCAGTGTGACCTAAGGCCGAGGCGATCTCATTCCACCTGTAGATGGCGGAGCTCGCCGGCATCAATACCGGCTTGCGGGCCGGTTCCGGAAGAATGCAGTAAACCATCCACACCGTCAGCGTGAGAAGGATCAGGGACTCGTAGACAATTTCCACTGGATCGCTGAGCGACGAAATGCGGGAACTGGACGAAGCCAGAATGAAATCGGCCGACGACATCAGGCCGAACCCTAAAGCTATGCCGAAAGACAAATCGCGCACCGTCAAACGAAGGGCATTCATGCTCAAGCACAGGAACGCGAGCAGGCACAACTCCAGAACACTCATTGAGTGCATCAGGCCATAGGAGATGTCGGCGATGACGAAGATCCCTTTGTGCGCATAGGAAATTGGCGTTAGGCTGACAATCACGGAAACTGCGGCGGCCCAGCGGAAAATCACAATCGCGAGCTTCGAGATTCCGGGGAACGCCGCCAGGGCAGCGCGGAAAACCTCGATGCAGATGAAGAACAGCAACACCGCGCTCGCAAGATATGCGGCAAAAAAGCCAAATGCGTAGAGCCGGCTGAAGTAGGTTTGTGCTAGGGGATGTTCGCCGACCCGCAAATGCGACAAATGCGACTGCTCGAAGAGCGCCAGCAGCAAAAGCGGTGTGGAGACGGCGCGCAGCGCCAAATAATAGCTCATTGCCGGAAAACGCCTGCGCAGCCCCTTTCTCCAAAAGAAAACAGCGAGAGCGGCCCAGAGGATAACCTCTGTCGCATCCATCACCGACATTGCGGAGCTCACGGGCATAAGCGGATCTGAGGCAAATGAAACGCCATCAGAATAGCGCCATTACGCCGTGTAGCTCAAACACAAAAGGGTAACTCGACCTTGGCACTTTTGTGCTAGGCAGTACTCTTTGCGTGGCTTTCAAATCTACCGGGTCAGCGTGGTGGGGGCAAAGCACTGGGTAAACTGGCAAGGAAGAGGTCCTGGCAGATTCGGGATGACTGGCCCTCTTGCATACATCGAGGCCTGGGCATTCAAAGCGCGAGTAGGCGGAGCGAAGGCCGCTGAAGCCAAACCGGCAACTGCAACGAACAAAGCGAACATGCGAATAACGAGATTCATCTTTAGTAACCTCCCCAATCTTTCATCAGAGCCATTTCCGGACTTGAATCATACGCCAGAATTGTAGACAAGTCCACCTTTTTCACGCACATATTGCTGGAGCGTTTTAGATTACTAACGTAACCACAAGTTGCGCCATCATCTTCAGGTTGGAAACCCAAGAGAACGTTGCGGTTCCAAGCCAATCTTGCCGGCTACCATACGCCCAATGTGCGAAGCAATTGGGATGAACGAGTCGTGCCTTTCACCGTTCTGCGGGACCTGAGGGGCTCGCGTGAAGTCCGGGCCAATCGAATTCCCTGAGGGTGGGTCCTTGGCGCCGGCTTCTTCTGGAATCATCGAATGAAACCACGCAGCCAGGGCCTATTTCATCTCGCGTTCGCACGCTGCTCGAATCCTCCTCGCATGTTAAAATGACAACAGGTAGTTCGGCTTGAAAGCCGCCTTTTTTTCAAGTGGTTAGTCCCACTCCTCCGTCCCGAATCGAACCGGCGACCGAAGTCCTTGCGATCGGATTTCTATGGCGACTGATGTTCTGAGTTCTCCCTCCATCCAGATGGGCGACAACGACAACTACACGAGCGAGAACATCAAGGTCCTCGAAGGTCTGGAAGCCGTGCGTCTACGCCCCGCGATGTATATCGGGTCGACCGGCGAGATCGGCTTGCATCACCTCGTCTACGAGATCGTCGATAACTCGGTCGATGAGGCGTTGGCGGGCTACGCCAAGAAGATCGAAGTCACGATCCACGTGGACAATTCGATCACCGTGGTCGACGACGGACGCGGCATTCCGGTTGACATGAAGACTCTTGCCAACGGGGAGCAAATGCCCGGAGTGCAGGTGGTGTTGACGAAACTGCACGCCGGGGGCAAATTCGATTCCTCGACCTACAAGGTTTCCGGCGGATTGCACGGCGTGGGAGCGAGCTGCGTGAACGCACTCTCGCAGGAGTTCGGCGTTGAAGTGTGGCAAAGCGGTCATACCTGGGAGCAAGATTACAGCTGCGGGATTCCCACTACGGATTTGCGCCAAACCGGCACGACAAAGAAGCGCGGAACGAAAATCCATTTCCTGCCCGACAAATCCATTTTCACGACCACCGAATTCAATTACGACACGCTCGCGCAGCGACTGCGCGAAATGGCCTTCCTCAACAAAGGCCTCGAAATCACCCTGACCGACGAACGGACCGCCGACCCCAAAACGGGCGAAGCACGGCGCACGGAATTCCGTTATGCGGGCGGAATCGCGGAGTTCGTTAAGCACCTCAACCGGGGCAAAGCTGTTCTCCATGACAAGCCCATTGTGATGGAAGCCGTTCGCGACGGTGTCGAAATCGACATCGCGCTGCAATATAACGACAGCTACTCGGAGACGGTATTCAGCTTTGCCAACAACATCAATACCGTCGACGGCGGCACGCATCTTTCCGGCTTCCGCACTGCGCTGACGCGGACCATCAATTTCATCGGCCAGCAGATGGGGCTGTTCAAGGACGTCAAGGAAAACCTGAGCGGCGACGACGTGCGCGAAGGCCTTGTGGCCGTGGTCAGCGTGAAGCTCTCGCAGCCGCAGTTTGAAGGCCAGACCAAGGGTAAGCTCAACTCGGATATCGCCGGCCCGGTTCAGGCCTTCGTCAACGAGCGCCTGGGCATGTTTCTCGAGCAAAATCCTCCCGTCGCGCGCCGCATCATCAACAAGGCCATTGAAGCCGCTCGCGCACGCGAGGCTGCTCGCAAGGCCCGCGACCTGACTCGGCGCAAGGGGGCGCTCGACGGCGGCGGTCTGCCGGGCAAGCTTGCCGACTGCACGGAGCGCAACCCCGACCGCTGCGAGCTTTATCTTGTGGAGGGCGAATCGGCGGGCGGTACGGCCAAGCAGGGCCGCGATCGCCGATTTCAGGCCATCCTTCCGCTTAAGGGCAAAATACTCAACGTGGAGAAGGCCCGCTACGACAAAATGCTCGGCCACGAGGAAATCCGCGCCATGATCACCGCACTTGGCTGCGGAATCGGCAAAGAAGACTTCGACGCGGCTAAGATCCGATACGGCAAGATCATTCTCATGACCGACGCGGATGTCGACGGCTCGCACATCCGGACCTTGCTGCTCACGTTCTTTTTTCGCCACATGACCGAGCTGATCAAGCGCGATCACGTTTTCATCGCGCAGCCTCCGCTTTACAAGATCAAGAAGGGCCGCTTCGAGCAGTACATTAAAGACGATCGCCAGTTCGTCAAAGTCATGGTCAACCGGGCGGCCGAAGGAATGATCGTCCGTCACGGCGAGCTGGCCGCCCGCATTGAAGGCTCCGATCTCACTCGGTTCATGTCCACCCTCAATGACTATCTTGGTTTCGCCGAAAAAGTCGACAAGCGCATCCGCAACGAGAAGCTGACAGAGATGCTGGCCCGCGCCGAGCTCACCCATCGCGCCGACTTCGCCTCGAAGAACGGTGGAGAGGTTCCCGAGAAGATCGCCGCCCTTCACGCGCAACTGATCGAGCTTGCCGACGAATTTCAATTCAAGGTAGGCAAGCCTCTGGAGGACGAGGAGCACCACACCTGGTCCATCTGCTTTACCGATGCGCAGGGCGCCACTCGCTGCATCGACTGGACGCTCGCTTCCAGTCCCGAATTTCGCCAAATGATGTCGAAGTATTCGCTTATCAAGGAATTCCTCGAGCCGCCCTTTCTTGTCGAATATGCCCCGAAGTCCGGCGCCGCCGCAGACGACGGGGAAGAATCCGAAGGCGGCGAGCCGAAAACCGAGCCCAAGGCCGAAACCAAGTCATCGGGGCGCGTCTCCCGCATCCTTCGTGAACCCGTCGAAAAGCAGACGGCTCGCGAACTCTTCGCCTACATTGTCGAACAAGGGAAGAAGGACTATCAGGTGCAGCGTTACAAAGGCCTTGGCGAAATGACCGCCGCGCAGCTTTGGGAAACCACCATGGACCCGGAGCGCCGCACCCTTTTGTCGGTTAAGCTCGAAGACATCGCTGAGACCGAGGCCATCTTCACGACGCTCATGGGCGAAGACGTCGAATCGCGCCGGAAATTCATCGAGGACAACGCACTCGACGTCAAGAATCTGGACATCTAAACTGGGAAAGCGCATTCTTGCGCGCATTCCGTTCGCTGCCCTTGGCACTTCGAACGACTTCTCGCAAAGGAGTAAGTGTCATGTCAGTACTGCGCAATTTTGCTTTCTTCGTCGCTCTAACACTCGTCTCCATCCTTGTCTGCAGCGGCTGCAAATCCAGCACCCAGCAAGCCAACAACTCGCAGCAAGGCGGCAACCAACCGGCAGCTGCGCAACCATCCGGAGAACAGTCGCAGCAGAATTCGCAACAACCTGCGCCGGGCCAGCCGTCGACCGAGCAAGCCGCTCAGCCTGCCGCCCCGCCTCCGGCCACGGTTGTCGATCTGCCGAAAGGCACAACCCTTCGCGTGCGTCTCGATGAGGACCTGGGCTCCAAGATCAGCCGTGCCGGCGACTCCTTCGCCGCCACTGTTGCCGACAATGTCCAGGTAAACGGCCAGACCGTCATTTCCAAAGGCGCGCGAGCCGACGGCACAGTCATTGATGCCAAGCCTCTCGGCCATTTCAAAGGTGGCGCGTTACTTCAGTTGCGGCTTGAGCGGGTGCATACCAACTGGGGCAGCTATCCCGTGTCCACCAGTTCCATCGATCGCGCGGAAAAGGGCAAGGGCAAGCGCACCGCTGAATTCGGCGGAGGCGGCGCAGCCTTTGGAGCGCTCATCGGCGGTCTCGCCGGCGGTGGCAAAGGCGCGCTCATCGGTGGTGTGGCAGGCGGCGGCGCCGGCACGGCGGGCAGCGCCCTCACCGGCAACAAGGAAATCGTTCTTCCGGCTGAAACGCTCCTCACCTTCCACCTGGAGCACTCCGTTCACATCACGGAACAGCAGTAAGCCCGCTCTGCTGTGCCCCTTCGCTCCGCCTGTGCCCATCCCTTCGTCCCTTAACGAGAGGGTGGGCCTGCACTCACTCTCAGAATCTTCCAATAGAGAGCTGCCCGCGAGAATTTCCCCCTCACCCTCCGCGCACTTGGCCGCGCGCCTCGCCCTTCACGGCGTACATTCGCGCATCGGCCGCGCCCAGGATGGCATGGACTGCCGTCCCATCGTCCGGGGCGGTCGCCAGTCCTACGCTGGCTGTTACGCTCAGCTTGAGTCCGTTCTTCATTTCAAATTGCGTAAGTGTCAAGGCGCAATTGATGGTCCTGGCTAATTCCAGCGCTTCCTTTGCGCCCGTCTCCGGCATCAGAATCGCAAATTCGTCGCCGCCGTAGCGGAAGCACGCATCCCTTGGCCGGCTCAACTCCCGCAGCCGGTTTCCGATGTGCGCAAGCAATTCGCTGCCCACCAAGTGGCCGTGCGCGTCGTTGACCAGCTTGAACCGATCGAGGTCGAGAAACGCCAGGCTCAGCGGCCGCATCGATTTTGCGCTCCGTTTCAACTCCCGTTTCAGAACGTCGTATAGGTGCCGGACATTATAAAGTCCGGTAACATCGTCGGTAATCGTCAATTGCTGAATGCGCGCCACATCGTGTGCATTTTCGATGGCGATGGCCGCATGATCGGCCAAAATGTGGAGAAATGCGATCGAGTAATCCGACATCTCAGCGCCGGGATTAAAGATCTCGATGACGCCCTGGGTCCCTTTGCGCCCGCGCAACGGCAACGCAATTACAGAGCGCACCGGCAGTGTCCGGGGAGCCTCAGTTTGAGCAACGCGCGAATCGCCGGCGGCCTCCGGAACGATCAGCGTCTCTCCGTGCTCCAACACCCAGCCTGCAACGCCTTCGCCGGCCTTGACACGCAGCCCGCGAAATGCCTCCTGCTCCTCGCCGGCGGCAATCGCATAGTAGAGGTCGTGGCTGGATTCGTCCAGCATCAGGAGCGCCCAGAGCTCCGCCTCCACCATGCGTTCCATCTGTTCCAGGATTGTGCGCAGAATTGTGTCGAGATCGAAGCTCGAGGTGAGCGATCGCGCCAGTTGGTGAAAAACCAGCAGATCGGCGAGCGGGATGCGTCCTTCCGTCTGGTGCGGCATTTCGGTCCTGCCCGGGAGGCTTTACCTATTTTGTCACATTCCGTGGCGCGCCGGCCCCAATTCGGCGCTTAACGCATCGGCCGCAAATCCCTCCGCGTTTCCACGCAGCACGCTCTACCAGGCTAACCGCCGATGTGTACCATAGACCGCGACGGCTTCAGAAACCCCGGCTCCCCAATGTGGTGGCGCGCCTCCTTTTCTTCGACAGTACGCAGAATGTAGGCGCGAAGTTCCGCGTCGCTGGCCCCCGCGCGCATGCGCCCGTAAAGATCGTGCTCCACCTGTGAGAACAAACACGTCCGGATCTTTCCGTCCGAAGTGAGCCGCACCCGGCTGCAAGCGCCACAGAACGCCTGACTGACCGGCGCGATGATTCCAATCTCGCCTACTCCATCGCTAAACGTATAGCGCCGCGCGGTTTCGCCGGCCTCGCGCGCCGCCAGTTCCTTAAGCGGCATGGTGCGTCCAATCCGTTCCACAATCTCGTTGAGCGTTACCACGATGTCCGGCGTCCACAAGCGCCCTTCTTCGAGCGGCATAAACTCGATGAACCGCACTACTACATGTTCTTCGCGCGCGAATCGAACAAATCCTTCGATCTGGTCGTCATTGAATCCGCGCAGTAACACGCAGTTGACCTTGAGCGGAGTGAGCCCAGCCGCCCGGGCCGCGCAAATCCCTGCGAGCACGCTGGAAAAGCTGCCTTTTACGCGTGTGATCCGTTCAAACGTCGCTGCATCTACCGCATCCATGCTCACCGTCACGCGGTTCAGTCCGGCGTTCTTGAGCGGGGCGGCCAGCGACTCGAGGAAATGCCCATTCGTGGTCAGCGCAAGGTCCAGCGGATCGCCGCCGGCAGTGCGTAAGCGCGCTAATTGCCGCACCAAATCTACAATTCCGGGCCTCAACAGCGGCTCTCCACCCGTTAGCCTGACTTTCGAGATCCCCAGGACGGCGAAAATTGCAACCAACCGCACGAACTCGTCGAATGCCAGCTCCGGGTACTGTGCGCCGGCTTCGCCGGTCCGGCAATACACGCATTTGTAGTTGCAGCGGCCGGTGATCGAAACGCGCAAATCGCGAATTGTCCGCCCGTGGCGGTCCTTGAGTTGCGCTTGCTGCGCCGGGTGAATGTTTGCGGGAAGGGAAGCGGCGGCCATAGGCAATCTCAAGCCTATACCTTTCTCGATCCGGCTTGAAGGGCGGTGGTTTCGGCGCAAGGGCGGCTGCCCCATGCCACCGGCGCGATAGCATGGGAAGCGAGGAAGCTGCGTCGCTCGATCGGCAAAGGAACCCGTTAGCATGCCCGCAACAGGAGCCAGACCGACAGGAACGGCCAGCGAGGCGGCCGCGGCAGAAGCGGTCCGCCGGATGTTCGATTCCATTGCGCCGCGTTACGATCTCCTCAATCATCTGCTCTCGGCCAACATCGATCGACTCTGGTGGCGAAGGGCCGCGCGCCACTTCCGCTCCGTTCTGGCCCGTCCCGACGCCGCAATCCTCGACGTCTGCTGCGGGACCGGCGATCTCACTTTGGCTCTCCTCAAGCTGCGCCCGCCCGGCTCGCGTCCTATTCTTGCCGCCGACTTTTCGCGGGCCATGCTTGATCGCGGCGCCAAAAAGTTCGGTCCATCCGTGGTCAGCCAATGGCGCAACTGCACGCGAACTCCCAATGCACCCTGCGCCATTCCTATCGAGGCCGACGCGCTCCATCTTCCTCTTCGCTCGCAATCCCTCGATCTCCTCATCACGGCTTTCGGTTTCCGCAATCTCGCCAATTATGAGGCCGGTCTGCGCGAGTATCGGCGCGTCCTAAAGCCCGGAGGCTCGTTGGGCATCCTGGAATTCAGCCAACCCGGCGGCCTGGTGGGCAAGGCCTATGCGCTCTATTTCCGACGCGGACTCCCGGCAATTGGCCGCCTGGTGTGCGGAAAGGACGGTCCGTACCAGTACCTTCCCGCTTCCGTCGGCAGCTTTCCCGCGCCGAACCAACTGCTTGAAATCATCCGCTCAACCGGCTTCGTGGATTGCGGCTGGCAGCCCTACACGTTCGGAATTGCCGGGTTGTACACCGCCGTGCGCGGCCCTGTACTCTGAATTCGCAATGTCTTCCGGCGTCTCCAATTCGCGCGCGGTCGAGCCTCCGGCTCTGTCTCTGACCGCGCTCTCCGCGGAAAAGCGCCGTGTAGCCCGCCTCTCGATTGTTGCTGCCGCCGTCATGACGGTGCTCAAGCTCGGCGCGGGCCTGCTTTCCGGTTCGCTCGGCGTGCTTTCCGACGCAGCGCACTCCGCGCTCGATCTTACCGGCGCGGCGCTCACCTTCTTCTCCGTCCAGGTGAGCGACAAGCCGGCGGACGAGGACCACACGTACGGCCACGGCAAAATCGAGAATCTCTCGGCATTCAGCGAAGCCGGTCTTATGGCCGTTTCCTGCGCGTGGATCATATGGGAAGCAATCCGGCGTATCTTCTATCGCACAGTCGAGCTGCACCACTCGCTGTGGCCGGTGCTCGTCCTCATTCTGTCCATCGCCGTCGATCTATGGCGCTCGCGCCAGCTTCGCGCGGTCGCGCTGCGTACCGGGTCGCCCGCCCTTGCCACCGACGCTTTCCACTTCGCTTCCGATATTTGGTCAACATTGGCAGTGCTCGCGGGTCTGGGGGCCACGTGGGCCGGCGCGCACTACGGCATCGCCGTGCTCCACTACGCCGATCCGCTGGCCGCATTGGCCGTCTCTGTTTTGATTCTGCGCATCACCTTCCGGCTCGGTCATGAAGCGGTTGCCGCGCTCATGGACGAGATCCCCGCCGAGACCCTCCGCCGCCTGGTGCGCGAAGTCGGGCGCGTCGAAGGAGTGCTCGCCGTCGAGCGCGCGCGTGTCCGCCGCGCCGGCCCCGGATATTTCGCCGATCTCACCCTGGCCTTGCCTCGCCGGTTCACATTCGAACATACCGGCAAACTTGTCGAGGCTGCCACCGCCGCTGCAAATCGCATCCTCCCCACGGCCGACGTCGTCATCCACACAGTCCCGCGCGAATCGAGAGCCGAGAGTATTTTCGACCGCGTTCGCGCCGTCGCCGCGAGCAACAACGTCCCGGTCCACGATCTCAGCATTCAATCGCACCACGGCCGCCTTCAAGTCGAGCTTCACGTCGAACTCGAAGAGAACCGTCCGCTCCGCGAGGCACACGCCTTCGTGACTGCGCTTGAGGTGGAAATCCGCCGCAATGTTCCCGAGATCGATTCCGTGCTTACGCACATCGAAAGCGAACCGGCCACCATCGAGCAGCCGGAGCAGGAAGTCGTGGAGGACCGCAAAATCGAGTGCGCTCTGCTCTCCGCCGCGGCGGCGTTTCCCGAA
>Ga0187782_10003707_pt1 | contig 11383 bp, 9 predicted proteins | sample 0715_SJ02_MP15_2_FD_132454 | JGI IMG/M metagenome (GOLD analysis project Ga0187782, IMG submission 132454) | Tropical peat soil microbial communities from peatlands in Department of Meta, Colombia - 0715_SJ02_MP15_20_MG | ecosystem: Environmental > Terrestrial > Soil > Wetlands > Peat | place...
ACCCTGCCGGGAATGATTTTTGGCGCGACCGTGCGCAGTTCCATCCCCCGGGGCAAAATCAAGAAGATCACCTTCGGCCCTGAAATCAATTGGGACGAATTCGTGATCGTCTCGGCAAACGACATTCCGGGAACAAACTGTGTGGCCCTGATTTCCGATGATCAGCCCTGCCTGGCGGACGGCGCCGTCAACCATCCCGAGGAGCCGATTCTCCTGCTGGCTCACGAAAACCGTTACCTTTTGCCGAAAGCCGTCAGGGCGGTCGCGATCGAATACGAGCCGCTTCCTGGGATTTTCACCATCGAAGAAAGTGAGCAACAGAGGGAAGTCATTTGGGGGGCAGATAATGTCTTCAAGCGCTACCTGATCGAAAAGGGCAGTGTCGACTCCATTTGGGAGAAGGCCGCTTATGTGGTCGAAGGTGAATACACGACTGGAGCGCAGGAACAGCTTTACATCGAGAACAACGGTGTCATTGCTCGCTACGATCGCGAATCTGGAATCACCGTATGGGGCTCGCTCCAGTGCCCCTACTATGTTCACAAGGCGTTGATGAAGTTGTGCGCTCTGCCCGAAGACAAAGTGCGCGTGGTGCAAACGGAAACCGGTGGAGCGTTTGGAGGTAAGGAAGACTACCCCTCGATGATCGCCGACCATGCCGCGCTTCTGGCGATCAAGTCTGGCAAGCCAGTCAAAATCGTCTACGACCGCATGGAAGACATGGTGGCGACCACCAAGCGCCATCCCTCAAGGACAAGGCATCGCACGGCTGTCGACCGGGACGGCAAAATCCTGGGAGGCGAAATCGATTTTGTCATCGATGGAGGAGCCTACGCCACCCTGTCCTCGGTCGTGCTCTCGCGCGGGACCATTCACTCTGGCGGTCCCTACTTTTGGCCGAATGTCCGGATCAACGCCACCGCGGTGGCCACCAACTCTCCACCGCACGGGGCCTTTCGCGGCTTTGGGGCTCCCCAGAGCCTGTTTGCCATGGAGCGCCACATGGATCGGATTGCGAAGACGGTGGGTATTTCGCCGATAGAAATCCGACGCCGCAATTTCCTAGAGCGGGGGCAGACCACCATCACCGAGCAGATGATCCGCGAGCCCATCCGTCTCGATCATCTGCTGGAACGAGGCTTGTCGCTCTCGGGATACCGGGACAAGAAGATGCGCTTCGCGAACCAGAATCCGTCCGGGTCGCGGAAAAAAGGAATTGGCATTGCCGCCTTCCTGCACGGAGCCGGCTTCACGGGATCCGGGGAGCGCTACCTTGCTTCCGTGGTCGGGGTGGAGGGCCGGGCGGACGGAACCATTCGCGTTCTGGTTTCGAGCACTGAGTTTGGACAGGGAACCAAGACGGTGCTGTGTCAAATCGCGGCTGACGCTCTTAGCCTTCCCTACGACTGGGTGGAGATCGCGCAGGCCGACACTCAGGAAGTCCCCAACAGCGGGCCGACGGTCGCGTCCCGCACCGCCATGGTGGTCGGGAAACTGGTCGAATCCGCGGCTCGTGGAATCGAGCAGACGCTGACGGCAACAGGTTTTCTTCCCCCCCAGCACTCGGCAAGCGATTTCCGAAATGCCTGCGCAAACTTCGTTGCACAACGAGGGGAATTGAAATCATGGGCGCGATACCAAGCTCCTCCGGACATTTTCTGGGATGACGAGAAATACCGTGGGGCCGCCTATTCTGCTTTTGCATGGGCAGTTTACATCGCCGAGGTCACGGTTGATCTCACGACCTACGGGGTCACCGTGGATGACTTCGTCGCGCTGCAAGAAGTGGGCAAGGTTCTCCATCCGGTGCTGGCGCGTGGACAGATCATCGGTGGTGTCGCACAGGGCGTCGGCTACGCGCTCTACGAAAAAGTGGTGTGGCAAAACGGCCGCATGCAAAACGGACAGATGACCAACTACATCATGCCCACCTCGGCCGACCTGCCCCCGATCCGCGTCTACTTCGAAGAACTCGGCAACGAGCACGGAGCCTTCGGCGCCAAAGGCATCGGCGAACTCCCCATGGACGGGCCCGCTCCCGCCATTGTCAACGGCGTCGCAGACGCGCTCGGCATGCCTTTCGACTCGATTCCACTGCTGCCAGAAGACATTTTCCAGAAGATGACAGCACGCGATCTCGAACAGCACAACGCACTCGCGCCGCAAGGAGTCCGATGACGGCTGCGCGCACGAAGTGCGAAATCTGCTTGATGGTGAACGGAGAGACCAGGACGGTGCACGCTCTGCCGATGGAGCGCCTGCTCGACGTCCTGCGCAATCACCTCGGTCTGACCGGTGCCAAGGAAGGATGCGGCGAAGGCGAGTGCGGTTCCTGTTCCGTGCTCATGGACGGTGTTCTGGTCAACAGCTGCCTGGTCCCGGTGTTGCAGGCGCAAGGGACCAACATCACGACCATCGAAGGCTTGGCGGGCACGCAGCATTGGAGCCGCCTTCAGCACATTTTCCTCGCGTGCGGCGGCGCGCAATGCGGCATCTGCACGCCGGGGGTCCTGATGGCGGCGAGTCACCTGCTGAACAAAAACCCGCGCCCGACCAGCGATGAAATCAAAGAAGGCCTGTCGGGCAATCTGTGCCGCTGCACCGGCTACGCGCAGATTTTGGAAGCCGTCGCACAAGCCGCGAGCGAGGGGCCGCGATGAGAGCCAATCCCGTCGACTACGAACTGGTTGCGCCCGGCGACTTGTCCGCCGTTGTCTCTCTGCTTGCCCAACAACCAGGGGAGTGGCTGCCGATCGCCGGCGGCACCGACGTGATGGTGCAATACACAGCCGGCAGTCTTGCGTCCCGAAAACTTGTGAGCCTGTGGAATCTCCCCGAACTGCGCCGGATCGAAGCTTCCGACTCCAACGTGACGATCGGTGCGGCTTGCACCTACACCGATATCCGCGAGCACGCAGTCCTCGCGCAAGAATTCCCCCTGCTTGCGGCAGCAGCCAGTTGGACAGGCGGCATTGCCAATCAAAACCGGGGCACGCTCGGCGGCAACATCGTCAACGCCTCGCCCGCCGCCGATTCCTTGCCCGCGCTGCTGGTCTATGAAGCCGAACTCATCCTCATCTCCGCCCGCGGTGAGCGCCGCGTCCGCTACACGGAGTTCCACACCGGCTACAAGGAGATGCTGCTCGCACCCGACGAACTGATTCGCGCGATCTCCCTCTGCCGCCGTTTTTCCGGGTATATTTCTTACTCGCGCAAAGTCGGCGCCCGCAACGCACAGGCTATTTCCAAAGTCTGCGTGGCGGGGCTGGGAAGGATCGCAGACGGCCACGCGACCGACGTCCGCATCGCGGCCGGCAGCGTCGCTCCCGTCCCCATTCGCTTGCGCGCAACCGAGGGTCTCGTGGAAGGAAGGACCATCAACACCGAGCTCGTGCAAGCCGCGCGTAAAGCGGCGATCTCCGGGGCGCGGCCCATCGACGACATTCGCTCGACCGCTGCGTATCGCTCGGCCGTGCTCGGCAACCTGGTTGCTGAGTTTTTGCAGAAGCTGGCTGCCGGCGGGTCGAGCGATGTGCTCGCGCGTTGGAACAAACTCGCCGCGGATCAAGCCGCCGAGCAAGTCCTGCCCTGCTGCGGATCGTCAGTCTGGGCGCGCGCACTGGCCGCACGCAGGCCTATCCCCGACCTGGCGGTTCTACTCTCGACTTCCGACGAAATCTGGCGCGGCCTCAAACCCAGCGATTGGCTGGAGGCTTTCTCGAAACATCCGCGAATCGGCGGGCGCAAAGCGCCCCCGGCCGCGACCTCGCAGTCGGCCTCGTGGTCAGCCCAGGAACAAAACCATGTTGTCTCCGCAGCAGAATCCGTGCAGCAGGGGCTAGCCGCCGCCAACCGCGCCTACGAACAACGCTTCGGCCGCCTATTCATCGTGTGTGCCGCCGGCAAGTCAGCTGAAGAAATGCTCGAAATCCTGCAGCGCCGTATGCACAACGATGACGCGACTGAATTACAAGCGGCCGCCGAAGAGCAACGCCAGATCACCAATCTCCGCCTGAAGAAATATTTCAACCCATGAGCCGCATCTCCACCCATATCCTCGATCTCGGACTGGGCAAACCCGCCGCCGGGGTCGCCGTTCGCCTGGAGAAGCAAGAGTCGGCAAACTGGCGCCTGATCTCGTCGGCCGAGACAGATCGGGACGGCCGTTGTCCGCGATTGCTCCATGACGCCAAATTGAGCGCAGGCACCTATCGCCTGCACTTCGACACCGCCACGTACTTCGCCGCCCGCAAAATCGAAGCGCTCTACCCATTCATAGAGATCACATTCCGGGTCGGCGAAGGCGATTCCCACTTCCACATTCCGCTGCTGCTGAGCGCCAACGGTTACACCACCTATCGAGGAACTTAACGTGGACTTCTCCCTCCGAGAGGGGCTCAACCTCGCTGTCCGCTGGTTCCACGTGTTCGCCGGAATCATGTGGGTGGGCCAGACGTATTACTTCACGTGGCTCGACGGCCAGTTCACGCAAATGGAGAAAAACAACGCAGCAGAAGGAAGATCGCCGCAAGTCTGGATGGTCCACAGCGGCGGTTTTTACAGCGTCGCGAGGAAGAACTCGCTCGAGGTACCGGCGGAGCAAGTCCGCTGGTTCCGCTGGGAGGCGCTGATGACCTGGCTCGGCGGCATGGTCCTATTAATCCTGGTCTACTACTTGGGCAGCGGCCTTATCGATAGCGACGTAGCCGACATCTCGAAAGCCGAGGGAATCGCCATCGGCATGGGCGCCATCATGGCCGGATGGCTCATCTACGACACCGCGGTCCGCTCTGCGCTGGGCAAATCGCCGACTGCATTCGCACTCTTCGCCTTGGTCATGACCGCAGCCGCATCCTGGGGACTGCTGCACGTCTTCAGCGGCCGCGCTGCCTACATTCACATGGGCGCAATCTACGGCACCATCATGACCGCGAACGTCTGGTTCCGCATACTTCCAGCGCAGCGCAAAATGATCGCTGCTGCCGCTTCCGGAACACAGCTTGACACCTCTCTCGGCGCCCAAGCGAAGCTGCGCTCGAAGCACAATACATTCCTGGCCGTGCCGGTCGTCTTTCTGATGTTGAGCAATCACTATCCGGTCGCGACCTATGGCAATCACTACGCATGGCCGGTCCTGATGGTGTTCGTCGTGCTGGGTTGGGGAGCAGCAAAATTGATTCGCGAAGGGTAGGAAAATATCTCGCGGCAGCCAAAGTGAAACCTGACTTCACCACACTCGCAGAGACCGCAGTGACCAGATGCCGCAGGCTCGCGTCTTTCTCCGAGGACACCGGCAGCACCCGCCGCACTTTCCTCTCGCCCCCAATGCACGACGTTCATCGCGAGATCACGCGCTGGCTCGAACCGCTCGGAGCAACCGTGCGGACCGACGCAGTGGGAAATCTCCGCGCCGTCTATCCCCCGAGCAAAACGCCCGCATCCAGCCTTCTCATCGGATCTCATCTCGACACCGTCCCCAACGCCGGCGCCTATGACGGAATCCTCGGCGTGGTGCTGGCTGTTGGATGTCTCGAGGCGCTCCAGGGTGAAAGGCTTCCCTACGCGGTCGAGGTCGTCGGCTTCTGCGAAGAAGAAGGTGTCCGCTTCGGCATTCCGTTCATCGGCAGCCGCGCCCTGGTCGGCCGCGTCGACGACGACTTGCTCAACGCGAAGGATACGCATGGCATCCCGCTGCGAAAAGCAATCCAGGATTTCGGCCTCGATCTGCGCGAGATCGGCCGGGCTGCCTTGCGTCCTGAAAGCTGCGCCTATCTCGAATTCCACATCGAGCAAGGACCGGTTCTCGAGAAACTCGGCCGGCCGCTCGCGGCAGTCGAAGCCATCGCAGGCCAGAGCAGGTGGGAACTCTCATTCCTTGGCCGGTCCAACCATGCCGGCACGACGCCGATGGACCTCCGCTTGGACGCAGTCGCCGCGGCAGCAGAATGGATTACGCTGGTGGAGCAATTGGGAAAGACGGCCCCCGGCTTAGTTGCCACGGTCGGATCAGTCGAGGTCAGGCCCGGAGCGGCCAACGTGATCGCCGCCGAAGCCCGCGTCTCGCTCGACGTTCGCCACCGCGAGGATGCTTTACGCTCCCGTGCAGTTGAGAATATGATTCTGCATGCCGAAGACGTTGCGCGGCATCGCGGCCTCTCGGTCCGCTCAACCCAACGCCTCAACCAGCCCGCGGTGCCAATGGATTCCCTTCTCACTTGTCAAATAGAAGAGGCCATCCGCCAAACGGGCTGCCCGCCCCACCGCATGGTCAGCGGAGCGGGACACGACGCCATGATCCTGGCAGAGAAAGTTCCATCGGCGATGATTTTCCTCCGTACTCCCGGCGGCATCAGTCACGATCCTGCAGAATCGGTTGCTGTCGACGATGTCGCCAAAGCCATCGAATGCGGCCTCGGTCTCCTGCATCAGTTCGCATCCGCACCAACATTTCACTCTAGGACGTGCCGTGCATAACTCACATCTCCACAGCCTCGGCCAAACTCGCAGCTCGCGCCAGCCCAATCACCTGCTGCTCACGCCGGACACATTCGTGCGCACGCCGTTGCCGGGCATGAGGGCCTGCCAAGCCGTCGTCCACGTCGGATCCGCCCTAGGCGCAGCCTTCACCCAGTACACGGCAGAATTCGAAAGCAACGGCGAACTGGGAAGCACAACGGCGCAGCGCTTTCTCTACGTGCTCGAGGGAACGATAAGCCTGGAGCTGGGGGGAAAACAGAATGAGCTCACGGCTCGCGGTTACGGCTATATTCCGCAAGGCACTGCGCATCGTGTCACCGCGCAAAAGCCCAGCCGGGCAGCGGTTTTCGAAAAATCCTACCGCGCCCTGGAAGGCATCGTAACCCCGCACGTCATCCTCTCGAATGAAGACGCCGTTCGGCCTCACGCGCTCAACGAGGATCCCGACCTGCAGGTGAAATGTCTCTTGCCCGATGAGATGCCCTTCGACTTCGCCGTCAACACCATGGTCTACCAGCCCGGCGCCGCGCTGAGTCAAGTCGAAATGCACATCATGGAGCACGGCCTGCTCATGCTAGAAGGCGGAGGAATTTACCGCCTCGGCGAGTCGTGGTACCCAGTCACCGCCGGTGATTGTATCTGGATGGCGGCGTGGTGCCCGCAATGGTTTGGCGCCATCGGAAAAGTGACGGCCAAATATCTGATCTACAAAGATTGGAACCGGCACCCGCTGCCGAAACCGCGATGAATCTCAAGATCGATCAACGGCGACTCATCGACGAGATCGAAAAGCTGGCAACGTTCTCGGACGCAGAGGCCCCCGCGGTCACTCGCGTCGTATTCACGCCCACCGAACGCACCGCGCGCGGCTGGGTAAAAGACCGCTGCCAAGAAGCAGGGCTGATTGTGCGAGACGATGCCATCGGCAACACGTTCGCCCGCTGGCAGGGCGCGGATCTGAATGCTCCGGTGGTGGGAACGGGCTCGCACATCGACGCCATTCCCAACGCCGGAAAGTATGACGGAGTCGTCGGAGTCCTGGGCGGACTCGAAGCCATTCGCGCGTTGCAACAGTCCGGCTTGCGCCCGCGGCACTCGATCGAAGTTCTGATCTTCACAGCCGAAGAGCCAACGCGTTTCGGACTGGGATGCCTCGGCAGCCGCCTCCTGTCAGGAACTTTATCGGCGGACGCCGCCAAGAAATTGACCGACAACGAGGGCGCGACGGTCGATCAAGTGCGCCGTGGCGCAGGTTTGGCAGGCGAACTCGAGGATGTCAAACTGCCGAACGGCTACCACAAGGCGTTCGTCGAACTGCACATCGAGCAGGGCCCAATTCTCGAGCGCGAGGGCAAGCCGCTCGGCATCGTCGAAAGAATAGCCGCACCCGCCAGCCTGCGCATGACCATCGAAGGCTCAGGAGGCCACGCGGGCGCGGTCCTGATGCCCGACCGCCGCGACGCCCTCTCGGCCGCCGCCGAACTCATTCTTGCGCTCGAAACGGCCGCGAAAACCAGCGGAGCCATCGATACCGTGGCCACGGTTGGAATCTGCGACGTGTTCCCCGGTGCGGTCAATAGCATTCCTGCCCGGGTTCGTCTGAGCGTGGACATTCGCGACACCAACCTGCAGCGTCGCGACAACGTGATCCATGCTCTCGATCGAGCCTGTCGGCAAACATCCGCCAAGCGACAGGTGGCCATTCAAAAGCAGCTGTTGAACGCCGATGCGCCGGCAGAAAGCGGATCTGCCATTGTCGAAGCGTTGAGCGAAGCCTGCCGCAAACACAACTTTCCCTACCTTCCCATGACCAGCCGCGCCTATCACGACTCGCTTTTCATGTCGCGAATCGCGCCGGTCGCAATGTTGTTCATCCCCTCTAAAAGCGGCTACAGCCACCGCCCCGACGAATACTCTTCCCCGGAGGACATCGCGCGGGGAGCGCTCGTGCTGGCAGAAACGCTGGCCGCGCTGACCAAGTAACGAAATTGAGTCACGGAATCAATGAAAGGCAAAGCTTGCGTGCTGCCGGTTTTCATCGATTCAATGACTCAACGTCTCAATGATTCAACGCGGGAATTTTCTCTCTCCTCTGGCTCCAGTGCTCGACGATGTCTCGCACCACCTTGTCGCCAATCATCTCAGCCGCCTCGAGCGCGGGCATGTACGCCGAGTAATTCCCCGACACCATCGCCTTCAAACTCTCAGCCACGCTGATTCCCGGGGGCTCACGATCATAGTTGCTCACCGTGCGCAGCACGAGCACACGCTGCAAATCAACTCGCCCAGCGTGAGCCAGGAACGTCAGCGCCTGCATGGTCCCGGAATCTTCCATCGCCGCAACCATGTAATTTCCCCTGCCGGCGGTGTAGTAGCGCGTCCACTGGTTCGCCCATTCGTCGAGTTTCGATCCGTGCCAGAACGTGCTGGCCGAGAGAATCGTCCCTCGCGTGACGAACGGCGGCTTCTGAGCATTCGAGAACCCGGGAAACTGTGCGCGGGCGCTAGCCATCGTGTCCGAATCCGCGAGCGGCGCATGCTCGGTCAACTGCACAGCCCACGCCACAAGATCCGGATTCAACGCATAGACCTCACCGTAATCCGCGGTCATCGGCTGTTCATAAGGCGCCGCTTTGCGCAGCGGGAGGTATCCAGTCGACCAATTTTCCGGAATCTGCCGCGCATCAATCTCAAACGCCAAATCTCCATCCACCACATAGTCGCCCCATATCGCCGACCCCAACGAAACATCCGCCGGATCGCCTCCGCCAATCCCGGCAACAAGCCAGTACGTCCTCGAAAAATCAAACCGAGGATCGAGCCCCAGCGCCATCACCGACGCCGCGGCTTTCGCCGTGCCCACACCCGTCAGCATACCCAGCACGCCGTCTTTGTTCATGCGCACGTGGTGATACCCGGCAGGGACGTCGATGACTTGATCCAGGTGCTCGCGCTCGACCCAAAGCTGATACTCGCCGGCAACGTCACCGGTGTCTTCGCCGCGCTCAAACATCGAGACCACGACGACTTTGACCGGGATCGGTTGGACGGGAACTGCCGCTGGTGCGACCAGCGGAGCTTCCAGGCATAAAAGAAAAAACGCGATTGGTCGCAGGCCGGCGATGATCATGGCGACAGGCTCTGGCGAATGCGCGCGTACCCGGGCTTAATCGTCTGGTAGATGACATCGATCCGTTGGTGGTAGGGCAAGAACGCGCTCTTCATCGCGTTGATCGTAATCTTCTCGAAGTCGTCGAGCCCCAGTCCAAAGGTTTCCGCCGCCGCTTCGAACTCTTTCGTCATTGTCGTGTCGCTCATCAGCCGGTTGTCGGTATTGAGCGTCACGCGAAATTTCTCCTGGTACAGAATCTTGAAAGGGTGCTGCTTCAGACTCGGCGTAGCTCCCGTGTGCACGTTGCTGAGCAGGCACACCTCGAGTGGTATCCGCTTGTCGAGTACATACTGCGCCAGGTCGCCGAGCTTCACCGCCTTCCCGTCGGCGACCGCGATGTCGTCGATCAGCCGCGTCCCATGCCCGATGCGGTGCGCCCCGCAATACTGAATCGCCTGCCAAATGGATTCCTTCCCGAATCCCTCGCCCGCGTGCACGGTGATGTTGAAGTTCTCGCGCTGAATGTAGTGAAACGCGTCGACGTGCTTCTTGGGGGGGTATCCACCTTCCTCCCCGGCGAGATCGAATCCCACGACGCCGCGTTCGCGGAAATCCACCGCCAACTCGGCCATCTCGAGCGACACATTCATATTGCGCATTGCGCAGATGATCAGTCCCGACTGCAGCCCAAAGTCCTGCCGCCCACGCGCCATCCCCTTCAACACAGCGGCAACGACCTGCTGATGCGTCAACCCCTTGGTGACATGAAAGAGCGGGGCAAATCGCGTCTCGTAGTACACGACGCCGTCGCGGCTCAGATCTTCGGCCTGCTCGTATGCAACCCGTTCAAGGGCCTCCTCGGTCTGCATCACCGCAATCGTGTGCTTGAACCCCTCCAGGTATTTCGCGAGGCTCCCCTGATTCGCACCTTGATGAAACCATTCCCCAAGCGCCTCGGGATCATTGGTGGGAAGTTCCGTATACCGCGTGCCGCGCGCCAGCTCAATCACAGTTTGCGGCCGCAGCACACCGTCGAGATGCTCGTGCAGCAGCACCTTCGGCAGAGACAGCACCACGGCCCGACCCAACTTCATCGCCCCCATTCCCTTCATGCAGAAACGACGAATCCAAATAGTATCCCACTCTGCGCGCCCGGGGTGACAGAGCCATCAGGAAGGATTTCGAATATCGCGGGCGGACTCGAGCAACTACTTGCCGGGTCCCTTGGCCTGCTGCTCGGCAGTGATCCGCTCGACGATTGCACGCTCTTTCGCGCCGTCCTCGGGTCGGCGGAGTTTGTAGTAAAGAGAGGTAAGCTCCACGTGCGGCTCAAGCCAGTCGGGACTGTCTTTAATGACTTCTTCCAGCTCCTTTGCGGCTGCTTCGTAGTCCCCGGAAGTACTCTTGAGCATCGCCGATTCGTAGCGGGCCATGGTGTCGCTCGGTTTCAGCTTGACGGCGTGATCGAGGTAGAGCTTCGCCTCCTCCAAATGCCGCTGTTTATACAGCAGGGCACCCAGGTAAAGATTGGCTTCGAAATCATCCGGGTTCTGCTGAAGTGCATGGCGGAAGGCGGGTTCGGCTTCCTTCTGATCGCCCGTTTTGTCTCTTGCCATGCCCACCATCGTGTGCAGGCCCGGCAGCTTCGGCGCCCAATGCAATGCGATCTCCAGGTCGTGCCGTGCTTGCTCAAAGTCGTTCAAATCCAGCAGTGTCGCACCGGCAAGCATGTAGGCGTCTCCGCTATTTCCGAGTTCGCCGGCTTTCTCGATCCGTGGAACACCCTCGCGCGGA
>Ga0187782_10003709_pt1 | contig 11382 bp, 9 predicted proteins | sample 0715_SJ02_MP15_2_FD_132454 | JGI IMG/M metagenome (GOLD analysis project Ga0187782, IMG submission 132454) | Tropical peat soil microbial communities from peatlands in Department of Meta, Colombia - 0715_SJ02_MP15_20_MG | ecosystem: Environmental > Terrestrial > Soil > Wetlands > Peat | place...
AAGGCCGTTGCCGACCCACCATAGCTCATCAGCGGAAGTGGAATGCCGGTGACTGGCATGTATCCGATCACCATGGAAGCGTTGACCAAAACGTGGAAACCCAGGATGGCGGTAACTCCCATTACGACATACATCCCAGCGCGGTCTTTCGCTTTCTGCGCGTTATCCACCAGCCGCAGAATCAAGCCTAAATACAACAACAACACGACGCAGACCCCGATGAAACCTTGCTCCTCTGCCAGCGCCGCCAGAATAAAATCTGAGTACCGCACGGGCACGAAGCCCAGTTGATTCTGGCTGCCCTTGCCAAACCCCTTGCCCCAGAACCCCCCGGACCCCACGGCAATTTCGGACTGCAGAATCTGGTAGCCCGCTCCGCGCTGGTCCTGCTCCGGGTGAAGGAAAGTCTCGATGCGCTGCTGCTGGTACGGCTTCAGATGTCGCCGCATGTTCCATGCGAGCGGGATCAGAAGGCCGATAAGCGCTACGCCAACCAGCAGATGCTTCCATTCAATGCCAGCGAAAAACGCTCCGACCACGGCCACGGGGATCAGCACCATCGCCGTCCCCAGATCGGGCTGCTTCAAGATCAAGGCTACGGGAATCAGCGTCAAAACGCCAATCTTGAAAACGTCCGTCAGCGTTAAACGGTCCGTGCGCACCTCCGAGAGGTAGCGCGCCAGCACAATGATTATAATCAACTTCATAATTTCTGACACTTGTAAATTTGCGATGCCGCCGATCGAGATCCAGCGTTTGGCCCCGAGGCGGGAGAAGCCGAGCACCAGAACCACCAACAAGCTGAAGATGCCGAACATGTAGAGCGCCGGCGCCTGGTCGAGGAGCGTGTGGTAGTCGATGCGGGAGATCAGCACCATTCCGACCAGCCCGATGCCGATCCACATGAGCTGCTTCCACTGCATGCCCGCCATCGCGCTGGCGTGCGTTGCCGAGTAGATCTCGAGCACGCCGATGCCGCTGATCCCTCCGACGATGACCAGCAGTGTCCAATCGATATCTTGAATGCTTGCGTGCTCTCTCATGGTTGTTGCGCTGCGGAGGCAGGCGCAACCGTCGCGTCGCCTCCCGACGGCGGAATATTCTCAGCCGTCGAGGTTTGGGGCATATGACCGCTCTTTTTGTCGTAGTAGGCCTTCACCACATCCCGGACAATCGGAGCGACCGAGCTGCCCCATCCGGCGCTCTGGACCAGCGCTGCGACAACGATCTCAGGATTGCGGCGCGGAGCGATGCCGATAAACCAACCATTTTCCTTCAGGTGTTTGCCGAGCTTATTCTGCAACTCAAAGCTCTCGGTCTGCGCGGTGCCGGTCTTGCCGGCAAAATCGATGTTCTGCAGCTTGACAGTTTCCGAGGTCGTTCCATCCGGTTCGTTGACGACGCCCCACATCGCATCGGTCAGCTGTTGGACGGTGTCGTCGGAAAGGGGAAAGTGTTCGGGAGCGAGTCCGGTGGCATCCTTCAGCAGATGCGGCGGGATGAGAGTGCCGCCATTGGCAACGCCCGCAATCATGCGAGCCAGTTGAATCGGAGTGACCATCACAGCGCCTTGGCCAATCGAAACCGAAATCGTGGAACCGGGATACCACTTGTGGTGGTAGACGCGCTCCACCCATTCTTCGGAGGGAATCAGGCCGGGCTCTTCGCCCGGCAAATCGGCGCCGGTGCGGCGGCCAAGCCCGAGGCCGCTGGCGTAGTAGCTGATCCGGTCAATACCAAGCGCTTTGCCGACGTTGTAGAAATACACGTCGCACGAGGCGACGATGCCTTTGTGCAGGTCGACGGAACCGTGCGCGTGATCGCAGTGAAACGTGCGCCCGTAGAATTCAGCGTAACCGGGGCAGTAGACCGTGTAGGTGGGCGGCAGCGCCTTGGACTCGAGCATGGCGGTCGCCATGACGACCTTGAACACCGAACCGGGAGCGAGCTGCGCCTGGATCGCGCGATTGAGCAGCGGCGTATTCGGATCGCTATTGAGCCCCGCCCATTCCTGCGCGGGAATGCGGACCGCAAAGTCATTGGGGTCGAAAGTTGGACGGCTGACCACGGCGAGGATTTCGCCGGTGCGGGCGTCCATGGCAACCAAGGCGCCTTCTTTGTTGGTGAAGTCAGCTTCGGCGACGCGCTGCAAGTCTTCGTCGATGGTGAGCTGGATCGGCTTGCCGGGAATGGCCTCAACATTGTCGAGAGTGCGAATCACTTTGCCGACGCTGTTGACGACGACGCGCCTCATGCCGTCAGTGCCGACAATCTGGTCATTGTACTGCTTTTCGAGACCGGCTTTGCCGACGATGTCACCCGGTTTGTACTTGTCGGGACTCTTTTCTAATTCCTGGGGTGAGACTTCACCGACGTAACCGATGGTGTTCGCGAGCGTTTCCCCGAGCGGGTAGCGCCGACGCTGGACCATCTCCAATTCGATAACTGGGAGATCAGCGCGGTGGGAATCGACGAACGCAATGTCGGCTTCGCTGGCCGCCGGCTTAATAACGACCGGCAGGAACTTGGGCTCCATCCGCGCCGCGTCGAGCTGCTGCTGGAGATCTTCTTTGGACATGCCGAGGCCGTCGGCGATTTGGGGGAGGCTTTTCTCGAGCAGCTTCGGATTGTCGCGCAGCAGGAGGATGCTGAATGAAGGATAGCTGTCGACGAGGACGCGGCCGTCACGATCAAGCATCGCTCCCCGCGGAGCGATGATGGCGATGGGGCGAATGCCGTTCTTGTCCGCTAGATCGACGTAGTGCTCTGATTGAACGACCTGGAGTTTCCAGAAACCGACGAGCAGCAACAGGACGAGAGCAGCCGAGATGTAAGAAAAAAGGACGAGTCTGCCCTGCGGAAGCTTTTGGTCGTCAACGTTCCACGGTGCCAACGAGAACTCCTGCCTGCCGACAGGCAGGCCTGGGCGAGTCGCGCCCGGGCGCCGGCTCGTTCAGCGTTGCGGCGCCGCCTAGAATCTGGCTGGGGTCTGAACTGTTCAAGCTATCACCCGGTGAGAGCGCCCGCAAGACGCCCATGTCCTTTCGGTCAATGCCTCGCGTACTACGATGCATTCGCGTGGCTCGTTTTCCATTGCCCCGGCGATGTGCCTTCCCACTTTTGGAAAGCGCGGAAGAAGGAGTTGGCGTCTTCATAGCCCAGCAGATAGGCGGTCTCGTTCAATTCCAGCGATGAATTCAGCAGGTAGTGGTGCGCCAATTCGCGGCGGGCCTCTTCTGTCAACTGCTGGAACGTAGCACCGTCGTCGGTGAGACGGCGCTGCAGGGTGCGCGTGCTCACCCGCAACTCCCGCGCGACCTCTTGTATCCCCGGACGCTGTCCGGCGAGAAGCCCTTTGAGGATTCCCTTCACCTGCTCACGAAGGTCCTTTTCAGCCATTTGCTGCGTCAGTTCCGCTTCCAGCTGAGGAGCGATGGCAGCCAATAGATCAGCGTTGTACGTGAGGAAAGGTGCGTCCATGTCGGCCTTGCTGAAGACGAGGGCGTTCTTGGCCGCGCTGAATTTCACAGGGCAATCGAAGTGCTTCTCGTACATTCCCCGAAGTCCGTCCTCCGGTCGCTGCAACTCAACGCGCTTGGGACGAATCCGCCGGCCCGCGCCGCGTTCGGCGATGGTCATGATCCAGGCAAAACAAACGTCTACGAGCACTGCGGGCTCGTCCTGTTCCGCCAAAACCCAATGGAAGCGCACTGCGCATTCGCTGCCGCGTTCGACCAGATCGATTTTCTCGGGGCATGTGAGCTGTTTGTACCGACTCAGACGCTCGACGGCGTTGCGGAACGACCGGGTCGAGAGCGCGGCGATCTTGATCGGGTCGTAGCGTTCGACTCGGTTTTCGGTCCCGAGTTTCAACCCGATCGCCGGGTCGCCGCTGGCTTCAGCAATCCCGCGATACAAGGCGAAGAACTCCTCTGTGGTCAGCAGGATCTTTTCCTGGTTGAACAACCCCAGCGGGAGGCCCGCCTGCCGCAAGACCGCCGCGGGAGCCAGCCCCACGTCCTGCAGCCTGCGGCTAAGCGAGCTCGAAACTCGGAATCGGTTCGTCATCTTTTTTCCCAATAGAATAACGCGAAGAATTCGGGATGTCGGCAGCGCACGCTCAGCGGCCGGTCATCTGCGCCAGCCTTTCGGGATAACGCGCACCCTGCACCGTGATCTTTGAAGCTGCGGCCTCGAGATCGCGGAGATCGCCGGGCGAAAGTTCGACGTTCACCGCGCCAATGTTCTCTTCGAAGCGATGCAACTTGGTCGTGCCCGGAATCGGCACAATCCACGGCTTCTGGGCGAGCAGCCAGGCAAGCGCGATCTGAGCGGGCGTCGCCTTCTTCTGTTGCGCAAATCGCCCAAGCAAATCCACGACAGCCTGATTCGCTTTCCGGTTCTCTGCCGTAAAGCGAGGAACGACGTTGCGGAAATCGCCCTTCTCGAACTTCGTATCTTCGCTGATCTTTCCGGTAAGGAAGCCTTTCCCAAGAGGACTGAAGGGAACGAACCCAATGCCAAGCTCTTCGAGAGTCGGGATGACTTCCTTCTCGGGATCCCTGAACCAAAGCGAGTATTCGCTCTGGAGCGCGGTGACTGGCTGGACGGCGTGTGCGCGACGAATGGTTTGCACGCCTGCTTCCGAAAGTCCAAAGTGCTTCACTTTGCCTTCCTGAATCAGATCCTTCACGGCACCGGCGACCTCCTCGATCGGAACGTTTGGATCGACGCGGTGCTGATAGAACAGGTCGATGGCATCGGTCTTTAGGCGCTTGAGCGACGCCTCCGCGACCTGCTTGATGTGCTCCGGCTGGCTGTTGAGTCCGGCCGAACCCGGCTGCGCTTCGCGAGCGTTGGGATCGAGATCGAATCCGAACTTCGTGGCGATCACCACTTGCCCGCGGACCGGAGCGAGGGCTTCACCTACGAGCTCCTCGTTCGCGAACGGGCCGTAGACTTCAGCGGTATCGAAGAATGTGACGCCGCGTTCAACGGCCGTGCGGATCAGCGAAATCATTTCCTGCTTGTCGGCCGGCGGGCCGAAGCCGAAGCTCATTCCCATGCAGCCGAGCCCGATGGCCGAAACTTCCAAGTTGCTTTTTCCAAGTTTGCGCTTTTGCATTTCGTTTCTCCCTGGACTCGTTGTGGTTCTCACCTGCGATATTGCTCGTCACTGACGTGTTCCATCCAATCTACAGCTTTGCCGTCCTTCTTTTCCTGAATCGCGATGTGCGTCATCGCCGTGGTCGGTGTCGCACCGTGCCAGTGCTTCTCGCCCGGCGCAATCCACCCGACATCACCGGGCCGAATCTCCTCAACCGGACTGCCCCAGCGCTGTGCCCAGCCACAGCCCGCGGTCACGATGAGAGTTTGACCGAGCGGATGCGTGTGCCAAGCCGTCCGCGCGCCCGGCTCAAACGTAACGCTCGCGCCTGAGACAAGCGCCGGATCGGGCGCTTGGAAAAGCGGATCGACACGCACCGTGCCAGTGAACCACTCTGAAGATCCTTTCGCGGAGGCTTGCGAACCTGCTCTTTTGATTTCCATGGCAATTCTCCTAAGGTAATTCGCCGGGAGGGAAGTCCGTCGAAGCCGCAAGCTTGGTTTGAGTTTCGAAGTCGGCGATCCTATTGCGAAGTGTCGTAAGGGTGCTCTGGAGCGCCTGTGAGCCGAGCATCATGCGCAGTGGCGCAGGCTCGATATCAACGCTTTCGATGATCCGTGCGGCCATTCGGGCCGGATCTCCGGGCGCCAAGCCGTTTTTCGGATCGAGCATCTTTAGAAAAACGTGTGCTGGTGTCTTGTCGTAGACGGGCATAAGCTTCGCTATCTGAGCGCTCCCGTACCGGAATTCAGTGCGCGCACCATCAGGCTCGACGATGGTCATGCCAATCCCGAATGGTGCGACTTCCTGTGCAGCCGACTCCACGAATCCCTCGATGCCCCACTTCGTTGCGTGGTACAGGGAGTTACCGGCGAACGCGACCTGTCCGCCATAGGACGAAATCTGGATCACGCGTCCGCCGCCTTGTTCGCGAAGGTGCGGCAGCGCGGCACGAATCAGTTGAATAGAACCGAGAAGATTGGTCGCGATAATCTGCTGCACCTGTTTGTCGGTGAGCTCCTCCGCCGCGCCGAAAAGGCCGTATCCAGCGTTACTGATAATCACGTCGATTCGCCCGAGACGGGCGAACGAGCGACCGACGACTTCACGAATTGAGGGTGTGTCAGTCAATTCGAGTACTTCGCTTGAGAACGTGTTGGGATAGCGTTCGACGAAATCAGGAGCCTTCCCGTTTTGACGAACCGTCCCGACAACTATGTCGCGGCGTTCGAGGATTTGACGCGTGAGTTCGCGTCCAAAGCCGCTGCTGACTCCCGTGATGAGCCAACTGCGTTTTGGCATTGTGAAATCCTCCTTATTCCTAGTCGTCTACCCAACCGGCCGCACTGCCGCATCGTTCGCCGAATTGTGCTCTCGCGTGCTTACGGCCGGAGCAACGCCTTGATTGTGCGGCGCTCGTCCATGGCGCGGTAGCCCTCCGCCACCTGGTCGAGAGGCAAAGTCAGGTCGAACACCTTTCCGGGGTTGATCTTGCGATTCCACACAAGACTGATCAGATCCGGCAAGTAACGGCGAACTGGAGCAGGACCGCCGTGGCGACGGACGAGCATAAAGAATAACTGCTCTTCGTCAAGGTGGACGCCGTGGGGCACGCCGACGTAGCCGATCGAACCTCCTGGACGCGCGGACTTGACTGCCTGCATCATGGCTTGCTGAGTGCCGACGCATTCGAGCACGGAGTCCGCACCGATGCCTTTGGTCAGTTCCTTGATCCGGGCTACGCCGTCATCTCCACGCTCGGTCACAATGTCCGTTGCTCCAAACTCCTTCGCGAGCTTCTGTCGCGCCGCTTGGTTGCTCATCGCGATGATTCGCTCCGCTCCCATCTGTTTCGCGGAGAGTACGCCAAGCAAGCCGACGGCCCCGTCGCCTACCACGACGACTGTCGAGCCGGGCTTCACATTCGCTGCGTCAGCCGCGAACCAGCCTGTTCCGAGCACATCGGAGGCCGTGAGAAGACTGGGAAGGAGATCGTCCGGCGGAAGTTCGGGCGTAGCCACGAGCGTACCGTCAGCCAATGGCACCCGAGCAATGGGTGCCTGCGCTCCAGTCATGAATTCGAGGTTCTGGCATCCAGACTGGTAACCGGCCCGACAATTCGGGCACGTATTGTCAGAGATGCAGAACGAGCCGATCACAAACTGTCCGGGCTTTACGGATTTGACCGCGCTGCCGACCTCCTCGACGATGCCGCAGTACTCGTGGCCCATCGGCGTCGGTTGCGCAATCGGTTGGATGCCGCGGTACGGCCACAAGTCGGAGCCGCACACGCATGCGGCCGAGATTCTGATGACGGCGTCGGTCGGTTTGATGATTTTCGGGGCCTCGCGCTCCTCGAAGCGCACGTCGCGCGGCCCGTACAGGACAGCTCCTCGCATCGTTGCCTCCTTTCTCTCGCTCTGCTCGCTGCCGGCGAGCGCCCGTTAAACTTTTGTTCGTGACCGGTCCCCTAGCCTCTTGGGCTTTCGACGGGGTCTATTCTAGCCAGCAAGCAATCCCGGTTCACTAGCACAATGCGCCAATCTGCTTGCAAAACGCGCCAAGGATCTCGTTCAGCTCCGCTCCTGCCATGCAAACATGTCGCAAGAGTTCGGTAGCGTTTCCTTGAATCTCGTTCTATTTGAGTCGGTAACAGAAGTGCGGCCAAAGAGGCCGCCGCGCACTGTTGGCTGGTGACGGACTATCTGGCAGCGTTCTGCCAGTCCGATCGGTCAGTTTGCTGAATAAGCAGTCGAAGCTTGGATCGTTGCTAGGTTGCGTAAACTAGGAGCCTGGCCGGTCGCACCCGTGGGGTCGGCCGTCACTTTCCCGGCTATTCCCAACCGGTATGAGATCCGTAGGGCAAAGCTATGGAAATGCCTTCGATCTGCCGGATTTTCCCGCCTTCGATTTTGAAGAATTCCGCCATCTCGACACTCGACGGCCTTCGCGTCACGGCCGGCATGGGCACTTTGCCGACGCCGGGCACATCCGCCCATTTCACGTTTCCCGGGTGATTGAACATGAACACGCCGAATACGATTCCCATCTTCTCGTCGACGATCAGGTAGCGCCGCGGATCGATGGAGTGAATGTACGTCCAGATGTGCGTGTTCATGTTTTTGCGGATGTCCATTGCATCTGGCTTGAACGAATCTTTGTCGAACCATCCCTTCGCGGTGGGATTGTTGGTGTCCTGATATCCGTCGAGAATGCGGTTACATCGTGGATCGAAGGGCACCATGTCGCCGGAGGAGTGAAGGATGCCCTCGAAATAGAGGTTTGCGTCGCGGAGCATGTTTTCGCGCGTGATCTGTTGCGAGGCTTGCAGAGGCTGAAGCCACACAGAGTCTGGCTGCCCGAACTTTTCCAGCGCCTGAGCATCCTGCACGCTTCGATGAACGATCGTTTCAACCTCCGTGATCTTGCGGTTGACGACCTTCAACCGGAGCAGCAGGATTGCCGGCGTGCCGTTCTCGCGGATGGTCGCTTCCACTCCGGCTTGTCCCGCGTGAGGGTCTGCGAAGTAGAGTTTGTACGTTCCCACTCCGCTCGCGGTGCCCCAGAGTGCATCGCCGAGTTTGAGCGGAATCGTGTTCTCGGTGAACTTGATGTGGTCCGATACCGGGACTTGGCTGGGATCGTGCGCTAACAAGGCTTTCACGTACTGATCGACGAGGTTCGTCAGACAGGCGTAGTCGCACGAATCGTCGGGCGAGGCGAGCGATCTGCCGTGCAAGTCCATCGTTAGACCGAAGTACAACAGGAAAGCACACAGCAGCATCGGCGTCGCACGCGCGACGAGTCGCAACTTTTGGCGCATGGCCATTCTCCTTTTCGCAGCGCTCGGAATGCGCAGGCATCTATTTGCGAGCGATGCGGCGGACGAACGGCTGGATAGTTACCACAGACTTTGGCCGATACCAACTCTTCGCCGATCGTGATTTCGTGGAGGGTTCAGGAGGCGCGGCGGAGGCGGTCGAGAAGAGCAAAGAGAGCGACGCCGAAGGCGGCGGTGGCGAGCGAATTCATGAGAAGGGGAATTGTGAAGAAAGGCGCGGGGCGATTGAGAAGCACGCGTTCGGTGGCGGAGACCACGATCTGATGAAAGTGATAGAAGATGAAGATCAGGCCGAGGCGGCTGGCGGGATGTTCGGTATCGATGCGGGCGCCGACGGACGAAGCTAAGTAGCCCACGAGCGTCTTCGCGATGCCGAAGAGTCCGATCGGATTATCGTGGCTGAGGCCGTCCTGCAGGACGCCGATGGCGGCGCCAAGCAACAACCCGCTGGCGGGATTGCGGCGGCTCACTCCGAAATAGACCGTGACCAGCAGCGGCAGGTCCACAAGCTCCGCCCATTGACCGAACTTGTGGAGAAACGCCTGCAGGACAAGCGCGAGAAAGCAGACCGCCACCACTGTGCCGCCGTAATACTTGTGGACTTCGATGTTCGGCTCGGACTGCGCGCCGGGATTCAGCATGTAGGCCATGTCAGTTTTGCGCCTTTGGAGGCGCGGGTGCTGGAGCTTGCGCCTGCGGTGTGGGCGCGGAGAGAGCGCCAGTCCGCGCGACACCTGACGGCGTGGCGGGAGGCGTGCTGGAGTCCGCCGATTGCTCGGATTTCTTCGCGGCCAAGTCCTGCAGCGAAAGAAGAATGAGAACGTCCTCGAGCTGATCGAGGCGGGCGGACGGCTGAACGCGGATCACCTGAAACGGATTGCCTTCGGTCGCGCCGGAGACAGTGCCGACGAGCAATCCCTTTGGGAAAATGCGATCTTCGCCTGAAGTAAGAATCGTTTCGCCGACGTGGACCTTCTCGTCGTTGACCACGTAGTCGAGGCGCGGAACCGGATCGCCATTGCCTTTGACGACGCCGTGGGTGCGCGTGTCGGCCAGCAGCGCGCCGACGCCGCTATCCCGGTCGCTGATCAGAAGCACTTGCGACGTGGAAGGAAAGACATCGACGATCTTCCCGACGATACCCTGCGGCGTGATCACGGCCATGTTGCGGCGCACATGATCGCGCTCGCCGCGGTTCAACACGAGAGTGTGGGAGGTAACGTCAGCACTTGCGCCGATGACCTGCGCGGCGAGCATCGGAGCTTCCGGATGCGCATCGCGGAAATTCAGCAGGACGCTCAGGCGCTGCGCCTCGCCCGCCTGACTTTCAAGTTCGCGGTTGCGCAGCTGGAGCTCGGCGATTTGGCTGCGAAGGCGGGTGTTTTCCGCTTTGGCGCCACGGAGACCGACGTAGCCGCTCCAAACGCCGTCCATCTTGGCGAGCGACCAAGTACCGAAGCGCTCGAAAGGCGTGACAACCGCCACCGCCCAATAGCGGATCAGACGAACGTCATGTTCGCGCTTGATTTGGAACGCGAGCAACAACACCTGTACAAGGACGACGCCGATGAGCAGCGCCAGCGGGCGTTGACGAGAAAGAGAAAGATCGGCCATTGCTCAAGTTTCCGGCGCGAGGCCTTCCAATTTCGCTAGTCGATCGAAACGGTTCGCAGCAACTTGAAATCGCTTAGCATCTTTCCGGTGCCGAGCACGACCGAAGCGAGCGGATCGTCCGCGATCGAAACCGGCAGGCCAGTTTCTTCCCGGATGCGCTTGTCGAGATTCTTAATCAGCGCGCCGCCGCCGGTGAGGACGATGCCGCGGTCGCTGATGTCGGCGGAAAGCTCGGGCGGCGTGCGCTCGAGCGCGACGCGAATGGCGTTGACGATCGTCGAAATGTTTTCGGAAAGCGCTTCGCGGATTTCGCTGTCGTCGATGGTGACGGTGCGCGGGACGCCCTCGATCAGGTTTCGGCCCTTGACTTCGAGCGTCATCGGTTTTTCAAGCGGGTACGCCGAGCCGATTTCCATCTTGATCTGTTCAGCGGTGCGCTCGCCGACAAGCAGGTTGTACTTGCGCTTGAGGTAGTGCATCACCGACTCGTCCATCTCGTTTCCAGCCACGCGGACGGAGCGGGAGTAGACGATGCCGCTCATGGAGATGACGGCGATGTCCGTGGTGCCGCCGCCGATATCGACGACCATGTTTCCAGAAGGCTCTTCGATCGGCAGGCCCGCGCCGATGGCGGCGGCCATAGCTTGCTCGACGAGGTAGACTTCGCTCGCGCGGGCGCGATAGGCGGAATCCTGCACGGCGCGCTTTTCCACCGGCGTAATCTCGCTGGGGACGCCGATAACGATCCGCGGATGCACGAGGACGCGGCGGTTGTGCGCCTTCTGGATGAAATAGGTGAGCATCTTTTCCGTGACTTTGA
>Ga0187782_10003710_pt1 | contig 11381 bp, 8 predicted proteins | sample 0715_SJ02_MP15_2_FD_132454 | JGI IMG/M metagenome (GOLD analysis project Ga0187782, IMG submission 132454) | Tropical peat soil microbial communities from peatlands in Department of Meta, Colombia - 0715_SJ02_MP15_20_MG | ecosystem: Environmental > Terrestrial > Soil > Wetlands > Peat | place...
CCTCCACAGCACGCATTTCGCTCCCGGGGCTGCCCAGTCCCTGAAGGTTGAGGGATGGCCCACAACGTTTCGCCTGGTCAAGCGGCTGGACGGCGGCAAAGCTCTCTATCTAGGGCTTTCCACGAGTGGGGATATGCATCTGCTTCATACGCTTACTCGCCGCTTCCTTCTGCTCTGGGGCGGCACGGTGATTCTCGGTTTCCTGATTTCGTACCAGAGCGCGCATCGTACCCTCCGCCGCGTCGAGCGCATTACAGAAACCGTCGAGCGAATTGGGAAAAAAGATCTGGGTGAACGACTCCCCGAGCCTCCCAATTCCGACGAGATCTCACGATTGGCGGAGACCTTCAATCGCATGCTGGATCGTATTCAAAGATCGGTCACGGAATTGCGCCTAGTCACCGATGCCCTCGCGCACGACCTGAAAAGTCCGGTAACTTCGATCCGCGGTACGCTGGAATCCGCGCTCTCCACCGAATCCGACGACGAGTGGCGTGACTCGGTCTGCGATGCAATCGAAGGACTGGACAGGCTGTTAGACCTGCTGAACACGACGCTGGATGTCACCGAGGCGCAGGCCGGCGCGCTCCGTCTGGATCGCGGCCCGGTTGAGCTTTCCACCGTCGTCAGACGACTTGCCGACCTCTATCAGCCAGCCATGGCCGACCGCCGGCACCAATTGACTCTCGAGATCGAAAATCAGGTGGTTGTGGACGCGGACGCACATCTCTTGCATCGCGTCATCAGCAACCTGCTCGAAAACGAGCTGGCCCACCTGCCCCCGGTATGCCGGATAACGATTCGTCTCCGTTCCCTCCAAGGCGCGGCAGAGCTGACCATTGAAGACAACGGTCCCGGATTCCCACCTGAGATCACCAGCCGCCCTTTCGAGCGTTTCGTTAAGGGGAAGCATTCCTCCGGACACGGCCTGGGACTTGCATTTGTGAGCGCCGTTGTGCAGGCTCACGGAGGCACCGTCGTGATCTGCGATCGTCCCACAGGCGGGGCTGTCGTAACTCTTTCCTTGCCTACAGGTGTGCTCCAGGCCGCCTAGTTCTTGTCTCATTTCTAATTTCGGGGTGTGGCTGAGGCTCCAGCATCGCGGCGGTTCGCTTGCACACGCTGTCCCTAACGGTCGCTTGGGAACTCGTAAATACAGAAAAGCTAGCACCGCCAATAGAAGCGCCAACAAGCCGGTCAGCAATCCTTGCGGAGGTTGCCTTCCCCGGCCTCAAAGGTTGGCTCTGTCTGTCCGAGACGAGGGCCGTGTGCCAAATTCCGTCTATGTCGCGGAAACGAGGACGACTGTTCGAGGCATTTCAGATCTAAAGTTCGAAGGCAAAAGAGAGAGCGAGCGGCAGTGGTCAGCCGACTGGCCGCGCTACGCGCGGCGAGCTTCAGGAATCGATCTGGACTAAGGCTTCAGCTGAAGTGGCCGCAGGCGCAGGCTGCCAGCGGGCGGGCCTGGAGGCGCGGGCGCGCAGCCGGTTCATCGCCGAGCCCACCGCGATCGAGCCGCGAATCATGTGACCGATCGTGAGCGGCCCGGCCAGCTTCACGTTGCGCATTCCATGCAGCGCGGTCGAAATGGCGCACCCGCACTGGCTGCAATCCGGCTGGCCGCCGAACACGCACGGCTCCACCTGCGTGCAGAAGTCCGCGGAATAGTTCACAGACAGTTTCGCAAAGACGCAGTCCGATGGGTCGCGCGGGGGCTCCAGAATTCCGCGCGCGGTGACATCGTTGAACAGGAATTTGGGATAGTGCTTGCGCAACGGAGCGAGCCGTTCGACGATGGCGCGCCGCTCCTTGGGGCTCAGGATTTCCGGCGCGGATTCACCGATTTGCGGCGTGTACAGGCTCACCCACACGCGGTTTACTTCCGGCCGGTTGTTCCAGAACCGGACGTACTCCTCCGCGTAGCTCTCCCGGCGCAGTGCAACGCGGGTGATCGTCCAATGGATATTGACGCGCGAGCCTTCGATATTTTTCAGAATGCGCTCGTAGGTGGCAGGGGCGCGGCGGACGTCGTGGTCCTCCGGCATGCCGTCAACGGAAATGGTGACCGCCACGCGAGGCAGGTCGGACCATCCGCTCGGGACTGGGATTACCGCGCTGGTCACCACCATCGAAAACACGCCCATCTCACTCAGCGCCGGCAGGATGCGGCTCAGCTCGCGGTGCCGCACCAGCGGCTCGCCGCCCACCAGGGAGACGTGCAGTGGGCGAAGTTTGCGCACCAGCGCCAAGACTCCCTCGACCAAATCATCGCCATGTTTGTCGTTCAGTTCGCGCAGGGTGACACCTGCGCCCAGATGGTTGTCGCCGTAGGCGTAGCAACCGGGACAGTGCAGCGGGCACTCGCGCGTGATCTCGATCGAGAGCATCGGCGCGCTCCCGCTCAGAATGTTCCGCCAGGAACGAAGAAAATGCTTTTTGGAAAACCCCGGCTTGGAAGCTGTCTGCATGTCCGCCTCAATTTCCCAATCTTGAAGCTTCGGAAGGAACTCCAGCTCGCCGGGCGCGAATCCGGAAATTGAAGATTAGATTCGCGCGAGGAGGTCGCATCGAAATGCCTGCCGCAGGCCGAAACAAGCCGCCCTCTCGCGAGAATGGTTCAAGGGGAACCCCACCTTGACCACGATCTCCAAAATCACCGCCGGCATCACTCGGCGTTGCCCGTTGCAGAGCTCGGGATGCCCCAGCGGGATCCCTTGTCGGCGATCTAACCACGATTCTGGCGATTGGGCCGGAAATGCACAGAAACGCCAAGATTGCACATACCGCCGCAAGAAGAATCGCCAACATGCTTAGCCCACTTCCTCACCGGGTTAACCGAATGCCGAGTGCCGTGTTGCCCTGCGAGACGCGGCCGCGAATCAGCAGGAAAACCCGGCCGCGAAAGAATCAGTCAGTGTGATGCCTTGCCGGATGCAGTCGTGCCTGGGATGAACAAATCTTCATCCAAGGCGCACCCGCTGTTCACTCTGAAGGGACTGCTGTTTCAGTTCGCGGCTGTGTGTAGCCGGTGCCCCTGCTAAATCCGTTGTTTGGCCAGCGCAAGCCTTCTGAATGATTGATGACGTTTGGATGACAAGTTGTTCATCCGCAGGACACCACCTACTGGAAGTGCATCGGACTCGTTGTGGACCAAGGCTAGGAACTCTACGGCAGGCAAACCCTGCTTTCTGATTTGGCTCGGATTCCAACTGGACTGTCGGATTGGGGGACTAAGGAGATGAGTGTAGGGTGCGTTCAACAGCAAGCACATAATGGAACTTCTACGGCGACGAGCCGCTATCAGGAAAACGTCAATCCTCAGTGGGTTCGATTATTAAGTGTTCTGCGCATGAAAGTGCAATACACGCGTTGCCTCGGTGCCGAGCTATATTCCGCAGAAGGCCGCCGCTACCTAGACTGTTTCTCAGGCTACTGTGTCCACAATACTGGCCACAATCACCCATACGTCATCGGGGCTTTGAAGGAAGAGCTGGATCGCTACGGCCCAGCCATGGTTCAGACGCACGCTCTCGAGCTTGCCGGAGAGCTTGCGGCGCGGCTATGCGCCCAGGCCGGTGGCAGGCTCCGCAAGGTTTTCTTCTGCAGCTCGGGTAGTGAAGGGGTCGAAGCGGCCATCAAATTTGCCCGTGCGCATACGGGCCGTGACGCGCTTCTTTTTCTCGAGGGCGCCTTCCACGGCCTCACCTGCGGAGCACTCTCCCTGATGGGAAGCTCTTTCTGGAGGGAGGGATTCGGCTCGCTACTACCGGGCGCCGAGCAACTTCCATTCGGCAGCCTGGAAGCGCTTCGTGCCAAGCTGACAACCGGCCGGTACGCGGCCTTGTTCCTTGAGCCCATTCAGGGTGAGGCGGGCATCCGTTTCCTCTCAACAGCTTATTTGCGCGAGGTCCAGTCTCTTTGCCGCCGCTTCGGGACCGTTCTGGTGGCGGACGAGGTACAGACCGGTCTTCATCGGACCGGGAGCTTCCTTGCCTCCCAGCAATTGGGAATTGATCCCGACATCGTAGTGCTGGCCAAAGCCCTGAGCGGCGGCTTGGTGCCCAGTGGAGCGGTCCTGATGACCGACGAAATCTATGATTCCGTCTACGGCTCACTCCAGCGATCCATCATTCATACCTCCACGTACAGCGAGAACGCTCTAGCCATGCGCGCTGGCTTGGCAACGCTGCAGGTCATGGTCGCGGAGTGCCTGGGTGATCGTTCATCACGACTGGGCGTGCTCTTGCTCCAAAGCCTGCGCGAGAAGCTTACCGGATTCGACATGATCAAGGACGTGCGCGGCCTTGGGTTGTTTTGCGGGGTTGAGTTCGGTGCTCCCACACAGCTACGTCTGCGGATTCCATTTGAGGGCTTTCTTCGCATTCACCCCGGCATGTTTGGCCAGATGGTGGTGATGCGACTGTTCAACGAAATGGGCGTCCTCACACAAATGTGCGGCAATAACTTCCTAGTGCTAAAGATTGCCCCGCCTCTGGTCGCGACCGAGGAACAAATCGACGAGGCGGTTTCCGCAGTGCGTCACGTCGTGGAAATGATTCACTCCTCAATGGCGTTTTGGAGTGATGCACTGGCCATGGCCCGGCGCGTTCTGAATATATGAGCGCAGGCCCGGCTAGACCGCCCGGAGAAAGACTCGCCGAAGAAAGTTGCAGTTTGTGATGAATTCCGCTTCAGTCGGGAGGATTGCCAGTGACCTCACAGGCACACATTCTGGTTATAGGCGGGGGGCCCGCCGGTCTGGCCGCAGCGATTGCCGCCCGGCAGAAGGGCCTCCGCGTCCTCGTGGCCGATGCCTGTTCGCCCCCGCTGGACAAGCCGTGCGGGGAGGGCCTACTTCCTCCCGGTGTGGAAGCTTTACGTTCCCTCGGCGTGGAACTCAGCTCGGAGGTTGCCTTTCCATTCCGCAGCATCCGCTTTGCCGACGAGGACGCATCTGCGACCGCGCCGATATCACAACAATCAGGGTTCGGGCTTCGGCGGACGACTCTCCATCGCATGCTTATCGACCGTGCCACGGCTCTCGGCGTGGAGCTGCTTTGGAACGCACGAATCTCCCTGCTTCGCCAGCAGCGCCTCGCAGTCAACGGAGAGCCGTTCGAACCGACTTGGTATGTCGGTGCTGACGGGCGTAACTCAGCGGTGCGGAGCTGGGCAGGTCTGGCACCGCCGCGTCCCGGTCGCGCGCGCTTTGGTTTCCGCAGGCATTACCGTGTCGTTCCCTGGACGGACTCCGTGGAGGTGTACTGGGGTGAGAAAAGCCAAATCGTGGTCACACCCACCGGGCCCTCTGAGGTTTGCGTGGTGATCTTCTCCGAAGATCGGCGCCTGCGTCTGGACCGCGCGTTGCCCATGTTTCCCCAGGTTGCTTCGAAGCTTGAGGGAGCCCAATCACAAGATGCAGAAAGAGGCGACCAGACGGCCTCGTGGCGGCTTCCCCGGGTAACGCGCGGGCGTGTAGCTCTTGTCGGCGACGCCTCTGGCACTGCAGATGCGCTGACCGGTTGCGGATTGAGCCTGGCCTTCCAGCAGGCCCTGCAGCTGGCGGAGGCTTTTGAGCGCGATGTCCTTAAGCACTACGAATCGGAACATCGCCGCCTGATGCGCACGCCCCGTCGAATGTCGCGGCTGCTGCTCGCGATGGCAGAGAGTGCCCAGGTGCGGGGCCGCGCAATTCGGCTATTTCAGAGCAGGCCGGAGCTCTTCGCAAGACTACTTACTGTGCATACCAGTCTGCGCCCGGATGCTTCCATAGGCGCTAGAGACATATTGGGTCTCGGGTGGCGGATCCTCTGGGCATGAGACGCGCTCTTCGCCAAGCGGCGCTTTCTTGGCTGTGGCGGGCAGCCTTCTTCCTCGGTGCTGTGCCCGTATCCCTACTGGCGTTGCCGGCACCTCTCCATGCCCAGGACACTGTCGTCACGCTGGACCCCGCGCAGACGCGTATCGAGTTCACTCTGGGCGCCACGCTGCATACGGTTCATGGAATCTTCCGCCTGAAATCCGGCGAGATTCATTTCAACTTGAGCACCGGAAATGCCTCCGGAAGTGTGGTGGTGGACGCTCCCAGCGGGGAGAGCGGCAACGAATCGCGCGACAAGAAAATGCATCAGGACTACCTTGAAAGCCAGAAGTTCCCGGAAATCGTGTTCATGCCCTTTCGCGTCAAGGGCTCGCTCAACCCCGGCGGTACGTCGCAAGTGGAAGTCGCCGGAACCTTTCGCCTGCACGGCGCGGATCACGACCTAACTCTGAGCTTGACCGTCCAGTCGTCTGGTGGACAGTTGCAGGCTGACACGAGGTTCACCGTTCCCTACGTCAAATGGGGCCTGAAGAATCCGAGCACTTTTATCCTGCGGGTCAACGATAAGGTGGATATCGCGGTTCACGCCACGGGTCGGCTGGCGCCAACCGCCTTGGGAAATTAAGGGACGTATTCGCAACTTGCGAATTAAAGCCTGTCCCTCTGCAAGGACATCTAGGAAAACAGAACCATCTGCCAAAGAGGTCGAGTCTTGCTCGTGTTTCCACTCGGCATCGTCATCGGCTCTGGCAAGCCTAGCGAAGGCGAGATGAACAAATCGTCATCTTCAGGACACTGACGCTTCATTCCTGCTTGTTAGTATTCTTGCGCAAGTACATCTCTGATGCCTGCTGTGGCATCTGCAGAGACTATGCCGATCAAGCCAGAGACAGCGAAAGGGCAGCTTTCTTGGCTGAGCCTCGTAAACAAGAAACGCGCCGTTGGGCTGGTGATCCTCCTGTTCAGCTTGTTGTTCCCGCACTCCGCCGGAGCGCAAGCAACCGCTCCTACTCTGTTAGGCACCGTCAAAAATCCCTCAGGAGTGGTTGTGGCGAATGCAAAAATCACAGTCACAAACCTGGTTACTGGGCAGACCACGCAAACCGAATCTGACCCGAGTGGTCACTACAGTGTGCAAAACCTGGTCCCAGGCGATTACGAGATCACGGCTTCTGCCGAAGGGTTCGGCTCGATTACCACACGAGCGACAATCTCCGCGGGTGCCGAGACAACTGCCGACGTGACCTTGGGTGGGATGCTCTCACTTGCCGACCTCGGCTTCTCGCCCACTCAAACCCAGGGAAACGCTGAGGATCAGGCCCGCCTCAACAAGCGATCACACATGCTCATGCTCCACCAACGCTTTGGCTTGATCGCAACTGTTCCCCTGATCGCCACCCTCGCTACCTCAATTAACGCTGGTGGCAAGAGCACCAGCACCACGGACCGTGACCTGCATGTGGCCCTTGGCGCCGTGACTGGGGACCTGTACGGAATCAGCGCCTACTACGCCATCCGCGCACCAAAAATCGCGGGCACTCCGACACGCGGGCCAATTAAAGCACACAAAATTCTGGCTTGGATCCACGGTCCGGGAATGATCTTGACTCCGATCCTAGGAGCTATCGCCTTCGATCAAAAGAATAAGGGAGAGAAGGTTCATGGGATCGCTAGCGCCCATGGGCCAGTGGCCATCGTCACGGCGGCCGCGTATGGAGCCGCGATTCTCTCCGTCACCTTCAAGTTCTGAGGCTGCCCATGAACCGAAACCTATTCTTCGGCTTTCTGCTATTTGCAGCTCCTGCGTTCGCTCAGTCAGACAGCGAGTGGCTTCTCGACCATGGAACTCTCAACTACCACGTCTCTCATCCTATGCATCAGGTGGATGGCATAAGCCATGCAGCCAAGGGCAAGGGTACTTGCCACGCAGGACAATGCAATTTCCTAGTCGCCGCTCCGGTAAAGTCGTTCGACTCCGGTGACAGCAACCGGGACCTCCACATGCTTCAGGTGGTGCGTGGTGGCCAATATCCCATGGTCAGTGTTCGGACACAATTGCCCTCGGATACGGCCAAATCGACCGCAATTCATGCCGACCTGGAGATCGAGTTTGCGGGCCAGACCGTCCAATATAAACAGGTTCCCTTCCAGCTTTCCATACAGGGAAACGAAGCGAAACTGACCGGAACAATTCCGGCCAAGCTCACCGATTTCAAGATCGACCCGCCGTCCCTGCTAGCAGTTCCAGTCAAGAACGATATACCGGTCTACATCGAACTGATTTGGAAGAGGCAAAAATGAAGCACAAACTTTGCGTCCTGACTGTGACATTCTTTTTCTCTTGGGTGTGTGAAAGTTCAATTCAAGCGCAGACTGCTGCCCCGACGCGCTTGCCGGATGCCCCGTCCCAGCCAAGGGTGGAGGGAGCCGTTGCGGCGGAGACTCCTCCTGCCAATCAGACACTTCCTCTCGTGGTCCCTAGGGGCCTACCCCTACTCATCGCACTGGATGACGAAGTGCGCGTACATGAGGCCGGGCAGGAGATTCGTGGAAAGACCGTGCAGCCGATCTATGCGTTCGACCGTATCGTGATTCCCGCGGGCACTGAAGTTTCAGGCCGAATCACACGGATTGACGACATTTCTAAGGCACAGCGTACTCGTTCCGCGCTCGATGCCGACTTCACGCCTACGCACAAACTTGAGGTCGAGTTTAATGAACTTGCTCTTCCCGACGGGAAACACATCCTCGTGCATACCGTCGTCACGCCCGGCTCAGCTCAGGTCATGGAGTTCGTGCAAGCCAAAGGGAGCAATGAAAAGAAGGGGGTGAAGTCCGCAGCCTCGGAAAAGATCGACCAGGCCAAACAGGAAGCTAAGCGGACCTGGGATGAAGCCATGAAGCAGGTACACCAGCCGGGCCGCATGCATCGCCTCGAGCGATACCTCGTCGCCCAGCTCCCTGTTCACCCCCAGTACCTTAACCAGGGGACGCTGTATTTCGCGGAACTCCAAGAGCCGCTGGATTTCGGCACGACGCCACTCACGCCCAAACTCGCTGCATCCCTCACGAAGCAGCCTCCGCCAGACAGCCTGGTGCACGCACTTCTGGTGACTCCGTTGAGCTCCGCTACCTCAAAGCGGGAGGAGGAGGTCGAGGCAGTGCTCTGGCAGCCATTGTTCGATGGCGAAGACCTTATTCTACCGGCGGGAACGAGACTGAAAGGAAGCGTAATTCAGGTGCAGTCGGCGCAAAAGATGCATCACAATGGCGAGCTCCGCGTGGCGTTCCACAATGTGATCCCTCCAGACGGATTGGAGCAAAAGGTTAGTGCTTCACTCCTCGGCGTCACGGCCAGCAAGGCGCAGCACGTGGAACTCGATTCGGAGGGAGGAGCCCAATCCACTCCTCCCAATACTCGGTATCTCTCCACTGCAATCGCCATCGGCCTGGCAGCAGCCTCGGCAAAAACCGACAGTGACGCCCGTGACGGCGGCGGGGCAGGAGGCGATGCCAGCAATCGCGCGGCCGGAGGCGCCGCGGGATTCAAGCTGATCGGCATTGCCATGGGGGCGTTTGTGCATTCGCAGCCCCTGGGCGTGGCCATGGGTGCTTATGGCGCAACTATGTCGGTCTACAGGAATTTCATCGCTCGCGGCACCGAACTCGTATTTCCCAAAAACACTGCCATGGAGATTGCGATTGGGGCGCGCCCCTCCACCCCTGTGTCGGGTCCGCCAAACTCCAAAGATCCGATGTAGAGATGGCCTGCAAATATCTGCACCAACAGGAAGCCTGTGACGCGTAAATCGAGATCGGCCGGGGGCGCGGCGATACCACTGTCATTTCCGGCAAGGGCCGCAAGTCCCGTGAATCGAACTTCTGTTGCGGGTCGATTCGATGATTGAATGGGTCCTAATCGGCGTGGTTGTGCTCCTGGGCGTCCTCTGCGTGTCGGCCATATGGCCCAGTGATTCCGAGCGACGCCCAGGCAAGCGCTGACTCCCAGGCTGCTACCCCACGATCCGCTGGAGTGAATTGAGGGATGCACCAGTGCAGAAGGACACTTCGCCCGTTCAGGGCAACAAGGGACTCATAAGCTGCAGACTCTCCTTAGACACAGTATTCGGAGCCTATGGCTTGGGATACTTCCGGTTTGTTGGCAAGCCGAAAGTAATGCCGATGCGAAAGCAGGTCGAGGCTTGGAAGAAATCTCGCCTCCCCAACGGCTCCGCAAAGCTCGGCATCTACCGGGGACATATCTCCAGCCTCCGAGTGGCATTCTGTTGCCTAGGATGTCCTCAGAACCGCGATGAACTCTTGCCGGGGTCAAACTTTCTTATCACTTTTCCCCTTCTCAAGGCCTCCTTGTAAGTGAGGGGGAGTTCTCGCCGACTTCCCCACTCCCTCGACCCCGAACCTGCGACCCGCGATTACAGACCGAGGGCTATGGCGGAAAAAGACGCGGCAGGCTTCTCGCTCTAGGGGCCTTCTGAAGGCGCATCGCGTTTGCGCCGCGTTTTCGACGAGCGCGAAATGACAGCAGGAATTCTCACGCTATGAACATCGCCCCTGTCCATCTCGATGCCCTCCAAGCCCTCGGCTACACCGAAGCCGAAGCCCGCTTTCTCTACATTGTGGCCACGCATTCGGGCTACTTTGTAGCACGTCAATTCCTCGCATTTACCGCTGCCCATTGGGGAAAGCGCACCACTACGTTCTGGAGCAAACTCCACGCCAATAAACACGCCCGGACCGAATGCTTTCCAAAGAGCGGAACCGTCTATCACCTGTTCTCCCGCCGCCTGTACCGCCAGATTGACCGCGAGAACATCCGCAACCGCCGGGAACACGAAATCGAATACATCCAGCGGCGCATCGGAATGCTCGACTTTGTCCTTTTCCACCCACAGTGGACCTATTTAGAAACCGAGCCGGAAAAAGTCAACTTCTTCTGCGAGCGATTGAAGGTCCTGACTCACTTCCTCCCCTCGAAGATCTATCACGGACAGAAAACTTCTCAGCCCACCGTTCGCTACTTTGTTGATAAGTTTCCGATGCCTTTCGCCAACGACGCTTCTTCGCCTGTGGTGACTTTTACCTACCTCCAAGGACCAGAAGCACGACTCACCGACTTTGTGCATCATCTCGAAGCCTATCTCCCCCTCTTTCGGCAGCTCTCCGAGTTCCACTTTCTCTATCTGGCCAGAGCCGATTTCACCTTTGAACAGGCCAAGAACCTATTCACTTCCATGGTGGCGATTCCACTCGGATCGGACGCATCGGGAGACCTGCTCCGCTACTTCCACATCCGCAAGGGTTGGGACCTCGGCCGGTACGCTTCTCTGACCGAGGCAGACCTGATTTTCCGCAACCAAGCCAAGACCCGATTCGTCGGCCCACGCTTCGAACATCTCTATCGCGGATGGAAAGTGGGACGAGTAACAGACGCCGACATCTCCCACGAGTTTGGGGGTAACAGCAGCCATGTCACCGCGCACTTCGGTACCGAGGTAGTTCCCCGAATTGCGGCTCCCAACCAGGCATCCACGGAACTACG
>Ga0187782_10003711_pt1 | contig 11380 bp, 9 predicted proteins | sample 0715_SJ02_MP15_2_FD_132454 | JGI IMG/M metagenome (GOLD analysis project Ga0187782, IMG submission 132454) | Tropical peat soil microbial communities from peatlands in Department of Meta, Colombia - 0715_SJ02_MP15_20_MG | ecosystem: Environmental > Terrestrial > Soil > Wetlands > Peat | place...
CGTACCACTCCAGCCGGCACCGGCGATGTTTTGGCTCGATGCCCACATCTTGCGGGCCTCGTCCTCCACTGTCTGAGCGTGCACATCGAAACGGCCCGCCATCGACCGCATCTCGTGCGGGTCGGTCATAAAACGCGTAGGCACTTATTTTTCTCCTTGATTGAGTAGTGATCCTTGATTGAGTAGTGATCGGAGTGCAATGGACGGTTATGCGTGAGAGCCGGACCGGTTACCCGAGGTAACCGCCAGCCAGAAACACACGGCTGATCCCCCCTTTCCCGTTACCCGGTAGCCACCGTGCGACGAACATCATCGACGGCGTTTAGCCCGCGGCGGCTGCGTTGGCGGCCTCGGTGGCCGCATACGAACCGGCGCTGGTACCGAGCGTGTTCACGAACATCTCGTGGATGGCCGCCGCCTGCGCGCTGACCGCCTGGTACAGCTGAGCGTGCGCGACGAACTGGGCCGCCGTCAGAGCCGAAACCTCGTCGGCTGCAGCCGGAACTACGCCCGTCGTTGGAGCAGCCGCAGCCGCATTCTGGGAACTCACTGCTGAGCCGATCCCCTGCAGGCTGCCGGCCGCCGCCGACAACGCCTCCGGCTGTGTGGTCACAAACGACATTCCGCTTCCTCCTCGGTCCGTTTCGGCAAGCTGCCCGTGGATGAGAATAGACTCGCGCACCGCTCCCTGCCGCTGCTAGAGCTGGGTGTTTGCAAGTGTTCACCCGGCGGCAACAACTGTTCATCTGCTGTAACGGCTGAGTAACAACGAGCTCCCCACGAAGGCCGGTCAGCGCCCCTAAGCTGCCCATGACCTGCGCGAATTCAATGATCTCAGTCAGGCAACGGTCTTGGCTTCGGTAGCGGCCTAGCGGCGAGTCGCCCAATGCGGCAAGAGCCGCGAACTTGGGAAGCATAAAATCTAGCCGCGGATAACGTCAACACCGCGTTAGTTCCACGTACGTCCAGCAAGGCTTTGGCTCGCCTGTGCAACCGCGCGCCTGGTCGGCTTGCCGCCAACCGGCCACTGAACTTTCGGTGACCAAACGCTGATAGGTTCATGCGCGAAAGCCCTATCGCGACAACGCTGTGCCACCCGCACATTCTCGGCGGTGAGACCGACGGCCGGCTGTGGATCTCGATGGACTATGTCAACGGCACCACCGCCGCGCAACTCATCGCCAACCGTTTCCCGACCGGGATGCCCGCCGGTCAGGTGTTGGCCACCGTGACTGGCCGTCGCCGACGCGCTCGACTACGCCCACAGCCGGGACATGCTGCACCGAACGTCAAACCGGGAAATATTCTGTTCACCAGTCCAGCCGACGGTGAACAGCGAATACTCCTGACCGACTTCGGGATAGCCCGGCAGCTCGGTGACCCCGACGGACCCTCGGCGCCGGAGCTCACCGGTGAAACGGTGGCCTATGCCGCACCCGAACAGTTGCTGGGCTCCGACATCGACGGACGCGCCGACCAGCATGTGCTCGCGGCCACGTACCCGCTCGCCAAGAACCCCGACGATCGGTTCGACAGCTGCCGCGCATTCGCCGACGCACCGAGCCACAGCGCCGGGGCCTGGAGTGGTGATCGCAGTCCCGAGGCATACCTGACCGTCGTCGACTACCCCGAAGACGACGTGCACGAGGCTTAGCCCCGAACGGGTGAGCCGGCGGCATCCGGCGTCTTCCCGGCGTGGGCCAAAACGGTGCGGCGCCTCGCCCAGCATCACGCCGCGACCGGAGAGCAGGTCGCCGATGACGGGTCCACCGCACCGGCGGCGATCCAGCGCCGCCGGTGGCCCTGGGTTGTTGGGCTGAGCAGCGCGGCGGCCGCGCTATGCGTCGGCCTGCGTTGCTATCGGAACCATGCTGGACGATAACGACCACCAGAATCTGAGCCCGACAGGCGGCGATATGCCCCTCGTGCTGGATTTCCGCGACGGCGCATGGCAGTCGCGACCTGACAAGGTGCTGCTCGCCTGCCTGGGGCCGGATGGAGCGCCGGCCAAACAAACCACCACGCAGGCGATTCGGTTGCAGCAATTACACGGTGCGCTGCGCGGCACAATGACCGTTACAGTCAACACCAACGAGTGCAGCCAAGAAGGCGCGACGATCGAAATCCCGGCTGTGGCCGCGCACGTCGGCGAGGTACCTCCGGGAGTTCAGGTGCCCAGCGCGCCGCCGATCGCCCCACCTGCGCCCGCTACGACGAGGCCGACCCGCTGATTGCCGGCTCGGTGCCGCTGGTCAGCCGAATTGCAGCGGCAAACTCTTCAGCGCGAAAGTCTTGCTGGGAAAACGGATTTCGGGCTCGTAGCCGAAAGCCAGCTCGAACTCGGGAATTCTCTTGAGCCATTCGTCGACGATCACCGTCAGCTCCATACGCCCTAGATGAGAACCCAGGCAGCGGTGGGGTCCGCCGCCGAATCCCCAGTGCCGGTGTACCTTACCGTCCATGACCAGCTCGTCGGTGGAGATCGCGTCGCTGCCATCCCGGTTGATCGCGGCCATGCATAAGTGCACCGACGAGCCCTTGGGCAAGGTCATGCCACCGACGACAACGGTCTCGGTGAGGACACGCGGCGCCACGGGCGCCGACGGCTCCAGCCGGACGATCTCTTCGATGAAGACCCGGATCTGCTTGGGGTTGTCGCGCAGCATTTTGCGCAGTTCCGGTCTACGGGCCAGTTCCAGCAGCGAGAAGCCAATCGCCGCGGTCACGGTGTCCAGCCCGGCCAAGATCAAAAGGTGGCTCATGCCCAGCAGCTCGAGATCTGTGAAATCGCCGTCACTGGCCATCACCCGCGACAACATGTCCGAACCCGGGTTTTGCCGGCGCTGCGCGATCATGTCCGTGAGGTATTCATACAGGTCGCGCGCCGGGGCGGCGAGGTCGGCCTCGCTGACATAGGGCTTGTCGGCGATCACGGCGTCTTTCCAGGCGATCAGGCGGTCGCGGTCTTCCAGCGGCAGACCGTAGAGGTCGAGGAACACCTGGAAGGGATACAGGCTCGCCAGGTCTTTCATCACCTCGCACTCGCCTCGGTCGGCGAGGGCGCCGATCATGTCGGCGGCATGCCGCTGAAGCACCGGCCGCGACTTGCTTAATCCGTGCGGGCTGAAGAACGGCTGCAGGATTTTGCGGTACCGGGTGTGTTCTGGCGGGTCGAACGCCAGTGGGACCACGGGTATCGGACTGCCCGGGGGTTGAAGCGCCAGTCGTGATGAGAAGACCTTGGGATTGCGCAACGCTGCCAGCACGTCCTCGCGGCGGGTGATGTAGTAGTAGCCGTTCATGTACACCACCGGCCCGGCGTCGCGCAGAACCTTCCACCCGACACCACGGTCGGCGGTCATCGGCAAGCTGTAGTAGTCGAGCCGCGGCAGATGAAAGCCCCCGAACAGGCTTTCGTTAAGGGTGCTCATACGCCGTTCTTCCGGTTGTTCGTTGTCTCGTTTGCATCGTAGGTGCTCGCGGGTCCTCAGTCGGGCGATGGGCCGACGGGCATAGTGTCTTCTAGAATCGGCAGGTGTCCGATCGAGGGAGGACAGCCCGTTGAAGGTTCGTGTCGAGCAGTCGAAATGCGTTGGGCACGCGCAGTGCTACGCGGTCGACCCGGAACTATTTCCCATCGACGAGTCCGGCTACTCCATCCTCGAAGAACATGAGGTTCGGCCCGAGGACGAGCAGGCGACTCGTGACGGCGTCGCAGCCTGCCCGGAGATGGCGTTGATCCTGGAAGAGGACTAGACGGCAATCAGGTTTGGCGACCGGTTAATTCGCGCCGATTACCGGTCCGATTCCGGGAGCGGATGCGGGAAGCGGCCCCGCAACGCCTGAAGCAGACACTGGACTTCGTCGATGCGCGCGCGTATCTGCATCAGATCCCACGACGGCGCTGAGCTGTCCAGGTCGGATTGTTGATCCGCCGCCCCCGCCATGCGGTGCGCTAATTCCTGTAACTCGGCGGACTCGGCCTGTAGCAGCCCCTCGAACACCCGCGCCTGAGCTACCTCAGCAGGGTTCACCAGGCGCGGCACCATGCTGGCGGCTCCGATCGTCCGGCGACCGCTGACGGTTTTCGGGAGCACACGGGCGTCGCTGACTGTCGAGTATTCCGCACGTGCAACCCAGCGCCCCCGGCTATTTCGGGGCCTCCGTGACAACGCCAGAGAAACAGCTGCGTTAGCGGGTTGCACCATATGTCACTCCTGCCCCATTCCCCAATTATGTCACTCCTGCCCCAGTCCCCAATTGTTCACCCAGCGGCAACCTACTCCCTCACTTCCATATGTCGCGTGCTCTTCGGGAGATATGCCAACTGTTCATGTTCGGGCCACGGATGCGAAACCCTCGACGCCGGGGATTTACCTCGGCCCGGCTGGAAGGTGAGGGGAGCGTTAACGCAGTTCGCGCTCGGGCCTATCAAGCGCCCGAGCGCGAACACACCTCAACAACGAACCGCAGCGCCGATGACGATGCGTCGCGCGTGGCTGTCCAGCCTGGTGTCTACCCGGCAAACGGTGGGCGGGACATCACTGTCGGTTTAACCCCATACCGGGGACCGGCTCCGGCACCGTGCCCGCCGGCGCCCGCACCGGCTAGTGGCATACCGCCTAGCAGGTTTCCGCCGCCGCCGCCTTCCTGGATAGCGCTGACGGTGCTGACGGGAATCGGGGCGTGTGGGGTCTCCAGCGGCGCGCTACCGACCCACGACGACGGCACAGCCAACTTGCCGACCGCGCCGGCGTTGCCCAGGCCGGCGGCCACTCCTCCTGGTCCGAGAGCACCGGCAGGGCCGCCGCCCAGCGCACCTAAGCCGCCGGGCACCGCGGGGACAGCCGCCGGCGCGGCGCCGCCGGTTATGACTCCCAGGGTCTTCGCCATCTGAACGCCGAAGTTGCCCATACCAACGCTGAAGTAAGGCAGACCCTCGGTGTTGTAGTAGAAGCTCGCGTACGGCGCATATTGGGTTACTAACGCCGAGAGGTTAGTGGGCACCGCGGTCGTCCCGAAGATGAAGGACCAAAGCGTCCCCTCGATCGACGACGGAGCTCCGAAGGCGTTTTGGAAGCCCGTGGGCGTCAGGAACGATTGAATGTTGCTCGGCAGCAACGAGATCAGCTCTTGCAGGATCGTCTGGGAGCTGGTGGCGGCCGAGTTGCCGGTGGCCGAGCTGACCGCGGCGGCTTGAGTGGCCGTCCCCGCGGCGTTAGTTGTCGCCGCCGGCGAGGCGAACGGCGTCACCTGGGCGGCAGCCGCTGACTGACCCGCGTAGGCGTACATCGCCGCGGAGTCCTGGGCCCACATCTCACCGTATTGCGACTCGAGCTGCGCGATCAATGGGGTGTACTGACCGAAGACGTTGGCCTGCACTGCCGCGGCGGTCTCAGCACGGTTGGCCGCCACCAGCGGGGGTGGCACCGTCGCTGCGAACGCCTGCTCGTAGGCGGCAGCCGCCGACCTCGCCTGGGTGGCCGCTTGCTCGGCTTGAGCGGCGGTGGTGCTCATCCACGACACGTACGGCTGCGCGGCGCTGGCCATCGACGCCGATGCGGGCCCCATCCACTCGTCACTGGCCAGCTGCGTGATCACCTTGTCGTAGCCAGTCGCGGCCGAACTCAGCTCGGCGGCAAGCCCATTCCAGGCCGATGCGGCGGCCTGCAGCGACGCCGAACCCGGGCCGGTGTACATACGGGCCGAGTTGATCTCGGGCGGTAGCGCCCCAAAATCCACCACTAGACTCTTCTCCCCTAGCCGGCCGCAGCCGCGTTGGCGGCCTCGGTGGCGGCATACGAACCGGCGCTGGTGCCCAGCGTGTTCACGAACATCTCGTGAATCGCCGCGGCCTGGGCGCTGACCGCCTGGTACAGCTGGGCATGTGCGACGAACTGCGCCGCCGTCAGCGCCGAAACCTCGTCGGCGGCAGCGGGAACCACCCCTGTCATGGGGGCCGCCGCGGCGGCATTCTGGGCGTTCAGCGCCGAGCCGATCCCCTGCAAGCTGCCGGCCGCTGCCGACAATGCCTCCGGCTGCGTGGTCACGAATGACATCCGGTTTTCCTCCTCAATAACCGTGAGCTTTTAGGTCCTTCGGGCAGCAGAAAGCCCGCCTGACAAGAGGTTAGATGGTCACGGTTGGACAACGACCTGACGAAGCCAACTGTTCACGCCTGGATGACCACTGTTCATCCGCCGGCATCAGATGTTCATCATGAGTTTGGTTGCCCATCCGGGCTGCAGCGATGTGGATTGATGCATCGATCCCGCCGAAGGTCACTGAGGCACAGGCGATCCGCAGGTTGAAACGGTTTGTTCGTCCGTGTCGGGCAGAAAGTCTCGTCGTCGATTTCACATGACGATTGGGCTTGCACCCGAACTGTGCAATCATCCCGCAGAAATGACGCCGCAAAATGCAACGTTTAAGGGGCTCTTCGTAATTCAGCAGTGCGGCGCCGGCTACTGCGGCGCACCATGGTAGGAGAAGATTCAGCGCTGGTTGCTGTTGTTGGTGGCGCTGGCCGAGGTGGAGACTGGTCACGTTCGTCGTGGTCGATCCCGATGCACTCAGTGGTGTTTGCGAGCCTGTAATTCAGCATGGTGACGGAGGGCGTCCACGGGAACCGTCGATTGGTGCCATCGAGCCCGAGCGTCAGACTTTTTGAATCTCCCCTGCCCTCCCCACAACGGACACGGCAGGCGTGCGCGTGAGATGGGAGAAAAGCGCGCGGAAGTGGTTCACGCCCGTTGTGCCGGGCTGGATATCTCGAAGAAGGACGCCAGGGTGTGCGTGCGGGTCGCCGGTGCTGGGCGGCGCAAGACCGTTGAGACGGTGACGACGTGGAGCTCGATGACGAGCCAGATCCTGGCATTGCGTGAGCATCTGATCGCCGAGCGAGCGGTAATTCGGAGTCATGTAATGGCTGGTGCTTGAGGGGATAACGGCCCGCCGCAGTTCGGTTGCAGGTTGACTGCGTAGGGTACTCAGGCCGTGCGCATCACACGACTGGACGCGGCTATCCGGCGGATGGCGGGCGGGGCATAACGGGGTGGCGGAATCCGTAGCGGACAACGTAGCCGCCGCTGCGCCGGCCTAAAGCACCACCATTCGCCATTGGTACACCGTTGAGCAGAGCATTCGAGCTCGGTGCAACGCCGGGGCGGACGCTGCTGACCAACTGGGCCTCTTCCATCTCAGCAGGTGTCGCCCCGGGCCAATTCGCGGGTACCGACAGCCGGCCGAGCGTGCCGGCCTGGCCCACACCTGCCGACACCGGTGCACCACCGTTGCCCAGCCCCAGACCGGGAAATTGCGGCCACCACGCACCACGGGTACCGGCCGCCGCCGGCAACGTCACCGGCGCCGCCCCTCCGGCAAAGCTTGGGGCGCCCGGAGGGAACGTAGTCTGCTGGGCCATGCTCATGCTGAAGCTTGCGATACCCACCCCGAAGTAGGCCTGAAGGGTTTGCTTGAGGACTGTGTTGATATTTGCATTCGTCAGGCCGAGACCGTACGCGAGGCTGGGAAAGGCGTTGTAAGTGTTTAGGATCAGCTCCCAAATCCAGGCGAAGGGTCCGCTGGCTGCGGTGGGGGTCGCCGCCGATGTGGTCGTCGCGCTCGTTGCGGTGGATGTGGTCGTGGCGGTCGTGGTGGAGGCTGTGGTTTGTGCGGAGGTGCTCGGCGCCGCCGCGACGGCGTTTTGGGCCGCGGTCGCGGCTTGGGCAACCGCGTTGGATTGGCTGCTGGCCGCGTCCTGGTTGGTGGTTTGTGGCGGGGCGGCGAACGGTGTCACCTGTGCGGCGACCGCCGAGGCGACGGCGTAGCCGTACATGGCGGCGGCGTCTTGGGCCCACATCTCGGCGTATAGGACTTCGGTGGCCGCGATGGCGGGGGTGTTCTGACCGAAGAAGTTGGTGGCGATCAATGACGTCAACAGCACGCGGTTGGCCGCGATCACCGGTGGGGGCACCGTCATCGCGAACGCCGCCTCGTAGGCGGCGACGGCGGCGCGGGCCTGGTTGGCGGTTTCCTCGGCTTGTGCGGCGGTGGTGCTCAGCCAGTTCACATACGGCATGACCGCGGCCGTCATCGCCACCGACGTGGGGCCGATCCACGGATCGCCCGTCAGCTCGCTGATCGTCGACCCGTAATCGGCGGATGCCGAACCTAGTTCGGCTGCCAGCCCGTCCCAGGCCTCCGCAGCAGCCAACAACGGCCCCGGTCCAGGACCCGAATACATCCGACCCGAGTTGATCTCCGGTGGTAACAGCCCGAAATCCAGCACTAGACCCCTCCGTCAGGAAGCCAGGGCGGCAACGGTCGGCAGCAACCGATATCGGCCCCACAGCGTTGTCGTGAACTGCTCAGCGATCGGCAAGCCCCGGTCGTTACTCGCCTGGTGTCGACGTGGGAAGCACGGTATATGGTCACAGACGAAATGCGCTTTCTTTCCTCGGTAACCCTCAGCGTCAACAACTTTGAGTACGGATGCTCGTCACTGAAGCAGTCGCTCACCTGCGACAGTAGATGGCCGGAAAGGCCCCAGCCGCTGCCTACGCCGACTATTCATTCCCAGACGACCACTGTTCATCCGCGGATAACTGCCGTTCATCTGCGGTTGGGCTGGCTGTGGCCCGGCGGATGCGCCTCGTCGGCCGGCCGCCGACGCTAACGGGATCACGGTGGACCCCAGATCGAACCGGCTTGGAGCGGCCGAGCCCGTCGCCTCCGGCCAGGTTGGTCACCGGCATCATCGGCTGCATTCCCGTCGACGCACCCGCATGCGCTGCCGGAAGCCCAACCCGTTGGGCCGTCCTCAACTCATTGGCCGCGGTGCTGACGGCTCGGGCAGCGTTAGCCGTTGTCGTGAATCGTCGCCCTCTGATGCTTCTGGGCCTGCGTGGCCGTCAGCGCGGTCGCCGCGACCTGGACGAACACGCCGGTGTCCTCGGCCATCAGCAGACCACGACCGCGTGGTAGCGGGCCGCCCTTCATCTTGCCGCGGATGAAGCCCTCATCGGGGTCGGCGTCCATCACCAGCAGCGGGGCGTTGGCCTGGGCCAGTGCCCGCAGCATCGGGTCGCTGCCCGCCGACGACCATCCACCGAAGGTACGGGTGACGATCACGTGCAAGCCGACATCTGCTGCCCTGGTCACCCACGGCGCGGCCTTGTGCAGCGGCGAATCGAAGCCAGGCGGCAGCTGCTGCACATCGTCGATGATCAGGAAGATCTCCGGCCCGCTCCACCAAGCCCGCGACAGCAGCTCTTCGGCCGACAGTCCCGGCGGTGGCTCGCGCCGAGCCAGCACGGCGCCCAGCTCGTCCATCATCGCCGCGACGCCGTCGAGGTTGTAGGCGAACTTCTCGACGTAATCGGTGCCCAGCGTGGTCAGCAGCTGACGACGCGGGTCGACCAGCCACACCTGCGCCGAGGGTCGCGATGTCGGTCGCGCGATGCTGGCTCCCGGCTCGTAGACCCGGCCGATCTCGGACATGATGGTGGCCAGCGTCGTGGTGCGGCCACACTCGCGCCGGCCCGTCACCATCAGGTGCGCGTTCTCGGCGAAGTTGAGGTACACCGGCTGCAGGTCCAATTCGTTGATGGCCCAAGCGATTCCGCCAGCGCCAACGTTGGGGCGCCGATCGGCCGCAGCCAGCTCGTGCACCTGCTCGAGCCCGAATCGGGCGGGCAGCCTGCGCACTGGGGGCGCGTGGCCGACCGCCACCCGGTTGATCGCCGCTGCGACACTGTCGGACGCGAAAACGTTGTCTTGCGTGCTGGCCAGTGCTGGCCTAGCCACCAGCGTGTGCAGACCCGATTGCGGGTCGCTGTCCAGCCGCACGTAGTTGAGCGCGACCATGCCGCGGCCCGGTTTGACCGGAACATCCTTGGCGAACCGGGAGCGAACCAGCTTCGCGTCCTCGACCGCGGCCAGCCGCAGCTCGATCCGGGATCCGAAACCGCTGCGCACCGGCGGCCGCAGCTCAGATTCGCGGTCGGCCGTGACCACCACATGGACCCCGAACGACGGCCCCTGGTTGATGATCTGGTTCACCTGCTCGATCAGCACTTCGTTCTCTTCGGCTAGCGCCCGGTAGTTGTCGATCACCAGGTAGACGTCGCCGAAGCCGTCGTTGGGCACGTCGCCGGCCTCGCCGAACCTGCGCCGTCGGAACACTTCCATCGAGGGCACGTAGTACTCGAGGAAAGTGCGCTTGCGCTCGCGAAGTAGCGCCAGCAACTCAGCCACGGTGCGGCGAACACCGTAGGGGTCGGTGGGGCCGACGACTTCGCCGACGTGCGGCAGCCCCGCCACCGTCGTCAGCGCGGTGCTGCTGTAGGCCAGCACGTAGAACTGGACCTGCTCGGGCGTGTGGGTCAGCGCGGCCGAGCAGATCAGCGTCTGCAGCGCGGTGGTCTTACCCGTGCCGCCGGCACCGAGGATCAGCACGTTGGACCCCGGCCCCGAGGTGTCGACCGTCCACGGCGGCTGGTCGTGCTTGAACGGCCGGTCGATGATCCCGATCGGGAACACCAGGTTCCTGGCCGTACCGTATTCCTCGTGCCACGGCCGACCGAGGGTGCGGTTCACTAAGTCTTCGATCGACACCGGCACGTCGAGTGGCGGTTGCCACAGCCGGTACGGCTCGAAGTCGATCCGGCGCAGCTGATCAATGATCACCGTGCCGACTCTTGGCGTTCTGATCTCCTCGTCTTCCTCTTCCTCGTCGTCGGGCTCGGCGGCTCCGTTGCCGCTCGCCGCCTCGCCGTTGGTCAGGGTGTCGAAGTCGTCCGGTCCACTGACACTGACCTCGATAGGCGTGAAGCCGGTTGTAAACAGTTGCGGCCGAATGTAATCCACCGAATGCGTCAGCGCGGTCTGCACGTCGTCATCGAGCGAAACGCCGCGGCGGTAGTCGCGCCACAGGAATTCCGCCTGGAAACGGATGATCTCCTCAAGGCTCTTGCGGAAGTAGCCCAGACCGGCCTGAGCGGGCAGGTTCACCGCGTTCGGCACACCGGCCGCCTGTGCCGCACCGGCGGTGCGTGCTTTCAGCACCAACCGGTAACCCATGTTCTCCATGAGCTTTTCGGCCCGGCTCTCGATGGTCTGCGAGGCCATCATCAAGTGAATCCAGTAGGCGCGGCCCTGGCGGCCGATCGAGTCCAGCACGTCAACCGCAGTCGGCATGATGCGGAACCATTCGTAGAACTCGTCGATCACGACCACCAGCATCGGCAGCGGCGGCATGTCCTGTCCGCGTGCGCGCATCCTGCCGCGCATCTCGTTGTACTCCTTGGCGTCGTCCACACCGGCGCTGTCGCAAACTGCCTTGCGCCGGGCGATTTCACCCCAGAGGGCGTCCAGGAAG
>Ga0187782_10003712_pt1 | contig 11380 bp, 12 predicted proteins | sample 0715_SJ02_MP15_2_FD_132454 | JGI IMG/M metagenome (GOLD analysis project Ga0187782, IMG submission 132454) | Tropical peat soil microbial communities from peatlands in Department of Meta, Colombia - 0715_SJ02_MP15_20_MG | ecosystem: Environmental > Terrestrial > Soil > Wetlands > Peat | place...
CCGACGAACTCCCTGTGACCCGCGCTCGCTCTGTTGAGGCTATTTGGGCCCGGCGGCATGTCAGGTCCTGGGTGCATCTTATAGCTCAAAAAATCGTTCACCCTATCGTCTGATTCCCCGGGGGTAAGCGCGCCGATTGCCAGCTTTGTCACTGATTCTCTTCGCCGTCATACCGCCAAAAATCGATTGCCGACGAAAGGACCGGGCGGAATGTGCGGCCGGTGGGATTTCTCCCACAGAATCGTCCCAAGTTATTCATAAATTGAAAAGTTGGCCTGATTTTTGCTTCGTAACGCAGGCCGCCGCGGCAATGCGGCGGGTCTAGGGGAAACGTCTAAGGCCCGTCGTTGACAAAAACGGAGCCATAGATGTTGTCCGCTTTGATCCTTGTCTGCTCGCTTGCTTCGGTTCCAGACCTCGGCGCCTGCAACGAACAAAACGCCCTGCAGGTGGTCCGAGACCCCGAAGCGTTTGTAAGCCCGGTCACATGCTTCGTGCATGGGCAGGCATACTTCGCGGAAACGGCGCTCGGACGCGACCTCGGCGAAGGCGAGGTCGTCAAAGTCGTTTGCGCGCAGAGCCGCACGGCCGGCGGGCCATTGCCGGCGACGGCTGCGAATGCCGCTCTCGCCCGATAGCGTCTGCCACGGCGCTGCGGTCGCGTGGCCTCGTATTGACCGCGGTCTTGTTGTCTCAGGAAGAAAACAGCGCGGCCAGCGCGGCGGCGGGTGCGCATTGGCACACGGCGGTTCGCAGGTCGGATGCGACGTCGAGACATTCATCGAATGTGCTGTAGGGATAACCGAAGCGCCGCGCGACTTCCGCGATAGCCGCAAGACCGATGCCTGCCGCAACAATAGGCGAGGGCGGCCGCAAGGCTGCGCTTGACAATACGAGCATCGCGGCGTCGGCAATGCCGCGCAGCTGCGATTCGGCGAACCACTGCGCGATCAACATCCACGTCTCGTCGTCTTCATCCGCCGCATCGGCTCCGAGCATGCGCGCGAGGCGCGCGCGCGATGCGGCGACGGTTTTTTCGCGGCCATCGGCGGTGGCCATAAGGTCGACGCCCGGCGGCAGCGTGCCGAGAATGCGATGGACGTCGGCCATGGTAGCAAAATTCTCGTTGACCAGCGGGGTCCAGGCGCCGCGCAGCGGCGCACGATTTGCCGTCGCCATGACAAAGCCGCGCACAAGTCCGCTGTACACCAATTCTCCGGCCGCCAACCGCTGCGCGTCGGTGTAGCCGCGCGCCGCCACCTTGCCGTCGATAATCGGGATGATGTCGGTCGTGGTCGATCCGAGATCGATGAACAGGGCGTCGGTGCGCTTGCGCGCAACCAGCGCCGCACAAGCGTGCCAATTCGCCGAAGCAATGTCAGCGCTCCGCGCGGGCGCATTCTGCGGATCGAGGCAACCGGCCGAGCCGGCATAGATCGACACGGCGCCGAGTTCTTGTACCGCGAGCGTGGTCAGGCGCTCAACGCCTTGGCGGCGCGAGGCGAAAGTATCGGCAAGTTCCCCGGTCATGGTGACGACGTTGCGCTCGGCGCCGCCCATGTCTGCCCGCGCTTTTGCCAACGCCTCTTGCAGGCGCTCGGTGCCGGCCTTGAGCGGCGACGCGTATTGCGCGACTCTGGTGATGCGCCCGTCTTCCGCGCGTGCGGCTTTCAAGTGAACGCCGCCGATGTCCCATCCGATGACAACGCCCATGTCGCCTCGCGTCCGTTACTGACGCGATATACGATGGCCCAATCGTTTGGCACAGCACAAGGTTTCCCGGTGATGGAGGTCATTCCCGTTCTCGATCTGAAAGACGGAGTCGTGGTGCATGCGCGCATGGGGCAACGCAGCCAATATCGACCGATCGACACACCGCTTTCATCGAGCAGTGATCCGGTCGATGTCGCTCGCGGCCTGCTGTCGATCTTTCCGTTCGCGACATTTTACGTTGCCGACCTCGATGCCATCGAAGGCCTGGGGAGTAACGACGCCGTGCTCGCGCAATTAAGAAGGGAATATCCCGGCGTCGCGTTGTGGGTCGATAACGGCGTAGCCGACGTGGCGCACGCGCGACGTTGGCTCGATGCCGGCATGGGGCAACTCGTCCTCGGCAGCGAAAGCCAAAGCGACGATGCCCTTGTCCGCGCGCTGGCCGCGGACGATCGAGTCATCCTGTCGCTTGATTACCGGGCGGAAGCCTTCGATGGACCTGTCGCGCTTCTCAACGATGCCGGTGCTTGGCCCGACCGGGTGATCGCGATGACGCTTGCCCGCGTCGGAAGCGCGGCAGGTCCTGATTGGGACAGGATTTCCGAAATCAAGGCGCGAGCCCCCGCAAAGCGCTTATACGCGGCCGGCGGCGTGCGCGCTGCCGAGGATCTTCTCGCGCTTGCCCGCGCCGGTATAGCCGGGGCGCTGGTTGCGTCGTGCCTGCATAACCGCACGCTCGCAGGCGCCCAAATCGCGCGCCTGCGAGCGCCGTAAAAGAACTCGCCCGGAGCACCCCGCTTCGCCTGGAAGCCATGGGGCGCTCGAAGCGATCGCTTTGGCTTCTGAAGCCTCCGTTCCGACGCGCCTTACGCGGCGAACGGATGCTTTACTTGATTGCGCTTCGCGACGACCTCGGCCGCCTTCGGTTCGCCGGCGACCGCGCGCGCGATGGCTTCTTTGGTCGCGCGATAATTGAAGTCCTGGATCTTCTTATCGTCGGCGGCCTCCCAGTGGATGAAGACGCCGACGCAGATGAAGAGATCGTCGGCCTCGTTTTGGGGAATCACGCCTTCGGCCACGCTGTCCGCGACCGCCTTGGCGACCGCATGCTGGGCGGGACCGAACATCTGCACCGCCTGTTTGGCGCCCTTGATCGTGACCTTGTTGAACATCACGGTCGCCGGCTTGCACAGCAGGTTCGGCGCCACCACTGCAAGCAGCGACGTAAAGCCGTCCTTGTTATTGGTCAGGCAGTTTGTGAATGCCGACTCGACCGCGCTGCCGCGCGGACCGATGATGAGATCGATGTGGGCAACTTCATTGCCCTCACCGATAAGCGATTCACCGACACAAACTCCGTTTACTTTTGCCATCGCCATCTCCTCCCAAGGAAATCATTATGCTCCTAAGGCCTTGTCGGCCCACGTCGCCGGTTAACATCTATCCTTGTTGTCAGCATCCGGCACGAACCTGCCGGACCGGTTAGCCAGATAGCGGCGGGACCCCGGTCCCACATACCAAGTCAACCACTGTTGCGCCACGACGGCAAGATGGTCCGCAATCGATGCGCAAACAGCGTAGCGACGGTCAGGTCGGCGCTGGTCCCGGGATTGAGCCCTTCGGCCTTCATCGTGCCATCCCAAGCCAGAAGTTCGGGAAGAAGTCGGGCCGGAGCTTTCGTTGCCTGCAGCGCTGCGAGGTGTTTTGCCGCGGTGCGGCGAACTCTTTCGGCGGCCCGCTTGTCGAACTTTCGCAAAATATGGCTGTCGGGGAACGCGGACAGGAAGCCCAGATAAACTGTAAGCGTTGCCCATTCTTGCTCGGCATGGCGGCGACTGCTGGCCTCCAGCAGCGGCAAGCCGATATCGAACACGTCGGTAAAATTGGTCGCATATTGGCGTGCAATCCGGTCGCGATCCGCCGCCTCGGTCATCGCCTGCAACAAGCTGACTGTCGCCGGCTCGTACACGTCGTGGCGCTCGCTGTGCCCCAGTCCCGCCGGCGCTGCGCGCACAATGGCGCGAAAGGCCAGATCGGCGTCATCCGTATCGAGGTCCTGCAGAACTTTGCCGAGCGAGGCGCGCAGGTCCGCCCCCGCGGATTGCGCGGCAGCCGCAAGTGGCGCGCACAGCAGAATGATACCGAGATTGGTATTGGCGCCGACGGCGGCGAAGGTCGCTTCAACCGCTGCGAAAATACGCGTGCCCACGCGGGCGCCTTGCGCGGAAATCGCCGGCGCGGCGGCATCCGCACTGGCGATAAACTGTTCGGCCGTCATCCGGTGGCCGGCGGCAAAGACGTGAACATTGCCGGGCTTGGGAGCATCGAGCTCGGCAAGACAGGCCCACGTGAATGCGGCGGCAATCTCTTGCGCGCCCGATGTCACGCCATCGCTCCCCGCGGCACGCGGGCAGCGAGCGCGGCCGTGAGCGCGTCGGCGAAAACGGAAGCAATGCGAACAGGCGTCACTTTTTGCAATCCGGACCAGGCCGGCATGCTGTTGATCTCAAGCACGAATGGCTGTTGGTCGGCGCCGTAAACGATATCAACCCCCGCAAAATCGGCCCCGACCGCCGCGGCGGTTTTGATTGCCAACTCCCTCATATCGTCGTTGACCACCGCGGCAACCGGCCGTCCGCCGCGCTTTACGTTGGTGATCCAATGGCTCGAATGCCTCTGCATCGCCGCGATGACGCGACCTTGCACTACCAGCAGGCGGAAATCGTGGAAGCCGTCCCGCTCTACGGCCACGAAGCGTTGCAGATACCACACGCCGCCGGCCACGTTTGCGCCTCGCGGCAGGTCTTCCGGCCGGCGGATCAGCTTCAAGCCGCGTCCCTGCGATCCGAATAGCGGTTTGAGCACGAGCGGCCCGGTCGCCGTCTCGCGTTGGGCGATTTGTATCGCCTGCTCGTATGACGCCGTCGCCCACGTCGCCGGCGTCGCAATGCCGGCGCGCGCGAGCAGAAAGCTGGTCGTGGACTTGTCGACGCAGCGCTCGATCGACCGCGCATCGTTCCAAACAAGGACACTGCGCTCCCGCAGCGCATGGAGAATGCCTAGACGGAGCGTGACCGCCTCGAAGGCACCGCCCGACATCGAGCGGATCACCACCGCATCGGGGAGACTTTCGCCAAATCCATCGATGTGCAGTCCGCTAGCGCTGTGGGTGGCGAATCCGCATAACTCGAGGCGTATGCGCGTCGTAGTGATGCCGCGCGCCGCGAGCGCGGCGGCAAGCTCGCGGGCGTGCCAATCCACGCGATCGCCCACGAGACCAACAACGGGTCGGGCTACACGCGGTTCGATCGCGAAGCGCTCAGGCGAAGGAGGCATCAAGCAGGCTCAAATCGATTTCGCCCGACTGAAAGCTTTCGCCGGTTTCGAGCGCCGTGACAATAATCTTCGCCGGGCTAAACAGCATCGGATCGATTGCATAAAAGTCGCCTTTGACAGCTTTGAATATCTCCGCAAATGGTCGCCCATAATCGCGCGATGTTTTGCTCGGAAGCTTGCCGGCGAGCGCGCGCGCCTCGCTCGCAGGGCCGGTGACGAACAGTTGAACCTGTCCGGCAAAAATGATGGCGTCGTTCGTGCGCCCCATCGCCGTCACAAAATCGGGGTGCGGCGGGCACAGCGGGGCCGCTCCCATGCCGTCGACGACGCGGTCGAGCGGGAAATGCAATTCGTGCGTTTTGTGCAGAGCGACTTCGAGCGCGCGGGCAATGATTTGAGTGGCGCCCGCCAAGCTTTGCGTTGGCGCGAAGATGATCGTGAGGTCCTCCGGTTTGATTGCGCAATCTTGCGCGACCTTGGAAACGACTTTTGCCGGCGGCGGCCGATTGCTTTCGATGACCAAGGCGGCGCTGCTGGCGGTATCGGCATAAGACAAATCTTCGAACAACGGCTCGCGGCGGGCGAGCGCGCGGGCCGGCCCCGAGCCGAGCGCGAAATAGGAATGATCGGCGTCCTTCAGCGATAGGCTCCAGCCGGCGTATTGACTCGCCAAACAGGCGATCACCGGGTTGGAGGAGCGGACGACAACCGCCCACGGCCAGCGCGGCGTTGCCACTGACGGTCCAAGGCGGACGTCGGCCAGGCCGCCCGTGCAGATTTCGGCCATGCGCAGACCGGCAGCAATACCGCCGAGGCTTTTGCTTCCGGCGTCGATCAGCGTTTCGCCCAATTCGCCGTGGGTCACGCCTATTCTCAGTTCAGCCGCATCCGCCACCATCTGGGCGACAAGTTTCGCCGCCCGTTCGTTCACGCTGATCGGGTGGGGAACCTTCATGATTTCCTCCCGCTGGCCCAAGCGAGAACCATTTCACGCCGTTGGTCGGCGATCGCTTTTGCTGCCGGAGCGGCCGTGCCGTGAGCATAAACGGTACACAGCGGCTGACCAGCCTTAATCATACTGCGTGCTGCCGGCCGGTCGGCAGTCCAGTCCGGCCAATCCAGTACGGGCACGGAAGGGATATCGTTTTCGGCGTAAACAATCGCGGATGCTCTTGCTCCCTCGGGATAACGCAGCGTTGCGGGCAAGATGCCGCCGCAGGCCGCCATGTGCATCGCAAACAACGATCCCTCGAGCGGTTCGAAAATATCGAGCGTCGCGCCCGGTCGTGGATTGATCTCCAAGAGCCAAAAGCGTTCGCCGTCGACCAGGAAATCCGCGCTATTGAGCCCTACCAGCGACAGGGCAGCGGTGAGCCGGTCGACTGCAGCCGACAACAATTGCGCCATGGAGGGCGCAAGCGCCGCCGGCCGTACCGCGCCGCCATAACGGTAGGGCAGGCGAGGCGTGGGAGAAGACCACTGCGCACTGAAGCCGAGCAGGCTTGCACGCTCTCGGTCGGCAAGAAAAAGCGCCCCCACCGGGTTTCCGGGTACTTTTCGCTGGTAGTAAATTTCTTCGCGGGCGCCATGCACGCGCTGCGCGGGCCGCACGTGAGAGCCGCCGGCGCCGCCTTGGCGCTTGGCCAGCCATCCCGACGGCGCGCCCGGCTTCGACAACGACCATTGCGGAAACGGAATGGCCAAATCGGCGCAGAGCGAAGAAAGGATCGCCGGATTTTTGACTTTGGCAACGGTTTTCGCGTCGTTACCGAACAAACGCCACCGTTCCGCAAGGATCTGCAAAATGTGCGGCCTGCGCTCAAATCCGGTGCCGTAAACGATGCCCGCAGGCCGATGTCGCTCGCTGAGTGTCTCCAATGCGTCAAGGACCGCACGCTCTTCGATCCCCAGCGCGAGGTCGCCATTAAGGCGAACAAACGCGTCAGCGAGAAACAGCGTGTCTTGATCGCCGAAAAAATCGGTCACCAACGGCACATAGCCGCCGCGGCGGGCTGACTCGGCGAGCGCGCGCCCGGAAACCGCAGCGATGAGGATTGCGGCCTCGTTATCCGGTGAGCTCGCGCGCAAGGGCGAATGCTTCGCGAAAATCGAATTGCACGGGCTTGGCGGCGGCAATCATTTTCTGGAACAGTCCGAATTCGGTCTTGTATTTGATATTGCCGATCGCCAGCGGACCCAGCCCCGACGCGCCGGCGGGCGTAAGCACGGCGCCGCTCGCCTGCATGTCGAGACCTTCGACGCCGGGCGGCGGAACCGCATTCACGTCCGCAACGATCAATAGTTGCTTCGCGGCGGCAAGCTGCGCTTTGGACAAGATCTGAACGCCGGCGCGGCCGGCGCACAACGCCGCCTCGTTCTCAGCCAAGATGGCCGCCTTTTTGCTGTCGTCACTGCCATCGGTTGCGCGCACCTCGACGTTGAACCGGGCCTTTATTTCCTTTGCGCTGTCGCTGACGCGCCTAATTCCATCATAACCCACCAAGGTGGCGTCACCACCTTCGAGCGCGGCAATCACCGCCGCGGCGTAACCGACGACGCCGGTCGCTCCGAAGACAGCGACCTTCAGCCCTTTGAGATCGCGCTTGTTCTTGTCCTTCAGGATCTTCTCAACGCAAGCCACCATCGCTGCAGCGGTGGTGAAGGAACCGGCGGGATCGGCAAAGAACGAAATGCCGAATGGCGGCACCAAAGCTTTCTTGGCCTTCGCCATCATGTCGAGAGCCAGCGTCGCGTTCTTGCCGCCGAAAAACATTCCGGTCCGGGCGCCGACTTTTGGCGGTCGCGAGAAGATCGCGTCCTGGACCAGGCCCGTCACTTCGTCGAGCGTCACGTTAGTGTAGGTGAGCACCGCGTCGTAACCGGCATCTATCGCCATGTTCACGTCGAATGGACTCAGGTGCTTGGTCGGGGTGACCATATGAAGAATATTCTTATCCGCCATGGTCGCCTCCCAAACTCATGTTGCTATTAGTCGGATTCATGCGCATACGCAGGAGCAACAATTTCGGCGCCGTGATTGAGCCCCTTGCAAATCCGGATGTCCAGACCCCGCGCGCTGGCGTTCCGCTGGACGCTCGCCGCCAGTCGCGTCGCTTCTTCGGCCGACGGTGCAAAGGCGAAGCCGGTCGGACCCCAGGAGCTTTGCCCGACGCCGAAGGCGCCCGCGCGGTCGAGCGCGTTCACCACGTCCGCGACGTCGCGGCTGGTGAAACGCGTGCCGCCCTGAGCCGGGGCAAAATAGTCGCCGATGCGTGCTTGCAATTCCTTGATCGCGGCGCCGAAGCCGACGAGATCGTGTTCGGCGAGGGCAGGCAGCGCCCGCATCAAGATCAGGCGGCAAATGTGAGCGGCCTCAGCATCGGACATCGGTTGGAGAGCCGCGAATGTTTTGACTTCGTCCGCTCCATGAACGCCGCGCAGCTTCGGATCGAGAATGACAAGCACGCGCCAGCGATCCGGAAACGGCAAATGGCTGACGACCGGTGCCGGCCGCAGTTCATTTCCGCGGCCGCCGTCGACGACCAGTCCCCCGCGCGAGAACAGACCGATGCCGATGCCCGAGCGTGTTCCGCGACCCAGATGCATCGCGTCGCCTTCGACATCGAGGGGAAGATTGTGCAGCCGGCGTACCCCTGCCGCCACCGCCAGTGCGAGTTGGGTCCCGGAACCGAGACCGGCGTGCGCAGGAACGGCTTGCAAAACATTCAGCTCATGCGCGCCCGCGAGCGCGAGTAAGCGCTCCATGGATTCCAGATAGTGCCGCGCGCGATCGCTTTCGGGCCCGGATAGCTTGGTGCGCTCTGTCCGGCGGATCGCGATGCTGGTTCCGAGGTCGCCAATGGCAAGCCCGATGCTGCCGAAGCGGCGCCCAAGTCCTCCATTCAGATCAAGAAAGCCCAAGTGCAGCCGTGCCGGAACGGTGACGGCGATACCGGCCGGCAAGGACGCGCGATTTTGCAAGCACCAGCTCCGGAATTGCAGACAACCGGGTTTTTCGGAAAGAAATACGGGTTTACACTGCGTTATCCCGTCCCGATTGGCAATCTTGGCGGAAAAACGATCAAAAGCGGAGGGCGCTCATGGCCGAAACCAAGGAACGAACCTATTCGGACGAAGAAATTCAAGCGCGTCTCAAGCGCGACTTGCCGCACTGGTATCTTGAGAACGGCTGGATACGGCGCAAATACCGCACCAACAGCTGGAAGGGGACCTTGATGGTCATCAATACCGTTGGGCACTTGGCGGAGGTTGCCTGGCACCACCCGGACATCACCGCCTCCTACGCGTGGGTCGAGGTGCGGCTGCAAAATCATGCGGCCAAGGGCATCACCGACAAGGATTTTGAATTGGCCAAGAAGATCGAGGATGTCGTTCACTGGCAGCCCGCGAAGGAGGGCGGCGCACTGGAAGGAACGCCAGAGAAGGATCAGCGTTTCGCCTATCTCAAATACGACAACTGACCGTTTGGCGTGGGGAAGCCGACGATGCACCGCGCGTGGATTGCGGGCAAGCCCGCGGCGCTCGAAGCTGCTATCGGCGAGGCGGCCAGGCTGTTGCATGCCAGCCGTCAACCTCTTATTGCCGGTCTCGGTACCGATGTCGCCGGCGCACGCGCTGCGATCGCGCTGGCGGAACGCACCGGTGCAGTTCTCGACCATATGCATGCGATCGCCCTCTTGCGCGATCTTGATGTCATGCGATCCTCCGGCGTCGTACTGACCACGCCCGGCGAGACGCGCATACGCGCCGATACGCTTTTGTTGGTCGGCCCCGGTCTCACCGAAGCGTGGCCGGAATGGCTGGATTGCGTGGCGGGAAAAAGCGAGCGCCGCATAATCTGGTTATGTCCGGGGCGCGATATCGCAAACCTGACCTCTCGAGGAATGAATACGAGGGCGATCGGCCAGGACCTGAGAGATTTACCGGTGCTTCTGGCGTCCGTGCGTGCACGCTTGGCAGGTCGGCCCACGGCCAAGACTGTCCTCTCGTCCACAAAGCTCACGGAGACTTCAAACGCGCTTAAAGCAGCGCATTTTGGCGTCGCCATCTGGTCGGCTGCAGCCCTCGACGCCCTCAGCATCGAGATGATTTGCGGCTTGGTCAATGATTTGAACGCTTCGACGCGTTTTTGCGCCCTGCCGCTCGCGCCCGCCGACAATGCCGTCGGCGTCCTGCAGACTTGCGGCTGGATAACCGGCTTTCCCGTGCGTACCGGGTTCGGGCGCGGATTCGCCGCGCACGATCCCTGGCTCTTCGACGGAGAACGTCTGGTTGACAGTGGCGAAACCGACTGTGTGCTCTGGATATCGGCCTACCGCGCGGCGGCGCCCGAATGGGGGAAAATGCCGCCGATCATCGCTTTGACCGGTCAGCAAGCAGCTTTTCGCGAACCGCCGGGCGTTCACATCGAGGTCGGTCACCCCGGCCTCGATCACGATGCAGTCGAGTATCTGGCCGCAGCGGGCACGCTGGCTGCCGTCGCTGCGACGCGACCGGCCGCCACGCTTTCGGTCGCCGATGCAATCACGCGCATTGCCTCCGCCCTGTCCAAGAGCGGAGAGCGCCCGTGCTGACGCGCATTGCCGGGGGGCGTGTCATCGATCCCGCCAACGGTCGCGATGCCGTCGGCGACGTTTGGATAAGGGACGGCAAGATCGTCGACGCACCGCAAGGGGAACGCGCCGTTTCGACCTACGATGCGGCCGGCAAGATCGTCATGGCCGGGGCAATCGACATCCACTCGCACATCGCCGGTGCAAACGTGAACACTGCGCGTCTGCTGCTGCCCGAATACCATTCCGCCGCGGCGATGCGTCCCGGGAAAACCCCTTTGTCACAGGTCGGCTGGACGGCGCATGAAACCGGCTGCCTCTACGCCACTATGGGCTTCACGACGGTCGTCGAGCCCGCGATGTCGCCGCACTATGCGCTACACGCTCATCTTGAGCTCGCCGACATTCCCATTATCGATAAGGCAACGCTGGCGGTGCTCGGCAACGACGATTATCTGCTCGGCTTGCTGCACGCCAAGGAAAGCGGCGCCGCAATCCAGGATTACGTCGCCTGGACGCTCGACGTGTCGCGCGCACTCGGCGTCAAAGTGGTCAATGCCGGCGGTGCCGCGGCGTTCAAGGAGAATGTGCGCGCATTTTCATTCGACGATGTGGTGCCGTCCTACGGCGTTTCGTCGCGCGCGATCGTGACATCCTTGCAGCGGGCGGTCCATGCGCTCGGCGTTCCGCACCCGCTGCACGTTCACTGCAACAACCTCGGCCTTGCGGGCAATTTCGAGACCGCGCTGACCACGATC
>Ga0187782_10003713_pt1 | contig 11380 bp, 9 predicted proteins | sample 0715_SJ02_MP15_2_FD_132454 | JGI IMG/M metagenome (GOLD analysis project Ga0187782, IMG submission 132454) | Tropical peat soil microbial communities from peatlands in Department of Meta, Colombia - 0715_SJ02_MP15_20_MG | ecosystem: Environmental > Terrestrial > Soil > Wetlands > Peat | place...
AGAGCCTGCTGAAGCAGCTTCCAGTCGCGGCTAACCTCGCTCTCCGATATTGCAGGCGCCGATTTGCGCCGCAACTCTGACTGCAGCCGGGCCTCCAGGAGTTCCTGCGTCAACCGCGGCGGCGCGCTGCCGTCTAGAACATTGTCCGCGGATGCACCAATGCGCACCAGATGGCCCTCCAACGGCACCTGAAGAATCGGTCGGCCCTGATCATCGAGATCGGTTCTGGCTCTTGCCTGCAGTCTTGACCACGCCTTGTCGACGGTCCGGGCCGAGGTAACGGGAAAAGACTCGGCTAGAAGGTTCTGCAGCTCACGCCGATAGGCCCGGCGATCTTCGCTGCCCAAAGGCGGCTCCGGCTCATTGCCAGGACTGAAAACCATGGCGTTGCGGGCTGGCTGGAAACGTCCCGCACCCGTGCCCACGTAAACCGCAAAGACGCAGCCGGCAAATATAGGGCTGGCCACAGCGCTGGGCACGAAGTACTTCTTCGATTTCAAGAACGATTCCACCACGCCGTGCACGGCAGAGCTGCGGGGCATGCTGCCCGGAACCTGTGCGAAGACCAGCCTCGAATACCCGATTTCGGGGTGGCGCTGGTTGAACTTGACCAGCCTTTTTGCCATCTGCTTCGGGGTTGTAATTCCGACGTCGGCGATCACGCTGCGATGCAGGGCCTTCGGGTAGTAGAAGTTGATGATGTCCTTGGCGAAATCGGCGCAGTTGTTGGAGACCAGGTGGAAGTGAGACTCATTGGGTGACGAGTTCAGTTTTCGGATCAAAGCCTGATCCTGCTCCGGCGTGGTGTCGATTTCGAAGCCGTAGATGGTGCGGTCGTAGGACGCGCCCACCAGTTCGTACCAGTTTCCACCCGGTGGTTCGCCGTTCTTGCGGTCGGGGGCGACGTCTTCCAGATAGGCGCGGCGGTAGCGGTTGCGCAGAAAATTCACCATCTTCGCATCGGCAAACAGGGGCACGTCTTCGGGGCGGTCTACCGCATACAGATAGGCGGTGAGAGGAATAGCTATCCAATCGTATCCTCCGACTCCGTCGTAGCGGCTGATGACCACTCCCGTTTCTCCGGGGGCGCACGGGCGGAGGACCAGCGGTGTGTCAGCGCAGACGTCGGACAGATAGACGGCGGCATGACCGGTCGCGGTGAAGAACCCCATCTTGCCGTAGGGCTCTTCGAGCAACAAGGTGGCCGAGGCGCCGGCATGGGAGGCGCAGGCGAGAACCACGACTGCTAGTGTCGCGCGAGCGCGCCGCAGCGGCTGGATGTGGCGTGAAAACATGGTCACCCCAGACGATTCTAAGCTTAACCTCTCTGTTTAGAACCCCTTATCCAAAGATTAGTTGCTGGCCATCGGAAAAACCAGTTACGTAAGTTCAGGAGAATCAGGCTAGAAACGAGGCATGGCGCAAACCTGGAGCGAATTGGCCATCGGCGATCGGCCAGCCGTGAGGCCCCGATCAGGGAGCTCTGTCTGGCGGCCGCGGCGCTTATTTGTCCAGGCCTTCGAGTTCCGCTCGCGCCCAGCGGGCGCTCTCAGCCACGGCTTCGTCTTCTTCGGTGGCCAATTTCTCGAGTAACGGAAGGAATTCCGGGCTGCCGCTGTTGCCCATGGCAATGGCAGCATTGCGGCGCAGGCCGGTGCGCTTGGCGCGGCGGATGGGCGATCCGCGGAAGGCCTCACGAAATTCCTCGGCAGACATTTCTGCCATCCAGGCGAGCGCCGGATTTACCAGGCCGGGGCGTGGCTCGAATTCAGGCGCGATGGAGACCGGGGGTTTGCGGTTCCAGGGGCAAACATCCTGGCAAATATCGCAGCCGAAAATGTGCCGGCCCATACCAGCGCGCAGGCCTTCCGGGATTGATCCGCGCTTCTCGATCGTGAGATAGGAAATGCACTTGTTGGAATCAAGCTGGTAGGGTGCAATGATCGCGTCCGTCGGGCAGGCCTCGATGCAGCGCGTGCAAGTGCCGCAGCGGTCGGGCGCGGGCGGATTCAAGACGGGAACGTCAGGCCCAACTTCGAGCGAAGTGAGGATCACGCCCAGGAAAAGCCACGAACCTTTCTTCTGATTGATGAGGCATGTGTTCTTGCCCATCCAGCCCACCCCGGCATACTTCGCGAAGACGCGCTCAACGATGGGACCTGTGTCAACGTAGCAGCGGGTGGTGAGGTCCGAAAGAGGGGTGCCCCACTTCTCGCCGCTTTTGCGAGAAGTGGGATTTTCGACAGGCGTCACGGAAGGGGCCTGCCAGCCTAGCACTACCCGGTGTATCGCAGCCTCCACCTGTTTCAGGCGTCGCATGACCACGTCGTGATAGTCCTCGTGGCTCCAGGCATAGCGCGAGATCCATCCGCGGCTGGGATCATTGACTTGGGTTGAATACGGATGCGTGGTGTTGTAGTTGATGGCGCAAACGATCACGCTTCGCGCCCAGGGCGCGACCCGTAAGAGCGAAGCGCGCTTGAGTTGGCCTTGGTCGTCGCGGGCCTCCAGGTATTTCATCTCGCCGGCGTGGCCGGAGGCGATCCAGCCGGGGAAATGCTGAAGCTCAGGCAGATCGCCAGCCGGAGCAATGCCCGAGAGGTCGAAGCCAGCCTCTTCGGCCACGCGTTTGACCACGGCGGCAAACTCAGAGATATTAGCGACTTTCATTGAGGTGAAGTAAGAAGTCAGAATGCAGAGGTAAAGACTGTAGATTTCAGATTGCAGCTTCGGATTGCGAGGCGTCCTCTCGGCTTTGAAAGCTGCAACCTAAAATCTGCCTTCTGAAATCTGCCTTCTAACTCCTGTCCTTTTTCCTTCCCAAAGTGGAATCCCAAATCAGGAATCTTTTCTAATTCCCACCGATAGTGCTTGCCTTCCAAACCTGAGGGTATAACCTTCCCGATACAGAGTCACGCAATCCCTGGCGTTCTCCAAAATCCTGCGACTAGAAGGAGATAATCTTGATGCCACAGAACCCTCACGCGCAAAACGCGACAACGCAGATATCCGTCATCAACGAGAGCACCGTGCTGACCGATTCTGACGTTACCCCCGTCGTTATTGCCCTGCAGCAGCAGGTCACCAACGATTTTCGCCCCATCTGGGGCACAGACGCAGAACTGAAGATGATCCCCCAAGGCTCGCAGCCGCCCGCAGGCACGTGGTGGCTGTCGATTCTCGACGATTCCGATCAGGCGGGGGCGCTGGGTTATCACGACCTGACGCCCGACGGCCTGCCCATCGGCAAAGTGTTTGCCGCGAGCGATCTGAAGGCGGGCACGTCGTGGAGTGTGACCGCGAGCCACGAATTGCTGGAGATGCTGGCCGATCCGAACATCAACCTGACGGCGTTCGTGCAGAACGCGAACACCAGCGGAACGCTCTATGCCTACGAAGTGTGCGATGCCTGCGAAGACGACAGCTTCGGGTACCAGATCAACAACATTCTGGTTTCGGACTTTGTCTATCCGGCGTGGTTCGAGAGCTTTCGAACCCAGGGCTCGACGCAGTTTGACAAGCAGAACAAGATTCAGAATCCGCTGCAACTGCTGGCCGGCGGCTACATCGGAGTATTCAACGTCAGCGACGGCTCGGGCTGGCAGCAGCAGACGGCGGAGCGAACTCCTACGAACCTGAGACATCGTGGGCAGGTTGGGTCGCGCCGCGAACGGCGGTCGATCAACCGGAACCAGTGGGTATTGAGTCTGCCACAGCGCAAGATCGTCAGCAACGCGCAGCATTACCGGCAGCACCTGCAGACGATAATGCAACGGCGGAAAGAAGCTGCCTGAGAGTGAAGTGCGGATACTCCCCCATCGGCCCCGCGCCAGCGGGGCTTTTTTGTGCACATCCTATAGTCGTTCTGACAAGTGCTCTCGTCGCCGATCCCCGCTTGGCTGCAAATCTCGCCTCGCGTTAGACTGCTTCCGTCCGAAGTGCAAGGAGGAGGATTCCATGAAGAAGGCCGTGGTCCGTTCGCTCGCCATATTCGGCGCACTCTGCCTGATTTACATCGTGGTCATTGCGATCGTTTTGCTGGGACACAAGGGCAGTGTGCCGGGAAAAACCATTCTGGAAGCGAATCTGGAGCAGGAACTGGTCGAGGACATCCCGGATACGCCTACGGCTCAGGCGATGCTCAGCGACCGGGTTACAGTGCGTGATGTGGTGGATGCGCTTGATCGCGGCGCGAACGATGACCGCGTTGTCGGCCTGGTGGCACGGATCGGCGCCGTGCCCATGGGCATGGCCCAGGTCCAGGAGTTACGCGAAGCGGTGCTGCGTTTCCGCGCGCACCAGAAATTCGCCATCGCGTTTTCCGAAACCTTCGGCGAATTCGGCCCCGGCAACGGCGCGTATTATCTGGCCACGGCTTTCGACCAGATTTATCTGCAGCCTTCGGGCGACATTGGCCTGACCGGGTTCATTCTGGAGTCTCCCTTCATCAAGGGGACGCTGGAAAAGCTGGGCACGAAGTTCCATGGCGACCATCGCTACGAGTACAAGAACGCGCTCAACACCTTCACGGAATCCAAGTACACTCCGCCTCACAAGGAAGCCATGACCGCGCTGATGAACTCGTGGTTCGGGCAGTTGAAAGACGGCGTGTGCCAGGCCCGCGGCATCGCTCCGGATCAGTTTCAGGCGCTGGTAGACAAGGGGCCGTACCTGGGTAAGGAGGCGGTGGATGCGAAACTGGTGGATGGACTGGCCTATCGCGACGAAGTCTATGATCAGGCCAGCAAGAAAGCCGGAGACAAGGCGAAGTTCCTGTATCTCGATAAGTATCTGGATCGCGCCGGACGGCCGCATGACCACGGCAAGACCATTGCTTTGGTGTTCGGTAACGGCGGAGTGCAGCGCGGCAAGAGCGACTACGACGCAGTGGGCGGCAGCTTCACCATGGGCTCAGACACGGTGGCGGGCGCTCTGCGCGCCGCAGCCGACGACAAGGACGTGAAGGCCATCCTGTTTCGGGTGGAGAGTCCGGGCGGTTCTTACGTGGCGTCGGACGCGATCTGGCGCGAAGTTGTGCGGGCACGCAAGGCGGGCAAACCGGTCATCGTATCCATGGGCAACCTCGCCGGCTCGGGCGGATACTTCGTGGCCATGGCGGCCGACAAGATTGTGGCTCAGCCGGGAACGATCACGGCTTCCATCGGCGTGCTGGGCGGGAAGATTCTGAGTTCTGGATTCTGGAATAAGGTCGGCGTGTCGTGGGATGAAGTTCACGCCGGCGCCAACGCCACAATGTTCACCGGCACCGAGGACTACTCACCGGCGGAGTGGAAGCGCTTCGAGGATTGGCTCGACCGGGTCTATGTGGACTTTACCGGGAAGGTAGCCGAGGGGCGCATGCTGCCCATAGAGCGCGTGAAAGAAATCGCCAAGGGACGCATCTGGTCGGGCGAGGATGCGAAGAAGCTCGGGCTGGTGGACGAACTGGGCGGCTACGACACGGCACTCAAGCTGGCCAAGAAAGCGGCGAACATCCCGGAGGGCGATGAGGTCAAAATCGTCATCTTCCCGCACAAGAAGACGCTTCTGCAGGCCATCTTGAACCGCGAAGGACCAGAAAACAGCTACAAAGAAGGCACGGGCGCGGACCAGGCTCTGGTACAGATGCTGCGGGCCGTGCAGCCGGCCGTGCGGGAACTGCATGCCTTAGGAATGGACAAGATGAACCAGCAGGACGAAGGCGACGACGTGCTACGCATGCCAGAAATGGGGGTGGGAAGGTAGCGCCGCCGCGAAAGCCTGCTGACAGATCCGGGTCTCCGCGCTATTCTCGCACCATGCAAACCGGGAAGCTGGATCTGATTCTTTTCCTCACCTTGCTCGCTTCATTCGCAGTGGGTCAGAGCTCCGGACCTGGAGTAGTGGAGGGCAAGGCCAGACCGGATCCTGGGGTGACGCTGTCATTGTCAACGTACTCTGCCCCCAAGCCAGCTGTACTCACGGCGGCCGATCTGAAGGCCATCCCACACACCACACTGACGATCCACAATTCACACACGAATGCGGATGAGACTTACTCTGGAGTCCGCTTAGCGGATTTGCTCGCCAAGATCGGGGCGCCATTGGGCAACGATCTTCATGGCAAGGCGCTCGCACTCTACATTGTCGCGACGGGATCGGATGGTTACAAGGCAGTGCTCGCTCTCGGCGAGGTCGATCCCAGCTTTCATCCCGGTGAAGTTGTTGTCGCCGACGCGATGGACGGCAGGCCGCTGGACGCGCACAATGGACCGCTGAAGTTAGTGGTTACCGAAGACAAGCGTCCGGCGCGCTCGGTGCGGAACCTGGTCGCGATTGAACTGAAGTCTGCGCTGTGAATCTGGTGGGTGACGATCGTCGAATGCAAGTCGGCTCAGCCTACGCGCCGAGCTTCTTGACTTCCTCGTTGTAGTACTTGCGGTAGAGGATGTCCCACTCCTGCGAACCTTCGAGGATGGTGCGCTTCTGGCTCTCGATCTTCTGGCGGGCGGCGAGGTCGATTCTTTCTTCCTGGTTGAGCAGCTCTTCGAGAATCTTGCGGGTTCCCTGGCGGATGGTGTTGGGATCTTCGATGAACTCGACTTCATCCATTTGCTTGAGCACGTCGGAGACGGCGCGGGCCAGCACGTTGACTTTGTCGTGGCTCAGTCTCACAGCACCGCCTTGTACTTGCGCACCAGTTCGCTTTTCACCTTGCGGAACATTTCCTGATAGTTGGCGCCGGTTTTCTGCATTTCGTCGGAATAGGCTTCGAGAATGACGCGGACTTCGTCGTTGATGCGATCCTCGAGCGTCAGTTCGTCGAGCAGAGCGGCGTGTACGCGCTCCGTGACCGCAGGAACCGCCGCAGTCTCGATGAGCTTGCCAGCAATCAGTTTCTTGGTGACTTCGCGGGCCAAGTAGCCCACATATTCTTTGGAAAGAAGCATGCGTGAATCGCAACTGCCGCGCAAAAAAAGCTTTCAGTATGAATTCAAAAGTGTAACACAGCGCAAAGCAGAACAGAGGACGAGACCCAGAGGAAGTTTGATCTCACCCTGCACTTCTTCGGGATAACCTGAAACCTGAACATACGGAGAAAGCGCTGGCGCGCTCCCGGCCTAAGCACTAGAATGCAATGCTTCATCTGAGCAGTGAATCGGTGTTTGCCCCAGGGGGGAACATGAGGTCTGTACGCGCATGGCTCGCGTTACTGCTGCTGGGGGTGTGCCTCCCGTGCTGGTGCCAGCCTTCTACGAAACGTAAGGTCATTATTGATCAGGATGCGGCCGGGCCGGCAGGAACCGATCAACAAGCCATCCTGCTGTTGATCCAGTCGCCACAGACTGAGGTTCTCGGCATTACCGTGGTGACGGGGGATGCCTGGCTGAAAGAGGAGGTCGCCCACACTTTGCGCACGCTCGAAATCATCGGCCGAACCGATATTCCGGTTGTGCCGGGAGCCGAGTATCCGCTGGTGCGGCGGCGACTGGAGACGGAAGTGGGGGAGAAGCAGTACGGCTCCGTTCCGTGGGTGGGAGCCTGGACTCCAGGCGGCTATCACCCGGCGGATCAGTTGGGGGAAATGCCGGAGGGCAAGCCCACAACCAAACCGCTCGACGAAGACGCGTCGCATTTTCTGGTGCGGATGGTTCGCAAATATCCGCACCAGATCACCATCTACGAAGGCGGGCCGATGACTAACCTGGCGCTCGCCATCTCGCTGGATCCGGAATTTGCCGCCCTGGCAAAAGAACTGGTGTTCATGGGAGCCAGTCTGAATCCGAAGACGGACGACCCTGAGTTTGTAAACGCGCCGCGGCATGAGTTCAATCTGTGGTTCGATCCGGAAGCGGCGCACATCGTGCTTACGGCACCATGGAAAAGGATTGTCTGCACCACGGTGGACATTTCCCTAAAGACGCGCCTGAGTCAGGAGTTGATTGATCACGTCAGGGCGGGCAATTTTCCCGTGGCGCAGTATATCGGCAGGTATGCGCGGCTTCGTGGTCCTTACAACTATCTGTGGGACGAACTGGCCGCGGCGGCCTGGCTGGATCCGAGTCTGATCACGGCCAGAGAAACACGCTATCTCGACGCGGATTTGAGCCGCGGCGCCAACTACGGCAGCACATTGAGCTGGACCGAGCAGGATAAGCCCCAGATCGTCGGGCCGCCGGTCGAAGTCCAGGTCGACCTCGATACGGCAAGGTTTTACAAGATGTTCGTCGATCTGTTGACGGCGCCGACGCCCAAGCCTTAGCCGGCAATCTTTGCGCGGTCCCACTTCCCCTTTGCGCGGAGAGTCTCGACTTCTGTTTTGGCCATCTCGAGCAGGCGAACATAGTCGGCTTTGGCAGCCCGGTTGAGAGGCATCCCGCCGGATTCCAGCAGTACGTAATGCCGAGGCCGCATGTAGGAAGCGAGCGAACGCGCGTGTTTCTGCAGCATGGGAACGGAAAGCTCAGCGCCCGGCTTCTTCTCGACGAAAGCCACAATGGCCTCCGAGAGCACCTTATGGTCGACACCGGCCACTGCACAAGAGGCAACCTTATCGGCCAGCGCGCAGATATGGGCCTCGACATCGAGCGGAAACACCTGGTATCCAGCCGGTTTGATCACCCATTTCGCCCGCCCTGATAAATGCAGCCCATTCGCATCCTTGTACCCGAGGTCTCCGGTGTAGAGGAATCCGTCTTTGGAGATGGTATTGGCGGTCGAGGCGGGGTCGTTGAGATATCCCAGAAACGTCTGCGGGCCGCGGAAACATATATGGCCAGTTTCTCCGGCGGGCAACTCGTCGCCTGCAAAGCCATCGCCGCGCATTTCCCTCCGGATCGAAAACGGATACACCGGCATATCCAAGCCCAGACTCGTGGCGCATTGGCGGGCTGTTTCCCGAGGCTGTGACTCATAAGTGCAGAACCCGGCTGCTTCAGTCAATCCCAGGCCGGTAGCTACCCAAGGCGCCATGGTTGACATTTTCGCGACGAAGGCCTCAGAGACTTGCTGTCCTCCATACGCGACCAACTTCAGACTGGACAAATCAAACTCATCGTAGGTTTTGACCCGCCACTCGAATTCAAACATGGCAGGAATCTGCCCCACGATCTCTATCTTGTACTCCTGAATTGCTTTGAGAGAGCGCACCGGTTCAAAGCTCGCCAGAATGACGGCGGTCCCACCGCCAAAGAAAGTACCCATCAGAAGTTCAGTCTGGCAGCCAACGTGGGAGGGAGGCAGATTCACCAGCGTCTTCATGCCGGAATCGCCACCAAAGAACGCCTGGCTGATGCACATATTCTGACAAGTGATATTCCGGTGAGATAAGAGAGCCGGTTTGGGTGATCCCGTCGAACCCGTGGTGAAAATGATCAGGGCAGCGTCGTTCTCGCTCACCTCGCAGGAGACGCGCTCTTCGCTTCCAGTTCTCAGCTCGGAAGCTCGCGCGAAAAGATCTGTCGCTGCCGTGGCTTCGGGAATGGTGTCTTCTCGGGGAGAAAACTGAATCTTGTGTTCCACGAACGGGCACTCTTTCCCTATGGCTCTGCCCGCTTCACGAAAATCTCCGAGGGGAGTAACTCCCGGGAAGGCAAATCCCTTCGGTTGAACCTGTCGTATGCTGCGAATCATTTCCGGGGCTGACAGCCGGAGGTCCAGAGGTGCGAAGATCACGCCTATGCGGAAACAGGCGTACTCCAGAATGATGTGCTCGGTGGTGAGTGGCAGGGCGGTAACCAGACAATCGCCCTTCTTATATCCAAGCTCAACCAGGTGAGCAGCTACGCCAAGCGTGGCGGCTTCCAGTTCGGCCCAGGTCGTGCCCTGACCAGTATCTGTGCTGATGATTGCTAGGCGGTCGGGCCTCTCCTTGGCCCATTTCGATATCACCTTATGAACCAGGTGGCGCTCGCTGAACTTCTGTTCGAAGTCGTTTTCTGAGAGCTGAGGTAAGGTGCAAACTTGGCTCATAACGGTTGCTGCTTCCATGCCAATGGTGAGGACTTGAGCTAACTCGACGAAGATTTGCCGCTGGCGACTAAGCCGATTCAATGGGAAAACTGGCAGGCACGTGGGGATTCGAACCCTCTACTGTCAAGGCTCTTAACCCACACCTACAACAACATCCACGTTTCGCCCGGGGGCGGCTAAAGCCTTCTAAACAAGTATAACGCGGGCCAATCGCGGGCTAGAATCAGGGGAGCGAAATTCCAGTCCGGCCTTGCGCAGACCGTCCATCAGATGCTCGACGAATTCGGGTCCAGAAAGAACCTGATTGCCGGCCACGCGGTAGGAGATATCGCAGAGCTCAGTGACCGGAGCTGCTCCTGTTGCATCCATGTTCGCTAAATACCGGAGTCACCGACGGCGAGTTGATCTGATCTTCGGCCGGCCCACGATCCTACAGTTTTGTTGGTGATCCTCGATAATCGGTGCGAAAGATGAAAAGCGGCATCTCCCACCCTTTGACCCGAAAGCCGCGCCGGAAGCCGATTTTCGGGCCAAAGCCCTGGAAACTCTTTCTCCATCGGTTCATAATAAACATCAGGTATTGCGCTGCCACAGGAGGCCCACATGCGTCGGATGCAGTTATTGATCTTGTTTGCAGTTCTCGCTGGATTCTGTGTCGCACAAGACACCAATTTCCCGGTTGGGCCGCAATACCTGATCACCGCGAGTTCGTCGATGCTGCTTCATCCGATTGCAACCCCGTCTTTGTCGTTGGGGGAGGCGCGGCCCGCGACTCCGGCTGCCAGCGCTGTCGAGACACCGTCCTACGAAACAGTCCCTGCCTCTGCGCCAAGCGAAACGTTTCTGGGTGAGGTCTACTGGGGAGAACACAAGCCCAGTGAAATCGTCGGAAGGCACTTTGAAACACCAAGCATGACGGCGGAAGAAACCGCCGGGTACAGGAATGCTGTCGCCAATGCGGTCGCCAGTGCGGTCGCCAGTCAGACCTCTGCGCCACCGGCCGCCACCGAAACAGGCCCGGGGATTCCCGCCGGCCCAAGCGTCATAGAGATCACCTCGGCGCAGCTCCCTGCCAATTTACCGCCCAGTATTCTGGATGTGGGTGTGACCGAAACGACCGATCCTCAATCGCTCCTTACACGCGGTTATAGTCTCTCTCTCGGTGAGGTCGCGGCCTATTGGAAGGCTCACAAACGCACCCCTCCCCACATCTATATCAACCAAGACGTTGTGCGGCCTCGTTGACCCGAAAGCGATTGACGAGCATAGGCGTGATGCAATCCGAAAAATGGAGTCGCTCAGCCTAAACCCGAGCTGTCCAAGTCCCCGGCGGCTTTTGCGGCGGCCACAAACTAACCTCAGCAAGAGTCATGGCGGAGAGGGAGGGATTCGAACCCTCGGTACAGGTGTTAGCCCGTACAACGGTTTA
>Ga0187782_10003714_pt1 | contig 11379 bp, 8 predicted proteins | sample 0715_SJ02_MP15_2_FD_132454 | JGI IMG/M metagenome (GOLD analysis project Ga0187782, IMG submission 132454) | Tropical peat soil microbial communities from peatlands in Department of Meta, Colombia - 0715_SJ02_MP15_20_MG | ecosystem: Environmental > Terrestrial > Soil > Wetlands > Peat | place...
CCCCATCTATTGCTTTTTAATTTTTTTGCTCTTCTTTATGAACTTTTGTCGTACGAGGCCGAATTAGAGGTCTACGATCGATTTAGAGAGCACTGCCTCTCAAGTACTGTAAATCATCCCACATAAACTAAGCGACGCACAGGCACGAGGGCGATATTAAAGAAATTGCCCGCGTTACCTGGTTTGAGCATGAACAAGACAGATTGGGAAAAAAAATAGTTACTATAAAGTCGCGGCTACCAAGAGCAAACAAGATAAATTTACCGATTAAAATAAAAATATAATTATAAATTTATTTAACACTGGCAATGTAAGATCCAAAATTCACTCGCAGCGTCCGGAACAGCTTGCAAATACTATCTTGCGGCGTAATTTTGGTGTAGTTTTGGTGTAGTTGCAGAGCACCGGCGCAGCGCTACCGCATACGGAGTGACTGATGTGCAGCCTCTTTGGCAAGGGTAAATAGACTCGTCAGGCGGTTCGAGAGGCATTCTAACGCAGTCTTAGGTCTTTATAACCGCCCTACGTCCAGCGCAGCACATCGGTGTTCCAGTTTCCGCCGTTGCTGAAGTTAACGATTGAATTGAATTGCCGATACACAAAGATGCCGCCGTTGAGCGGATCAAGCTTCACTGACGTATCGTGGCCAGCGTCTGAAGCCGTGTTTCCTATGTTCGCAGAGCCCACTGCGTCGTTGTACCACGATCCGGTTCCGCCAAGAGCGCCGCCGGTTTCGTCCCAGCTCGTTTGAAGTACCGGGGCTTTTCCGTCCTCACCGATCCAGATCGTCGGATAGGGTTCGTGTCCCGGGCCCGCACTCGTGTCCCACGAAATTTGAATGTAGTAATTGTGGCCTGCGCGGAGTGCGGTAGTGGTGGGTATGTACCACCGCGCGCCACTGCCTCCGGTCGTAGCGCGGTAGAGGGTAAGCTCACATTGGTTAGGGCCGTAGTTAGTGTCAATTTCAATCATGAACCCGCCATACGCTTTGTCCCAAATTTTCTGGAAGCGCTCGCCTGGAACCGGTCCTGCGAAATGAAATCCTATCTCCCATGAAACGACGTTCTGATTGTTGGTCGCGCTGCCCGCAGGGATGCAGACAAAATCACTGGCCGTGTCGTCTCCCCAATATGGGTACCCGTTTGACTGGGTCTGAAATGAGCCCGGATTGCTGACGTACGCGTTATAGCTGGCGCCTGCCGTCCCCTGGTTGATCCACGTTGCTCCTGCCTGGGGAACGTAATAGATAGTCGGCGCTGGGGCGTTCGGAGTCACCGCGGTCTGGGCCTTGACGGTGGTCTGGGCCTTGACGGTGGTCTGGGCCTTGACGGTGACTATGACGGCGCTGCTGGTAGAGGACTTATAGAAGCCGTCGCCGGCGAAGGTGGCGTAGTAGGTGCGACTGCCGGCAGAGCCAAAGCTTCCGGTGAGGGTGATCTTGCCGCTCGCGCTGGTGGTCTTAGAAGCGTCACTGATGCGGGTGCTACCAATGTAGTGGTAGATCTCAACAGACTTCGACGACAGGGCCTTTGATCCGCTCGTGAGGGTGGCCGTGAAGATGACCTTTTGATTGACGGTGGGGGTGACGGTGCTAGCCGAGAGAGAGAGCTGGGTTGACTGTCGGGAGGGGGATGCGGTGGCAGCGACTGGGGTAGGAGCTGCGCCCACTGTGACGACACCTGCAAATAGCACGGTAACGAGAAGAATTGCTACAGAAACTGGGACGATGTTATATGCGCGCATGGGTTTGCCTCGGTAAAACGTTCCTCACGTAAGACGCGTCAGAGGGGCATAAAAATGCTTCGGTCCAACGATATCGCAAAAACGATGCAGCGATGTCAAAATGGCCAAAAAATGGCTAAGAACGAACGATCTGGCTTCGGTTTGATCGCCCCTCTTTCTTCCACTGCCGTCGTTGCAGCCGCTTAGCAGGTGCCTCGTTATGCATAGCGTGATCTTGATTCGGCGTGGTGAGCCACCGCCTTTTTCTTAAAGCGCTGCTAGCACGAAGCAAGAGCCGTAGTGAATGGAACACGTACGCGGTACATCAAGCTTAAGCGTTTCAAGGCCATGATTGGGGTTTTGTGTGCTCATTTGTGCTTATCCGCCTAAGGGGGGCATAGAATTACGTGTGCACAGACGACTCGCACGTTTCTGGCCCACAGCCATTACTCTCATTGTCATCCCAACGTCGCGCCGTGCTCACCTTCCTCAAGCGGGTATTGGTCAGAACTTAGCGCCAATGTGTGCTTCGCGATCATTGACCTTGCTGATTCTTTTTTTAAACAGAACGTAAGACGCCGATCACAAATACAAGAACCCTCGCCCAACCAGTCAGAAGTATAATAAAATGCTCCACCAAATAGAACGGGGTTTACCCGCAACGCGGGGTCGAACAAGAACAAATGGGCATGACTTCAACAACTACACAAATCCCAATTATATGCTTTCTTAGCCACTTGACGGCGACGTGTGTCTGGTTTTCAGATGCTCGGACTATCTGATGCCATTTCTAGAGGTGCTATTTTTCAAACCGCGCTCGTCCTATCTCGTGCGTAGCCCGCACCGAGCGGACTATCGATTTCCTCTTTACAGACCGTCAATGACCCAGCCAAAGAGCGATCCCGGTCACGACGGCGACGAAGACAGCGACGATGAGCCATCCTTGCCAGGTCTTAGGACTGATCCCGTAGCCGAAGCGCTTGGGTCCGAACCACGGCCGCTTGGGCGTTAACTGTGCACCGCAGTTTGCGCACACCGCGACTCCCGCCAGATTGGCCGATCCACAGCTTCTGCAATACTCGTGTTCGTTCATAGTCACAACCCTTAGATTGGTTATGTTCTAGCTCATCGCGTCAAGCCCTAACTCCGAAAACTGTGCGTTGGCACGGCTGCCGCCACCTTGGTCGCTTTTGGAAGACCAGCGGAGCCAATGCCGATGCGCTAGACACAATGCTAGGAGTTTGTGATTCATCCTATATAACCAATCAAAACGGTAAAAACGGCAGCGTGATAGCTTGAAGCGTCGCTAGCAGAGCCCGTAATTATAGCCGGTCGACCCTAGTCATCAGGAGCACCTCAATGAAGGTCCTGCAAACAAAACAAGCCCCCGGCGTGTTGCTGCAGTACGGTGCCAGCAGCAGGCGAAGCCAAAACGCAAGCTTAATTGTTCAAGGTACCTATGGGAGCGGCGGAGGAATGCTATGAACGCCGTTTTGGAAAACATATATTTAAGGAGGTCTGTGAGGGATTACAAGCCGAACGACGTGCCCGATGACATAATCCGAGAATTAATCAAAGCAGGCACCTATGCACCGTATGCACCGTATCCTACGAGAGACCAACCGCGGAGGTTCGTGGTCATTAAGAACAGGGAGATGATTGCGAGGCTTTCCGAGCAAGCGAAAAAATTGTGGCTAGGCGCGGACATCGGTTCTGGCTCCGAGGTTAAGCGGCCGGAGAACGTCATGAAAGCGCTAAAAATGCCTGAGTTTAATATATTCTACAATGCTCCAGTGCTCATCCTCATGTTCGCAATGCCGCACGCACATACCTCGCATGAGTACGACTGCGCGGCAGCGGCTGAGAACATGCTGATCGCTGCCCGGTCTCTTGGGATCGGCAGCTGTTGGATAGGACTAGCTATGCCGCTCGGTTCCGATCAAAACACACTCAAAGAGCTGGATGTGCCCGAAGGGTACCGTTTAATGGTGCCGCTCATTTTCGGCTATCCGGTCAAAGATATCGAAACGCCGCCGGCACACGATGGAGAGGTCATTTTTAAGTGGGTGTCGTAAATCGCGGGCAAAAGAGCTTCTTGGCACGGCGAACGAAGAACTGACTGCCCTAAAAAGAAGCAGGCCCGATCGGGGCATACAGCGGCCCATTTATGCAGCACGCAGTGTCGAACCGCAAGATATCTCGTGCGCCGATATGCTCTCAATAGGTTATGTGTCCTCCTTGACGGTCCTGCGTAACGCCGGCGGAGCTCTTTTGGAAGCCTGAGCCGGAGGCGGCAACGGCGGCTCTGTGTAGAAGTCCAGTCGCACGCAATGCAGGTGCCATCCCTAGAAAGACGCCCGATGTAGCTTCCTTTCGGCAAAACGAAAAGCCCTCCAGCAGTTGATAAAACTGGCACGAGGTGGTTGCTAATACCGTGTGTGTTATGGAGCCGCCGTAGCGTCGTCCGATGCGTGTTTCGGCCTCATAAACGAGATGACCGCGGCGAATGCAGAGATGGCCGCTGACACAAGAAATGCTTGGTGCATGCCGAGCTCAAAGGCTGCCAAGACCAGTGGATCGCTGCTCAACCCCCCGCCGTACAGAAACACGTGGTACAAGACCGCCACTGGAAGCGTGCTCAGGACGAGGGGGAATGCGATCGCGATGGCGAGCATCTGACCTGTATTCTGGACCATCGTCCGGACACCAGACGCCGCGCCCCGCTCGTTCGGCTGCACCGCGCTCATCGCCGCATTCGTATTTGGCGACCAGAAGATGCCCGCTCCAGCCCCTATGAGCGCCATTAAGATTGCCAACACCCAATACGGCGTCGTGCTCCCGATAGTGGCCATCCCGATGAGGGCCACGGCGTCGATAAGGAGTCCGCCTGTGGCAAGATAACGCGCCCCATAGCGGTCGGAGAGACGCCCTGAAATCGGCGCAGTAACCAAGAGCGCGGCACCAAATGGCGTCATGAGAATGCCTGTTGTGAGGGGGTCAAGCCCGTAGGGCCCCTGAAAGAAGAAGATGAGGACAAAGAGCACAGCCCCGCGAGCCAGGCCACTGAGCCCACTCGCCGCGGTGGCGTACGTGAAGACACGGTTCGAGAGGAGGTGAACGTTCAGGATCGGCTGACGGACGCGTCCTTCCACGAAGATAAACGCCGCGAACGAGGCCACGGTGACCACGCACATGACGTACACGACCCACACGCCAGTGATGGGAAACGCATAGAACGACACTGCGAGCAAGAGTGTAGTCAGCCCCGTCGTGAATGTTATGGCTCCGGCCCAATCAAAGATCTGATCCGCAAGCGGAACGACCGGTTCTCTGAGCCTGTACACCCCATAAATCGTGCCGAAAATGCCAATGGGCACGTTCACGAGAAACACGAGCCGCCACGAAATTGTCGTGAGCACGCCGCCAACGAGCGGGCCGAGGAGAAACCCCGCAGAAAACGCGACGCCGTTCACACCGAGGGCGAAGCCGATGTTCCCCTTGCGAAAAGCGTCGGTGACGATCACGACGCTGTTGGTCATGAGCAGTGCGCCGCCGACGCCTTGTATCATGCGGTACACCAACAAGTCCACGCCATGGAACTGCGGGAGCGACAGCCCGCACAGCAGCGACCCGCCTGTAAAGATGACGAAACCGAGGTTGTAGAGGTTCTTACGCCCCAGTATGTCCGCGAGCCTGCCCACCACGGGTACGATGGCCGCGACGATAAGCAGGTACCCCAAGAGTACCCACATCATGGTGATAAAACTCGCCTGCAGGTCCGCTAGGATCGTGGGCAGCGCGATGATCACGGCGGACCCGTCGATCGACGCCATCAACACGCCAACGGTCGTTACGGAAAGCGCAATCCACTCGTAGCTGATGCGGGAATGCGTGTCCTCCTCAAATGTCATTTTGTGTTGTTCAAACTTCGTTTTTCGTTTACAGCTCGAATCGCGCGATCTCGTAACCAGGCGCTGTTACGGGAGAGTCGCGAGCCTCGATGTGGCATCGGGAAAAAACAGCTTTGAGGCTTGCCGCGGTACCGCCACCAGCGAGCAATGATAATGGGGCGCTGTCGATTGTATCTGGTGCATCACGTTAGAATATCGAGATGAAAAGGAAGACCACCTGCGATTCTTAGAAGCTACACGAGCAATCTTCTGAGGATGTTTTGTGTCGGACAGTTTTGTGTGGAGTGGTATTCTATAAAAAACACTCGCTAGCTCACCTTTACAGCTATGGTTAATCCGTCGCCGATTGGTAGGATCGTACTCGCTAAAAGGGAGCTATCGGCAACCATTTCATTGAACTTTTGTATGGGTGCGACGGAACGCGTCCCTCTGCTATCCAGTCCCACAACAGGAAACAGTGTGTCTTCTGCCAGAAGGAGTCGGCCAGGTCTTAAAAGACGAACGCAATCGTCAAATAACACAGGGTATAGCCCTTTATCACCAACGTCTTGAAATATTAAATCAAAGGGTTCTTGAATTCGAGGAACTATTTCGCGTGCATCACCAATTTTCACTTCAATATTGCGCGCAACGCCAGCACGTTCGAAATTTTTCATCGCTTGTCGCGCGACGTGTTGCTCGTACTCAATAGTGAGGATTTTGCCGTCAAATCCTTTCACAGCATTAGCCAGTGATACTGTTGAGTAGCCTATACTCGTTCCGATTTCTAAAATCCTTCGTGCACGCGTGAGTCGAGTTAAGACATAGAGCATCCTCGACACGTCATGGTCGACCACGGTTCCGAATTCCTGTAACTCCGTAGCCTCTATGTATCCTTTTTTGCTGAACCCCCTTTTTTCGTAGAGCGCATCAATATAAGACGTTGCTTTTTCTAGATCCATAGTCACTCCTTAATCATGAACCATTATTCTTCTTCTCTATTCTATATCGCGAGGCTTATTAAAAGCGGATCAACAAATGTAGCCTGATTGCCGGTTCTTGTATAGTTGCGACGGATCTTTGGGCTGCTTACTGGCGTGCTCTCCTAACTATTCAAGAAGCGCGGCCTTCGCCCACGCTCAGGAACGACGGCGAAATCACGGAAGCCCAGAGAGGAGCCTCATGCCCACATAATGGGGTTCCCCCGTTCTCGGGGGCGGAACCACTGCACGCTATACGCTTGACCTGATTTCGTTTATCACACGCCTTATTATGCCTTGAAGAGAGACGCCGTGCGCACCATACCGGGTATAATTCGTGTAATTCGCGAAGGCTGCTGTCGTATTAGCGGTTGAGTTTGTTGACGCGTTAACGGGTCGTGGGTGAGGATGACCGCCGAAAGCCGGAATAAACAATAAGAGAAGCACAAACACGACCACTACGCCCAGCAAGATCTTAATGCTCGTTCTCATTTCGTGATCTCTTAGTAACAAACGCTCGTGAAAAATGGCCAGTGCAGCTGAAACGTATTTACTGGCCTGTCTTGGCCCAGGCCGCTCTCTATTTAGAGCGATACCGAGCGCCGCTGCAACAAAAGTCTGTATAAATATCACGATATAAATTACTTGGTATGGCGCTTTACCTCCGGTTTACTGGATTGCACTGTCCAATAGCCGTTAGAACCGGGCAGACCTACAAGCGACGGCAATTTCTTGCGGGTAAACCAACTGAAGGAGATGCAAGGCAATATTTCTTTTTTCCGGTAACCAACAAGCACTTAATCGTACAGGCATGCGCAGTGAGCTAGTATAACTCTATAGTTTCCTGGCGGAAGAATAATGGCGTGGCCCGTGTAATGAGTTAACGTCAAAAAGCCCACTCGCGTGGTGCGTGCTACACAAATATTTCGCATCTCCTTTTTTCTTCGTTGTGGGGTAGCCGCGCCTACGAGTAATCGTCACGAGAACATAGCCTCTTGAGTACGCCTTTTGCTGGGCAAGTTCTCAATAGCAAAACGGCGAGATAGAAGTAGCGTACGTTAACCAAAAGCACGTGCGCGCGTTTCTTCTATTGTGGCCGCGCTGGAAAGGGCGTTTTTACGCCTGCGCAAAAGTGCGCTTTGCTTGAACAATGCCATATGTTGCTCAGCAGCGGTCGAATGGCGACTTATTGATGCGCCAGTTTATCTAGAATATTCGCATTGGCATCTTTAAGCGTGTCACATCCAGTCAGCAGCATAGCCCGGCGAAGATCGTCCTTGACGTAATCAAAATACATCTTCACCGCCACGTATCCCCCACCAATACACACTTGTGCGAGGGGCCGGCCGATGAGCGCTACGTCCGCACCAAGAGCCCGGATCTTGAGCACGTCAAATCCAGTACGCACCGTCCCATCCGCCAGTATGGGAATCTTTCCTGAAATCTCCTCCGCGATGCCAGGAAGGACCTCGGCCACCCCCTGGCCACAGTCCAGGACTCTGCCCCCGTGATTCGATACATAACACCCACTTGCACCGGAATCGACTACCTTGACCGCGTCTTCCGTGCTCATGATGCCTTTGAAAATAACGGGTTTTCGAGTACAATCAACGAGTTCCTGTAGCTCACTCTCACTCTTGCGGTAAACCCTTTTTTCCTGGGTGGTCCAAGATGTTGACCCGGCGCCTTCGAGATCAACTTCAATGGCAATCACGTCCAGTTTTTCTGCAATCTGGAAGAGCTTGATCAATTGATCTTGGGCCTGGGGCTTAAAAGACGGGATTCCCCACCCTTTGTTCTTGCCCACGGTGGCGACCCCCAAGTCTTCGGGACTTGACGGGGTGTTTCCAACCATGCCGATGGTTCCGGACGCCTGAGCTCCCTTTAAGAGACCCCAGTAAAACTCTTCTTCGGGCATCGCATCATTCATGTTGGTCTTCACGCCCGACATAGGTGCTCCCATAACTGGGGCCGTAAGCTCCGTTCCGAAGATTGAAAGGGACATCTCTGGCTCGTGATGAGCCTTGATCACCCGCATTTTTAGTCGGTACTGTTGCAGGGCTCTGTAGTTTGCCTCAAATGTCTTGGCCTGTCCTGCCCCTCCCAGACCGATAGGCGCCCCATATTTCTGTCCAGTACAAAGATGATCTGGATCACCATCGCACACCGGATAGACGCCGCATATGCGCGTGAGCTTCTCTCGTGCCTGATGCCGGTAATAAGTCAAATCCGTTTCCAACGTTTTCCCCCCTTAACCATTTTTTGAGATTATGTCTCCGTTAACTCCTGCTCACCGGATCTTTATGGGAATCACGTATTCGGACTACCGCTGCGTCCCGCCTGGTTTGAGCGTGTCTGCAATCTCCGTTTACTGCAGTAAGTCGGCGATTTGCCAGTTTCAAGCACGATTTGAGCTTCAAATCACCAATTCCAATTCCACAAAAATTCATAAGATCGTTCTATTTCCTATTTTTTTGGTAAATTCCAGTTTAATGGGCTTCTTTTCTCTCTTTGTGCAGCGCTGCCACGGCTTTTGCGATTGCGGTTCTTGGGGGAACGCCTTTGGGGCACACCAAGTTACAATTCCCATACATTTCACACGCCCACCAGCCGTCCGGTACGTCTGCTCGTTTGAGTATTGAGTTGTCTTGTTCAACCTCTCGCGAGTCAATGTGGAAGCGATAGAGTTTGGCGAGGGAAGCGGGTCCGAGGTACCTGGGATTTTGCCCTGCAACCGGACAGGCGCCGTGACACGCGGCACACAGAATGCAGTTTGTGTACGCTTCGAGCTTCTTAACCGTGGCGGGATCCATCAGCCGCTCCTTTTCAGGAGTGGCGTCGCGTGGTCGAAAAACTGGCTCTATGAACCTGTAGAACTGGAAAAATATATCCATGTCCACAATAAGATCCTTAATGACAGGTAAATGTGGGAGAGGCTCCACTAAAACTTCTTTTTTGGGATCCCACGGTGCGGTCTCGCGGATTGCCGGGTACGAGGCAAGGGCGACGTTCAGATTTCCTTTCAGGAGAGATTCGACTTGGCTGCGGCACGCCAGGCGAGGGACCTTATTGATTAGCATTGCACAGGTTCCACAGACTGCACCACGGCAGGAATAATGAAATGAGAGTGAGTCATCGAGCTGTTCCTGGACGACGAATAAAGCCTCCAACACCGACATTCCCGGACGAGCAACCAGCTCAAAGGTATCATAACGGGGCGCAGCCATTCCCTCGCGGTATCGGTACACTTTCAGCTTCATCAATAAACACGCTCACTTGGCTTAAACAGGCCTAATGTTACGGGCTTATGCGAAACGTGCATCATTTCGTCTCGCAATCCGACTAGCGTATGTTTAAGGAAGGAACGATCGTCGCGTTCCTGGTAATCCGTCCTCGTGTGGGAACCTCTGCTCTCCTCCCGGGCAAGCGCCCCACGGGCAACTGCCTCCGCTAGCAGGAGCATTCCCTCCAGCTCCAAGAGCCTTACGAGCGCCTGGTTTAATTGGCGCTCTTTGTTCTCGGGTGAAGCACGAGAAACACGTTCCTGCATTTTTTTGATCTCGTCGAGACCTTCGTGCATCATCTGTTCTTCTCGGAATATGCCGAATTTGTTGGACATCGTGTCAGTCATCCTGTTCCTAATCTTGAAGACGCGCTCTTTGGCTTCACGTCGAAGTATGCCGTCGATCCTAGCATTTTCACTTATCACGGCGGCTTTTGCGGGCGCATCATCGGGAGAGGTGATGTTAGCTACGTCGTCAATGATTTTCTCGGCCACCAGTCGTCCGAATACTACTGTTTCTACGAGAGAATTCCCGCCAAGCCTGTTCGCTCCATGGACACTGACACAGGCACACTCACCTGCAGCATAGAGGCCCGGAAGCGTGCTAGCGCCGTTGATATCGACGTCAATGCCGCCCATGGAGTAGTGCTGACCAGGTTGGACCGGCATCGGATCCTCGATCGGATCGACACCAGCAAAATCCGTCGCGATCTGCCGTATCCCTGGTAACCGTTCCGTGATCCGATCTGCGCCCAAATGGCGCAGGTCAAGGTGCACGTAACCTCCCTCAAACCCCCTTCCATCAGCGATTTCCCGTTCGATAGCCCGTGCCACCACGTCACGCGGGGCCAGGTCAACCGACTTGGGAGCGTAACGTTTCATGAACCGCTCTCCATTCCGGTTGAGGAGGATGCCCCCCTCACCGCGGGCCCCTTCCGTGATCAGAATGTTCGTCCGGTAAAGCGTAGTGGGGTGGAACTGAACAAACTCCATGTCCTTGAGTAGTGCGCCCGCACGGAGCGCGAGGGCCGGTCCGTCACCGGTGTTAATCAACGCATTTGTCGACCTGTTGAATATCCGGCCAAAACCGCCAGTGGCCATGAGGACGGCCTTTGCGAGGAGTGCATGGATCTCGCCGGTCATAAGTTCCAGGGCCGTGCATCCGATGCACCGTCCTTCGCTAGTTATGAGCGATGTGACGAGAAACTCCTCATAAATGGGGATTTCCCGCTCCGACACGTGTTCATACAAGGTGTGGAGCGCGTTGTGACCAGTGCGATCTGCTGCATAACACGTTCTCGGAAATCCTGCCCCGCCGAAAGGACGCTGTGCAATTCTTCCGTTGTCAAGTCTTGACCACACCATCCCCATATGTTCGAGTTCGAGAACGGCGGTAGGAGCCTCACGACACAAGCGTTCGACAGCGTCCTGGTCGGCGAGATAATCAGATCCTGCAACTGTGTCGCGCGCGTGACTTTTCCAGCTGTCGGCGGTGCCATCTTCG
>Ga0187782_10003715_pt1 | contig 11379 bp, 8 predicted proteins | sample 0715_SJ02_MP15_2_FD_132454 | JGI IMG/M metagenome (GOLD analysis project Ga0187782, IMG submission 132454) | Tropical peat soil microbial communities from peatlands in Department of Meta, Colombia - 0715_SJ02_MP15_20_MG | ecosystem: Environmental > Terrestrial > Soil > Wetlands > Peat | place...
ATCGCCGGCAAGCTGAACGACCAGTTTCCGCTGCGCATCTGGCAAACCGGCAGCGGCACGCAAACCAACATGAACGTGAACGAGGTGATCTCCAACCGTGCCATTGAACTGTCCGGCGGCGAGATGGGATCGAAGAAGCCCATCCATCCCAACGATCACGTCAACATGTCGCAGTCCTCGAACGATACGTTCCCGGCCGCCATGCATATCGCGGCGGCGGACCGCGTGGCGCGGGCACTTAACCCGGCCATCGGGAGCGTTCGTGACGCCCTCGCCGCCAAGGCGAAGGAGTTCAACGACGTGGTGAAGATTGGCCGCACCCACCTGCAAGACGCAGTCCCACTCACCGTCGGGCAAGAGTTCGGCGGGTGGGCCTCGCTGCTCGATCGCGACATCGCGCGGCTAAAACAGGCTCTGGAAGGGCTGTATGACCTTGCCATCGGCGGGACAGCGGTGGGCACCGGACTCAATACGCATCCGGAGTTTGCCGAGCGCGCCGCCAGGAAGATTGCCGAGCTCACGGGACTTCCCTTCCGCTCGCATCCCAACAAGTTCGCCGCGCTTTCCGCGCATGATGAGATCGTCTTCGCGCAGGGCGCCATGGAGACGCTGGCCGCGTCGCTGATGAAGATCTCGAACGACATTCGCTGGCTGGCCGCCGGACCGCGCTGCGGCCTGGGCGAGCTGACCATTCCCGAGAACGAGCCGGGTTCGTCCATCATGCCGGGCAAGGTGAATCCAACGCAGTGCGAGGCCATGACCATGGTCTGCGTGCAGGTGCATGGTGCGACGGCTGCCGTCGGCTTCGCCGGCTCGCAGGGCAACTTCCAGCTCAACGTCTTCAAGCCGGTCATGATCTACAACTTCCTGCACTCGGTCACGCTCATCACCGACGCCTGCCACGGCTATGTCGAATACATGATCAAGGGCATCGAGCTGGACCGCGAGAAGATCGACTCATATGTGAAGAACTCGCTCATGCTGGTGACAGCGCTCGCGCCCAAGATCGGCTATGACAAGGCCGCGAAAGTCGCGCACACGGCGCACGTCGAGCACAGCAGCCTGCGCGAAGCCGCGCTCAAGCTGGGCTTCCTGAGCGGCGAGGAGTTCGACCAGCTCGTGCGGCCGGAGAAGATGACGCATCCGTAGCTAGTACCGAGTTGCCAGTACCGAGTACCGAAATTCGAGTCGCTTGTGGAAATTCGATAACCGTAAAGGACGGCAATAAGCTACTAGGCAGAGCCGGGTGGAACCTGTCGCTAGCCTCTTACTTTGCCCGCGGCCGTGTCGTGACCTTGTTTGCCCTCCACCTTATCAACAGAAGGAGTCCTCCCACCACCAAGAAAACAACAGCCCCCTCTCCACCGACTGCAATAACGCGCTTCCACCACGGAAGGCCCGCCTGCCGCAACTCCTCCAATTGGCCGCTCATTAAAGCTAACGCTAGGCCCACTGCCGTCAAAAAGTAGATGGCGACATAGACGGCTTTCGCGCGGCTGGCTTTTCCGCTGGTAAGATTTCGCCAGAATCGTGCTTCATTGGCGATCGTATCGGGAGGGACTATGTTGCGTTGGCGCGCCTCAAGATCGCGTTCCCACGCCTCACGGTCTCGGTCGCGAACCATATGTGGGAGAGCATACCCCAAAAGCGCGCTCACAGAGATCGAAAGGTTGGTCATTGGAGCGCGCCTTGGGTAGGCGACAAATTGTCCTCGAGCCCCTTCAGAGCCTGCCCCGAGCGAAGTCGAGGGGGGCGACACACCCATACACGGGCTCATTCCCTACTCACGACTTCTCCCGTCACCGCAAGCGTAACCGTCGCCTTCGCCACCAGCTTCTCTTCCGACTTCTTCTCCGCGTACATTTCCGATTCGCAGATGACAAGCGTCTTGCCGGCGCGCAGCACGTGCGAGCGGCAGCGCAGGCGGTCAGCTACCGCCGGTCGCAGGAAGTTGATCTTGAATTCCACGGTGAGGACGTCCTGATCCATCCCGACCTTGCCGCGAGCGGCGCAGCCGGCGGTGTGGTCGCACATGCTGGCCATCACCCCGGCGTGGATGAGGCCATGCTGTTGCTTGTGCTTCCGCTCGGCGACGAGATGAGTCTCGCACCAGCCGTCTTCGATCGAGGTCAGCTCAACGCCCATCTCGCGGATGAACGGGGCGTTGTCGAAGATGTGGCGGACCTTGGCGGCCTTGGCTGGGTTCATGTTGCGGGAGGACCACACTCTTTCGCCCGCTTCGCGGGCTACGGTTATGTACCACCTTGGCCCCACGGCTTACGCCGTGGGCTACGTTCTAACGCGCGCTTCGCGCGCTAAAAGGGGCAGTAACGACGAACGACGAGCGCCAACGACCACCGACTAACGACCGCCTTCAGTACGCCCACTTCAGCAGCGTCGCCCCCACGGTGAATCCCGCGCCCACGGCGGCGAGCAGCACTGTCGAGCCTTTTCGCAGGATTCCCTTCTGCCGTGCGGTTTCCATAGCGAGCGGTATGGTGCCGGCGGTGGTGTTGCCGTACTCGTCGATGTTGATGATGACGCTCTCCGGGCGCAGCTTCAGGCGGTCGCCGGTAGCGGTGATGATCCGCCGGTTGGCCTGGTGAGGGATGAAGGCATCCACGTCCTGCCCGGTGAGGCCGTTGCGGGCCAGAAGCTTCTCGCAGACCTCAGACATTTTGCGCACGGCGTACTTGAAAACCGCCTGGCCGTCCTGGTGGACGTAGTGCATCTTTTTGTCGACGGTCTCGTGCGTGGAAGGATGCAGGCTGCCGCCGCCCGGCATGTAGAGCGAGCAGGCGCCGGAGCCATCGATCTCGTGCAGGTAGTCGATGATGCCGAGCGAATCGCCGTCGGCAGGCTCGACCAAAACTGCCCCGGCACCGTCGCCAAAAATCACGCAGGTGGCGCGATCAGTGTAGTCGATGATCGAGGACATCACGTCGGAGCCGATGACCAGAACCTTCTTGTGCGCTCCGGTCGTGATGTATTGTGCACCGTTCTGCAGCGCATACAGGAAGGCGGAGCAAGCTGCAGAAACGTCGTATCCCCACGCCCCCGGGCAGCCCAGCTTGTGCTGCACCAGGCAGGCGGTCGAGGGAAAGAACATGTCCGGCGTGACGGTGGCCACGATGATCAGTTCGACCTGCGAGGGCTCGACCCCCCGTTCAACCAGCGCCGCCCGCGCCGCCTCTACCGCCAGGTCCGAGCTGGCCATGCCCTTTTCGACGATGTGCCGCTGGCGAACGCCGGTGCGCTCCACGATCCACTCGTTCGAGGTATCCACCATCTTCTCAAGATCATCGTTGGTCAGCAGCCGCGGGGGGACGTAAGTCCCCAGCGCCGTGATCTTTGCCCCTGGCTTGTTCGCCAATTCCTCTCTCCTGGATCAAAGCTCGTATTCTGAACTATGGCGGCGGGGAAAGTCTAATGTAAGAAGCATCACCTCGCGAGGGCGACAGACAAAAGGCGCCGAGCACCCCGCTGCACAACCAACGACCCGTTACCGTTGCTTCCTTCCGGACCTGGCGGGGTTGGCGGGATTGGATTGCGCGGGACCCAGCGCCAAGAAAACATTTTATCATTGCGCCCTGGAGCCATTGACTCATTGACACCAGAGTCTCGGCGGCCCAATCATCTTCCTAATGAAACCATGGCTCAATGAGTCGATGACTCAATCGTCCCCTGTATCGACAGCGATTGAGAGGTACTTCCAGGTCTCGCTCTACCTGCTGATCGTGACCGGGTTCGCGACCCTGGCCAGCACCGGCCGGCTGGATGCGCCGGCGCTGATTCTCGTGACACTCGCCTTGCTCTACCGCGGATACCTGCTGGTTCGTGGACGAACCCTGCAATTGCCGGAACGCCTTACGTCGTACCTCACGCTGGTCTATGTGGTCTTCTACGTTTGCGACCTGTTTTTCCTCTCCGCTAGTTTCGTGTCGGCGACCGTGCACCTGGTGCTGTTCATAATGGTGGTCAAGATGTTTGCGGTGCAGCGCGACCGCGACCAAATGTACCTGGCCATCATCGCGTTTCTGTCGGTGCTTGCGGCGGCGGTGCTCACCGTAGACGCGATCTTCTTTGCCTCCTTCTGCGTGTTTTTGGTGCTGGCGGCCTCAACTTTCATCAGCATGGAAATAAGACGCTCGTCGGCGCGCGCGGCCGCAACTTCTCCCGCCCAGGCCAATACGTGGCGTCTGCCCAGGTCACTCTCCAGTACGGCCCTGGGGCTTGCGCTGGCCACGGCGCTGGGATCATCGGTGATGTTCTTTATCATGCCGCGGCTCTCCACCGGATACCTGAGCGCTTACGCGCCGCGCAACGCCCTGGTCAGCGGCTTCAGCGACGACGTTCGGTTGGGCGAGATCGGCCAGATCCAGCAGTCGGACACGGTGGTAATGCACATCCAGATCGAGGGCGATACTCGCGGTACGCACCAGCTGATGTGGCGCGGCGTCGCGCTGCGGACCTTCGACGGAACCCGCTGGTCAAACCCTCAGCAGGCAGTGCGCGCGCTCACTAGTCTGGATGGCAGGTTCGACTTACCCCTGACGCCCGCTGCGGCTCCGGTTCCGCGTCTCGTGCGCTATCGCGTGCTCATGGAGCCCGTGGGGGCCAACGTTTTTTTCCTCGCGCCTCAACCACGGTCGCTTTCCGGCGACTATCGCATGATCACCGTGGATGATGGCGGCGCGGTGTATAACGGCGACCGTCAAAAGACCATCGGCTCCTATCGCGCGATCTCGGATGTAGCCCGGCCCTCCGCGGATGAATTGCGCAGGGCAACGGCAGAGATTCCACCGCAAGTCGCCTTTTCTTACCTGAAACTGCCGGCCGTCGACCCGCGCCTGCTGCAGCTGGCACGCGACGTCACCGCCGCTCTACCGACGGCGTACGACCGGGCGTTGGCCGTCGAACATCATCTGCGCACGCAATATGCGTACACGTTGCAGCTCCCCAGCGTGCCTCCGCGCGACCCGGTTGCCTATTTCCTGTTCGAGCGCAAGGCAGGGCACTGCGAATATTTCGCCTCGTCCATGGCGCTCATGCTGAGAACGTTGGGCATCCCGGCGCGTGTGGTGAACGGATTCCGCGGCGGTGAATTCAACTCCGTGACCGGTAGCTACATCGTCCGCGCGCGCGATGCGCACTCCTGGGTGGAGGCGTACTTCCCGCCCTACGGCTGGATCACCTTCGATCCCACGCCTGCGGGAGCTGTGGCGACGACTGGGGCCTGGAACCGCGCCGCGCTTTACCTTGATGCGCTGCGCGAGTTCTGGCGGGAATGGGTGATCAATTACGACTTCGACCATCAGGTGTCACTTTCGAACGACGTGGTGAGCCGCGGCCGCCGCTGGCTGGACGGCTCCCGGCTGTGGGCGCGGCGGGGATACGCCGAACTGCTGCAGCGGGCGCGTCACCTGGAGGTGAGGGCGGAAACGTCGCCCCGACGGGTTGCCGGATTGGCGCTGGGCGCGATTACGCTGGTGGTTCTGCTGCTGAACCTCGGCCCCCTGCGGCGGATGATCCAGATGCGGCGCCTGGCGCGCAATCCCGGGAGCGCGCCGCAAGCCGCCGCCAGCATCTGGTACGGACGCATGCTGCAAACGCTCGGCCGCCGCGGCTGGCGCAAGCTTCCTGAGCACACGCCCCGGGAGTTCGTGAGCACGATTCGCGACCCCAGGCTTCGTGATCCAGTCGAGGCCTTCACCGATCACTACGAGCGTGCCCGCTTCGGCAACTCGGCTGAGGATGCGCAAGCCCTCCCGGAGATTTACGAGGAAATAACGAAGTCTTAACCGCCCAGACGCCGAGTTCCCTTTTCCTTTCCTACCATCCTCGGTACCCTCGGCGTCTCGGCGGTTATCCATCCGCTTTTCGTTTAAAATTGAATAATCGAATGTCTGATAGAGTTCCCACTTCAGAACCCGTCAAGGTCGGTTTCGTCAGCCTGGGCTGCCCCAAAAATCTGGTGGACAGCGAGGTGATGATGGGCCTGGTGGCGCGCGCCGGGGCAGAAATAACACCACGCCCGGAAGAGGCCGACGTAATCGTCGTGAACACTTGCTCTTTCATCGACAGCGCGCAGCAGGAATCGGTCGACACCATCCTGGAAATGGCCGGTCATAAGACCGGCGGCCGGGTAAGGAAGCTGGTGGTCGCCGGCTGCCTGGTGGAGCGCTTCCGCAACGAGATCCGGAAAAACATTCCCGAAGTGGACGCGGTAGTGGGCACCGGCGAACTGGAGAGCATCCTCGGCGCAACCGGGCTCGACCCAGCGCCATCTGGAATCGCCAGCTCCCCGTTTGTGGTTTTGCCCAGCCGCCCGGAAGCTACGGCGCGCGCCAGCCAAGGCCGCTTCGACCGTGACGAGTGGGACGGCGCCATCGCCGATCTGCCCGGCTATCTCTACGACGAGAACACGCCGCGGGCGCTGGCGACGCCGCCGTGGTCGGCTTACATCAAGATCGCCGAGGGTTGCGACCATCCCTGTTCTTTCTGCATCATCCCGCAGCTGCGGGGCAAGTTCCGCTCGCGGCGCTTCGAATCGGTAGCCGCCGAGGCCGAGCGCCTGGCGCGCAACGGCGTCCGCGAGATCACCCTCGTCGGCCAGGACACCACGTGCTACGGCGAAGACCTCGGCCTGAAACACGCCCTGCCGTTGCTGCTCGAAAGGCTGGCGCTGGTCGAAGAGCTGCGCTGGATACGCTTTCTCTACGCCTATCCCAACAAGATTGACGGACGGCTGCTGGAGACCATCGCCCGCTGCGAAAAAATCTGCTCCTACATCGACGTTCCCTTGCAGCATGCTTCTCCCGCAGTGCTGAGACGCATGAAGCGCGGCGGCGGGTCTGACGTCTTTCTTCGCTCGATCGAAAAAATGCGCCGCGCCATTCCCGGACTGACCCTGCGAACATCCTTCATTGTCGGCTTTCCTGGCGAAACCGAGCGCGATTTCGACGAACTCTGCGACTTCGTGCGCGCCGCCGAGTTCGACTGGCTGGGTGTCTTCGGCTATTCCGACGAGGATGGCGCCGCCAGCCACGCGCTCGGCGGCAAAGTTTCCCGGCGAGAGGTCGAGCGCCGCCGCCGCAAGCTGATGCAGATCCAAAAGCAAATCAGCCGGCGCAGGAAGAAGGCCCTGATCGGCAGCACATTCGAGATGCTGGTGGAAGGACCCTCGGCGGAATCCGAGCTGCTATGGGAGGGCCGTATGGAGATGCACGCACCGGAAATCGACGGCAAGGTGTTCATCAACGACTTCGGTACCCGTGGCGAGGTGAGCCCCGGCCAGTTCTACTGTTGCGAAGTGACTGAGGCGCACGATTACGATCTGGTGGTCAAACTCGTTTAGCCGCGGATTTGCACGGATGCCCCACGGATTGGAACATAAGAAATTGAGATCTGATCTGTATTGGTCCGTGAGAATCCGTGGCCGGGTTTTTCATGGCTCCGCGTAAACGCGTCCTCCGCCTGCGTTGTCCCACCTGCAAGAAGCTGGTCCTGCGCTCCGACCCTGAGTTCCCCTTCTGCTCGGAGCGCTGCCGGATGATCGACCTGGGCAAGTGGGCGAGCGGCGGTTACGTGGTTTCGACGCCGGTCTTCGATCCCGGCGAAATCGAGCAACCAGGTGCGCCCGTGCATCATCACGAAAGCAACCCCGAGGGAGGAACCGATTCCGGAAAATCCCGTCATTAACGGCACTGATCCCGGCCTCCCACCCCAGCGCGCCAACATCGGGCGCGCCGGGGACCCCGGCCTCCCACCCCAGCGCGCCAACATCGGGCGCGCCGGGGACCCCGGCCTCGCCGAACCGGACCGCCCGGAACGCACGAAGTGGGCGTGGGCGGTGGGAACGCTCGTGGGAGTCGGCTTCTGGCGTCCGGGCTCCGGCACCTGGGCTTCGGCCATCACGGCCGCGGCGTGGTGGGCGGGCGGCCATTACCTGGTCGCGGTCCACTCCCAGTGGCTGGTGGCCACCGCGCTGCTGGCAATCATTCTTATGATCGGCATCCCGGCGGCCGGGATCGTGGCCCGCGAGTGCGAACAGGAAGATCCGTCGCACGTGGTGATCGACGAGGTGGTGGGGCAGTTGATCGCACTGCTCGGCGTCCCTCTGCATTGGCAATCGGTGATTCTCAGTTTTATACTCTTTCGGGTTTTCGACATTTGGAAGCCGCCGCCGCTGCGCCTCCTGGAAAAGATCGAAGGGGGCGCGGGGATCGTGCTCGATGACGTGGGCGCGGGTTTGTATGCGCTGGCCATCGTCCAGGCGCTGGTGTACTGGCACGTTCTGCGCTGAGCCCGCGCCGTATCGGCTGCGCATCTAAGAAGCTGGGATATGGGCATCTCCGACCGATTGCTGGGAAAGAAGAACGTCAACGGCAAGCCGCACATCGAGACGGTGGTGCCGGCGGCCGCTCTGCCGGGCGGCGAGGTGCGGATCATCGGCAGCGGGCTAAAGCCGCCCGAGCTGCGCCGTCCGCGGGTACAGTTCGGCCAGGTGGAAGGCGCGGTGGTGATCGCTTCCGACGATTTCGTGGTTGCCCGCGTGCCCGAGGGCGCGGTCACGGGCCCGGTCATGGTCGCCATTAACGGCTCGGTGTCCAACGGACACGAGGTCCGCGTAGCCGCGCCGATCGCGGAGAACCTGCATCCGGTGGCCAACCCGGCGCTGGACGCCGAAGGCAATATCTACGTCACCTTTTCCGGCTCGCGCGGCCAGAAGGTCCCGGTCTCCATCTACAAGATCGACACCAACTACCAAGTGAAGCCGTTCCTCTCTGACATGATGAATGCCACCGCCATCACCTTCGATCGCGCCGGCCAGCTTTACGTTTCCTCCCGGCACGATGGCACGGTGTACAAGGTCGCGCCTAACGGCACCATGTCTTCCTACGCCGAGGGTATGGGCATCGCTACCGGCATCGCTTTCGATCGCGAAGAGAATCTTTACGTCGGCGACCGCACCGGGACCATTTTCAAGATCAGCCGCGATCGGCAGACCTATGTGTATGCGACGCTCGAGGCCAGCGTCTCGGCGTATCACCTCGCCTTCAGTCCGGCGGGCGTATTGCACGTCACCGGCCCCACCACATCCAGTTACGACTGTGTCTACTCGGTCGATTCGCATGGCACCGTCTCGGTCTTCTATCGAGGTCTCGGGCGTCCGCAGGGACTGGCCTTCGATGTGGATGGAAATCTCTACGTAGCGGCTTCGCTGGGCGGCAAGCGCGGCATCGTGCGCATCACGCCCGACGGTAGAGCTTCGCTGGTCATCTCGGGGCAGAACCTCGTCGGGCTCGCCTTCGCCCCCGGACGCTCCGCCATTCTCGCCACCCAGAGTGCGGTGCACCATTTGTCGTGGGGAATCCAGGGGAAGGCGCTGCTGGATTAGCGGACAGCAGGGAAACGCATTTGGCCGGCGTCCGGCAAGATCACCATGGCCAACCAGAAACAGTCAGCTCGCCAGCGTTTGCACCCCCTCATGCGAGAGTTTGGCGAAAATAATGGCACCCTTTACACTTGTTTAGGCATGGCCGTTGTCGTTGCCTTCATCTGGAGCCGCGTCCCACGGATATGGGTACTCGCCTTACCGCCAGCATTGGGGCCACTTGTTACTGCCGCGTATCTCTGGCTCAGTCCGCTGAATCCGTACAAGATCGAACATCGGAATATCAGCCATGACGCAATGGCCCAGAAGCTGATTGCGCTACTAGGATCAAATGGGGCCAGGAGATACTGCCTCAGAGTCGCGATCGCGCTGAGCGGAGCGCTCACCGGGTGCACGGTATTCATGGCTAGACTTCAGAAGCCGATCATTTTCTCATTCGACCGCTCTCAAGACGTTCGATGGCTCCTCGGTGGGACCTTCCTCTTCGCCGCGACTTCTCTCGGAAGTCAGATGTGTTTCTTACTTCGCTGGGCGTTTCCCCGTTGGGAACAAACGGAAGATTCGTCGTGCCGACCCATTCACTGACACAATTACACTTCAACCATCTGGTGCACGGCAGCGCCCTCTACGACGGAGACTTCTTGCGGGCACAGTTTCGCTTGCATCACCGTGATGTCATCCTTCGCGAGCCGAAGGCGAGCGGAGGATCTGACGAAAAAGCAGGCACCAGCTCTTTCGGTTGCGCCGTCGTTGACGTCAGATTCTCCCGTCTCGCTTCGCTCGACGGAAGAATGACACGTAACGTGGAACTTGAAGCACATCGATCTCTGCGTCCTGTGCGGTAATCTTTGCTTTACACTGCTTGCGTGGACGCCGAGATCATCGCTATCGGCTCAGAGCTGCTGACTCCCTTTCGCCAGGACACCAATTCCCTCTACCTCACCGAGCACCTGAACCAGCTCGGTGTTGAGGTCACGTTCAAGACCGTTGTCGGCGACAACCGCGCACACATGGTGCAGGTGGCGAAGACCGCGCTTGCCCGCGCTGATCTGCTCATTTTCATGGGCGGGCTCGGCCCGACCGAGGACGACCTGACGCGCGAGGCCGTGGCTGCCGCGCTCGGCCTGACCCTGCGACGCGATCCTGAGCTTGTAGCCGCGCTCTACGCGCGCTTCGCCGCGCTCCGCCGCAAGATGCCGGAGAATAACGAGCGCCAGTGCGATGTAATCGCCGGCGCCGCCGTCCTGCCCAACGAAAAAGGCACCGCTCCAGGACAGTGGATCGAAGGCAATTACGACGGCAAAAAAAAGATCGTCCTGCTGCTTCCCGGTCCGCCCTGGGAATTGAAGTTGATGTTCGAGAAGCAGGTGCTGGAACGCCTGCGCGCGGCGCTGCCGCCAGCCTTCATTGCCGCACGAGTGATCAAGGTCGCGATGGTTCCCGAATCCACCTGCGACGCGCGCATCGCTCCCATCTACAAGAAGTATGCCGACGTGCAAACCACCATTCTGGCGGACGCAGGCGAGATTCAGATCCACCTGCGCTCGCGCGCCGACTCGCTCGCGGCAGCGCAGCAGAGGGTGGATGCGCTGGCGGGCGAGATTGAAGACGAGCTGGGTGACACTGTCTTCTCAACCGCCGGCGAATCGCTCGAGCAGATCGTCGCCTATTTCTTAGATATGCGCGGCGCCACTATCGCGGTTGCCGAATCCTGCACCGGCGGCATGATCGCCGAGCATTTGACCTCCGTCAGCGGCAGCTCGCGCTATTTTCTTGGCGGAGCCGTCGTGTATTCCAACGAGCTGAAGACCGCGATGGCGGACGTGCCCGCGGCGCTGATCGCAGAGCACGGCGCGGTCAGCAAGCAGGTGGCGGCGGCGCTGGCTGAGGGCATCCGCCGTCGCGCCAACTCCACCTTCGGCGTCGGCATTACCGGCATCGCCGGTCCCACCGGCGGCACGGAGGAGAAACCCGTGGGCTTG
>Ga0187782_10003716_pt1 | contig 11377 bp, 7 predicted proteins | sample 0715_SJ02_MP15_2_FD_132454 | JGI IMG/M metagenome (GOLD analysis project Ga0187782, IMG submission 132454) | Tropical peat soil microbial communities from peatlands in Department of Meta, Colombia - 0715_SJ02_MP15_20_MG | ecosystem: Environmental > Terrestrial > Soil > Wetlands > Peat | place...
AACAAGGCGGTCCGGTCGCCTATGCGCGCGGCCTGGGCAAGGTCGTGCGTCACCATGATCACGGTGAGCCGGTTGGCCAGCGATCGAATGAGCTCTTCGATTTTCTCGGTCGTGGCCGGGTCCAGCGATGAGGTGGGCTCGTCGAGCAGCAGGACCTCCGGGTTCACTGCAAGCGCACGAGCCAGGCACAACAATTGTTGTTGACCTCCGGAGAGCCGGAATGGCGAATCACCGAGCCGATCCTTAACCGCATCCCAGAGGCCGACCTCGGCCAGGCGAGCCTGCGCAACACTCTTAAAGTGCTTGCGGGACACCAGCTTATGTGCGCCCAGACCCGCAACTACGTTGTCCAAGATCGACATCGGGAATGGATTGGGACGCTGGAACAGCATGCCGACCCTGCGGCGAAACTCCATCAGGTCTTGGCTTTTGAAGATGCTGCGTCCGCCCAACAGGACATCACCGCTATAGCGGTATCCAAAAACGTTGTCGTTCATACGATTCAGGGTGCGCAGGAAGGTCGTCTTACCGGAGCCGGTCGGCCCCAGCAAGGACGTGATCGACTGCGGGGGAAAGTCCAGGCTCACCTCGTGGAGGACGGTTGTGGCGCCGAAACCCAGGGTGAGGTTCACCGCACGCATGGCCGGAGCATCGACACCAGCTTCAGCACCGGTCTCGGCGTTGAGCTGGTCACGGGTCATCAACACTCCACAAAGTTACGTCGTCATGCCCCACTGATGATTCGGCGGCGCAATGCTCTATTTATTTTCAAAGGTGGCACTAACCTGCTACTCATCTGGCTCAGGTGCCGCTCATTCTGTGCTTAAATCGTGCTTACCTTCAGGCTCTTCCCGATTCTCTTGTCGTTTGCTAATCCTTTTTAAAGCGGCCGCTAATCCTGCACCCATGTTCCGAGGCTTCGATATTCACAGGTTCACGGGCTGGTCCGCCGGGGCACAACGTGATCCGAAGGGGGCTCCCCGGTGGCGGAGTGAGTGTGTCCGCCTCCCTGACGATTCGGAGGAGTTTCCGGTGAAGTTCAACCGATACGGCGCCGTGCTGAGTCTGTTGGCCGCCAGCGCACTGGTGTTGACGGGGTGCGGCAGCTCCACCCACGCATCGTCGGCTGGATCCAGCTCGGCTCAGGTGCAATGCGGTGGAAAGAAGCAGCTCAAGGGCAGCGGCGCGACCGCGCAAGAGAATGCGATCGAACAATTCGTCTTCGCCTACGTCCATGCGTGCCCGGGCTACACGCTGGACTACAACGCCAACGGCTCCGGTGCCGGGGTGACGGACTTCGTCAACAACGTCAGCGATCTGGCGGGTTCCGGCGATCCGTTGGATCCGTCGAAAGGGCAGGTCGATCGGGCGGCGCAGCGATGCGGTTCGCCGGCGTGGGACTTGCCGGCGGTGTTCGAACCAATCGCGGTCACCTACAACGTCAACGGCGTGAACTCGCTGAAACTTGATGCAGCCACGCTCGCAAAGATCTTCAACGGAGCGATTACCAGCTGGGATGACCCGGTGATCGGCGCGCTCAATCCGGGCACCAGCTTGCCGTCGGAGCCCATCCACGTCTTTTTCCGCAGCGACCAATCCGCTGACACGTCGAACTTTGAGCGATACCTGGTCGCCGCATCCAACGGCGCGTGGGGCAAAGGTGCCAGCCAGACATTCCTCGGGGGTGTCGGCGACGGCGGCGTCGGGGACAACGGCACCTCGGCGGAAGTGCAGAGCACCGAAGGGTCGATCACCTATAACGAATGGTCGTTCGGGGTGGGCCGGCAATTGAGCATGGCCCAGATCATTACCTCAGCCGGTCCGGATCCGGTGGAGATCACCACCGACTCGGTGAGCAAGACCATTGCCGGGGCCACGTTCAAGGGACAGGGCAATGACCTGGTGGTGGACACCTCGTCGTTTTACCGGCCAACGCAACCTGGTGCGTATCCGATCGTGGAGCCGACCTATGAAATCGTTTGCTCGAAATATCCAGATTCTGCTACTGGCGCGGCGGTAAAAGCGTTTATGCAGGCCGCAATTGGTCCGGGTCAAGACGGTTTGGATCAGTACGGATCGATTCCGCTGCCGAGCGCATTCCAATCGAAAATCGCAGCAGCTGTGAATGCAATTTCGTAGACCGCGGAATTTGACGAATTTTTGAAAGGAGCGTGGCCGGTGAACAGTACCGTTTCGCGGGTTGGCTTACGGTTTGGCCCGTATCAGTTGAGGCGGCTGTTAGGCCGCGGCGGCATGGGCGAGGTCTATGAGGCCGAGGACACCCGCAAGCACCGGGTGGTCGCGCTGAAGCTGATCTCGCCGCAATTCTCCACCGACGCAACGTTTTACATGCGGATGCGACGGGAAGCCGACACCGCGGGACGGCTGACCGAACCGCACATCGTTCCCATCCATGACTATGGCGATATCGACGGTCAGTTCTACGTAGAAATGCGCATGATCGACGGCGTCTCGCTGCGCGCGCTGTTGACGAACTACGGTCCGCTGAGCCCGGCGCGAAGCGTTGCCATCGTGCGCCAGATCGCCGCCGCGCTCGACGCGGCGCACGCTAACGGCGTCACACATCGAGATGTCAAACCGGAAAACATTCTGTTAACCAATGACGACTTCGCCTATTTGGTTGATTTCGGAATTGCCCGCGCCGCCACCGACCCTGGGCTGACCCAAAGCGGATTTGCGGTGGGGACCTACAACTACATGGCGCCGGAGCGCTTCACCGGCGACGAGGTCACCTACCGCTCCGACATCTATGCGCTGGCCTGCGTGTTGGGTGAGTGTTTGACCGGCGCACCGCCGTATCGGGCCACCAGCGTCGAACGGCTGATCGCCGCCCATCTGCTCGAACCCGCGCCGCGGCCCAGCGAGCTGCGTCCCGGGCGGGTTCCGCCGGCCCTCGATCCGGTTATCGGCAAAGGCATGGCCAAGAACCCGGCAGACCGCTACTGCTCCGCCGGAGATCTGGCCGTGGCCGCTCATGAGGCGCTTACCGCGCCCGAGCAATACCAAGAGGCGACGATTCTGCGGCACAGCCAGGATGCGACGCGGATGGCCGACGCCGTCGAGACCACGGCTCGGCCCACGCCCTGGGTAAGCACACCGCCGCCCAATCACCAGTCCCCCACGCCCCCACCGGACTTCACCCGCAATGCGCCCCCGCCCAGCCGAAACCGCAAGCGGTGGATCCTTATCGGCGCAGCCGCACTACTGGCAGTCGGGGCTATCGCTACCACCGGCTATTTGGGGGCGCACCCGTCGGCGGCATCGAAGCATCCGACCTCCGCACAAACTGAGCTGCCGTTCACCGGTATCGACTTCCGCCTATCGCCCGGCGGGGTGGCGGTGGACAAAGCCGGCGATGTGTACGTCACCAGCGAGGGCATGTACGGACGCGTGGTTGAGTTGGCGCCCGGATCAAGCACCCCGACGGTGCTGCCGTTCAGCGGCCTTTACCAGCCCCAGGGGCTCGCGGTAGACAGCGCCGGGGCCGTGTACGTCGCCGATTTCAACAACAGGGTGGTCAAGTTGACGGCCGGGTCGACCGGCCAGACCGTGCTGCCGTTTACCGGCCTGAACTATCCCGAAGGTGTAGCGGTGGATGGCCAGGGCAGCGTCTATGTCGCCGACCGGGGCAACGACCGGGTGTTGAAGTTGGCGGCCGGCTCGACAACTCAGACCGTGCTGCCGTTCACCGGGCTCAAGAACCCCGATGGCGTGGCGGTCGACCCCGCCGGCAACGTCTACGTCACCGACACCGACAACAACCGGGTGTCGATGCTGGCGGCCGGCTCGACAACTCAGACCGCGCTCCCGTTCATCGGCGTCGCCGTCCCGTGGGGTATCGCGGTGGACAACGTCGGCGACGTTTTCGTCACTGAACACGACGGCAACCAAGTGTTGAAGTTGCCGGCCGGATCGAACACCCCGACCGCGCTGCCGCTGACCGGGCTCAACACCCCGTTGGGGGTGGCCGTGGACAACGCCGGGAATATCTACGTCGCCGACCGGGGCAACGACAGGGCGGTGAAGCTGTCGGCGTGATAAGCGCCAAATCATCTGAATTGCAGCATGTTTCGGGCAAACATACGGTTGGAAGAGCATGTTCACTGCACTACGCATCACCCCTCCGCGCGGCGTGCGGGAGAATTACCTCATGCAGGTGACTGACCAAACCCCCGGTCTGCGGGAACGCAAGAAGATCAGGACCCGCCAGACCATCAGGCGGGAGGCGTTTCGGCTGATCGAAGAAAACGGTTACGCCGCCACCACCGTCGAGCAGATCGCTGAGGCCGCCGAGGTATCGCCGAGCACGTTTTTCCGGTATTTCCCAACCAAGGAGTCGGTGTTGCTCGCCGACGACATGGACCCGGTGATCCTGAATGCCTTGGACGAACAGCCGCCCGACCTCTCGCCGAGTCAGGCGGTCCGGCGCGCCTACCAGGCCGCCATGGCCAATCTGTCGGAGGACCAACGGGAGTTCGAGAACACCCGGCAACGGCTGATGTTCTCGATACCCGAACTCAAGGCGGCCATGTACGACGAGTATTACCGCACCATCACCACGTTCGCCGAGGCAATCGGCCGCCGAATCGGCCGTGATGCAAACGATTTCGAGCTTCGGGCATTCGCCGGAGCCCTCACCGGCGCGATGATGGCAGTCTACGAGCCTGGTCCGCGCGCGGCCGACACCGTCTACCGTGCCCTGGACTTCGTCGACGCCGGCATGCCGTTGACCTGAGCGAACGCTGTAGGCTCACGCGATGCCAGAGCAATGGAGTCGGCGCGGATTTCTGCGCGTCGGCGCGGCCGCGGGGCTGCTCGCGGTGGCGGCTCCCGCCTGCTCGTCGCATAAGGCGGCGCCCGCCGGCCCCGGCGGCCGACCCGTGACCATTACGCATGTTTTCGGTGAGACGACCGTCCCCGAACCGCCCAAGCGAGTGGTCAGCGCCGGTTACACCGGGCAGGACGACCTGCTCGCGCTCGGCGTCGTGCCGATAGCGGTGACCAACTGGTTCGGCGACCAGCCGTTCGCGGTGTGGCCGTGGGCTCGGCCCAAACTCGGCAACGCCAAACCCGTTGTGTTGAATCTGGACAACGGAATTCAGGTTCAGCGGATCGCCAGTCTGAAACCCGACTTGATCGTCGCCACCGACGCAGGCGTCGACGAGGACACCTACCAGAAGCTCACCGCGATCGCCCCAACGATTCCACAGTCCGACGGCGACGCATTCTTCGAGCCGTGGAAGGACCAAGCGACGGCGATCGGCCGGGCGGTTTTTCAGCCCGACCAGATGAAATCACTGATCAACGGCATCGATCGAAGTTTCGCGGCCGTTGCGGATAAATATCCGCAGTTCAAAACCAAGAAAGTGCTCCTGCTGCAAGGCAAGCTCCACCATGACGATGTGGTGGCAATAACCGGTTGGCACACCGAGTTTCTGACGCAGATGGGTCTGGCCATCGCCGACAACATCAGCCCCTTCGCAGTCGATCAGCAGCGCGCGTTCATTCCGCGCGACAAGATCAGGCCGGTCCTCGACGCCGCCGATCTACTGATCTGGACGACTGAAAGCGAGGACGATCACGCGGCGCTGTTGGCCAATCCCGACGTGGCGGCTCTGCAGACGCGCAGCGTGTTCACCACCAAGGACCAGGCCGGAGCGATCGCCTTCGCGTCGCCGCTGAGCTATCCGCTAGTGGCCGATCAGTTGCCGGCACTGATCGCCAATATCCTGCATTAGACCCGGGCGGCCACCGTAGTTTTCGTGGCCAACCGCCGGCCGTCTGAGCATTGGCCAAGGCGCCTCTGGCAGTGCTCGAAAAGCTCTCGACCGCCGCCCGATCGCGCGGTTACCGACGACAAGCGCCACGGATGACCACCTTGAGCGATGGTGACGCCCGCCAGGGCCTACCCGTTGACACGACCTGGTCAGTGCACCAGTCTTGGCGTGCAGGTTGTCAGAATAGGAGTTCCGTCGTGAGTGTTGTCCCTCAACCGGAACTGGACGCATGTACTAGCGGAGTCGGCGAGATGGTCCGACTCGCTGGAGTTGCATTGGAGCACGCGACGGCTGCCCTGCTGCAGCAGGATCCGCCGCCGCAGGAGAGCATGGCGGCGTGCGGTCGCGCGCTGCACACGCTGGACCACGCATTAGAGGACCATGCGGCAACGGTTTTGGCGGCTCGCGGCCGCCTCGGGACTGACCAACTGCCGATGGTGCTCGTGGCGGTGCATGTCAACGCCGAAGTTGAAGCGCTGGGCACGCTCGCGCGGCAGCTGGGCGAAATCGCAGTCGACCGGTATTCGCGACCAGCGTTCCCGACTGAGGTGTCGGTTGCGAGTGCAAGCGAGGCCTCGCTGGCCGCGCGTTACTCCAAGCTCGGTGTCGCGCACGCCGCCGCGGTGATCGAACACGGCGCGTTGCTGACTGACTACCCAGCGCCCGGATGAGTCCGGCTCACGCGATCTGCCGCCAGGCGCCCGTGGTCTCCTAAGACACCGAGCATCGGGACAACCGACAGGCCACGCGTCCCATGCTGGTACACCCCGGCAGTAACAGCAGTCACCGTGACCGGCAACTCGTCCCTACTAAACGATGAGGAGCATCGGGTGGCCGGGAAGTGGCAGTTTTGGATCGACCGCGGTGGAACGTTCACCGATATCGTCGCCCGTCAGCCGAACGGGCGTCTGGTGACGCACAAGCTGCTTTCGGACAACCCCTCGCGCTACGCCGACGCCGCGGTGGCGGGGATCCGCGCACTGCTTGGACTCGCGGCGGATGATCCGATTCCGGCCGAGCGGATCGAGGCGGTGCGGATGGGCACCACGGTAGCGACCAATGCGCTGCTGGAGCGCAAGGGCGCGCGCACGGCGCTCGTCATCACCCGGGGTTTCGGGGACGCGCTGCGGATCGGCTACCAGAACCGGCCGCGCATCTTCACCCGCAACATTGTCCTGCCGGAACTGCTCCACGAACGGGTCATCGAGGTCGACGAACGGGTCACGGCCGACGGCACGGTGCTGCGGGCTCCGGATCTAGACCGGCTGGCGACCGACCTGCGGGCGGCCTACGGCGACGGAATCCACGCAGTGGCTATTGCGTCTCTGCACAGCCACCTGTACCCGGCCCATGAGCAGGCGATCGGCGAGGCCGCCAAACAAATCGGCTTCCCGCAGATCTCGCTGTCGGCGGAAGTCAGTCCGCTGATGAAGCTCGTCTCGCGCGGTGACACCACCGTCGTCGACGCATATCTGTCACCGATCTTGCATCGCTACATCCAGCAGGTGGCCGCCGAGCTGCCGGGCGTGCGACTGATGTTCATGCAGTCCAACGGGGGCCTGGCCGAGGCCGGACACTTCCGCGGCAAAGACGCGATCCTGTCCGGCCCGGCCGGCGGCATCGTCGGGATGGTTCGCATGTCGGAGCTGGCTGGATTCGACAAGGTCATTGGTTTTGATATGGGCGGCACGTCCACGGATGTGTCGCACTACGCCGGGGAATACGAGCGCGTCTTCAACACCCTGGTCGCGGGAGTCCGGCTGCGCGCGCCGATGCTGGACATCCAGACCATTGCCGCCGGCGGCGGGTCGGTCCTGCACTTCGACGGCACCCGGTACCGAGTGGGCCCGGACTCGGCGGGCGCCGATCCCGGTCCGGCCTGCTACCGAGGCGGCGGCCCGCTGACTGTCACCGACGCCAACGTTATGCTCGGCCGCGTCCAGCCGAACCATTTCCCCGCCGTCTTCGGCCCCGACGGCGACCAGCCGCTGGACGCCGAGATCGTCGGGCGGCGGTTCGGTGAGCTGGCACGCGAGATCGCCGCACAGACCGGCGACGACCGCACCCCCGAGCAGGTCGCCGAGGGCTACCTGCGGATCGCGGTGGCCAACATGGCCAACGCGGTCAAGCGAATCACGGTGCAAAAAGGGCGCGACGTCACCGAGTACGTGCTGACCACGTTCGGGGGCGCGGGCGGCCAGCACGCCTGCGCGGTGGCCGATTCTTTGGACATCGGCACCGTCTTGATTCCGCCCATGGCGGGTGTCCTGTCCGCGTTGGGCATCGGGCTCGCGGACGCGACCGCCATGCGCGAACAGTCGGTGGAGTGCCAGCTTGAGCCGGAAGCGATGGAGCGGGTGGGCGAGGTCGCCGATGCACTGGAATCAGCCACGCGCGCGCGCCTGCAAGACGAGGACGTGCCCGACGAGCGGCTCCGCGTGACCCGCCGGGCACACCTCCGCTACGACGGCACCGACATCGCGGTCCAGGTGGGCCTGGCCGACCCGGAGACGATGGCCGCCGAGTTCGACGCAAGCTACAAACGCAACTACTCGTTCCTAATGGACCGTCCCCTGGTAGTCGAAGCCGTCTCCGTGGAGGCCGTTGGACTCACCGAGCAGCCTGACCTGCGCGCCTTGGCGGAGGCGTCCCATCCGGACGGCCCGCCTGCGGGGCCCGTGGACACCGTTCCCATGTACAACCAGGGGGGCTGGCGCGAGGTGTCGCTGTTCCGGCGGGACCGGCTCGTCCTCGGCGAGACGGTCACCGGCCCGGCCATCATTGCCGAGACCAACGCGACCACGGTGGTCGAGGATGGCTGGCGCGCCGAGTTAGTAGAGCTCGGGCATCTTGTGCTGACGCGGGTGCGCGCCCACACCGGCGCCGGCGAGGTGAGCACCGACGCCGACCCGGTACTGCTTGAGATCTTCAACAACCTGTTCATGTCGATCGCCGAGCAGATGGGGGTGCGGCTGGAGTCCACGGCCCAGTCGGTGAACATCAAAGAGCGGCTCGACTTCTCCTGCGCGTTGTTCGACCCCGAGGGCAACCTCGTCGCCAACGCACCGCATATCCCGGTCCACCTGGGTTCGATGGGAGCGGCCGTCAAGGAGATCATCGCCCGTAACGCCGGGGCGATGAAAATCGGTGATGCGTATGCGATCAACGACCCTTACCACGGCGGCACCCACCTGCCCGATGTCACCGTCGTCACACCGGTTTTCGGAGACGGCGAGCGGCTGTTGTTCTTCGTCGCCGCCCGGGGCCACCATGCTGAGATCGGCGGAGTGAGTCCCGGCTCGATGCCGGCGGGCAGCCGCGACGTGCACGAGGAGGGTGTGCTGTTCGACAATTGGCTGCTGGTGGAGCATGGCGCCCTCCGGGAGACCGAGACACGCGACCTGCTCACCAGGGCGTCGTACCCCTCACGCAACCCGGAGACCAACCTGGCGGACCTACGCGCCCAGATCGCCGCTACCGAAAAAGGCGTGGAGGAAGTCCGCAAAATGATCGACGACTTCGGCCTGGAGGTTGTGCAGGCCTACATGCGTCACGTCCAGGACAACGCCGAGGAGGCGGTGCGGCGGGTCATTGCTGCTTTGGGCGACGGCGAGTACACCTATGAGATGGACGGCGGGGCGGTCATCAAGGTCCGAGTCTCAGTCGACGCGGAAAATCGGACGGCCACAATCGATTTCACCGGGACCTCCCCACAGCTGAACACCAACTTCAACGCACCGACTTCGGTGGTGATGGCCGCGGTGCTGTACGCGTTCCGGACCCTGGTCGACGACGACATCCCGCTCAACGACGGTTGCCTCAAGCCGCTGCAGGTGGTTATCCCGCCGGGCTGCATGCTCGCACCGGTTTATCCGGCCGCAGTCGTCGCCGGCAACGTGGAGACCTCGCAGTCCATCACCGGTGCCCTCTACGCGGCGCTCGGGGTACAGGCCGAGGGCTCGGGGACGATGAACAACGTGACGTTCGGCAATGCCAGGCACCAGTACTACGAGACCGTCGCCTCCGGATCCGGTGCGGGGCCGGGTTATAACGGGGCTTCGGTGGTCCAGACCCACATGACCAACTCCCGGTTGACCGACCCCGAGGTGTTGGAGTGGCGGTTCCCGGTGTTGGTCGACAGCTTCGCGATCCGCCGCGGCAGCGGCGGGGACGGGCGGTGGCGCGGCGGGGACGGCGCGGTGCGGCGGCTCCGATTTCGGGAACTCATGACGGTCAGCATGCTGTCGCAGCACCGACGCGTCCCCCCGTACGGGATGGCCGGGGGAGCGCCCGGTGCGCTCGGTCGCAATCTGGTCCGCCGCGTGGACGGCAGCGTCGTCGAACTCGCTGGCTGCGACTCGGTCGAGCTGAACGCCGGCGACACCCTGGAAATCCACACTCCCGGCGGCGGCGGATACGGGCGCCCCTGAACTCACCGCGAATTCCTCCAGGTCCGTCGGGCTTACGCCCGACAGCGCATGCGACAGAACAGAATCGCTTCATACAGGCGGCTGACCAGGCCGAGGCGATCGCCTCCGCCTCGCCGCTCAGCTACCCGATGGTGGCCGATCAGTTGCCCCCGCTGATCGCCGATATCCTGCGCTAGAACCCACCGGTCACCGCAGTCGTGGTGATCGTTTGAACATTTGCTAAGGCACCTCTGGCAGTGCTCGAAAATTCCTCGCCGCCGGCCCCGCTGCGGGGTTACTGTCGAGTAATGAGCGTGGCAATGGATCTCGGTGTGGCCTACACCGTTCTCGACTACGGCGATCAGGCGCTGCTACTGCAGTTCGACAGCACCGCTGAGGTATTGGCGTGGACGGCCGCGCTGCGCGAGGCCGCGCTGCCCGGTGTGCTCGACATCGTCCCGGCCTCCCGCACCGTGCTGGTGAAACTCGACGGCCCCCGCTACCAGAGCGTCATCCGCCATCGACTGCGCACGTTGCAGGTTGCCCCCGACGCAGTGCAGGCCACTTCGCCAGACGGTCGCGTCGATGTGGTGATCGACGTCGTCTACGACGGCGCCGACCTCGCCGAGGTCGCCGACCGAACCGGACTGACCACCGCGCAGGTCATCAACGCCCACACCGCTGCCCCCTGGCGAGTCGGATTCAGCGGCTTCACACCCGGTTTCGCGTATCTGGTCGGCGGCGACCCGCGGCTGGCCGTACCACGGCGACCGGAGTCGCGGCCGTCCGTGCCGGCCGGTGCCGTAGGGCTGGCCGGCGAATTCAGCGTGATCAACCCGCGTCGATTTCCGGGTGGGTGGCAGCTGATCGGCCACACCGACGCGGTCTTGTGGGATATCGACCGGCCGAATCCGGCGCTGCTGATGCCGGGCATGTGGGTCCAGTTCCGAGCCGCATAGCGGGAGGCGCGCGAGAACCCGAAAGGAGAGGTCCATGATAACCCTGGAGATCTTGCGCACCGGACCGCTGGCCCTCGTCCAGGACTTGGGCCGGGTGGGGCTGGCCCATCTCGGCGTCACCCGATCAGGAGCAGCCGACCGGCGATCGCACAGGCTGGCCAACCGGCTGGTGGCCAACCCCGACGACCGCGCGACGATCGAGGTGACTTTC
>Ga0187782_10003717_pt1 | contig 11376 bp, 5 predicted proteins | sample 0715_SJ02_MP15_2_FD_132454 | JGI IMG/M metagenome (GOLD analysis project Ga0187782, IMG submission 132454) | Tropical peat soil microbial communities from peatlands in Department of Meta, Colombia - 0715_SJ02_MP15_20_MG | ecosystem: Environmental > Terrestrial > Soil > Wetlands > Peat | place...
AGATCCGCTGATGTTCTTGAGCCCGAGCTCCGTCCTGGTGGCGCGTTAGTGCGCACGGCATTTTCCGCCATTAGTGCGGGAACTGAAAAAGCCATGCTGGAAACCGCGGAAAAATCTCTGCTGGGCAAAGCCTTGGCGCGTCCCGATCTTGTCAAACAGGTATTGGACTACGCGCGCTCCGATGGTCTCCGAGCGGCCTACCGCCGAGTCCAATCCCGGCTCGATTCACTGTCGCTATTGGGCTATAGCTGCTCCGGAGTCGTGCTAGCCACTTCACCAGGAGCACAGGAATTTCAAACCGGGGATCGAGTTGCTTGCGCCGGAGTGGGGTATGCCAATCACAGCGCCATCAATTTTGTTCCCACAAACCTGCTGGTAAAGGTGCCGGACGCTGTAGACCTCGCCGCCGCCGCCCTCACGGCGATTGGCGCCATCGCGGTGCAGGGGCTGCGCCAGTCCGATGTCAGATTCGGGGAGACTGTGGCCGTTATCGGCGCCGGTTTAGTTGGAGTTCTTACTATTCAGCTGGCCAAAGCCGCAGGGTGCCGGGTTATTGCCATCGATGTACAGTCCAGCCGTATCCATCGGGCGCTTCAATTTGGCGCTGACATGGCACTTTCCTCCAAAGACACGCGCACTCTGCAAGCCGTGCGCGAATTTACCCGTTACGGTGCCGACGTAGCCATCATCACCGCGGCAACGCCTTCGGCCGAACCGATCGAATTGGCGGCGGAAATCGCGCGTGATCGCGGCCGCATTGTCATCGTCGGCACGGTTGGCCTTGGCGTGTCACGCAAGAACGTGTATTTGAAGGAACTCTCTATCACGCTCTCTCGTTCCTATGGACCCGGTCGCTACCATGCCGACTATGAGGAGGGCGGAATCGATTATCCGGTCGGATACGTCCGCTGGACCGAGAAGCGAAATATGGAAGCTTTTCTTCATTTTCTTGCCGCTAAGAAGATCGATGTTACGCCGTTAATTGAAACTCGATATTCGGTCGAGCAAGGTGACAAAGCCTATGCTGAGCTTCGGTCATCCGGCGCATACACGGCTTTGATTGAATACGCAGAAGCTTCCACCGAACGCGCCTGCAACTCTGTTATCCCTGAGCACGCCCGCCGAAAGCACACAAAATCGGGTGAGCTGAGCATCGGTTGCATCGGAGCCGGAAGTTTTGCGCGAAGCGTCATCTTCCCTGCTTTGCGGGACATTAAAAGTATCGCATTGGGCTCGATCGCCACCGCTTCTGGCATCACAGCGCAATCCTCTTGTACATCGTTCGGATTTGCCAAAGCCGAAACTCCAGCGAATCTACTGCGTGACCCAGAAACCGATGCCGTTTTTGTGCTCTCGCGACATGCCAGTCACGCCCAGTATGTCGTAGCTGCACTGACCAATCACAAATCAGTTTTCGTGGAGAAACCTCTGGCGGTGACGGAGGAGCAGCTGGAAGAGATTCGCTGTGCTTACGAATTGGAAAAAGAGGAGAGACGCTCACCCTTTGTAATGGTCGGATTCAACCGTCGCTTTGCTCCCATGACACAGCACATCAACCATTTTTTTGCTCATCGTCAGGAACCGATGGTAGTGAATGTTCGAGTCAACGCCGGCTACATCCCGCCTGATCATTGGACACAGCAAAAGGAGGAAGGGGGACGCATCATCGGGGAACTTTGCCACTTTGTTGACTGGGCCAGGGCCGTCACTGGCCGCCCCATTCAGTCCCTCACTGCTCGCGCGCTGCCCGACGGATCGCGGTACAACCGCGATAATGTTGCAGCTACACTCTCCTTTGTTGATGGTTCCATTGCCAATTTGCTGTATTTGGCAAATGGTGACAAGGCGGTCGCGAAGGAGTATTTCGAGGTATTCTGCGAGGGTGGCGTAGCTATCCTCAATAATTTCCGTACGCTGGAATTAGCCCGTGACCGAAAAACACAGAGGACTAAGTCGCGCGCCGACAAAGGCCATAAGCGCGAGCTGCAGTTGACCATTGATGCCATGCGCACAGGCTCGCCCGCCCCGATATCCTTTGAGGAGCTGGTCGAAATTTCAAGGTGTTGCTTTGCCATTCATCGCTCTATCGAACTCGGCCACCCGATTGCCATGAATATTGATAAAGGCTGGCCAATTGCGCAACCACTTGCCTCTGCGGGTTAGCAATTAGAAGATTCAAGAAACGCAGCTCACGGATTCATGCATATCTTGCACGTCGTAGGCGCGCGCCCGAACTTCATGAAAGCAGCTCCCGTTGTACGCGCGCTCCAGCGCCGCAAGGGAGTCAAACAGGTCCTGGTGCACACCGGCCAACACTATGACGCGAATATGTCCGACGTTTTCTTCCAGCAGCTAGGCATTCCAGCTCCGGATGTGAATCTTGCCGTTGGTTCGGGAAGTCACGCCCGGCAAACCGCAGAGATCATGGGCCGATTTGAGCCAGTCCTGTTGCAGGTTAAACCGGACCTGGTGCTCGTCTATGGCGACGTAAACTCAACTGCTGCTGCTGCTCTGGTCTGCGCTAAGCTGCTCATCAAGGTGGGTCATGTTGAAGCGGGATTGCGTTCTTTTGATCGCGCCATGCCGGAGGAGATCAACCGGCTGGTTACGGATCAGCTCTCCGATCTTCTATTTACGCCCTCACAGGACGGCAACCAGAATCTTGCACGCGAAGGAATTCCGCCAGAGAAGATACACTTTGTCGGCAATGTGATGATCGATACTCTGGTCCAACTGTTGCCTGCCGCCATTCACGTTGGCAAAAACGGGCAAGTCGGCCGTTATGCGCTGGTCACATTACACCGTCCCTCCAACGTCGACGATCCGCGAGTTCTGAAACGTATTCTGGAATCTCTGTTGGCTGTCACCGAAGACCTGGCAGTCGTCTTCCCGGTGCATCCACGAACCCGGCAACGCATTGCGGAGTTTGGCATAAAAGTCGATCAGCTCCGGCTGCTCGATCCTCTTCCTTATGTAGAATTCCTCGCCTGGCAACGATCCGCTGCCGGAGTGATTACAGATTCGGGAGGAATTCAGGAAGAGACGACGTATCTCCAGGTTCCCTGTCTGACGCTGCGCGAGAATACCGAACGCCCGATCACTATCACCCAGGGCACGAATGTATTAATCGGGCACGACATGGAAAAGCTTCGCAATGAACTGGCCAAGATCCTCGCCGGCCACGCGAAGAAGGGAAGTGTGCCGCCTCGGTGGGATGGCCATGCCAGCGAGCGCATTGCTGATGTCCTGGTCGGCAACCTCGAATAATCACCATCGTAAGTGATAGTAGCGCTGTGATGTATCGGTGTTCATGGGGTATAATCCCTTCCCTATAAATATGGCCGTACCCAGGGCGTTACCGTTTTCTCAACAATAAAGATGTTTTCCAGGCGGCCGGATTCGTAACACATTTGCGGAACTGAAGACTTCCGTTACCAGGGGAGTGTCGTCATGTATTGGGGCACAAAGAAGACGAAAACGAGCGTGCGGTTTCTGTGGATCGCGATTGTATTAACTGCAACCTCATTGATGGCGCAAACCTTCCGCGGCACGATTCTGGGTACTGTCACCGACGTGACCGGAGCATGGGTCAGCGGCGCGGCCGTCAAGATTAAGAACCTGGACACCGGTTTGGAGCGAGCCACGCAAACTAGTGCGGATGGTAGCTACAACGTGCCCGAACTTCCGATTGGCAACTACGCGGTGACCATTACCCAGGGTGGATTTCAAACCTCGGTGACCACTGGGGTGGTGGTCACAGTCGCCAGCGAACGACGCGTGGATGCTGTCCTCAAACCAGGGCAAGTCTCGGAACGGATCGAAGTTTCCGGCGAGCAACTGCCGCAAGTGGAAACCACCAATGACGTTCTGGGAGGCATACTCACTCAGGATACGGTCAAGGACCTCCCCATCAACGGCCGGGACTACACCAAGCTGATCTTCCTAAATCCGGGTGTCGCCGGTTCTCCCGATCAGATCACCGACTCTCCCGGATCGTTCGGCGAGTTCTCGATGAATGGAGCGCGCGGGCGGTCTAACAATTACTTGCTCGATGGCACCGACATGAATGATGGCTACCGCAACGATCCAGCCATCAATCAAGGAGGTGTATTCGCTACACCATCTGCCATTTTGCCGATCGATGCTGTGTCGGACATGCGCGTGCTTTCCAATTTCGAACCCGAGTATGGCCGCAACGGCGGCGCTGTCGTCAACATTGTCACCAAGAGCGGAACCAACACCGTACACGGCAGTGCCTTCGAGTATTTTCGCAACGACGCTTTGGACGCGCGAAATTACTTCGACCCCACTTCGTCTCCTAAGGCGCCATTTCACAATAATCAGTTTGGAGGCGCGATCGGCGGGCCTATTGTGAAAGACAAGACTTTCTTCTTCTTGGATTATGAGGGCCAGCGCGAGACCGTGGGTGTCGTATCGCTGGCTTGCGTGCCCACACTCCCTTTTATCACCAAGGCCACTAACAATGTGCTCAACGCCGGTGGCAAACTGAGTCCGATCGGTCAAGCCTTGCTGAACTTCTGGCCGCACAATGCCGCCAACTACATTCCAGGTACCACGTCAAGCGACCTCGGGTGCTTCAACGCCGGTGGCCAATATGCTCCGGACTACACTGCAATTGCCCCCTCACTTAACAACCTTAGCAGCGTGATCGGAAAGATTGACCATAGCTTCAATCAAAAGAACAACATCAGCGGCCGTTACTTCTTCGGGGACAGCACTCAGCAGTTCCCTCTGGCTCTGAATGCCACCGGCGGTCAGCTTCCCGGCTATGACACGGTGACTCCCACACGAGTGCAGTTGGTCTCTCTTTCCTACGTCAGCGTGCTGTCGTCGACCAAGGTCAATGAACTGCGCTATGGGTGGAACCGGTTCTCGGAAGGATTTTTCCCGCAGGACCAGAACTTCGATCCCAGTTCAATCGGATTTTGCAACGTCCCTGTGACTTTCCCCAACTGTCACTCGTCGGGTCTTCCCATTCTTCTTCTCGCGCCGACGCCGACCGGGTCCACGGGTTTCTTTGCGCAGCCGGGCGCGACTTCCGGAGATCCGCGCGAGCGCCACGACACCAACAACCAGGTGATCGACAGCTTCGCATGGAAATTGAACAAGCATGACATCAAGTTCGGGGCAGAGTTCCACCGGACCAGCATTCAACAGTACTTCGACAAGTATTCTCGAGGAAGGGTCCGGTTCACCGACGTGGAAAGCTTGCTGGAAATGGCTCCCCAAGGGGCGCCTCCGCAGAGCTCCGCCTTCGGACAGTTCGACTACACGGGAGATACCCTGCGTCACACTTACCAGAACGGCGTTGGGCTCTACATCCAGGATGCTTTTCGCGTAACTCCTCGGTTCACGTTTAACTACGGTGTGCGCTGGGATTACTACGGAGTGGTGGCGGAAAAGAACAACCTGTTTTCCGATTTCGTTCCGACTTCAGCGACAACGGGCAGCCTGCAAACCGTCGGCTCCGGCGGCTTGTCGGGTCTTTACAAACCGGATTACACAAACTTCTCGCCGCGGGTGAGCCTTGCCTGGGACATTACAGGAAAAGGAAAGACCGTGATTCGGAGTGGATACGGACTCTTCTTTGACGCCTTCTCCCAGGATATGATGCTGGGCCACCTGCCGTATCCGACCTTCTACGCCCCTGGACCCGCCTACAACAACATTGGTCCCGATCCGATCCAGATGGCGAACGCTAATCCCGCAGCGTTTGGTCCTAACGGGGATGCAACTAGGAACGGCGTCTACATCCCCGGTAAGCCGTTCTATGGAACTCCGGGGTGCACGGTCGAGTGCGACATTTTTTCCTTCGACCGGAACATCAAGACTCCCTACATGGAGAACTACAACCTGAACTTGCAGCAGCAGTTTGGCAGCAAGATGGTGTTGCAGTTGGGCTATGTGGGATCGCAGGGACACAGGCTGTTTCGCTTCTACGACCTCAACCAGCCGAGCCAGGCGACCATTAGGGCGTGCGACCTGGGGCAGTTGCCCGCTTCTTCAGGCTGCGTCGGTGGCACCATTAATGACGGCACGGTGCCACGAGTTTTCGGAAACGGCGGCGTGGGCGCGGTTTATATCTTCCAGGAGAACTCCTTCGGCACCTCAAATTACAATTCTCTGCAAGCCAGTTTTCACGTCAACAACTATCACGGCTTTATGTCGGTCGTGAACTATGTGTGGTCGAAGTCGCTGGACAATTCCAGTGACGGCGAGGACTTCATCCCCAACGCGGCGCAGCCACAGGATAGCCACAATCCGCAACTGGAATACGGGCCGTCGAATTTCAACATCCCCAATCGCTTGAGCTGGATTGCAGGCTACGAACTGCCCAAGATGGGCGGCAGCCTGAGCCGGCTGAGGAACGGCTGGGGCGTTGACAGCACGGTGAACCTGCAGAGCGGTCAGCCCTTCACGCTCAACTACAACGGGGAGGACGACTACAGCGGCGGGGGCGATTTCTATGACCGGCCGGATGTGGTCGGGCCGATCATTTATAACAAGGGCAATCCCGCGAACTTCCTCCAACTCAGCTCATTTGCGATGCCATGTACCGAGACCCCTGGCCTTTTTACGGGTTATGCCCCCGACTGCGTACCAGGAACGCGGCATTACGGCAACCTGCGCCGGAATATTCTGTCAGGACCTACTTACAAGCAGTGGGATCTGGCGATCTACAAAAACACGCCCATAACTGAGCGCCTGAACATGCAGCTGCGGGCGGAATTCTTCAACATCCTGAATCACCCCAACTTCGCCAACCCGGAGCTGCCGGCTTTCATTGCCGACCCTGCCGCCAATATCAACCTGGCGTGCGGCTGCGGCTTTGTACAGGGGCCAAACAACCGTGAAGTGGGCAATGGCGCCTATCAGATTGTTGCCTCCGGCGATGTCGGTATCGGCAATCCGTTCCTGGGCGGCGGCGGCCCGAGAGGCATTCAGTTGGCGGTGAAGTTCACGTTCTAGCGGATTGCCGATGTCCGACCGAAAGGATTAAAACGAACCAGCGCTTTCGAAAACTCAAGCCACAATTGGCCGAACAGAGCAGGGAACCAACCCCCTGCTCTGTCCGGGCTAACCCTGATCCCACTGTCCTGGGAAAGAACCAGTCTGTGCGGAACCCTCAATTTGCCGATTCCGGAAAGTAAGGCTCAATCTGAGTAATCGGATTTTGGCATGCGACCGCGACCGAAAATTCTTGCCCCGCTTCGGCCGGCTCCACACGTACTATTTCCCCTTCGCCCATAAGCTCGATTGGGCGAAGCGCCCGCCCGTGCAAACTAATCACGAAGCTCACTTCGCTGTGCTCGGGGATGTATACCGGGCACTGCAGCGATAGACCCCCGATGCTGACATCCTTGCTGAAGGTATCAATGGCAGAAACCCCGTCATCGGTGCGGAACAGCAAACGAACCGGATACCGGAGCTTAAAACGGCGATACCTGCGTTCGTGGGAAAGCAATGACAGTCCAACTCCCGTTGCGCCGCGCATATATGCTTGCCAACGATCCCTGTACCCTGTATAACCTGTCCCCGCCCGAAAACAATTACCTTCAAAGATTCCTGAACCCAATTTGTTAAGTCCGTTGACAGGTGTTCGTTCGGCAAATGAGGCGTTGCTCTTTTGCTTAAACTTTACCGCCAATGGACAATCCGACATAAAGGGAATGGTGGATGACATTGTTACGAAAGATGACATAGCTGGACACGTGGCCGGAATGTTCACTGGCCATCTCGCTGAGGTCTGAATTGTGAATCAGATTGCGTTCCACAATTACCCGCGTGCAACCGTCGCAGTAATATCCGTCAGCCCCTACCTGATATTGGTAAACCGGGTTTGTGGTGGACGTGATGTTATAAATAATGTTCTGGAAAACCCATCCATCGCGCGCCTGATCATCGAGGAAGATGAAATAGTGACGCTTACTTGCGCGATAACGGCCTCGCAGAACCCGCCCAAGACCAGCATCAGAATCGCAATGTTGGCGTTACAGTGCAAGCCGACCCTTTTTCTTGCCGCTAAACCCGTCATGTCTGCTCCAGAAACCCTTGCCGACTTTGCTCACCTGGCCATGCATTTCGAATAGTATTCGTATACTTACGAACTACTTCGAAACCTTACGAACTATCTAATTCGCAAGAGACCGCGACTGTCAATATAATTCGTGGATTATGGAAATTTTTCTGCGCGATCTGCGTTTCGCTCTCCGCATGCTGAGTAAGAATCCCGGCCTGATATTTGCTGCGGTGCTCACGCTGGCTTTGGCGATCGGCGCCAACACGGCCATGTTTACTGTCACCAGTGCGCTCCTGCTCCGGCCTTTTCCCTATTCTGATCCTCAGCGACTGTTCACCATACAAGTGAAGGATCAGACCGAGGACCGGCCGGGAACTCTATTGCGCTACGAACTGCTGCGAGAGCGCGCCAAGTCGTTCCAGCTAGCCGCTTGGGCCGATGACAACTTTAATCTCACCGGGCGCGGGGAGCCGTTGCAAGTCCCTGTCGCACGGGTCTCTGCCAATTTTTTTTCGCTGCTGGGCGTTCAGCCTAAGCTAGGTCGCTCATTCACCGAGGAGGAAGGCCGCTCCGAGGGCAGGCCTGTCGTCATTCTTGGCAATTCAATATGGCGCAGCCGCTTCGGTGGCGATCCCAATGTTATCGGCCAAACCGTAACGCTCGATACCACTCCGCACACCATTGTCGGAGTATTGCCTGCCAGCATTCAGTTTCCTTTTGTAGGGGAGGCCGATATCTGGACGCCGCGCTATTTTGAGTTGACGCTCATGAGCCCGGAGCGATTACGCACCGGCGTCGGTTACTTGTGGTATGTGGCACGGCTGCAGCAGGGAACAGCGCTCTCGCGCGCCCAGGCTGAACTCGCGGTTCTCAACCAGCAGTATCGCGAGCAGAATCCGAGCCTGCCCGATGCTGACCCCGGCACGCTGATGCTGGCTGCTCCGTTACGCGATCTGGTCGTCGGAACCGTGCGTGGCAAACTCTTACTGCTCTCCAGCGCAGTTGCTGTAGTGCTGTTGATCGCTTGTGGCAATGTGGCCAGCCTGCTCCTCTCACGCGGCTTGGCCCGGACAAGGGAAATTGCTGTTCGCGCTGCCTTAGGAGCCAGCCGCAACGTCCTCGTACGCCAACTTCTGGTCGAAAGCATTTTGCTGTCCCTGGTTGCGGGACTGCTTGGTGTCGGACTGAGCTGGCTCGCCACCCGAGGACTGATCGCATGGGGATCCACCCAGTTCCCCTCAGGAATTCCCATCGCCATCGATTTGCGCGTGCTCTTGTTTGCCCTCATGGTTTCCTTGCTCACAGGCGTGATCTTCGGAACCTTGCCGGCCGTGCAACTCTCGCACGTTGACCTCAACACCACACTGCATGCCGAAGGCCGTGGCGCTTCCGCCGGACACGCGCGAGTTCGGCTGAAAAGCCTGCTGGTCGTGGGTCAGGTGGCGTTGTCTTTACTGCTGCTGATCGGGGCAGGATTGCTGCTGCACAGCTTCGCCCGGCTACTGCGAGTGGATCCCGGTTTCGAACCTCACAACGTGCTCACCATGAACATCTCGCTGCCGACGGTGAAATACGCGAAACCGGAGCAGCAAATCGGATTTTTTGATGAAATGCTACGTCGCGTTTCCACGTTGCCCGGCGTGCGCAGCGCGGCCATATCGGCGGCTCTGCCGCTGAGTTGGGTGCGATTCACTCCGGTTTTGCCGGAAGGGCAGCCGACGGTTCCGCTCCCGCAAAGGCCATTCATCGATATCGAAGCCATCAGCCCGCAGTGGTTCCAAACCATGCGCGTGCCACTACGCGAAGGTCGTACCTTCACCGCCGCCGACGATGCGCAAGCCCCCAAAGTTATCGTCGTGAACGAAACTTTCACTCACCGCTTCTGGCCCAACCAGAATCCGATCGGCAAACACGTTATCGTGGGCCGCTGGCCAGCTCCGGCTGAGGTGGTCGGTATCGCCGCAGATATCAAGAACCGAGGGCTGGCGCAAGATACCCAGGCACAAATTTATCTTCCGTTTCCACAATTGCCCTGGGGCCGAATGAATCTTTTGGTGCGAACCGCCGTTCCACCTTTAAGCGTGACCTCCGCCATTCGTGCACAGATTTCCTCCGTCGACCCGGATCAGCCTATTACCAGCATCCAGACCGTCGACGAGCTTATGGACAACTCGCGCGCGCAGCCACGTTTTCTCGCCTTACTGCTCGTTGTTTTTTCGGCTACGGCGCTGGTTCTGGCGGTCGTCGGAATTTATGGCGTATTGGCGTACTCGGTCACGCAGCGGCAGCACGAATTGGGAATTCGCCTGGCGCTCGGGGCACAGCGTGCGGACATTCTCCTCTTAGTACTGCAGCAAGGATTCGTGCTCGCGATTAGTGGCGTGGCCATCGGCTTGGTTGCTGCATTTCTGCTGACAACTTTTATGTCCAGCATGTTGTATCAAGTCGGGGTGCGCGATCTCCTGACTTTCGCTCTTACACCCTTGCTATTTCTCTGCATCGCCGTGCTGGCGAGTTATCTGCCCGCGCGGCGCACCGCCAAACTGGATCCTATGGAGACACTGCGGGTGAGCTGATCGACCAACAGGCGCAAAAAGCGGCCAGGACTCGCGCATATCCTCGAGATGCCGTCTCCGCTCTTATCTCGCTGAGGTAACCAGCACCAGCACGATCAGTGCCGACAAAGCTAAGCTCGCGATCAGCGAGAACAGTGAATGAAATGGGTGGCTATGGAAGTAGCCGCCATCGTGCGTTCTGAAATGCAGCAAGGTCCTCATCCAGCCCTCCTTGCTTGCGCCATTCCGAATTACTGCAACTATTAGACACCATTTTTCGCCGGCTTGCAGTGATAAATGTTGCCGATCTTAGGGGCACGTCGTCACCCGAGTTAAACCGTTAAATCCTCTTAGGTTGCACTCGCGGTCATCGCCGACGCCGGATGCCCCGAAGAAACTGTTACATCCCCCGTGATCTCCTTCTTCGCCACGAAATTCTTGAGCTTCAGAATCAGCGGAATCGTCACTTCCTGACCTCTGGAAACAACTAACAGGCCCGTATGCGTGCGGATATCCTTCTGCACGATCATCCCCGGCAAAAGTTCATTTATCCAACACTGCCGCACTTTGCCTTCTTCGGCATTCGGATCCAACTCCACCAGCGCCTCAAATACTTGCGGACTGAATCTCTTATATTGCCGTGACAGCCGGTGCGCTGCCTCGGTGCGCGAGGCTCCGCTGCTAATCAATCTCTCGAATGCCAACGTTAAATGCAGGATTTCCGCCCCCATCCGCATATCGGCTCTTTCGCGATCCTCGGTGTCTCCTTCGAACGGCGCC
>Ga0187782_10003718_pt1 | contig 11370 bp, 8 predicted proteins | sample 0715_SJ02_MP15_2_FD_132454 | JGI IMG/M metagenome (GOLD analysis project Ga0187782, IMG submission 132454) | Tropical peat soil microbial communities from peatlands in Department of Meta, Colombia - 0715_SJ02_MP15_20_MG | ecosystem: Environmental > Terrestrial > Soil > Wetlands > Peat | place...
AAGCCAGGCGCTGGCCGCGCACGAACGTGCCGTTCGCGCTGCCGCGATCCTCGAGAAATAGCTTGGAGCCGGATCGCACGATCTGAGCGTGCTTCGAGCTCACCTGGGGGTGATTGACGACGATCCGATTGTCCGGCGTCCGGCCGATGGTGATGACCGCGTCTTCCGGCTGATCGAGCGGGAGCTCGCCGATGATGGTGCGATGTTTCCGGGGGGCGTCGGCGCCGGCCGCGGCGACCCCGGGCGCAGGGGCGGCGGCGACGGGTCCGGCGCCCGCTGCGGACCCCGCCGCTCCGAGGGGCACCTGAGCCAGCTGAAGGAGAAGGGCGACGGGAACCGGCACGGGCCCGAAGGCGATGACGCCGCGCGGGTCGAGCGGCGCCGGCTGGTTGGCCGCAAGCTGCTGACCGCCGACCCACGTCCCGCTGGTCGACCCGTGGTCGACCACCGTCGAGCTGTCGACCATGACGGTCGCGTGCAGGCCGCTGACCGCCGCGTGGGACACGACGAGCGAAGCGCGGACCGGGTCTCTTCCGATGACGATTTGACCGCGGGGCGGCTGGAGCTGCCCGGCCGACATGAGCATCTTGACGACGGCCGGATGCGCCAAGGGCACGGGCGCGCCCCCGATCGCAAAAGAGACGCGAAAATCGAAGGGAACCGGTTTCTGTGGGGCGACGGGTGACCCATTCGCCGTGGAGGGACCCGTCCCGAGATCGAGAAAGAAGAGGTGGCCGTTCTGGCGGACGACTCGCGCGTGATGCGGGGCGACACCGGGTGCAGTGACGACGACGTCGTTGTCCGGAGCGCTGCCGATGGCGACCTGGTCTTTGCCGAGCGCGCCGCTCATGGGGTCACGGGCATTTTACGCGAGCCTTGCACGAACCTTGCGCAGGACGGCCCCATCGGCGGGCGGAAACCGCGCCGGATCGAGCTCCTCGGCGCTGGCCCAGGCAAAGCCCGCCACGTCCAGGGGACGCGGGTCGCTCGACGCCGACGTGCGCGCAGCCTCGAAGAAAAGGAGGAGAACGGTCTTTTGAACGTCATCGTAGCGATGAAACGTCACCTCCAGGATCTCTCCCGCGACCGCGTCGATGCCGAGCTCCTCGCGCAGCTCGCGCGCGAGGGCCTCTCGGGGGTCCTCGCCGGCGAGCACCTTGCCGCCCGGAAACTCCCATGCGCCCTCCAGGTGCGTTCCCTTCTTACGCCGAGTGACGAGCACACGGCCGCGCTCGATGAGAATTGCGGCCGCAACGAGGACCGTGGGCACGGCCGCGAGTCTAGAACTTTTCCCGGATCGGGGCCGCCAGGGCGCGTGAACACGGCTGCAAAGCTGCAGCGGGGGCGGCCTGCCGCGGACCCGCAGAGGCGGCGGCCCTCCTTCTTTTCGCGCTTCGCCGACCCTCACCTTGCGGTATCGTCCGCGCACGGCGCGGTTTCCGGGCAGGCCTGGGCCGCAGCCGTCCATTCGAGGATGCCATGAACTACGGGGCCTTGCCCGCCGAGGACGGAAATTTCAAGCGCGGCGCCTTGAAGCCGATTGCGATTCTGATCGGGATCGCGCTGGCCATCGGGGCCGCGGTCATCGCGCTTCTCAGTGTGCACACCGAGGCGCAAACGCTCACGAAGGAGCAGGTCAACAAGGAGATCCTCGAGATTACCCTTCTGCCGAGGCCCGAGCAGACCCCCCGCTGGCGCAAGTGGGCCGACGCGGAGAACGAGCCGCGCCTCCTGCAGGAAGCGTTCGTGCACCTGGCGTGGGTGCACGACAAGCAGAGCATCCCGTCGCTCATCAAGGGCCTCTCCAACATCGATCACGGCGTTCGAGGGACGGCCGCAACCGCGCTCGTCGACTTCGGCTCCCCCGACGCGGACGCCGCCCGACCCGCGCTGCTCAAGGCGCTCGGCGAGGCCGACAACAGCGACAAGCCACAGATTTCGTGGGCCCTTGTGGCGCTCGGAGAGTCGAGCGCGTTCGACGCGATCCTGGCGGAATATCGCCTCGGCCACCTCGCCAACGTGCAGAGACTGGACGGCTTTCCCGCATTCGACGCCGAGAAGCTCGCCGCACTCGTGTCGATCGACCGCATGGCGTCGCTCGCGAACGACGAGAGCAACAGCGTCCGGCAGCTCGTCGCGACGACGCTGTCGCGCACCGGCGACCCGAAATGGACCGATGCGCTCATCCATCTCGTTCAAGACAAGGACATCGACGTCGCGCGCGAGGCCGCAGTCGGCCTCGGCAAGATCGGCAACGATCGGGCGACCCAGCCGCTCGTCCAGGCGCTGACGAAGGCCGACAAGGACTCGCGCGAAAAGTTCCTGCAGGCGCTTCGCGACGGCATCGGAGCCAACGGCCTGGTGCTCGCGCTCAAGACGGTGAACCACGACAAGCCGGAAACCGAGAAATTCCAGACCAAGCAGATCTTCGACATGCTGCGCGACCTGGAGGATCCGCGCGGCGGCGATGCACTCTACTCGTACATCGGAACGAATCCCAAAGCGCACTGGAAGGTCGAGGCTGCGATGCGCATGGCCGAGATCGGCGACGTGCGCGCAGCCGACGTGCTCGGCTGGCGCATGGAGCAAGACCCGCTGAAGATCTACAACGAGGTGGATTGGCCCGAGCTCCGCCGCGACGACAACGAGCGCGTTTTCGGCGCGCGCATGCTCGCTGACCTGGCTGTCATCCACCCGGAAAAGCGCGACTATCTCAGCAAGACGGCGGAGCCCGGAGTGCTCTTCTGGGTCGATCCCGAGGTCAAGCCGCAGCCGCATGCCAACGGAATGCGTTTTCTCGCGTTGCTCGGCTCGCGCAAGGCCATTCCGCTCCTCGAGCGATGGGCGGACCCCAAAGAGAAGCTTCCGCCCGAAGGCGCGCAGCCGCCGTTCCCCGAAACGTGGGCCACTGCGCAAAGCGCGCTGCGCTACGTCGGCTGGATCCGGTCGCCGCGCGGCTGGGCCATCCTCGAGAAGCAGCTTCATCGCCGCATGAAGAAGCTCGATGTGTCGTGGGATTCGCTCAACCAGGGGGGCCTGACGATCCTCGGCATGACGCTGCGCGCGCTCGGCGTGGGTGCGGCCGACGGATTCGCTCAATGGGGCGATTCGCGAGCGTACGACGACCTCGTCAAGTACATCGAGGACCCGATGGAGAACGAGCAGGGGCGCATGGAAGCCTGCTTCGCGCTTTCCTGGGTCACGACCGATGACCAGATGAAAGAGGTCGTGGCGAAAGTTCACGACAACACCAAGACCGACCCGAAGTCGAACTTCCTCCGGACTTGCTACCTCGAGACGCTGGTCCATCGCCCCGTACCCGAGGCGACCGCGGCGCTGGTCGATCTGCTGACGCCGAGCGTGCCGGACGTGGAAGTCCGCCACCAGATGGCACGCGCGATCGGCATGGGCGGGCTGACTCCGCCGCTCGTTCCCCAGCTCGTCTCGAAGCTGAACGACGTCAGCCTCAAGGCTGATGCCGCTCTGGCGCTCGTGCTCGGCGCGGATCCAGACACCGCTGCACACGCCATCGCGACGTACAACGACCCGAGCGTCCCGGGTGAAGCCATCGAGGAGCTCAAGGACGTCTACAACAAGACATTCGGCTACTGGAGCGACCGGAACTACGACAGCGGCGACGTCGCGCGCTGGGTCGACAACGCGGACGCCATCGCGCACGTCAAGGTACACGATCAACTGCAGGACTGGCCGCGGCTCATCCTCGGCCGCAACCTGGTCGAGTCGGTCGAGATCGACAACGGTCCGCATTCGATGACCCGCGTGCAGCTTCGTGCCCGCCTGCTGGCCGACGCGCTCGGAGGCACCGACGCCAAGCGCGCCGAGGCGATCCGCATCCTCAAGTTCGTGAGGGAAAAGGGCGTGTTGATGGCGCTTCGGAGCCAGCCGGCGCCGGTCGGCGAGCTTGCGCGCAAGGCATTCTTCGAGCTGATGAACCCCAAGGCGACGACGGGTAGCGTGCCGGAATCGCCCAAGGCTCAGGGCCAGAGTCAATCGGCCGCTCCGGGCGGTGGACCTCCTCGTTAGGGCGATTCGAGGGTTGGACGCCGGCAGGCTCGCCGTAGGCCCCATGGCCATCGCTGTCCTTGCGTCCTGCTCGACTGCGCCTCCAGCCTCGAGCCCGGTGCCGGGCCCGAACCTCCAGCCGACCAACCTCACGGCGCCGCCGGGCACGACGCTGGTTCAAGCATGCACGCCCACGGGCCCGGAGCTGTGCTTCAACGCCATCGACGACAACTGCAACGGCGTCATCGACGAGGGGTGCGGCGAGCCGACGGGGGTGCTGCAGTTCACGATCGCGTGGGGAGACAGCCCGGCGGACGTCAACCTGACCCTCGTCACCCCCGCCCAGGAGCGCGTACCGAGCCCCCGATCGCGGTCGACCCCGACGGGCTTTCACATCGACCGTGACTGCCCGAACGACGAAGGGTGCGGGGGGCAGAACGTCGAGAACGTGTATTTCGACGGGCTCGATCCGCCTCGGGGCCGGTACAAGGCCGAGATCGATCTGGCCGATCCCCATGGCGCCGAGCTTCCGGTGAAGGTCCGTTTCGGCGCGCGAATCGGCGGGCGCGTCCTCGGATTCGACCTCGAGCTGACGCCGGGAGACGACGCGAAGAAGACCTTCGCGTTCGACTTGCCGTGAGCGCAGCTCACCTCCCGGCCTGGGCCGCGCCGCTTCTGTCGTGGCTGGCGCTCTTCGCAACGCCCCGCGCGCAGGGCTCCTGGGGGGTCGCGTTCGCCCCCGCGAACGCCAGATCGCCGAGGCCACCGATCGTCTATCTGCACGGGATGTGGGCGAGCCCGGAGGACTCGTGTGCCGTCTTCGAGCGCGGGGCGACCGAGTTCGGGTTTCTCGTCTGTCCCCGCGGCAACGCGCCGTTTGGAGACGGAAACATGTGGAGCGGCACGTACGTCGATGCGGAGAAACAGATCCGTCCGGCCCTCGCTGCCGCGGAGGCGCTCGCCCCCGGCAAGATGGACCAAGGCGGAGACGGAACGCTCATCGGCTACTCGAACGGCGCTTATTTCGCTGCCGAAGTCGCGTGCGCGGAGCCCGGCCGCTGGTCGGCTCTCATCCTGCTCTCGATGAAGCTGCACCTCGACGCGACTCGGTTACGAACCGCGGGCGTGCGCCGCGTGCTGCTCGCGGCGGGCGACCGAGACGGCGCGCAGGCGTCGATGCAGCAAGTGGCCGAGGAGCTCAAGACGGGAGGTCTCGACGCCCGGTTCATGAGCCTCGGGCCGGGTGGCCATCCGTTTCCGGTCGACATGGCCGATCGCATGGTCGAAGCGATCCGGTGGGCTCGCGGACCGGCGCTCCCGTCCGAGCCGTCGGAATAGGCGAAGGCGTCAGAAGAGGACGTCGATGATCTTCCGTTTCAGTTGGTCGAACGCGCCGGATACCATCGCGCCATAGACCTTCTGTTCGAACTCTTCGAACGACAGGTCCTCGTCCTTCACCCTCCACGGCTCCGCGGCGCGCCACGCCTTGACGATCATCTTCAGCGGAGGCTGCGCGTCGGGCAGCGAGAAGCTAGCGTCGAACGTGAACGAGAGGCCGGAAAACACGGTCCGTGGCTTCGGGCAGGTCGTGTTCCCGCGCGACCATTCGGGTGAGTAGTCGATGACCAGGGCGGGGACGGCTGCAGGCGACGGCTCGTCGGCGGCAAGCGGATCGCCGGCGTGCACGGCGAGCACGTCGGCGGGGAACACGTCGCCGAACTGCTTCACGACGGCATCCTGGACGGCGCGCTCGTTCGGCCTGAGCACGTCGGCCGTCACGTACCGGGAGGGAAGCGCTTCCGGTCCGGGGTAGTGGCGAAACTTCACCAAGCTCTTGTCGGCGTCCTCCAGCGACTCCGAGGGCTTCTGCCGGAAACGAACCTCGGCGGGCTGCCCGTTCTTCTCGGCCCAGTCGACCAGACGGCTCATGAACGCGTCCACGGCCGGGTCCGGATGCGCCTTGGCCCGGTAGGCGGCGAGAGCCCTCACGAAGAGCAGATGTCGGGCCGCCTTGAGCTCGGTGTCCACCATCGGCCCGGGATATTGGCGCGCAAACGCGTCGATCGCGCTCACCGTCCCGACACTTCTCGCCTTGTCGAGCTCGACGAGAAGCGCACGCCGCAGTGAGGCATCGATCTCGGGAGCGATCTGCGAAGACGGATGCGATCGGGCGAACGCGAGCACCGGGTCGACGGTCCCCCTCGCCTCCGCGTCGTGCAGCTCGACACGCGGCAACAGGACGTCGCGCACCTCGGCGGAGTGCCGCCGGCCGTGCCGGAGGTAGGCCTCGTAACCACTTGCCGTGCCTTCGAGCGACGCGGCGCGAAACATCGCGTCGTCGCTGAGGACGTTGCGCGTCGCCGCAGCCCCCTGGCCGAAAGCGACGCCGACCAGGGCCGCAATGGCCCAATCGAGCCTGATCCACAGCGGAACGCGGGGCTTCATTCCTTCCGTCGGTCCGATGGGGCTCGACATCGCGCGGTCGTGGAGTGGATCGAGCTCCACCATCACCCGCGAGTCGTCCAGCTCGATCGCGCGCGCCTCGGAGCGGCGAACCGACTCCAGCAGCGCCTGAGCGCGCTCGGCGTCCTCTGCACTCGGAGCGGGAACGACGACGCGGGATCCATCGCGCATGTGAAGCGCAATCCCCGGCGACTGCACGCCCGACATCTCGATCGACAGCACCCCCTCGATCGGCCAGACTTGCAGGCGCGACTGGCGCGCGTCCACGGCGCAGCCTGGGAACAGATAGAGACCCGCCCGCCACGGCAGGGACTCGAGCGACATGAGCGTACCGACGGCGTGCAGCAAGCAGTACGAGGCCGCGGCGAGCAAGATCATGTCGACAGCAACGACGCGCGGGCCGTGCAGGGCCAGCGCGCTGCGGGCGTCACCGAATCCGGCCGCCAGCAGCACCGCGGCGGCGCCGAGCAGGAGCGCTGCCGCTCCGAGCGCCATCCACGCTCCCCGGCGCGATGCGCTCCGAAACAGCAGCGGCGACGGCGGGGCGGAACCGCGGGTCGCCGCGGCGAACCGGTCCTGGACGGGACGCGGAAGACCATAGAAGTCGATCTGGCTCGGCACGGTTCGGTAGCGCCATCGTACAAACATCCGAGCTTGGCCGTCGCGGTTCGTTCGACCGGCGGCGGCCTCGGTGATGCCCCGGTCGCCGCCCCCGGCCCGAGACGCGCGATACGTTTGACGCGATTGGGCACTACCCTGTAAAGGCTCCCTCGGCGTACCAGCTGCCCCCCCGGATCGGGGCGGTGGACCTACCCTGGAGCGGACGGCCATGGGCCCGACGGCGATGCTCACCTTGATGTTCGCGGCGTTCGCGATGTTCGTGTGGTCGGCAAGCCGACGCTGGCGCCTGCTGCAGCTCGGTCAGCCCGTCGACCGGCTCGACCACCTGACGTCGCGCGTGCGCGGAACGTGGCGGTACGCGTTCCGTCAGGAAAAAATGGACTACTACAACCCCGCCGGGACCGCGCACAAGCTCATCTTCACGGGGTTCGTGCTCCTACTCCTCCGGACGGTCGTCCTCTGGGGAAGGGGTTTCTATCCGCCGTTCAACCTCTGGATTCTGGGCCCGGACAGCGTGCTCGGACCGCTCTTCGAGTTCGCCAAGGACTGCCTGACGGTGCTCGTCATCGCGGGCACCCTCGTCTTTTTTTATTACCGGCTCATCGTCAAACCCGAGCGGATGGCACTGTCGTTCGAGGGCCTGCTCATCCTGTTCATCATCGTGGCGATGATGCTCGCGGACATGACCTACGACGGGGCGACTCTCGCCCTGTCGGCGAAGAGAGGGCCGCTGTGCGTCGTGCCGGGCCATGCAGGCACCGAGGCGACATGCGCCGCCATCGCGACGATCGTGGCCCCGCTGCACAACGAGCGCTGGGACGAGACGTGGTCCACCTGGCCAAGCCCCGCGGGGTCGCTTCTGGCGCTGCTCTTGCGGGGCCGATCGCCCGACGTGCTCGTGTGGATCGCTCGCGGCGGCTTCTGGACCCACGCCACGCTCGTCCTGGTCTTTCTGAATCTCTTGCCCCATTCGAAGCACTTTCACGTCATCACGGCGATCCCGAACGTCTTCACCCGCAGCTTGAGGCCCGCGGGCCGTCTGGAACCGATGGCCGCCAGCGCCGAGAAGCTCATGGAGAAAGTGGGCGCCGCGAGCGAGGCCGCCGATCCGCTGTCGCTGCCGATCGGCATCGGGCGCCTCGAGCACCTCACCTGGAAGGCCATTCTCGACTTCTACACATGCACGGAATGCGGCCGCTGCTCCGACAATTGTCCGGCGCACCGGACGGGCAAGATCCTCAGCCCCAAGCAGATGACTCTGGCGCTGCGTGATTTCATGTACGAGCACGAAAGCCGGCTCATCGACGTTCCGGAGCCGGGAATCGACGACCCAGCGGCGACGGTCCCCGCGGGCCCCGATCCCCGCACGATCGACCTGGTACCGAACGTGATTCATCCGGACGTTCTCTGGGCGTGCACGAGCTGCCGCGCCTGCGAGGAACAATGCCCGGTGCTCATCTCGTACGTCGACAAGATCGTCGACATGCGCCGCAGCCTTGTGATGGTCAAAGGTGAATTTCCACACGAGCTCGCGAGACCCTTTCAGGGAATGGAGTCGAACGGCAATCCGTGGAATCTGTCGCGCGCCGATCGCGCCGCATGGACCGACGGGCTCGACCTGGCCACGATGAGCGAGAGGCCGAGCGCGCAGGTGCTGTTCTGGGTGGGCTGCGCTGCGAGCTACGACAATCGCGCCAAACGCATCGCACGCGCCACGGCGAAGCTGATGCTGCGCGCCGGCGTCGACTTCGCGGTGCTGGGGGTCGAAGAGAATTGCACGGGCGACCCGGCGCGGCGCGCGGGGAACGAATTCCTCTTTTCGATGCTCGCCGAGGGCAACGCAGCCACGATCAACTCGTACAAGGCTCAGGGCGGAGCTCGCCTCGTCGTCACGACGTGCCCGCATTGCTTCAATACGCTCAAGAACGAATATCCTGATTTCGGTACGGAGCTCGAAGTGGTCCATCACTCGGACTTCTTGCTCGGCCTCATGGCCGAGGGAAAGCTCGTCCCCCAGCAGCCCGTCAAGGGCCGCGTCGTGTATCACGACTCCTGTTATCTCGGCCGCTACAACGGCGTCTACGAACCGCCGCGCGAGATTCTCCAGCGCATCCCAGGCGTCGAGCTGGTGGAGCCGGAGTATTGGAGCAAGCAGCGCGGTCTTTGCTGCGGCGCGGGGGGCGCGCAGATGTGGATGGAGGAGCAGAACCAGGACCGCGTGAACGTGAGGCGCACCTTGCAGCTCATCGACACGGGCGCGACGACCATTGCCTCGGCCTGCCCCTTCTGCATGACGATGTTGACGGACGGCATCAAGAGCAAGAACCTCGAGGATCGCGTCGCACAGCTCGACATTGCGGAGCTTCTCGAGCGCTCCTGCTCCGACGCGCCTCAGCCCCAATCCGAGCTCGAGGGCGACCGGGGTGCACCGACGGCCGACGAAGGAGCGGACGCTCCGGCTGTGCCGGAGGCCCCGCAGCTTTCGTGATTCGTCGCGAGACGCGACTGCGACTGCGGGGGTGTGGTTTCCCCGCGCCAGGCGCTATAGTTTGTTTTCGATGGACTCGTGTCCCATCTGCGGGCGGCCGGCGGAGCCCCGTACGCAGAACAAGGCGTTTCCGTTCTGTTCGCCACGCTGCCGACAGGTCGATCTCGGCTGCTGGCTCGACGAGAAATACCGCATTGCAGTAGATGACGGCGGCGCTCTCGGTGGCGGCCCTCGGCAGAGCAACATGGCCGATGGAGTTCATCCCGACGAGCACGAGGCGGACACCGACGGTCTCGCCGCGGGATCTCCCCGGACGGCGGAGCCTCGCTGACGATCGCTCATCGAGTCGCACCGAGCCATCGAAGCCGAGAACGCGAAATGCACTCGAAATGCAAGGGTCGTCCATGAATCGAACGCTCGCTGCCGTTGGCGCTCTGGCTGCCGCAACCGTTTTCGCTCCAATCGCGCTCGCCCAGACGCCTGGAACGGCGCCCCCGGTATCGCCCCCCCCGATACCGCCACCTTCGGCGCCTCCGGCCCCGCTACCGTCACCTTCGGTATCGACGGCCCCCGTACCGCCGCCCCCGGCGCCTCCGTACCCCTCGTCTCCATACCCGGGGCCCGCGCCGGAGCCGCCGGCGTCACCCACCGTCCCGCCGGCCACACCGACGCCGACGGCCCCCCCGGCCACGCCATACGGACCGCCGCCGACGACCCCCATGCCGCCGACCACCCCGCCCTATGCGCCCTATCCGGGATCGCCCCAGCCGTCGCCGGCACCCCTGTCGCCCGCTCCACCATTCGCCGGCACGCCGCCGCCCGGGTATCCAACGACCACCGGCGTCGTGCCGGGCGCCGCGACGAGCGGCGCCATGCCCACCGCCGGCTCGAGAAACTCCGACGATGAATCGCGCGACAGCGGTCTGGGCCTCGAATGGCTGTGGCTCGACGCAGACATCGGCGGAAGTTACGTGGGGCTCGACTCGATCAACTCGAGCACGTTCTCGCTGCAGCATTCTTCGAGCGCGGGACCGGCATTCGGTGCCCGCGCGGGGGTCCGCCTTCTGTTTTTCACGGTGGGTGTCGCGGCGCGCGACCTGCAGCTTTCGGACTTCAATCTCTGGGAGATCAACGGGGACGTGGCATTCCACCTGCGCATCGATCGCACCGACCCGTACTTCGGCCTGCGCGGCGGCTACGCATTCGTCGGCACGCTGAGCTCGAGTGCCATCGCCTCGCCGACCGGCACATCGCCCGACGTGAGCATCCACGGCTACAATGCCGGCTTCGTCGCCGGGTGCGACTACTATTTCAACCATTACGTTTCACTGGGAATCGAACTCAATCCCGAGTTTCTGTTCTTGCAGCGACCCAAGGCGGCTCTTCCCGCCGATTTCGACGAGCTGCCGCCGGCCGTTCAGATGGAGGTGCAGGCCTCGCCCCTCTATCAGGAGTCGGGCACGAGCGTCGGATTCGGCTTCACAGGAACGGCCCACCTGGGAGTCCATCTGTAGTCTCACGCTATCGCCCACGTGGACTCGAGCGCGGTGGAGCGCTGTCCCGACGGCGGGCATTGCCGGGCGGGTTGGCCGCAGAGGTCGTCCCGGGACAGGGACGCGTCTGTCGCCGACGGCGGCGGTCCGCTGGCACATCGATCGGGCGGGTGGGGACGCGGGGGGTTCCGGGGGGGGTTCCGAGGGGTTCCGGGGGGCGCTCGGGGGGGCTCGGAGGGGACGCGGCGGGGCGATTGGGCGGAAATCATCGCCATGGCAACG
>Ga0187782_10003719_pt1 | contig 11366 bp, 7 predicted proteins | sample 0715_SJ02_MP15_2_FD_132454 | JGI IMG/M metagenome (GOLD analysis project Ga0187782, IMG submission 132454) | Tropical peat soil microbial communities from peatlands in Department of Meta, Colombia - 0715_SJ02_MP15_20_MG | ecosystem: Environmental > Terrestrial > Soil > Wetlands > Peat | place...
AGATCGGCCAGCACTGCTGCCCAGGCTTCTAAAGCTTTCTGGCGCTGCCGTTGAAAGCGCTGGAACGTGACCACAGAATTCCGCAAATCTTCACGAATCTGTTCTCTGATCTGTGACTGCACCCGGTGGCGGACCACCAGCAAGGTGGAACAGGTTAGAGAAGCGGAGACGAGGATCAAGGAAAGAAGGAATCTGGTGCGCAGCCGCCCCCTGCGACTGATTCCCGAATACCACGGGTGGGTTTTGAGCTGGTCATCCATCGGGAGATTTGTGAAATCTTTCGTTTCGATCCTGAGCCGGAGCTGAGGCTAAAGGGTAAAGGTTGAAGTGTGAAATTAAAGGGCAGATTTCAAGGTGAATGACGTCCTTACCCCCTAGCCTTTAGCATTTACACTTCACCCTTGAACGCCCAGCTCCCGCGCGGGACAAACGTCAGAGTCATTCCCCCTCCTGGGCCTTTAAGAAAGGTACGAACTTATACCCTACCTTGTGGACAGTGCGGAAGTGCAAGGGATTCACGGGATCCCTCTCGAGCTTCTGTCGAAGCCTCAGAATATGGTTGTCCACGGTGCGCGTGGAGGGATAACACTCGTAACCCCAGACTTGGTTGAGTAGTTCGTCGCGTGAAAGTACCCGTTCGGGGTTCTGGGTAAAGTACTTCAGCGTCTTAAACTCATGTGCCGTAAGCGTAACCGCCTTCCCGTCGCGGGTGACCTCCATTTTCGCAAAGTCGACTACGATGTCACCAAAACTGTAGCACTCCGCGGGAAGAGTCCTTTCTGCTCGCCGCGTCACTGCCCTGACCCGTGCGAGCAGTTCTTTGGGGCTAAAAGGCTTGGTCACATAATCGTCCGCGCCCAGTTCCAAAAGCAAGACCTTGTCGACCTCCTCGGAAAGGGCGCTCAAAATGATGACTGGCTGCGAAACTACCTCTTTCCTGATCTCGCGTAGAACATCCCGTCCTGACATCTCTGGCAACTTGAGGTCCAGGATCACAACGGAGGGCTTGCTGCTGCGGAAAGCCTCAAGCCCGGAAGGCCCGTCCAGGGCCGCCTCAAGAGAGTAGCCCTCTGACTCAAACAGCAACTTCAGCGTCTTGTGAATCCGCCTGTCATCCTCGATGAGCAAGACCTTTTGCATGAGGACCCTCACTTCCCCCTCGCGACCAATTCTATCGGACCCTGGCTAGCGAGCGTCGCTTATATTTAAAGTATACTCCTAGGATAATCGGATTCCACTCGGCGTTGCCAAGAGAATCCCAACCTGGCCTCAAATTGTCCACCGAATCCGGCACAACTCGGACGGGCCTGGGGCAAGCCCTACCCTTACGTGGCCCAGTCGTTGGGCGGCCTGTCGACGAGGGTAGGATTTCTGGAAGTGTTGTTAGATAATAGTAATGTTGGGCGCTAGGGGCAATTAAAGTAGAACTGGTTTCGAAGCCTACTCTTGGACGAGCTACCGAGAGCGGAATGAAGTAGAAGGGTCGCAGGCCGAGGGCTCGAAAGGACTTGGCACTTTTCGCCTTCTTGGCTCTTCGACTTGAAGAAGGAGGTCTCATGGAGCTGCAACGCCTGTTTTCCTTCCTGAGGATCACAAGTCTGCTGCTCGCGGCAATTCTTTTGACGAACCTCTCGGGTTCCTCACAGGTGCCACCCAACACCGCAAAAGCCGCGGACACGCAGCCAACTTCCATCAGCCCGGCGGAACTGCGAGAACAAATCCAAGAATTGAGCTCCGCTCTCCGCCTGATGCGCACAGAGGTGTCAGAGGCGCGCGCTGAACTGATCCAGCTTCGGCAGGATCTTCAGAACACCAGGGAGCAACTATTGGCAATCAAGGGTGAACAGGCCCCAACGTACACTCAAGCGAAAGCGCCTGCCGCCCCCCTTCCGCCGCCGACCGTTTCGCATGAAGCCGAGGGGCCACAGCTCGACACACGAGTTTCCAAGATTGAAGAGGAGCAACAACTTCTGGGCGCCAAGGTCGATGACCAGTATCAGACCAAGGTGGAGAGCGGTTCGAAGTACCGTGTGCGGTTATCCGGCATGGCGTTATTTAATGCCTTCACGACCCGAGGCGCAAGTAATAACTTTGACCTGCCCGACTATGCCACACCTCGCTATGCCTCGGAATCAAATGCCGGTTTCGGCGCGACGGTGAGACAAACGCAAGTAGGACTGGACGTCTTCGGCCCGAGCATCGCCGGAGCGCGAAGCAGCGCCGAAATTCGGATGGATTTCTACGGTGGATTTCCGACCAATTCCTATGGGGTTACCACCGGCTTGGTTCGCCTTCGCACGGCGGGGCTACGGCTGGACTGGGAAAACACATCGCTCGTGGCTGGGCAGGAAGCGCCTTTTTTCTCTCCTCTTTCGCCGACCTCGCTGGTCTCTGTCGCTAACCCCGCTCTGGCTTCCTCCGGCAACTTATGGGTATGGACTCCCCAGATCTTTATTGAGCATCGAATCACAGTGTCGGAGGGTTCAAGCGTGTCGGTTCAAGGCGGCATCATGGACCCCCTGACGGGTGAGTTGCCTGCCGACTCCTACAATCGCGTCCCTCAGGCCGGCGAGAAGTCTGGCCAGCCCGCTTATGCCGCGAGAGTTGCCTGGGCGCACGGCTCACCCTTCGGCCCACTGTCGGTCGGTGTGGGTGGGTACTACGCGCGTCAGAACTGGAATTATGGCCGCATGGTGGACGCTTGGGCGGGAACAGCCGACTGGAGCCTCCCCCTGAGCCACCACCTGTCCTTGACAGGAGAATTCTATCGCGGTCGCGCCATTGGGGGACTGGGCGCCGCCGAGGGTCGAAGCGTCGCGTTCACCGGTGATTTGGACGATCCTGAAACCGTCATACACGCCCCCAACTCGACGGGCGGCTGGGCGCAATTGAAGTTCACGCCCTTGCCAAAACTCGAGTTCAACAGCGCTTTTGGTGAAGATTTCACTCCCACGCCGGGCCTCGAGTACACTGCCCCCGAGGAGGGCTATGACGGTCTGCCGATAGGAAGAAATCAAAGTTGGTTTTTCAACAGCATTTACCATCTGCGCTCGAACCTCATTTTCTCACTCGAGTACCGCCGCCTGCGGACGGCGGAGACTCAACCCGGATTGTTCACGGCCAACCAGGTGGGTCTCGGCGCCGCCGCATTGTTTTGAGTATGCGAAATATTGGCAGGAGATCGGAGCCTAGCAGGATGCGAAGAGACCCTCTGGCCTGTCATTCCGATCCCGCGCTCGCGGGAGAGGAACCTCGTAATTCGTTTGCTTCCAGGGCGAGATTCCTCGCTTCGCGCGGAATGACAACGTTCACGAAGGTTTTTCGGCATCATGATGGCACCCGAGTGCCGGGGCGGCCTTGCCTGTGGCTCCCGCTGATTGGATCGCTCATCGCACACACCGCTTTAATGGCGCAGAGTCTGACGGTGACCGGCCGCGTTACCTTGCTCGCCCCGGCGAGTCGGGGCAGGCCTGCCGACAACTCGAACGCGGTGGTCTACCTGACGCCCCTTCAGGGAATCGCCGGATCTCCGGCGGTCCCGAAAGAGCCGGCGCCGCCCCGGTTCCAACTCGTCCAAAAGAACAAGCGGTTCACGCCTCACGTCCTCGTTGTTCCGGTGGGTGCGGTAGTCGAGTTCCCGAACCACGACCCTTTCTTTCACAATGTTTTCTCACTCTTCGAGGGCAAGCGGTTCGATCTCGGCCTTTATGAAGCTGGCGCCACGCGCACCATCACCTTCAACACACCTGGGGTGAGCTACATTTTCTGTAACATCCATCCCGAAATGAGCGCCGTGATCATCGTTACCAAATCTCCTTATTACGCCGTCTCAAACACGACAGGTGAGGTGGCCATTAGCGGCGTACCAGCCGGTCGTTACCAACTCAATATTTGGCATGAGCGCTGCCTGCCCGAGGCCCTCAGATCTCTCTCCCGTGAGGTTGCCCTCTCCCCCGGCTCCACCTCCTTAGGAGAACTTCGCCTACCGGAATCTGGCGACCTACTCAGCAAGCACAAAAACATGTACGGCCGAAACTACGACCCAACTGCGCCCTCGTATTTCGACTCATTTTAGGGTCACATGCCGGAGGAGTAACCCTTGTGGTTGCCCAGGAGGCCACAAAGGCCGCTCCTACCGCGTGCCGCCACATGGGCCGCCCTATCCCGCGTAACCTTCAGGTTATTTTCAGACTTCAGGTGTACCCTTTTAGAGGCGATGGAGCAGCTAAACTCAAACAAGAAAGAGAGGTCCAACCTTATGCGCAAGACCGTCACACTTCTGGTAAGCCTCGGGATGCTTGCCCTGGCGGCCATCCTCATGACAGGAACATTCTCCGCCGCGGCGGGCCTGGCACCAGGCGCGTCCGGTTATCGTGTCATCAAGACTGTTCCCGTGGGCGGCGAGGGCTTCTGGGATTATCTCTCCGTTGATAGCGAGGGGCGGCGCCTCTACATTTCGCATGGTACCCATGTCCAAGTCATGGATATTGACTCCTACACACTCGTGGGTGATATTCCTGACACCCAAGGCGTACACGGCATCGCGCTGGCTCCGGAACTGGGCCGCGGCTTCACGAGCAACGGCCGCTCCAACACGGTGACGATCTTCGACCTGAAGACTCTGATGACCGTCGGCACAGTGAGCACTGGAACCAACCCTGATTGTATCGTTTATGACGGCGTGACCAAGCGCGTCTTCACGATGAACGGGCGGAGTAACAACTCCACCGCTATCAATGCCACCGATGGGACTGTCGCCGGCACGGTCGATTTGGGAGGCAGACCAGAATTTGGAGCGGCGGATGGCAAGGGAAGCATCTACGTGAACCTCGAGGATAAGTCCGAGCTCGTCCAGTTGGATGCGCAAAGTTTGAAGGTGTTGAACACTTGGCCGCTGGCCCCCTGCGAGGAGCCCTCGGGCTTGGCGATGGATTTGAAGAACCGTCGGCTCTTTGCCGGATGCCACAACCAGATGATGGCTGTCGTGGATGCGGACACAGGAAAAGTCGTCGCGACGCCGGCTATCGGGCGAGGCGTTGACGCCAACCGTTTCGATCCCGAGACGAACTATGCCTTTTCCTCTAACGGTGAGGGCACTCTCACCGTGGTACACGAGGATTCACCGGATAAGTTCACCGTGGTGGAAAACGTTCCGACCAAACCTAGCGCACGCACCATGGCCCTGGATGAGAAAACGCACAATATCTTTCTGGCAGCGGCAGACTTCGAGCCCCCTGCCCCCGGTGAGCGCAGGGGCAGAATGAAACCCGGCTCTTTCGTCATCCTGGTGGTTGGCAGGTAGGGTTTCTCGCCCGCTGTCATTCTGAGCGAAGCGAAGAATCTCCGCAGTTCGTCTTGGGCTCCTGCGGACGATAACAACCGCACAGAAGCTTCGCCCGCGGCAAAGGCTGGTGGGCTCAGTATGACAGACGCTTATGGGTTGGAGTTGTGATGGGGAAATGATTCCAAGAAAACTACCAGAAGTGCTTTTCGCCTTGCTCTTGGGGATTGCGATGGCGTATTCCCAGCAGCCACCTCGGCTCACCCTCCAGGAAGCGCTCGACCTCGCAGACAAGCAAAACCTTGACCTTGCCGCGGCGCGGCGACAGCGAGCCGTGGCCCTTGCAGGAATCCAGATCGCCAGGCAAAGGCCCAACCCCACCGCCAACTTCACAGCTTTGCGGGACGAGCCTCACGAAGGCCTCTTCTTCGACCAGCCCATCGAGATTGGCGGGAAGCGTGGACGCAGGATCGACGTAGCCCGGCAGGAAGGGGCCCTAACCGAGGTCGAGGTCGTCAGCTTAGCCCGGCAGGTGCGACGAAATACTCGCGAGGCTTACTACGCTGCGGCTTACGCGCGCGCAGAGTCTGAAAGGCTGGCGCGCGTAGTGGATCTGGCAAGACGGCTCGAGCAGATTGCCAAGGACCGCTTTAATACCGGAGACGTGGCACAGCTCGAAGTTATGCAGACGGGCCTGGAGGTTTCTCGCGCCGAAACTGATCTCCAGGTGGCTCGTCAGCGCGAGATAGTGTCGATGAGCGAACTCAATGCGCTCCTGAACGAACCCGCCAAAAAGGCCTGGGAGTTGGCAGGGACGCTTGAGGACCATACGCCCACGGCGCGCTTGGAGGACCTTCTCAGTCGCACCTATCAATCGAACCCCGACTTGCAGCATCTCGGCGGGGAAAAGAAGGTTGAGGAGAGCCGACGTTCCCTGTTAAAGGCCGAGAGGATCCCCGACCTTGTCCTTGACGCTGGAATAGATTTTAATTCGCCCCGTGATTTCCGTTACGGGCCGCGCAGCCAGCTATCCATTGGTTTGCCGTTATTCAGCCGCAACCAAGGAGAGATTGCGCAGTCCCTGTCGAATGAGCGCGTACTGGAGGCTGAAACAGCCGCCACAGAGCGCTCTGTCTCAGCCCGCGTGGAAGCCGCTTTCTACGACCTCGAAGCCCAACGCACCCAAGTTCAGCTCTATCATGACCGGCTGCTTCCCGTGGCCCATCAACTGGAGAGCATGGCGGAGGAAAGCTACCGAGCCGGAAAGACCAACATTTTAACGGCCATCCAGGCCCAACAGGACGTGCAAAGCGTGGAGAGCAGTTATCTTCAGAGCCTCGAGCAATTGCAGGACATTTACGCCGGCTTGGAGGAGACGGTGGGAGGAGCAGTGGAATAAATGCTTACCGGGAAAAGTGGTGGAGTGCTCAGGGACTTCGGCCTGGACATCCAGGATGTGGGACCGCGAATTATCTCACTGCTCTCCAAATCAGCGACTCATGCCGCCGCACAGCGCGGCTCTGCCGCCCAGACTTGCGGAAAGGCTTTGCCTTTCCGTCCGATACTGCACAGCTCATCCTCCTCCGCGCAGGCTGGGAGGCTGAGCCTTCCAGCCTGCGCGGAGTGGTTTTTGTTGAGGCATATGCTTCGGAAAGGCAGAGCCTTTCCGCAAGTCGGGCGGCGAAGCCGCAGGTCATCACTCGCGGAGTCGAGCGAAATTGGAAAAGCGCTGGGGCTTGGCCCGGCCTGGCCGGCCCAGGAGCAGTGGAAGAAGAGAACGTTGTGTCTCATTTCCTTGCCCCTTGCCCTTTTGTTGCTTATGCCTTCGTGCTCGAAAAAAAACGCAGGGGAAGAGGGCGAGGGGGCGGAGGAGGGCGCAGCGAACATTGTCGCGGAAGTAACTGTCACGCGCGTAGAGCGCACTGACATTCAATCAACCCTGTCCGTCAGCGGGACCGTTTCCGCGCTTCCGAATCAGGACGTCCGCGTCAGTTCGCTCGTTCCCGGCCGTGTCGCCCGGATGATGGTGGCCGAGGGTGACCACATCAGCGAGGGGCAGGTACTGGCAAAAATTGACGATCGGCCATTTCATGATCAGGTCCAACAGGCTGAGGCGGCGGTGGATCAAGCCAAAGCCAATCTGGAAAATTCAAACCTGAGTCTCGACCGCAATGAGAAGCTGCTGGAGCGAGGCATTGCGGCGCGAAAAGATGTTGAGGATGCGCGCACTCAGGCGGCCGTCAACAAAGCTCAAGTGAGTCAGGCAGAGGCGGCGCTTGCCCTGGCCCAACTGAACCTGGCCCGGACCGATGTGCGCTCTCCCCTCACAGGCATGGTTGTCAAACGCCTGCTGAGCGTGGGCGAGCAGGTGGACGGCACGGCTGCGCAGCCGGTGTTTGAAGTGGCGAACACTTCGGAAGTCGAGTTATACGGGAACGTGCCGGCACTTTACCTGAACAAGATTCGCGTGGGACAGGTACTCAACATCTCCACCGATGCATTCCCGGGCAAGGTGTTTCAAAGTCACATTGTAGCGATTTCGCCCGCCGTGGATCCTTCCACCAACGTGGGGCTCGTCCGAATCCGAATCGCCAACGGCGCGGGACTGCTGCGGTTGGGAATGTTCCTCACCGCGCAGGTGCCGCTCGAAACGCATCGTAACGCGCTGGTTGCTGCTCTCGAAGCAGTTTACCGCGACCAGGATGGAAACCCGGAGATTTACCGTGTGGAGGGAGAAAAGGCGGAGGCCGTTCCGGTTAAACTGGGGATCGAGACCAAGGACCGGGTCGAACTGCTTTCCGGGGCACAGGAGGGAGAGACCATCATCCTCGGCGGAGGCTACGGCCTTCCGGCGCATGCCAAAGTCAAGGTTAAATCATGAACGTCGTCCGATTCTGTCGCCAGAACAGTCGCGCCGTCTATCTGCTGACTGGCTTGCTGGTGGCGGCGGGCCTGGTTTCAGTTTTCCGCCTGCCCAGCAACATCTATCCCGAACTCTCCTTCCCGCGCATCGTCATCCTCGCGCACTCGGGTGATCTTTCCCCTCAAAATATGCTCCTCACGGTGACTCGGCCTCTTGAAGAGGAGGCGCGGACGGTGCTGGGTGTGTGGCGCGTACGCTCCAGGACCATCCGAGGGGCCACCGAGATTTCCGTTCTCTTCAATCCAGACGCGGATATGAAATACGCGCTCCAGCTAATGCAGGCAGGCGTCAGCGATGTCAGAACGGACCTGCCTCCTGCCACCGACATCTCGGTCGAGCGCATCACACCCTCCGCCTGGCCCATCCTTATGTTCGTCCTGAACGGAAACGTCCCCGACTCGGACCTGCGCGATTATGCCTACTACAACCTGCGTCCGCTTTTCAACCGGGTGCCGGGTGTGGCGCTGGTGGAGGTTGAGGCGAGCCATACGCGTGAAGCTTCAGTCATCATTGACCCCCAGAAAATGCTCGCTCATCGCCTTTCTTTACCCGACATTGCGGACCGCCTGAAAGCGACCAACGACGTGAACTCGGTCGGAAGACTGGACAAGGACTATTCCCGCTATCTCGTCTTGGCCACCGGCCAGTTTACCGACCTTGAAGATATTCGGAATTCCGTTGTGGCGGTGGACGGCCAGACGCCCATTCGTGTGCGCGACATCGGTGAAGTTCGGGATGGAGTCGAGGATCCCCGCATGCTGGTCTATGGAAACAACCAGCCGGGCGCACTTATCAGCATCTCACGTCAGATTGGCGGCAACATCCTGCAAGTGGCCGATCAGGCCAAGGCGCTGGCGAAAAACCTGGGCTCGGCAATTCCTTACACGCTGCACCTCTCCGTCGTTTACGACGTGGCGGAATTCGTGCGCGAGGCGGTGGCCAGCATCCGCGACGCGGTCCTGATCGGATGCTTCCTTGCGGTGGTCGTCCTCTTCCTCTTTCTGCGCGAGGGCCGCACCACCCTGATTGCGGCCATTACTCTTCCCATCACAGTCATCAGCACATTCTTTTTCATGAACATCTTCAAAAGCACACTCAATCTGATGTCACTGGGAGGAATTGCCGTCGCTATCGGGCTCATCATCGACGATGCGGTGGTCATCATTGAGAACATATACCGCCATCTCGGACTGGGCGAGACACCTGCGGAAGCCGCTGAAAAAGGCACGCAAGAGTTGCTGGCTGCGGTGATCGGTTCGACGGCAACCACTGTGGTTGTATTCTCTCCCTTGAGCCTGCTGAAAGGCGTGGTGGGCGAGTTTTTCTCGGCCCTTTGCCTCACCCTTGCTGTGTGTGTCCTGCTTTCTCTCGTCTTCGCACTGACCCTTATACCTCTCTTGTCCCAGCGGTTCCTTTCTCCGGAGCGGCACCATAAAACGGCGGAGAGTTTCATCGGGCCCGTGAATCGCGCTTATGAAAGGGCAGTGCGCTGGTCGCTTCGAAGACGGTGGGTGGTGGCCACCGCCACTTTGGCTTCCATTGCCGTGGCGGGGTTTCTCTATACGCGAGCGGAGACCGGTTTCCTCCCCGAAATGGACGAAGGCGGCTTTGTGCTCGACATGTGGACTCCCGCTGGAACTTCCCTTGCGGAGACCGACCGCATCTTCCATTTGGTTGGGGACCAAGTGCAAAAAGCGCCCGAAACCGAGGCTTTCTTGCGGCGCACCGGGGCGGAGATGGGGCCTTTCGCGACCACGCAGAACACGGGGGAGATCGTGGTCAAGCTGAAACCGCGCACGCAGCGTGAGCGCGGCATCGAAGAAACCATGGATGATTTGCGCCAAAAGATTCTTAGCACTATTCCCGGAGTTCGAGTTGAGTTTACTCAGGTACTCCAAGACATGATCGGCGATATGGAGGGAACCCCTAATCCCATCGAGGTGAAAGTCTTCGGAAGCAACATGCCCGAACTGGAAAAGCTGGCGGACGAAATCGGGCCCAAGATGCAGCAAATCCCCGGCATCGTGGATTTCCAGGGGATCCTGAAAGGGAACCCGGAAATGTTGGTTCACGTTGATTCTGTACAGGCAGGCCATCTTGGTCTCACGGTGGACCAAGTCTCGCAGCAGGTTCAGGCGGGGCTGCTGGGGTTAACGGAAACTGACCTGCGCCAGGCCGACCGCACCATCGGCATCCGCGTCCGCTTTCCGGATTCATTCCGATATAACTATCCAGACGTTCAGCAGTTTCCCATCGTCACGCCCAACAAGCAGATCGTGCCGGTTTCCGCTCTGGCGCGGCTCGATACCGTGCAAGGCGAGAGCGAATTGACGCGCGAGAATCAGCGCTTGATGGTGGCGCTTTCGGCACGGCTTGAGAACCGCGGCCTGGGAAGCGCCGTGCGCGACATCAAAAACCTCCTGAGCACCATCCAGTTTCCGGTGGGAACCACCTATGAAATGGGAGGGCTTTATGAGAGCCAGCAAAGCTCGTTCCGTGACCTTCTCTCAGTTCTCGGCCTGGCGCTGGCGGCGGTTTTCATCGTGTTGGTGATCCAGTTCCGTGCCTTTGCCCCCGCCTTGATTATCATGTCGGCGGCCCCGCTTTCGCTCCTCGGCGTCTTCGTGATGCTGCTCGCTACCGGCACGGCGCTCAATGTCTCGTCATTCATGGGGATAATCCTCATGGTAGGCCTGGTCGTAAAGAACGGCATCATTCTTTTCGATTACGTTCACAAGCTGTGGGAAGAGCAAGGCATGCCGCTCAGCGAAGCTCTGGTGCAGGCCGGCAAAATCCGCGTGCGTCCTATCTTGATGACTACTCTCTGTACGCTCTTTGGCTTGCTTCCTCTGGCCCTGGGCCTGGGGGCGGGGGCGGAATTGCAAAAGCCCTTGGCCCTGGCCGTCATTGGTGGACTCTCCATTTCAACCTTCATCACCTTGCTGGTCATGCCGGTCCTTTATTCCTTGCTCGAGCAGAAGAGCGGGGGCTAGGGACTGGGGCTCGGGCGATGTCTGTCGTCCTGAGGGGTCCCGATGCAATCGGGACGACGAAGGATCTCCGCAGTTCACAACCGGAGTTGGCCGTACCTTGGTGCACCGGATTCTGCAAAAAGGATCCGTCCCTGAGCAGTCGGAATACGAGGGAGAGAAGCCGCGAACG
>Ga0187782_10003720_pt1 | contig 11363 bp, 11 predicted proteins | sample 0715_SJ02_MP15_2_FD_132454 | JGI IMG/M metagenome (GOLD analysis project Ga0187782, IMG submission 132454) | Tropical peat soil microbial communities from peatlands in Department of Meta, Colombia - 0715_SJ02_MP15_20_MG | ecosystem: Environmental > Terrestrial > Soil > Wetlands > Peat | place...
CAAGGGTCAAGGACGTCTGACTATGGCTTTTACACCTGAGCAGATGCGTATCCTCTCCAAAAACTCAGAAAACGGCCTACTTATGCATACTCGATTTATTAGAGTCGAGGAATTATCGGGCATACTTGATACCGTTCGAACAGAAATTCTTAGATGGAGTCTAAGACTGGAGAAGGACGGTATTCTAGGCGATGGCATGTCGTTTTCATCGAATGAGCAGCGCAAAGCGGCAGAAATTCACTACACAACCAACTTCTTCGGTGCTGTTGGAAATGTGGCCCCAGCACAGTCACGATTTCCAACAAATCTCGGATTCTGCGATTCCCCAGCAGGACCTAACAACGCTAACCGAGGAGCTCGGCAAACATCTGGATGAACTAGAACTTAGCCCCGAGCAAAGGAAGAGGGTGGAAGCGCAGATTGCAACCTTAAGGGCACAGCTTACTGATGAACCCGACCCCGTGATCGTACAGCAGGCTGGCCGCACCCTTCGAAACATCACAGAGGGCGCCATTGCTAGCCTTGTGGCCACGGCTATGCAGCCTACGGTTTGGCACACGATACAAAATCTCTTATCCTTGTTCCCGCATCGATAAGTCCGATATCTGCTACCCTCCCCTCACCAACTCCAAAAAACGCCCGCGCCGCATGACTCAAACTCCGCTTCGCCGGACACACCAGCCGGATCTTCCGATCCACGGCCAGCTCCTTCACCTTGATCTCCCGCAGCGCGTCCTGCTCCACATCCTGCTCCACGCACATGTGCGGCAAAAACGCCACCCCCTCGTTCCGCTGCACCATCCGCCGGATCGTCTCCACCGTCGGCATCTCCACGTCCATGTTCAACTGCACCTTGTGCCGCTGAAACTCCTTCAGCACCACATCCCGATACGGCGACAAAACATTGTGCGCGATAAATGTTTCCATTCCCAGTTCCGCAATCGACACCTGCCCCCGCGTCGCAAACCGATGCTGCGGCGAAACCACAAACGCCAGGTGATCGGTGTAAATCACCATCGATTGCACTCGGTCGTCCTCCGGGTCATAACTGATCACCCCCAGCTCCAAATCCCCGTCAATCAACTGCGACGGAATCTTGCTCGACAACGACCGCCTCACCTGCACCTTCACCTTGGGATACAGCCGCCGATACCGCTCAATGTGCCCCAGCAAATATAGCGACGTCGATTCATTCGCACCCACCACTAGCCGCCCCGCCGAATTGTCCCGCAGCTCCGCCAGCGCGTTATCCAACTCCGCCGTCAAATTCTCGAACCGTCGCGCATAGTCGTAAACAATCCGCCCCGCATCCGTCAGCAGCAGCTCCTTCCCCGACCGGTCGATCAGCTTCTCCTGTAAATCCGACTCGAGCTTCTGGACGGCCAGCGATATAGCCGGCTGCGTCCGCAACATCTTCTCCGCCGCCCTCGAAAAGCTCTTCTCCGACGCCACCGTCAGAAATACCTTAAGTGGATAGAGTTCCATAAGCGATTCTTATGCTATGATCATAGCTTATTCTGACCGCTCAAATTATAAATTTGCCAAATCAGCCCGCCCCAACCATAATGATGAGGAAGCCTGGCAGCCAAGCGATGCTTGGTTAACACCCAAAAGCACTTCCATTGAACTTGCCAAGCCATCGCGCAGTGCGTTGCCGGGCTAAGTAGTAAGGACAGGAGGACACATGGCCAATCGAGTCTATATCTTCGACACCACCCTCCGCGATGGTGAACAATCGCCGGGCTGCAGCATGACCGTACCCGAGAAGCTGCAACTGGCGCACAAACTCGTGGAGCTCGGCGTCGATATCCTCGAAGCCGGATTCCCGATCGCCTCCGAAGGCGACTTCGAAGCTGTGGACGCGGTCAGCCGTGAGTTCTCCTGGGTTCAGGTCGCAGCGCTTGCCCGCGCCAACCGGCTCGATGTCGAGCGCGCCGCCCATTCGCTAAAAAATGCGCGCAGGCCACGCATACATACCTTCCTGGCTACCAGCGATATTCATCTCAAGTACAAGCTGAAAAAATCACGCCAACAGGTTCTGGATGAAGCGGTTTCAGCCGTGGAACTGGCCCGTAACTACGCCGACGACGTCGAGTTCTCCGCCGAGGACGCCACCCGTACTGACTGGAATTACCTCGAAGAAGTCTCCCGAGCGGTGGTCGCCGCAGGTGCTCGAACCGTCAATCTGCCGGACACTGTCGGCTATTCGGTGCCCGAAGAATACGGCGCTCTCATCGGCCGCATGGTAAAAGCGCTCGGCGATAGCGCCATCGTCAGCGTCCACTGTCACGACGATCTCGGCCTCGCCGTCGCCAACTCCATCGCTGCTGTTCAAGCAGGAGCTCGCCAGATCGAATGCACCATCAACGGAATCGGCGAACGCGCTGGCAATGCATCGCTCGAAGAGATCGTGATGGCGTTCAAGACCCGCAGCGACAAGCTGCCGTTTGAAACGAAAATCGTTACCGAACACATTTACTCGGCCAGCCAGCTCCTCTCGCGAACTATTACGTTTGGCCCGCAACCTAATAAAGCCATTGTGGGAGAGAATGCGTTCGCCCACGAAGCGGGTATCCACCAGGACGGATACTTAAAGGAACGCACAACGTACGAGATCATGGACCCGAAAACCGTCGGCGTGCCCGAAAGCAAGCTGGTGCTCGGCAAGCTCAGCGGCCGCCACGCGCTCTCGAAGCGTGCCGCCGACCTTGGCTTCGTTCTTACAAAAGACGAATTGGACGCGCTCTACCACCGCTTCACCGCCCTCGCCGACCGAAAGAAGGGCGTTCGCAACGACGAGATTCTGGCGCTACTGCGCGAAATAATCGGTGAAAAGGCTGCGCTCGCACAGAGTTAGCCACACCAATGAGAGAATGCAACTCAACATACTGATCCTCCCCGGTGACGGAATCGGCACCGAGGTCACACGCGAAGCGGTCAAAGTACTGCATAAGGTAGCAAAGAAGTTCCATCACGAACCCAAGTTGAGCGAAGGCCTCCTCGGCGGTATCGCGATTCACAAAACCGGCACTCCGCTTCCGCAAGAAACCATCGATCTTGCGCTGAAAGCCGACGCGACGCTGATGGGTGCGGTCGGCCTGCCCGAATTCGACAACATCGCTCCCGAGAAGCGTCCCGAAAAAGGATTGCTCGGCATCCGCAAGGCCCTCGGCGTCTACGCTAACCTTCGGCCCGTCCGCTCCTATAAAGCTCTCCTCGATTCCTCGCCGCTCAAGAATTCCATCGTCGACGGCGTCGACATGATCATCGTCCGCGAGCTCACCGGCGGCATCTATTACGGCACCCCACGCGGCATCGAAGGCGAAGGCGCGAACGAGCGCGCCGTCAACACCCTCACCTATACTCGCCCTGAAATCGAGCGCGTCTCACGCATGGCGTTCCACCTCGCCCGCAATCGCCGCAAGAAAGTCACTAGCGTCGACAAGTCCAACGTAATCGAAACGTCGCAGCTCTGGCGAAAAGTGATCGTTGAAGTCGCCGAAGAGTTCCCCGAAGTCGCCCTGGACCACTTGCTGGTCGACACCGCCGCCATGCAGCTCGTCCTCAATCCCCGCCGGTTCGACGTCGTCGTCACAGAAAACATGTTTGGCGATATCCTGAGTGATGAGGGAGCTGTTTTGGCCGGATCCATCGGCATGCTGCCTTCGGCCTCCATCGGCGACAAGAAACCGTCCGGCGCGTGGGTGGGTCTGTACGAGCCCGTTCACGGCTCGGCCCCCGATATCGCGGGACAAAGCAAAGCCAATCCGTTTGGCGCCATCGGTTCGGTTGCCGCGATGCTCGAATACAGCTTCGGGCTAAAGGAAGAGGCGGCAGCAGTGAATCGCGCCGTCGAGACCGTGCTCAATTCGGGCCGCGTCACGGCCGACTTGAAACCCGCAGGAAAGCCTGCCACCACTTCAGAAGTAGGAGACGCCGTCGTCGAAGCAATATGACGAAGCAATTTGACGCGGAAGCAATATGACACCTTCAATCAAACCCCGCACCATCATCGAAAAGATCTGGGACAACCACGTCGTTGCCGAGCGACCCGACGCTCCAACGCTCGTTTACATCGATCTTCACCTGGTACATGAAGTTACCTCGCCGCAAGCCTTCGATGGACTGCGCGCCCGCGGCCTCAAAGTTCGCCGCCGCGATCTGACGATCGCCACCACCGACCACAGCACCCCGACCACCCCCCGCGGCCTACCGATCGTCGACGAGATCGCCGCCGCGCAAGTCGAGCGACTGATCCACAATTGCGCCCACTTCGGCATCCACTGCTATCCGTTGGGCAGCGAAAAGCAAGGCATCGTTCACGTTATCGGTCCCGAGCTCGGTCTCACTCAGCCCGGGATGACCGTCGTCTGTGGCGATAGCCATACGGCAACCCACGGCGCTCTCGGCGCGCTCGCATTCGGCATCGGCACCAGCGAAGTGGAACACGTGCTCGCAACGCAGTGCCTGCTCCAGAAGCGCTCGAAAACCTATCAAGTGCTTGTCGATGGGACACTTAAGCCCGGCGTCTCGGCCAAAGACATCATCCTCGCCCTGATCGCTCGCATCGGCATCGGCGGCGGAACTGGCTTCGTTTTTGAATATTGCGGTTCAGCCATTCGAGCGCTCTCCATGGAAGAGCGCATGACCATTTGCAACATGTCGATCGAAGGCGGCGCTCGCGCCGGTCTTGTAGCCCCCGACGACACCACCTTCCAATATGTCGCCGGCCGCCAGTATGCTCCAAAGGACGCCCAGTGGGACGAAGCGGTCGCACGCTGGCGTCATCTCCCCACCGACGACGGTGCCATCTACGACAAGAGCATCACCATCGACGCGTCGTCACTCGAACCCATGATCACCTTCGGTACCAACCCCGGTATGGGCATTCCCATCCGGGCCGCCGTCCCCAATCCCAGCGACATTTACGATCCTGTGGAACGCGCTTCATTGACCCGCGCTCTCGCCTATATGGATCTGTCGCCAGGAAAGCCGTTGCTGGGACATCCCGTGAACGTCGTGTTCATCGGAAGCTGCACCAATTCGCGGATCTCGGATCTCCGCACCGCGGCTAGCATTCTGAGGGGCCGCAAAGTGCACCCCAACGTTCGCGTGATGGTCGTGCCAGGTTCTCAGCAAGTGAAGGAGCAGGCTCAGGCCGAGGGGTTGGACCGAGTCTTCCTCGATGCCGGCGCCGATTGGCGCGAAGCCGGCTGTTCCATGTGCATCGCGATGAATGGCGACCAGTTGGAGCCCGGCGAGTACAGCGTCTCGACCAGCAATCGCAATTTCGAAGGCCGCCAGGGCAAGGGCGGCCGGACATTTCTCGCCAGCCCGTTAACGGCCGCAGCGTCGGCTATCGCCGGCAAGGTCAGTGATGTAAGGGAGTTCCTGTAATGCCGAAACTTACCTCGATTGAAAGCCGGATGGTGGTGATCCCGCACGATAACATCGACACCGATCAGATCATCCCGGCGCGATTCCTCAAGACCACTTCCAAGCACGGATTGGGCGATCAGCTCTTCTGCGATTGGCGCTACCATCCCCACGGAGCCCCCAAAGAGGATTTCGTCTTGAACAAGCCCGAATCGCAGGGCTGCCAGATCTTGCTTGCAGGCGATAACTTCGGCTGCGGCAGTTCGCGCGAGCACGCGCCGTGGGCGCTCACCCAATATGGTTTCAGCGCGGTAATCAGCACCTCGTTCGCGGACATTTTCAAGAACAACTCGCTGAAGAACGCCCTGCTTCCCATCGTCGTGCCGCCCGATGTCCACGATGAGCTTCTTGAAAATCCCGACGAGATCGTGAAGATCGATCTCGCGTCGCAAACGTTGACCCTTTCCAGCGGCCGCCAGGTGGAGTTTCCCATCGACAGTTTCGCCAAGCTCTGTCTGCTCGAGGGCATCGACGAACTGGGCTACATCCAGCAGCACGAGCCCGACATCGCCGCTTTCGAAGCTGCGCACCCCGCCCTGATCGACACCCGCGCCTAAGCGCAGCAAGCGCCGATTATGAAACAAGCTGGCGCGCGGCGAGTTGGCGTAGCAGTGTGCGGCTTATACATCGCCCTGGTGATTGGACTATACGTCTATACGGCGCGCCCAAAACCCGGATATGACGGGATGGAGTGGATTCCATTCATGGTTCTGATCATGCCTTGGTCAACGCTCAAGGGCATCGACTGGACAGTTATCGTGGCGGGCGCATTGATCAACACTGGGATCTTGTACTTAGTCGGCTACATGATCGGGCTCGCTTGGCGCGCCCTGACGTCGCGCAGGAGCGAGAATGGCGCTGGGCGTTAGGGCTTCGGCTTCTTCAGAAACGCTTTCCGTTGACTCCGCTTGCCATGCAGAACGCGAACGATAACGATTCTGCTTTGCACGACGCGATAGTAGATCATATAGTTGCCCATGGGAAATTTTCGTAAGTCCCCCGGGGGCAAACTAGGCATGTTGACTCCAGCCCGTGGACTGGCGGAAATTGACGCAAATGTCTCGTAAAATCTCTGGATGAAATCAGTTGCAATTTCGGGGCTAGCTCGCCCTGCGATGTAGTCCCAGATGCCGTCAAGATCAGTCAGCATCTCGCGAAGTTCTGTACTTCACCCACGCGCGGCTCTCCGGGAAGCCGCAAACCGCTTTTTGCCGCGCTGGACGATGTCGTCAAAGTAGCGCTTAAGATCTTCTTCGCCATTGAGATCAGTAAATTCTCCCCGTTCGATGGAACGAAGCCCCTGCAAGATGGCAGCTTCGACATTGTCCGGATCGACAACCTCCCATTGCTGCCCTACCACTTCCTCTTGTTCCAGCCGCCGAAGCGCTTCCCTCACCACCTCGCTCGCGTTCGCGTAACGTCCGCTCTTCACTTTGTCGCGGATGAACTTCGAGAAATGAGGTGTGATGGAAACGTTGAGCTGACGGGTGTTGGTGGGCATGTGTCACTTCATTATACTTTCGACATACAACAGACCCAGCGAAGCAGATGTCTCACCGCGCTCATCAGCGGCTAAACTATCTATATGGCCCGTGGCTGGGAAAGCAAGGACGTCGAGTCTCAACTCGACGCCGCCGAAGAACGCGCGCGGCTAGCCAAACAGCCCAAGCTCACTCCCGAGCAAGCTGCCCGCAACCGCGAACGCGAAAGCCTGGAACTCTCGCGCAAGCGCGTGCTGCACGATCTTGAAGCCTCGCAGAATCCCCGCTACCGCGCGACGCTCGAAGCGGCCCTCAAACATTTGGACGAGAAGCTCGCCGCGCTATCATAATGACCCGAGCTATTCTCGCAATCGTTCTCGCTTGCCCACTCATGGCGCAACAATTTCATATTGATCACGTAACGGTCGCCGGCAAGGACGTCAAGGCCATGACCGAGGCGCTGCGCAAGGTCACCGGTATCACCGCCGAATATGGCGGACCGCACTCCAACCACGCCACCGAAATGGCCCTCGCCAGCTTTTCCGACGGCTCGTATCTCGAGCTGATCGCGATTCAGCCGCATGCCGATCCCGCCGCCGTCGCCGCGCATTATTGGCACAGGTTTCTCGAATCGGACGGAGGTCCTTGCGCCTGGGCGAACCGCCCGCCGGATTTCGACGCCGAGGTCGAGCGCCTTCGCAAAGCAGGTGTCTCAGTCACCGGCCCAAACAAAAGCGGCCGCAAACGACCCGACGGCGTCGAGCTCGATTGGGAGACCGCGCAGGTCGGCCCCACCAACGGCGGATTCTTCCCGTTCCTGATTCACGATTTCACCCCCCGCGACAATCGCGCATATCCGAGCGGCAAACCGACCACGGACAGATGGAGCGGGCTTGAAAAAGTCGTGATCGCCGTATCCGACCTCGACTCAGCCATCGCACGCTACCGGCAGGCCTACGGCTTGCCTGCGCCTCAGCAGCAGGAGGAAGCGTTTTTCGGCGCCAAGATCGCTTGGTTCACCGGAACGCCCGTCGTGCTGGCTGCACCCCTCGCAGCCGATTCATGGCTCAGCGACCGCGTCCACCAATTCGGCGAAGCGCCCTGCGCATTCATCCTTGCCACGCAATACGGCCTCACTGGAGCCAAGTCTTCGAACTGGTTTCACCATCCCGTGTTTTGGGCCGATGCATCGCAACTCGGCTGGCACCTCGGCTTCGAACTGAAATGAAGTCCTCGCTGGCGCTGATCGCGATCTTCGCGCCGCTCGCGCTCGCCCAACTCCAGATCGATCCCCAAATCGCCGCCGAGATCGCCAAAATCAAAGCCATCGACAACCACGCCCATCCCGTTCTCCCTGCCCCTGGCGACACCGGCTACGACGCCCTCCCCGTCGAACACATGGACCCCTACACCGAGCCCGTCCGCATGCGCTCCGGATCGCCCATCGTCGCCGAGGCGCAACGGCAGCTCTCCATAGCCGGCCCGAAAAACGACTCCTACCCCGCCCGGATCCTCGACCAGCTCGGTATCGAAACCATGCTCGCCAATCGCATCGCGCTCGGCCCTGGCATCGCCCCGCCCCGCTTCCTCTGGGTCCCTTACGAAGACGCGCTGATGTATCCGCTCAACAACACCGGACTAGCATCAGCGAATTCCGATCGCAAAGCATTTTTCGCCGACGAAAATCATCTGCTCAAGCAATACCTGAAGGAATGCGGATACTCTGGGCCTCCGGCCGCACTCAGCGAATATCTCGCGAAAGTCGTCGACGCCACGCTCAATCGCCATAAACGCGGCGGAGCGGTCGCCGTTAAATTTGAAGCCGCCTATCTGCGCTCGCTCGATTTCGACGACGTCCCGCGTGCAACGGCCGAATCCATCTACCTTCGCGGCCACACCACTGCGGTCTCCGATGCCGACTACAAAAAGCTCCAGGATTACATCTTCCGCCACATAGCCGCTGAAGCCGGACGCCTCGGCATGGCCGTCCACATCCACGTCGCCTGGGGACCGGGCGGCTATTTCCATACCGCCGGCACCAACCCGCTACTGCTCGAATCGGTCTTTAACGACCCGGCCCTCCACCAAACGAACTTCGTCATGCTCCACGGCGGCTGGCCATTCACGCGCGAAGTCACGCCGCTGCTTACCAAACCCAATGTCTACGCCGATTTCTCCGCCCAAACACTTTTGAATTACCCGCGGACCGTCGCGCAAGTCCTTCGCGAATGGCTGGAGTTGGCGCCCGAGAAAGTGCTATTTGCCACCGACGCTTACCCTTATTCAGAGGAACTCGGCTGGGAGCAATCGGGTTGGCTAGCGGCCGAAACTACGCGTCAGGCTCTCGGCCTCGCACTCACCGGCATGGTCAACGACAGCGAAATCTCACGCGATCGCGCGTTCGAACTGGCGCATATGGTCCTGCACGACAACGCCCGCAAACTGTACAACCTCAAGTAACCTGACTGGACTTCTCACTTTCGGCTACAAGCTCTACTCGAAATCTCCGAAATGATCTATGAGACGCATGTTTCTGCTCTTGCTTGCCGTCGCCCTCGTCTCCCTAGCCGCCGGAGTCGCGCTCGCCCCGCCGTTCTGGCGCTCCCACGCCACAACCTTAAGCTCGGAGATGGACAGCATTCTGGCGAAATCCAATGCCATCGCGCTATGTGTTGGCAACCGCCGCGGCACCATTCTGCAAGCCAACGATGCATACCTTCGTCTCTTTGGATATTCCCGCGAAGAACTGTCGGCCGGTAAGGTGCAATGGAACAACATGCTGGCTCCCGAGTTCGCCGCACTGGGCGCGCGTATTTGCAGCGAGCTCGCGACGCAGGGCTTTTCCACACCCGCCGAGGTGGAACATATCCACACCGATGGCCGGCGCATTCCTATCCTGGTAAGCCTCTCCTCACTCGATCGCGTCCAAGGCACGGCTATCGGCTTCATCGTCGATCTGACCGAACGCAAGCGCGCCGAAGCGCGGCTCCGCGCCAGCGAACAGCGCCTCCGCGCCCTGGTGGATTCCCTCGACGACATCGTCGTCGAAATGGATGAGCACGGCAACTTTCTGGACGTGTGGGCGCGCAGTGATGACCTGCTGCCCCGCCCCAAAGCCCAAATGATCGGGCAGAATATTTCGATCATTCTCGGCCCGGACTTTGTCGAACCCTATCTTCGGAATCTTCGCGCCGCTCTCGAAACCGGACAGACCCAGGAGTTCGAGCATTCCATCAATGTGAACGGCCTCGGCGCTCTCCGCTGGTTTCTCCTGCGCTTCAACCCCATTCGGTCCCTCGATCCCACGCGCAAAACAGCCTGCCTCGTCGTCCGCGAAATCACCGCACGAAAGAATGCGGAGGAGGAACTGCGCAGAGCCAAGGAGGCGGCTGAATCGGCCAGCGTGGCCAAGAGCGAGTTCCTGGCCAACATGAGTCACGAGATTCGCACTCCGCTCAACGGGATTCTGGGAACCCTGGACCTGGTGCTCGAGACTCCGCTAAACCCCGAGCAGCGCGAATGCCTTGATATCGCCAAGTTGTCAGCAGACTCCCTGCTTGGAATCCTCAGCGATATCCTAGATCTCGCTAAGGTGGAGGCACGCAAGCTCACTTTCCATTTGGAAGAGTTCCGAGTCCGGGAAACCGTGGAGAGCGCCATTCAATTGATGATGTCGCGCGCGCACGAAAAGGACTTGCGGCTCTACTCCCGAATCGCCCACGATGTACCATCTACCCTGATCGGCGACTCGATGCGTCTCGGCCAAGTGTTGCTGAACCTGATTGGCAATGGCATTAAGTTCACAAACCAGGGAGAAGTCGAGGTGCGGGTTGCGCTGGCGCGGCAAATCGAGGAAGGCATCGAGCTGCAATTCACCGTTCGGGACACCGGCATCGGCATTGCACCCGACAAGCAGAAACTCATCTTTGAGGCCTTCGCTCAAGCCGATGGATCAACCACGCGAAAGTTCGGCGGTACAGGTCTCGGCCTTACGATTTCTCATCGCCTGGTTGAATTGATGAATGGCCGCATGTGGGTCGAAAGCACGCCAGATCAGGGAAGCCACTTCCACTTCACGGCGCTCTTCGCTTCGCCTTCCAGCGAACCATCACCCGTCGACGCAAAGTCACTGCACGCACCAGCCAACGTCCAGCCGAACACTCATAGCCAAGCCGCCCGCGACGACCCAAAATTCGAAATTCTCCTTGCTGAAGACAATCCGGTCAATCAGCGCGTGGCGCTCAAGATTCTGGAAAAACATGGACACCACGTTACGGTCGTCGCCAATGGTCGCGAGGCTCTGAACGCTCTAAAGCGTCGTCCTTTTGACATCGTTCTCATGGACATCCAGATGCCCGAGATGAACGGCTGGGAAGCTGCGACCGCCATCCGCGATCTCGAGAAGTCCACCGGCGAGCATTTACCGATCATCGCCCTCACAGCCGG
>Ga0187782_10003722_pt1 | contig 11361 bp, 9 predicted proteins | sample 0715_SJ02_MP15_2_FD_132454 | JGI IMG/M metagenome (GOLD analysis project Ga0187782, IMG submission 132454) | Tropical peat soil microbial communities from peatlands in Department of Meta, Colombia - 0715_SJ02_MP15_20_MG | ecosystem: Environmental > Terrestrial > Soil > Wetlands > Peat | place...
GAACTGAGTCACCATGCCCGGAAAGCACTGCGGCGAATGCGCCGACGGCCGACTCTTGTCATGGCCTTCTGGCAACAGGCAGAGCTCTTTCCGTTGTAACTATATTATTCAATTCTTGATAGTCGCCGAAACACACATGCCGCTGGCGGGGCAACAAACCGGCGGCAAGATGCCGTGCTTGACGATAGGCGTCCCGCGCGTTCTCTGAACTGTTGTCGATGGCAAGGCCCGCACGATAGTGCTGCACGACACCGCGTTCGGTGGTGGAGTTCTGGATGAGGAGCATGGTCGCGGAGCTGGCCCGGACGGATCCACAATCTGCCTTGGATAACAGCCAGAAGATCACTGACGCAAAACTCCGCGACGCTACTGTTAACCGAGGTGGCGGCGCATTGAAAAGACGCGTAATTGGCAAGAAATCGCCTTCACGTGAGTTTGCGGAGTTGCACCATGTCCGGTGCACAATCGAAACTTACGCGAAAGCCTGTTTACAACAATTAGGCGAGCTGAGGAGGATGTCACTGCAACTTCGCATACTTTGCCTTGGCCTGCTTCAGGATGGGGATGTCGGGGTCGGCGTCCCTTCCAGAGGGTGAGAGCTGGCCAAAAGAAAAGGCGGGTGGGAGTCGCTACTCCGATGACCTCTCTGCTGGGGAGCACCTTTCCCGCACCCGCCTGTTGTTTTCAAGAACTCCCGGCACCGATCAGCCCTTGAAGGCTTTGGATGATCTGCTGTGCTGAGGCAGTCCACGTGGCAGCCTCTTGCTGACTGAGCGCGCCAGCCAACCTGCCTAGATCAACCAGAATGACGAAGGCTTCAAGCTGGCCCGCGGCGGCTCGGAGATTGCCCTGATTCAGCGAATCGACGGCAGCTTGGAGGGGCAGTTTCAACACCCCCTGGACGATCCGCGGAAGAGTCGACGATTGCACCGCGTCGATGAGAAGGAAAGTTTGCACCGCCGGAACCACATAGAGAGAATGAAAATATTCAAAGGCGCCGATGTCGCAGCCGCTTCCCTGCGGCCGGGGAACACCGCGCTGGTCGGTGGTAACCGGATTTCCGCTCGCATCGGTGCAGGCGCTCAGGGGAATGGCGTTCACCGCAGGGCTGGTGGGCAGCAGCCCGATGGTCTGAGTGGGACCCCCGTTGTTCTGCAGGCCGGCCGGATCGAGCCCCGCCGGAGTGCTGTTCAGGTCGCCTGTCTGAGTCAAAAAGCTGGCGCAGGTCGCGTCGTCAGAGAGGTTATAGCCACCAGAGACAAACTGGCCGCCCTGGATTATGCAATTGCCTGGTGTTTCATTTGGGCTGTTATTTGCCAAGATAGTATTCTTCACGACCGGTGGTTGGGAAAGGACTGTTACCTGTGTGTCCACCCAGATGCCGCCGGAGCAGATGCCATAGCAGGAGTTCCCGGAGACAGTGGTGAAGCTCATCGTCAAAAGATGACTGGGGTATACGCCTACCCAATAAATGCCGGCAGCGCTGATGTCGCAGCTCGGATTATCGGCGGAGCCGCAGGAATTCCCCGAGATCGTACTGTTGAGCAAGCTCACCGACCCACTCGCCAAAATACCGCCAGCGCCCCAGTCGGCCTGATTGCCTGAGACGGTGCTACCGACCAGCGTCAGGATCGCTGTTGCCTCCCCTACGCTGCCATTGTCGATGCCACCGCCGAGCCCTGCGCCGTTGGCGCCCATGGCAGTGTTTTGCGAGACAGTGCTGTTGGTCAGCGTGAGCGTACCCTCGTTTTCGATGCCGCCACCAATGCCGAACCTGTCGGGGTCAGATTGTTGGTTGTTGCCAAGAGCAGTGTTGTCTGAGACGGTGCTGTTGGTCAGGGTGAGCGTGCCCTGATAGTTGTAGATGCCACCACCTCTACCCCCCTCGTTGAGGGTACCGGCGCTATTGCCCGAGACCGTACTGCTTATCAGGCTCATGGTGCCGGCGTTGAGAATGCCCCCGCCTAACTGGTTGCCCACGGTGTTGTTCGAGATGACGCAGCCAGTCAGCGTCAGGGTGCCGGCATTGAAGATGCCTCCGCCCAAGAGCGAGCTGCCATGCTCTATGGTCAGGCCGGAAATGGCCGCGGTGGCTCCCGCGTTAACGATCAAAACCGCGACCAAGTCGCCACCGCTGATAGCCAAGTCAGACGCTCCCGGCCCGGTGATAGTCACACTTGGACCCAGCGTGAGAGGGCTGCTCAGTAGGATGGTGGCCGGGTACGCGAGGTTAAAGTTAATGGTGTCGCCGTTCGCTGCGCTAGCGATGGCTGCCCGCAGTGATCCCGGACCGCTATCCGCGGTGGTGGTAACCGTGAAGGTGGCGGCAAAAACTCTGGCACTCAAGACGAGCAGCAAGGCCACTCCGGACCATGTCCACTTCAATGGTTTGATTCTCGTGCTGGTTCTCATGGAACCTCCTTTCGCTGGTAGGCGGCCCCCGCCTCTCTCCTAACGTTTATTGCCTTGATCTGCCTAGCGGCCTTAATCGATGCGGCGCTGGCGACACTTTCAGTCAGCAACCATAACCTGCTTCCCTACTCTTGCTGGAAGCTCCGCTCCCCTACCGTCGACATGTATGCTCACCCCCGGCAAGAAATCGCATCATTTTTGTCGACAACGCGAGAGTTGTCTACTGCCAAATGTGCTAACGGGATAGTTGGCGAGAAATCGCCTTATCGTAAGTGACCAGTTTTTGGTGCAAGATGCTCGCCGCAGCCCGGCGCCGCAATGGATCTGGTGGATCTAAAGTGCTGGTCGGCGCGGGAATCGGGGTTCGAGAATCATGAGTTTTGCGAACCCGGTCACGTAACCGTCGGCAAATCCCGAAATGAGCGATCCTGGAAGGATCATAGGCCATCGGAAATAACCCTCAGGTCCGTGAGGTCGCAGATGGTGTGTTTTTACTGTTTTTACTAAAATTGCCCAGTTTTGCTTGTGGCACCTTGTGGGGGTTTGTGACGGTTTGTGGAACCGAAAGCCCCGACAAGTACCCGTCGTTTCAGGTTTTTACGACGGAACTGCAAGAAAATTAAGGAGATCGGAAGCAACGTGGGTTAAAATCCCTCCCCCTCCGCCAGTAATTTTCAGCGAACTGCAAACCGCGAAGGATGAGGTCGTCGTCCCCGCAGACCGGGAGCACATGAGCAGGCAAGTGCGTGATCAGCCAGCAAGCTGATCACGCACGACCGACATCACGCCTTCCGCGGAAGGCTCGTCTACGCTGCCTTACCTGCCTGCACCGTTTCTTCGCGGTACTCCGGCTTGTAGACATGCTCACGAATAAAGGCAACCATGTCGGCAGGACGAGGGACGCGGGCCAGTCCCGAATCGAAGACCAGCTTTGCCACACGTGCCGCAGTCTGGACCTCGGTCTCCAGAATGTTTGACTGCAGCGGGTAGAGCAGGCCCTGGCTCAGCAATTCGGAGGGCACCTGATCCGCCACCGCCTGCCCGGCCTCGATGAACATCTCGTCGGTGACTCGCTTCGCCTGCGTGGCGAAGATCGCCATACCGATCGCCGGGAAGATGTAGAAGTTGTTCGCTTGTCCCGGCAGGAATGTCTGGCCGTTGTAGTGTACCGGCGCGAACTGCACGCCGGCCGCGTAGATGGCTTTGCCCTTCGACCAGGTATAGGCCTGTTCGGGTGTGCACTCGGCATGCTCGGTGGGGTTGGAAAGAGCAAGGATTACAGGGCGGTCGTTGATCCTCGACATAGTTTCGACAACCTTCTGTGTGAATGCCCCGCCAATCGTGCTGACACCGACGATGGTGGTGGGCTTGATGCTCTCGATAGCAGCCACGAAATCCCGGGTGGGCGGGTGCTGGTGAGCATAGGGCTTCTGGAAGTCGACCAGGTCGGTGCGAATCGTCTCCAGCAGTCCATTGATGTCGAACATGTAGATCCGCGACTGAGCTTGTTTGAGTGTCAGCCCTTCCTGGACCGTGGCTGAACAAATAAGGTCTGCAAGACCGATGGCGGCGGAGCCCGCGCCGAGGAACAGGTACTTCTCGTCCTTCAGCTTCGTGCCCTTGATCTTGGCCGCATTCACCATGCCTGCAAGGACAATCCCAGCCGTACCCTGCACGTCGTCGTTATAGACGCAGTACTTGTCGCGGTAGCGCTGGAGCAGGTGGACAGCGTCCGTACCCGTCCAATCCTCAAAGTGGATGCAGCATTTCGGGAATACGTCCTGGACCGCTTCCGCGAACTCGTCAACGAAGGAGTAGAGCTCCTCAGTTGACGGGCGTGCTCTGCGCAAGCCCAGGTACAGAGGATCGTGCAGGTACTGCTCATTGTTGGTGCCGGCGTCGAGGTACATGGGCAGCAGGTATTGCGGCGGCACTCCCGCGCAGGCGGTGTACAACTGCAGCTTGCCGATGGGGATGCCGGCGCCGTTGGCCCCAAGATCTCCCAGGCCGAGGATGCGGCCGCCATCCGTAACGCAGATGAATCGAACGTCTTTCTGCGGCCAGTTTCTCAAGACCTCCTTCACTTTGCCGCGCCGCGTGATCGATAGATACATGCCGCGCGGCTGGCGGTAAATATGGCCGAACTTGAGACAGGCTTCCCCGATCGTCGGGTCGTAAACGATCGGGAGAAAGCGCGCAGGGTCGGACATGACCGTCCGATAGAAAAGGGTCTCGTCGTGGTCGAGCAGATTGATCAGGTAGATGTAGCGATCGAGGTCCGTGTTCTTCTGGCCGAGTTGCATCATTACCCGGCTTAACTGCAAGTCTTCGGTCTCGGTGATGTCGGGCACGAGGCCAACGATTCCGAGTGCCTGCTTTTCGGCCTCGGTGAAAGCGGTTGACTTGTTGAGTGACGGGTCATGCAGCAATTCGATTCCGCGCTTGCTAATCGTCATATTCCTTCTCCTTCGTGTTTTTAGGCAGCGGTTGCGACGTAGGGTTTCACCATCTTGCTGGGATCGACGATGCGATCGAATTCAGCCTCGGTGACGAAGCCTAGTTTCAAGGCGGCAGCCTTGAGCGTGAGATCGTTGTCCAAAGCGTAGTGAGCGATCTTCGATGCCTTGTCGTAACCGATCACGGGCGACAGCGCCGTCACCAGCATCAGGGACCGCTCGACGTATTCATTAATTTTCTTGAGATTGGGCCTGGTGCCCTCGACTAGGAACTTGCGGAAGTTGGTGCAGCCATCGGCCAGGATGGCGATGGAATGGGTGACGTTGAAGATCATCAGCGGCTTGTAGACGTTCATTTCGAGATAGCCGCCTGCGCCGCCGAAACCAACGGCAACGTCGTCGGCCATCACCTGGACGGCAATCATGGTGAGCGCTTCACACTGGGTCGGGTTGACCTTGCCGGGCATGATCGAAGAGCCCGGCTCATTGGAAGGAATTATCAATTCCGCGAAGCCGGCACGCGGTCCACAGGACATCAGACGAATGTCATTGGCAACCTTGTACAGCGACACGGCGAGGGTACGCAGCGTGCCCGAGAGCTGAACCAGCGCGTCGTGAGCGCCCTGCACCGTGAATTTGTTGGGCGCGGTCACGAACGGCAAGCCGGTGAGCCTGGCGATCTGGGCTGCCGCCGCCTCGGCAAAACCCGGCGCCGAGTTGAGGCCAGTTCCCACCGCGGTGCCGCCCAGCGCCAGGCGGTACACTCCCGGAAGCGCGGCCTCGATCCGCTCGAGATCATCCGACAACATCCCCACATAGCCGGACCATTCCTCGCCCAGGGTGAGCGGGGTGGCGTCCTGCATGTGGGTACGCCCGATTTTGACGATGTCCTTCCACGACAGCGCTTTGCCGTTGATGGAATCGCGCAGGGCTTTCACCGCCGGAATCAGGCGCTGCTTCACGTTGACTGCAGCCGCGATGTACATGGCCGAGGGAAACGAATCGTTCGACGACTGCGCCATATTCACGTGATCGTTCGGGTGCACGGGAGTCTTGCTGCCGAGTGACGTGCCTGCGAGCTGGCAGCAGCGGTTGGAGATGACCTCGTTTACGTTCATGTTGAACTGGGTGCCGCTGCCGGTCATCCACACATGTAAAGGAAACATGTCGTGGTGCTGGCCGGCGAGGATTTCGTCGCAAGTCTGGACGATCAGCTTGTACTGCTGGTCGCCGAGCCGCTTGCCGTCGTGGTTGGCTATGGCAGCGGCCTTTTTCAAGATGGCATAGGCAGTGATCATCTCCCGCGGGATCAAATCCGCGCCGATGCTGAAATGTTCGAGCGAACGCTGGGTCTGCGCGCCCCACAGCTTGTCCGCAGGCACTTCAACCACGCCGAGGCTGTCGGTTTCTTTTCTCACGTCGAGCATGTGTTATTTCTCCTTTGTGGTTCTGGGCCTTCAGGGTGCGCTACGCGTAACATAGGGCTGTCCTTCTTAATAGCTGTCGACGTCAATCACAGCTTTGGCAAAAGCTTCCGGCGCTTCCTGCGGCAGATTGTGCCCGATGCCGCCCTTGATGGTCCGCTGCGCATACTTGCCGGAGAACTTGTTGGCATAAGCACTGGGGTCCGGGTGCGGCGCACCATTGGCATCACCTTCAAGGGTGATGGTGGGTACGGTGATCACCGGACTTTGGGCAAGCCGCTTTTCCAGATCGTCATATTTCGGCTCGCCTTCGGCCAGGCCGAGCCGCCAGCGGTAATTGTGGATGACGATGGCGACGTGATCCGGGTTGTTGAAGGAAGCTGCGCTGCGATCGAACGTGGCATCGTCGAAATTCCACTTCGGCGAAGCCAGCTGCCAGATCAGCTTCGAAAAGTCGTGGCGATATTTGTCGTAGCCGGCCCGGCCGCGTTCCGTCGCAAAATAATATTGATACCACCACTGGAGTTCAGCCTTCGGCGGCAGCGGAATCTTGCCGGCTTCCTGGCTGCCGATCAGATAACCGCTCACCGAGACCATGGCCTTGCAGCGCTCCGGCCAGAGCGCGGCGATGATGTTGGCCGTCCGCGCACCCCAATCAAAACCGCCGATGATCGCTTTCTGGATCTTGAGCGCATCCATCAGCGCGACGATGTCCACAGCAACCACCGATTGCTGGCCATTGCGGACCGTTTCACCGGAAAGAAAGCTCGTCGTGCCGTATCCGCGCAGATACGGGACGACCACCCTGTAGCCCGCCGCCGCCAGCAAAGGGGTGACATCCACATAGCTGTAAATGTCGTACGGCCAGCCGTGCAGAAGAACTACCGCTGTGCCATTGGCAGGGCCAGCTTCAGCGTAGCCAACGTTCAGGGTGCCGGCATCGATCTGCTTCAGTGCGCCGAATGATGTGTCCTTGGCGTTGGCTGCCGTATTGACCATTGCTGGCACAGTGCCACGCTCCTGCGCGAATAGTGATTGCCGCCCGAGCAGCGTGGCTCCGGCGGAAACGCCGGCCATTGCCAGGAGACGACGGCGTGATATCCCGGTTGATTCCTTTTGCTTCATGGCTAACTTCCTTTTCAAGCCTTGCCGCGCGTGCGAGCTCTGGCCGAGTACGGCTACCAACAGCCGGCATGAGCGCCGCCATCCACGTGGAGCACCTCACCGGTCACTTGGCCCGCCTGTGCCAGGTAGAGAACCGCGTCGACAATGTCTTTCACCTGCGCAATTTTCCCCATGGGCTGCCTTGTCTTAAGTGAATCCTTGGGACCATCCTTGTGCAGCGGTGTGTCTACGACACCAGGGGCCACGGCGAACCGCTCGCCGTCTTTGCCAACTCACATCGTCAGCACGACGCGGAACCGCGCTTTGCCGCTGATCATTCGCGCGTAAGCCTCGCCCGCCTTCTCGAGTGGATAGGTTTCAATCATGGGACGCACGCCAGTCAGCTCGGCGAAGTTCAACGTGTCCTCGGAATCGGCCGGCGTTCCCGCGGCCCAGCCCTGAATCCTTCGACTTCCGCTGATGACCTGTACCGGCGCGGCCTCAATGGGATCGAAGGCCACACCTATAACCATGAGCGTGCCGTTCGGGCCCAGGCCGTCGATCAGCTCGGACATCGCTTTCGAGCTCGGAGCTGTGGCCAGAATCGTCTTTGCCCCGCCCAGCTTTTGCAATGCTTCAGCCGCGTTCACCGATTTGCTGTCGATGTACACGCTTGCCCCGAGTTTTTTCGCGAGCGCCGCGGTTTCGGAGCCGCGCCCGATCGCCGCGACCTTGTAGCCAAACTTGTTCGCGAATTGGATTCCGAGGTGACCCAAACCGCCGATACCCTGCACCGCGACAAGGTCACCGGGAAACGCACCGCTGTGCCGCAGCGCGTTGTAAGTGGTAATTCCGGCGCAGAGCAGCGGCGCTGCTTCGGCGTCACTGAGAGTTTCCGGCATCGCCACCAGCGCCTCAATGGGCGCGATCATGTATTCCTGGTACCCGCCGTCATAGCTGATGCCGGGAATCTTCAGGTTCCGGCAATTGCGGAAATCTCCGCGCCTACATTCGCGACAGGTGTTGTCCTGGCCGCCGTGCCAGCCGACGCCGACACGCTGGCCCTTCTTCCACGCGGAAACACCGTCGCCTGTTTCATCGACGATACCCGCCACTTCATGTCCCGGAACGCGGGGATACTGAATTCCGGGCCAACTGCCTTCTTTCGTGAGCACGTCGCTGTGGCAGACGCCACAGGCTTGCACTTTGATCCGAACCTGTCCTGCCCCGGGTTCGGGAATCGCGCGCTTTACGATTTCAAAATCTGCGCCCGGTTTGGAAATCTGGGCCGCCATCATGGGCGCCACTTGCGGGGCTGCTACTCTCATCGTTGCCATAAGTCCTCCTGTGAATGTTCTGTGCAGCGACTCGTCCTGCCTCGACCGGGACACCCACTTGTTTAAGGAACTTGGGCCGGGCCAACGGACCAGCGGCGGGAATCGGCGTCGGGGCCGCTGGCCTTTGCGCTGCTTTGTACCGTCGCTACCAACTTCCAACTCGCTTCCCTGGCAACCCCGGAACCGAGAATCAGCGCCGCAGCACCTGCCAGAAGGCAACATCGTTTTCGGATCAACACTCGCATCTCACGCTACAATCGTGAGTCATAAATGGGGATCCTTGCGGTCAACCGCGTTTCTGCCGGCATCGGGCAAACGCCGTCAGGAAGAATTTGCGGGACCGCGGGACGGAATACATCACGAGATGCAGTGTTTTTTCGGTACCACCAAAAGCGGGCCGTCGAAATACCACTTTTCAGGTATTCCCCTGCCACTCTGATCGTGTTACCAACAAAGACTTCGATATAGTGATGTGTTCCCGGCCACAATCGCCCAGAATCCAGTGTCATCCGAAACTGGCGGATCAACACCCAATGTTTTGAAATGGAGGAAAAGGAACATGGCCAAGCACGCTGCAACTCAGATGCAACCCCGGCGGACAGACAACTCACAAGCCACGATTGATCTCAGCCACAGTGCGGTTGAAGAGATCTGCGCCGGTCTGCGGCCCTTGCTTGCCGACGTCTTTGCGCTCTATCTGAAGACCAAGAACTTCCACTGGCACATGAGCGGGCCCCACTTCCGCGACTATCATCTGCTGCTCGACGAGCAAGCGGAACAAATCTTTGCCATGACCGATGACATCGCCGAGCGCGCGCGCAAGCTCGGGGGGACGACACTGCATTCGATCTCTGACATCACCCGGCACCAGCGCCTGCAAGACAACAATGAGGAGTCCGTAAGCCCGGCGGACATGCTGTCAGAGGTCCACGCGGACAACAAGCACCTCGCCGGTGCGTTGCGCGTGATGCATGAAGTGTGCGACCAGCACGGCGACGTGGCCACGGCCAGCCTGATTGAAACCTGGATCGATGAAACCGAGCGCCGGGCCTGGTTCCTGGCGGAGGTGATCGAACGCTGAAAGCAGCCGGTCTCAGCAGCGCGTGGAACCGGCGCTGATGCGCTGGTGAATGGTAAGGATGAAGGCAATCCGCATTAGTGTCTTTAGCGACGTTTTGGACAACCTAGTAGTGGAAGACGTCCCAGACCTGCCTCTCGCAGATGAGGAAGCGAGGGTAAAGGTCATGGCTGCCTGCATTAATCCCAGTGACGTCAAGAACGTGCAGGGGAAGATGGAGGGCACCACTCTTCCCCGCATACCGGGACGCGACTTCGCCGGCATTGTGGTCGATGGCCCGTCCAATCTGGTGGGCACCGAGGTGTGGGGCACCGGCGGGGACGTGGGGTTCAGCCGCGATGGCAGCCATGCCGAGTTCATCACCATTCCGGCGGAGGCTGCATCGCCCAAGCCACGCGCTCTTACGTTCGAGCAGGCTGCATGCGTCGGCGTCAACTTCGCAACCGCGTATCAGGGCCTCATTCGTTGCGCGAAGTTGCAAGCCGGCGAAATCCTTCTGGTGACTGGGGCGCGGGGCGGAGTTGGCTCCGCCGTTTTGCAGCTCGGACAGACGCTGAACGCGCAGCTGATTGCGGTTGATCGCAGGCCGCTGGCGTCTGGCGACTTCGAGGGAGTGAAGCTGCTTGGCTACGTCAACAGTAGCGAGGTCAAGCTCGGTGAAGCAGTTCGTGAGCTCACGAAGGGGACAGGCGTCGATGTGGTATTCGACTGCGTCGGCGGCGAACTGTTCGAGCCGGCGCTATCGACGCTCAGGCAGTTAGGCCGCTACATCGCGATTACGTCCGTGGGTATGCGACGAGTGAGTTTCGATCTGTTGGATTTCTACCATCGTCGATTGACCCTCTTCGGCGTGGATTCGCGTGCCCTGACGGTCACGGATTGCGCAAGGCTGCTCGACTCGATGTCGCCGTTGTTCGAGGTCGGTCGGCTCTGGCCGTCTGGGATCTCGAAACGAGGAACACTGCAAGATGCGCGCGACCTTTATTCCTTCGTAGACAGGGGCGGCGCCGGTAAAGCGGTGTTTGTAGCTCCGCATTAGCGACTGAGACGGAGAACATCGCCAAACATCAAAAGCCAACCGTGCAATTGGCACGTTCGAGGCAGGCGACATGGGCAGTTCAGCTGTTGTGCGGCGCCTTGGGAATGATGATCTCGTGGCGTCCGAACAGCCGGCCATCGAGCGAGAAAGCGCCGGGACCAAGGCAAATGACGGCGGCCGCTATCGTCGTAGCCAGAACCGCCACCGTTCTGGTATCAAACAATGCGGCGTTAGGAGCCGGCAGCCAGGAACACATGGTGCTTACACCAGCTGCGATGGCTACAAGCGCGGCCCAGCGCGTGAGATAACCAGCCAGCAGCAAAGTGCCTGCATGATGAGTGAACACGAGACGAGATTCCTGTTCGTCGTCGCGTTGCTGACAATCGCTGCCGGCGCCTTGCTGCTGGCTGGTTATCTCACGCGCTGGGCCGCGCTTGTAGCCATCGCAGCTGGTGTAAGCACCATGTGTTCCTGGCTGCCGGCTCCTAACGCCGCATTATTTGATACCAGA
>Ga0187782_10003723_pt1 | contig 11361 bp, 8 predicted proteins | sample 0715_SJ02_MP15_2_FD_132454 | JGI IMG/M metagenome (GOLD analysis project Ga0187782, IMG submission 132454) | Tropical peat soil microbial communities from peatlands in Department of Meta, Colombia - 0715_SJ02_MP15_20_MG | ecosystem: Environmental > Terrestrial > Soil > Wetlands > Peat | place...
CACGACTTTCCCGAAATGCGCGCCGCTTTCCAGGTGCCGCAGCGCCTCCGGCGCTTTCTCGAACGGAAACGTGCGGTCCAGCACGGGGTGCAGGCCGTGCGCGGATATGGCGCGGTTCATGTCTTCAAACATCGCCCGGGAACCAACAAAAATCCCCTGTACGCGCGCCGTGCGGAACAGGATGAGCGTCGTGCGCACTTCCCCGCTCCCACCTGCAAGTACTCCGATCATGCTGATCATGCCTCCGATGCGCACGCAGCCGAGCGAACGGTTAAATGTTCCTGCGCCGCCTACCTCCACAATGTGGTCCGCGCCGCGGCCTTCGGTCAGCTTCCGCACTTCCTTGTCCCAATCCGGCGTGGTTTTGTAATTAACTCCCGCGCTTGCCCCCAGCTCACGCGCCCGGGCCAGTTTCTGGTCGCTGCTCGAAGTGGCGATTACGCTCGCCCCCGCCAGGCGAGCAAACTGAAGTGCAAACAGCGAGACGCCCCCAGTGCCCTGCACAACAACCGTCGCGCCCGGCTGCACGTGGTCGGCCACGAACAGCGCGTTCCACGCCGTCAGCGCCGCGCACGGCAGCGTTGCAGCTTCCTCAAATGAGAGGTGCGCTGGGATCGGCAGCACGCTATCCGCCGCGAAAAGAACGTATTCAGCGAGCACGCCATCCACAAAACCGCCCAGTGACGAGTCTAACTTTTCCTGAGTTAGCGCGCCTTCCTGCCATGCTGGGGCGAAGCAGCCCATCACGCGGTCGCCCGCTTTCACGCGGCTCACTCCTGCGCCGACGGCTGCGACTTCGCCCGCGCCATCGGAGAGGGGAATGAGCGGCAGTTTCTGCCGCGGGCCGTAACCGCCTTTGATAACCACGAGATCCCGGTAGTTCAACGAGGCCGCACGCATGCGAACCAGAGCCTGTCCGGGCCCTGGCTTCGGCTCCGGCAGCTCCACCGGCTTCATGTTCTCAAGTCCGAAACTTCCGACGATTTGGAATCCCTTCATGACGCCTCTCAGGTGGATGTGGCTCAGGTCACGAGAGCCCTTCGACTGGCGACCGTCTAGGGAATCAGAACAATTTTGCCGTGTGCGCCGGGCTCCATCACTGCTTTGTGGGCGCGCGCCGCCTCCGCCAGCGGAATCTCTTGGCCTACGATCGGACGAAGTGTTCCGTTCTCCAGGCCGGCGTAGATTGCCGCATGCGCGCCCGCCAATTCCTCTGTCGGCGCCACGAGTAGAGACATTCCGCGAATGCTCCCATCCTTGCCCATAATGTCGCGCGCGTTGATTTCAACCGTCCCACGGTTGCCCACCACCACGACTCGTCCGCGCGCGGCCAGGAGCGGCAGGTCTTTGCCCAGATTCACGTTCGCCAACATTTCGATAATGATGTCCGCGCCGCGTCCGCCAGTGAGTGACCTGAGTTGCTCGAGATAATCCGGCGCTGTGTGGTCGAGCGCGTGGTGCGCCCCTTCACGCAGCGCCAGTTCGCGGCCCTTTGCCGTGCCCGCCGTGCCAATGACCATCATGCCTGCTGCCCGCGCCAACTGGACCGCGGCTACTCCCACGCCTCCCGAGGCACCGTGGACGAACGCGGTCTCTCCCGCGCGTGCCTGACCGATCTGGAAAATTGCGCGGTACGCTGTGGCGTAAGGCACATTTACTGCCGCGCCCTGCGCGAAGCTGATTTTTGCCGGGAGACGATGCACTTGCGCTTCAGCGCACACGGTTTTTGCGGCGTACGTGCCGGTCAACGAGCCGGCCACGTAAACACGGTCGCCCTCACGCACTCGGGTCACGCCCTGGCCAACTGCTTCCACCACTCCGGCCGCGTCCATTCCGGGCGTGTACGGCACCGAGGGTTTGAACGTATACGTTCCGGCGCGGATGTAGGTGTCCACAGGATTCACGCCTATAGCTTTCACTCCGACCACGACCTGGCCGGGAGCGGCGGCAGGATTAGGCACTTCTTCCAGCTTCAAGACCTCGGGCCCGCCAAATTCATGCACTCGAACGGCTTTCATAAGACTTTCCTCCGTGGGGTAAAGCTATCAGATTCCGGGACGCGCAGGCGCGTTATATGCAGCGAGAGGCACGCGTGGCGTAGCGCCAGTCTACTGGCAGCGGCAGGTATACAGTTCGTGGGGAAGCGAACGAAACGCCAGCTACGATGGCGTGGTCGCGGAGGCTGCACGAATAGGGATCGTCAGCGGCTGCTTGCCCTCTTCCACGTTGGTCATATGGCAGCGTCCATCGAGGATTCCGCCGGCCTCAATGACCAGGCACGGGGCGCGGACCTCGCCTCGAATTACACCTTTGGATAGGATTTCGACTTTTCCCTTGGCGGCGAGCACCCCTTCAAATCTTCCACCGACGACCACGTGGTTGCCATTGATTTCGCCTTCCACGCGGGCGTTTTCGCCAATCACCACAGTCGAATTCGAAACGATCGTACCCTTCATATGGCAATCGATGCGGAACGTTCCGGCAAGCTCGATTTTGCCCTCGACGGTCACGCCCTTGTCGAGAAAGCCTATCCATTCGCCTGAAGGCGCCGATCCCTTGCGGTCCAATAAGCTCATAGCCCCCTCCCGGGCCGGTAAGCGTTTCTACCGAGGACGGAATGCAGTGTCAAGTCGGAATAGCCAACTACTACATATATAGTCCACTAAATAGTTCATCGCTGCTGGCTGCCCATTACTCAGTCCTCTTTGTTTCTACGCAAGCTTTCATACAGGGCGTACAACTGTCGGTCGTCGTGGTACTCAATGATAATCGCGCCCGGCCGTCTGCCCTTGGGTGGACGCAGCGTAATTCGCGTTCCTAGTTCGCGTTGCAGATCTTCGAGTGCCGCTCGCGTATTCGGGTCGGTCGCAACACTGTCGTCGATTGCTCGCTGTCCTTTCTGCCTTCGCGCAGCTAGGCGCTCCAGAGCGCGAACCGTGAGCCTGCCGTCCGCAGCCCGCTTGGCGGCCGTAAGTCGCGCCGAAGGGCTCTCGAAGGCGAGCAGGGCCCTGCCATGGCCGGCCGAGAGTCGTCCGTCTGCAAGCAGATCGAGGATTTGCTCTTCAAGCCTGAGCAGGCGTATGGCATTTGCGATCGTTGCCCGGTCCTTTCCCGTACGCATCGCTGCTTCTTCCTGCGTAAGCGCGAAGGTAGTGATCAGCGTCTCGAATGCGCGCGCCTGCTCCACAGGATTCAGGTCTTCGCGCTGGAGATTTTCTATTACAGTCATTTCCAAGGCTTGGTGGTCTGGCACTTCTCGGACGATTGCCGGGATGCGATGCAATCCAGCGCGCTGGGCTGCGCGCCAACGCCGCTCTCCGGCGATGAGTTGGAATCGCACGCCCTTGGGGCGCACCACGATGGGTTGGATCACTCCGGTCGAGCGGATGGACTGGGCCAATTCTTCGAGACTCTCTTCGCGGAAACGTGTGCGGGGCTGATGCGGATTGGGATCGACCACATCAATATCGATCTCTCTACCGCCCGGCGACGCACTAGACTCACGAGGCTCGGGACTGCGCTTCGGCTCCGGCTCCCGAATCAAGGCGCTCAATCCCCTTCCCAGAGCGTTTCTCGCCATTGGCAATCACCTCCCGCGCGAGTTGCGTATAGCTCGCTGCTCCAGTGCTATGTATGTCATAGAAAATGATAGGCTTACCGTGACTTGGGGCCTCCGCAAGCCGCACGTTTCGGGGTATCACGGTCTTGAACACCTGTTGACCAAAGAAGCTGCGCAAGTCTGAACTCACCTGCTTGGAGAGGGTCGTACGCTCGTCGTACATCGTCAGCAGAATTCCCTCGATACCAAGATCGCGATTCAAAGTGCGGCGAATCCTCATGAGCGTATCGAGGAGTTCCGAAACGCCTTCCAGTGCCAGATACTCGCATTGAATGGGGACCAGGACGGTGTCGCATGCAGCGAGCGCGTTGAGCGTGAGGAGATCGAGCGAAGGCGGGCAATCGAGCAGCGTAAATTCGTAGTCGCCACGAATTGGCTCGAGAAATCTCCGGAGACGATATTCGCGCTCGTCGACAGACACGAGTTCAATGGTGGCGCCCGCCAAGTTCTTGTCTGAGGGGATGAGATCGAGTCCCTCTACCTGCGTTTTTTGAATTAGCCGGGCAGGTGCCTCATCAAGTATGAGGCCGTGATAGAGGGATCGCCGAGCTGGGTTCCGAGGAAAGCCCAGAGCACCTGTAGTATTTGCCTGGGGATCGCAATCCACGGCGAGGGTTCGCCGCTCGGCCGCTGCGAGAGAAGCGCCGAGATTCACGACCGTTGTCGTTTTTCCGACGCCGCCCTTCTGATTTGTGACCGCAATGACCCGGCCCACTATCCCCCCAGATTCATGCTAGCTGACCCTGGGAATTTAGCAGACACGACTTATGACGGCAAGTGTTCCACGTGGAACAATAGCATTTCAACAGTTTCGAGGCACTCGCTCGATCGACTCAGTAAGGCGTTCCCACAAGAAGGACCCTTTCTCGCGAACCGGACACAACCTGCACATCCCAGTGCCATCCGCCTCGACCCCTGATCTCCTTTGCATCGCGCGCCCCGACCCACAAGATCAGCTTTCCGGTGGGTTTCAATCGAGTCTTAGCCCATTCCTCCAGGTCAGAATAGCCTCCTACGGCGCGCGAGGTTATTGCATCAATCGCGCTAGGAAGCACCTTCGACTCTTGCCACCGGCAGTGTTCGATTTCAACGTCATTTAGCCCCAGCGTCCGGGCTGCCTCTGCCAAAAAAGCAGCCTTTTTCGCTGTAGGCTCGATCAGGGTCACGTGCCACCTTGGAAGCACAAGTTTCAGCGCGAGCCCTGGAAAGCCGGCGCCGCTTCCGACATCACACAGCAGTCCCTCAACGTCCGGTAGCCTCTGAGCTGCCAGGAAACTCTCGGCAAAGTTCCGGGTCACAATTTCTTTTGGGTCCGTGATTCTCGTGAGGTTGAGTTTGCGATTCCAGCGTAGTAGGAGTTCGATGTAGGTAGCGATTGATTGGAGCAGTGGCGCGTCCGGTTCGACACCTGCATCGCGGAAGGCGCGCTGATGGACACACACGACGTCGTAGATGTATTTACTAGTTAGTACTCTTCTTCCGGGAGGGCACCCGCGCCCGTGGCGCCATCTCACGCACGCACCCGCCAGACTTTCCCAATGCTCCACCATTGCGCCATCACGCGCAGCAGTTCAACACGGCAAGAGGCTGGTATGCAAGTGAGGTGCGCGGGACGGTGCGCGTTAGTGGGCGTTCGAAACTGCAGTGAGCGTCGCGTCGCCGGGAAACAGCCACAGGCCTTTTTCGAGGGCTTGACGGGCCTCGCGCTCGCGCCCGAGGTGGCGGTAGGCATCCACAAGCCCGGCGAACACCTCGGCGGATGATTCCGGATCGAACCGCGCCGCAAATTCGTAGTTTTCCCGGGCCATTTCCCATTGGCCCTCGGCGCGATACAGGTCACCCAGTCCGCGATGCCCCCCGTAGGAGTAGGCGTCGCGGTGGATCGCCTCATGATATTCGTCCAGGGCTTCTTTGCGGTGGCCGGTCTGGACGAAAAAGTCGCCCAGAAGAGCGAATTCAGAAGAATCCGGATCGGTATCCGACTTGAGTTTCGTCGCAAGCCAGACCGCAGCTGCACCCGGTTCGTGCTCGCGATCCAGGACCTTCACGAGTCCAGCCAGTGCTGGCAAGTTCCCGGGCTCGCGGCCGACGATCTGCCGGTAGAGCAGATAGGCGGTGTCCAAATCGTCGTTGTGCCGGGCGACTTCGGCGAGGCCCCGCGCTGCGTCAGTGAGGCTCGGATCCAAGTGTAGCGCCGCCGAGTAGTGTTGCCCTGCCGACCCGTAATCCTCAGTCCCGAAATCCAGCCGTCCGCGGAGCAGTTCCAAGAAGGCGCTGGGACCGGAATCTGCGACAGCGTTGAGAAACGTGCGAGCCCGCGGCCAATCGTCGTTCCACAGTGCCGTATCTGCGGCGGCAAGCAAGGCCTCCCGGGGATCGGAAACGCGCACGTCATTGGGCAGTGGCGAAGAGCGTGCTTTCCACGCCGCCTCAATATTTTCTTCGTACAGCCCGTGGCGGAGCAACGCGCGTGGGGCGTGAAATTCGAGGAGAGTGTTGTCGTCCGTATTGTGGCGCACGCCGGCTACGAACCGGCGCAGATCCTGATCGTCCAGGCGGTGATACGCGAGCACACCTTCCGGTGCGAAAACATTGACCGCCTCGAAATCCGCTCGGATCGCGGGCTTCTGGAGCAGCTCGCCGAGGCGGTCGAGCGTTAGCGGAGCACGATCCATGCGCGCCAAAAGCAGGAAATCAGGCTCTTCGCCGCGCCAAACCGTGACGCTCTCAAACTGCCCGGCAACAGTGGCCAGGACCATTCGCAGGTCGTCGGGGAAAATGGAATAGCCCTGGATCCATTGGACCATCAGGCCCCCGGGACGAAGCCGGCTACGAGCGGCCGTGTAGTACTCATCAGTAAACAAAGAGGCGACGCTGGCAATCCACGGATTGGAGGGTTCGGAGACAATCAGGTCGTAGGTCTCGCGCGTAGTCAGCAGGAAATTCCGGGCATCGTCCAGCACCACATGGACTCGGGGGTCGCGGAGCACCCCGCGGTTCAGCCGTTCGAGCAGCGGCGCCGCCTCGATGATTCCCGGTTCGATCTCGACACAGTCGATCCGCTCGACTTCGGGATAGCGGGCGAGCGCGGCCACCGTCATCCCGCTGCCGAAACCGACTACGAGCACGCGCTTCGGAGAGGGATGGAACATGGCGCCCAAATGCCCGCTAAAAAGCTGGGTTTCGATGTCCCGGTTGGAGGCGTCCACTTTTCCGTTGGTGCGCAAGGCAATGTAATCTTCCGCGGCAGCTACGGAGACGCTGGCGTTTAACCCGTCCTGTGAGTAGAGAATGTCGAAACTTTCGGCCCACTCCTGGATCGTCAGGCGAGTTTTGGAGGGATCGTAGTACAGGAAAGGAGCGAACGTGGCGATAGCCGGGTTGTTGAGTCGGCCGGAAGCCATGGCCGCGGCTATAGCTCCCCCGAGTGCCAGCGTCCCGGCCAAAGGGACCAGCTTTCGCCCCTCTGCGCGCGCCAACAACGCAAGCGCAACCAACACATTGGCCAGCGCCATCAAGCCTACCACTCGGAACCCCCCCGCGCGTGGAATCAGGAAAAACCCGCTCAACACAGCCCCCGCGATGGCACCCAGCGTATTTGCGGCGTAGGCTTTTCCTACCGCTGCGCCGCTGTCGCGTTCTTCTCCTGGCCGGCGCGCAATCAGCACTGTGGCCAGAGGAAAATTGAAGCCGAATATGGTGGCGGCAGGCAGCATGGCCGCCGCGCTCGTGGCAAATTGCGCCAGCGCGAGGGCGGCGAAGCTTTCGGTGTGCAGTCCTAGGAAGCCCGTGAACCATGCGGGAAGGCGGTCGTAAGGCCAGTTCAGCACCGCAACCACGATGGCCGGAAGTTCGCGGTAGAAGATCAGAAAGCCAAGTGCCGCAAGGGCTGTGAGGATTTGAGTTAGGGCGAATCCGCCGAGCGAGGGCACCCCTCCGCGCGCGACCCACCATTCGAACAGCATACTGCCGAGCACAATTCCAGCCAGGAATGTGGCCAGCATGAGCGTGAATGCATATGTCGAACTCCCGAAAAACGTGACCAGCAGACGGGTCCAGGCCACTTCATATGCGATGGCCGTCGCGCCGACAATGGCGAATGCAGCGAGCAGAAAGCGCGAAAGAGGCTGAGGCTGGGAAACGTGAGGTGGGTCCGCTCTTGCGGACGTTGCAGCCGCGGCCGGTCGCACGCCGAATCCGCGACCCAGCGCCACCGCGAGCACTCCCGCGATTAGGTTTACCGCCACAGCAGTCTCCACCGTGGCCCGCAGGCCAACATTCGCCAGCAGACAAAAACCCGCCGCGAGTGTCCCCGCGACGGCGCCTCCTGTGTTGATCCAATAGAGCCGACTGAGCCGCCTGCCTAGTTCCGCTGAGTGCCGCGTGAGCCCCTGCACCAATACCGGCAGCGTTCCTCCCATCAGAAACGTCGGTAGGAACAGCACTATCGCTGTGCCTAGAAATCGAAGCAGCAGCAGCGCTGGTCCCGATCCGGCAACGAGGGGATGCGCCGCCAGGTAGATCCGTCGCACAGCGGCAAGGCCGGCCAGAGACACCGCCCCGGTGGCGCCGACGCCAAGCTCCATCCAACCATAGAGCAGCACGGGATTGGCCCGCTGTTCGCTCATGCGGCCCCACCATGCGCTGCCCATCGCCAACCCGCCCATGAATACGGCCAGAACCGTGGATATTGCATACACCGTGTTGCCGAAAATCAGTCCGAGCGCTTTTCCCCAGGCCACCTGATACACGAGGCCGGCGCTTCCGGACAAAAAAAAGCACGCAAGCAATAAGGCGAAGCGCGCCCGCGAAATTGGTGGAGCCCTCACAGGCGCGGCATCCTATTGACCGTCCGCGACAATGTCAAACCATCGCGCCAGCCTCCGCCGTTGACACGAGTGCAGGTGCGCCGCTATCGTTTTTCCGCTTATGAGGATATTAGTGATCGGAAGCGGCGGGCGGGAGCACGCGCTGGCCTGGCGCATGCTCCAATCCGCTGGCGTCGAGCGGGTTTGGTGTGCGCCCGGGAACGGGGGCATGGCCCAACTCGAACGCGCCGAGTGCTTGGCGACGCCCCAGGGCGGTATGAAGGATGTCGCCGCGCTTGCCGAACTCGGCGAGCGCCTGCGGCCCGATCTGACGCTAGTCGGCCCCGAACTGCCCCTCGTGAGCGGCATTGCCGACGAATTTGCGCGCCACGGTCTGCCCTTGGTGGGTCCTTCGCAGCAGGCAGCGCAGCTCGAAGGCAGCAAAGCGTTTGCCAAGGAATTCCTGCTGCGCAACAGCATCCCTACCGGCCCGCTCTACGGCATCTACGATTCCGCGGGCGACGCCTATTCCGCGCTCTGTGCCGTGGATTGGCCGTGCGTAATCAAGGCGGATGGGCTGGCGGCAGGCAAAGGGGTGCTCGTCGCGGCCAACCCTGACGATGCGACTGCTTTCATTGACCGATTGATGGTGGACCGCGAATTTGGCTCCGCCGGCGACCGGGTGCTGCTCGAAGAAGCGCTCGTCGGCCCGGAACTCTCCTACATCGTACTGACGGACGGTGAGACAATTCTGCCGCTCGCTCCCACGCGCGATCACAAGCGCATCTTCGACGGCAACCGCGGACCCAACACCGGTGGAATGGGCGCCTATTCCGCGGATGGCCTGCTCGATGGCGAACTTGAAGCTCGCATCCTCGGCACCATCATCCGTCCCACGCTCGGCGCCATGGCGCGCGAAGGCCGTCCCTATCGCGGCTTTCTTTACGCAGGCCTGATGCTTACCGCCGCGGGCCCGCAGGTGCTCGAATTCAATTGCCGCATGGGCGATCCGGAAACGCAGGCCATCGTGATGCGCATGGATTTTCCGCTGGCTGAGGCGCTTCACGCTGTCACAGAAGGCAAGTTGGGTGAGATTGCCGCGCGTTGGAAACCCGGCGCGAGCGCTTGCGTGGTGATGGCTGCGGCAAACTATCCCGGCGAGCCTCGGACGGGCATGAAGATTGAAGGTCTCGCGGCCGCCGCTGGCGTTCCGGAAGCGGTTGTGTTCCACGCTGGTACAAAGCTGGAAGGCGGAGACGTGTCGGTCAGCGGAGGCCGTGTGCTCGGCGTCACTGCCGCTGGCGCAAACCTCGCTACGGCAGTCGCGCGTGCCTATGAGGCAGTCGGGAAAATCTCGTTCGAGGGCGCTCACTATCGCCACGACATCGGGGCGTCGGCGGAGACAACTGTTTCGAGCGCCTCCCGCGGCGCCGGAAGCCGGAATTGACCGATGTGCGCGGCCGGCGACCCGATTACTATGTCGGAACTCGAGCGCGTTGACGCGTGATGGCTCCAGTCGCTTGGGTGCGCAGGACCGTGCTGATTCTCATCACTGCCTACATCCTCCTTGTTCTTCTCTTGCTCGTGTTCGAAAACCGCTTGATCTTCTTCCCGCAGATTCCCGGCCGTCTCTCCGGCGATTGGTTTCCCCCTGATCTCAACCATGAAGACGTTTGGCTAACGGCGTCAGACGGCGTGCGCTTGCACGCCTGGTGGATTCCCGCCCGCGCGGACCGCGGCGCTGCGGATGCTCCCACGTTTCTCTGCTTCCATGGCAACGCCGCGAATATCGCCTGGCGCGCGGACGTCTATCGCTTTCTGCGCGATCTGCCCTCCAACGTGTTCGCACTTGAATACCGTGGTTACGGGCACAGCGAAGGGAGTCCCAATGAATCCGGGATCTATCATGACGCTGACGCCGCCTACGATTTTCTGGTTCGCGAGCGTTCCGTTCCGCCGCGCCGCATTATCGCGTTCGGACAGTCACTTGGTACCGCTGTTGCCGCAGAACTGGCCGCGCAGCATGAGGTTGGCGGCGTCGTTCTGGAAGCCCCGTTTCCTTCTGCGCGGGCGCTCGCCCGCCGTATCTATTGGTTTGTGCCGGGAATCGAATGGTTCATGCGCTCGCGGTTCGACACAGGGAAGAATCTGGCTCTGGCAAACAGCAAATTCGCCGCGCCGCTCTTGGTGGTTCACTGTACGCGCGATCCCGTCATCCCCTTCGTCTTCGGCCAGCAGGTTTCTGATCGCGCGCCGCAGCCCAAGTCGTTCGTCGCAATTACCGGCGAGTGCCACGAAGAAGCCACACTGATCGATCCGGGCACCCTCCGCCGTGAGTTGCTACGGTTCCTCGAGCAGGTTCGGACGAGCCGGCCGCTAGCGCCTCAGTAGCCCGGCTAAGGCGGCCCCGGCTTTTTGATCAGCGACGGTGGTGCGTTCTGAACTCCTTTTTGCTGCTCCGGAGTCAGCTTTGGCAATTCCCCCTCGCCCAGTACCCACTTCATACCGTCTTGCTCAGAGATTTCCAGAATCATTTGCCGGGAGCTGCGTGGTGTGACGGTCTGGAATGACGCGCGCAGCAGTTCGACCCCGTCCTCGATTTTGATTTTTTGGCTCTCGCCCCGGACCAGCAGATCCTCTGCCCGTTTCATTCCCGCATCCGTGCCAAGAAACGCAAGCCTGCTGTCGTTAGCTTTCAATAGTTCCAGGATCGTCGGCTCATTGGGATCATTCGGCGGGTAGGTGGTTTCCATCAGTGTTTTCGGCTGGCCTTTGTCCGGGGGATAGAGCTGCACGTATTCGGGACGATGTACCGCGGTGCGATAGAAATCGCCGCGCATCAACTCCTGTTCCGCCCGGTAGCGCAGGCTCCAGGCTTCCGGCCCATAGCCGGGTTCATAATCCACCAGCAACATTTCCGTGAACAGTTCATGC
>Ga0187782_10003726_pt1 | contig 11356 bp, 12 predicted proteins | sample 0715_SJ02_MP15_2_FD_132454 | JGI IMG/M metagenome (GOLD analysis project Ga0187782, IMG submission 132454) | Tropical peat soil microbial communities from peatlands in Department of Meta, Colombia - 0715_SJ02_MP15_20_MG | ecosystem: Environmental > Terrestrial > Soil > Wetlands > Peat | place...
GGCGTCATTCTTCCCGACATCCGCAACCCGTTCTTTCCCGACGTCCTCGACGGCGTCCTGGAGCGGCTTCAGAACACCCGATACAACGCGCTGCTCGGCGTGCGGCCTTCGGTTCGAAACGACGAGACGCTTGTCGTCGAAGCGATGCTCGACCGAAAGCTCGACGGGATGATCATGATCGCGCCGCTCTTGAAGGCGGCGGCTCTTAGAAAGGTCGCCGATCAGGTTCCGCTCGTCGTCATCGGACTGCACACGAGGTCAAGCGACTTCGACACGGTCAATTGCGACGACTTCAACGGCGCGCGAGCCGCGGTTAGCCATCTCGTCGAACGCGGCCACCGCAAGATTCTTTATTGTGGTCTTAAGCGATCGGACTGCGGGCCGGCCAATCCGGTCGTCGAGCGCCAAAAGGGATATTTCCGCGCGATGTCCGACCTCGGGCTTGAGAGATTCGCCGAGTGTCTCAACGTGCCCTATGCGCATAGCCGAGAGGCGGCGCAGGCGAGGCTCTCCGAGCGCCTCAAACGAAGCGATCGCCCGACGGCGATATTCGCCTGGACCGACATGGTCGCGCTTCTCGTCCTTGAAGTCGCCAAGGGACTTCGGCTTGAGGCGCCGAAGGATCTTGCCGTCGTCGGCTACGACAATTCCGCTTTGTGCTCGGCGGGCGGCCTGTCGATCACGTCGGTCGATCAGTCGGCGCGCCGACTGGGCCGCCTCGCCTCAGAGCTGTTTCTTGAACGACTGGGCGGACGCGCGCGCGCGCGCCATGAGGTGCTGCCGTCCGAGTTGATCGCAAGAGGGTCGACGTCGCCGCCGCCGCGATCGCGCGAAGGCCCCACACCCTCTCCCCCTCTCCCCTTTGTGGGAGAGGGGCAGGGGTGAGGGGTCGGCCACGACTGAAAAACGCGCCGACGGCGCCTCATCATTCTTGCGGCGCCGGCACGCCCTGTCCCCCTCTCCCCTTGTGGGAGAGGGGTTAGGGGTGAGGAGTCGGAGAGACCAGGAAACGCCCGACCAACGCGCGCCGAAAAAGCGGGGACACTCGCTGGGCAGACCGCCCGCCCACGTTCCGGCGGAGGAAAGGAGCGCCTGCGGCGAGGCGCCGCCGCACTCCCCTCTCCCGAAGGGAGAGCGGTCAGGGGAGAGAGCCCCCTCTCCCCTTGTGGGAGAGGGGCAGGGGTGAGGGGTCTGATCGGGTCGGCGCGCAGCCAGCGATGCGCCGCGCCGTCTGCCCTGTCGCCCTAATTCCACAATGCAAGCGCGACAGACCGCGCTAATTCCGACCTGATCACGACCAACCCCGACCCGCCGCGATCAGGGCCCGCCGGATTGGTTCGGATTGCAAAGTGCCGGTTGAAAAGCCCGGCGGTGCGGCTTGCCGCGAAGTTTGCCGTGCCCAAATGGGATAGACTGAGGCCGCCCTGCTCGACGGCTCAGGGGAAGAGCGTCAAGAGCCGCCTAATCGAGGAGGCTTCACGTGAAAGCCATTTCCCACGAATCGATCAAGCTCCGCGCCTACGAGATTTGGGAGGAAAGCGGACGCCCGCACGGGTGCGACAAGGAGCACTGGGAGCAAGCCGAAAAAGAGCTTCTCGAAGCCGTGCCGGAAGTCCAACCCGCGGCTGCGGCCAAGCCCGCGGCGGAAGCGGGCGCCGAACCGGCGGCCGGAGAAGCGAATGTCAAGGCTCCGGCCCGCGAAAGCGCCGCAGCGACAGTAAGCCCGGCCGCCGCCCGGCCCTCGGCGCGCGCTGAGGCCGCCAGGACGAGGTGAGACGCCGCCCCGAAACGGATTTGTTCAATGTGCGGTCGGGCGGCGGGGGCCCCGCGCGCGCGACCGGTTGAAGGCCTTGCTCGCGGCGCCGATTTCCGGCGCGGCGGCAGAGCTTTGCGCGACGCCGAGCGGACAGACCGGGCACTCGACATGTCCGGCGACGATCAGGCGTCGGCAGTCCTCTTCCGAGCGAAACCAAGCTTCGAACTTGTGGTTCTTGCCGCAAATAAGGACGAACCGTTTCATGGCCGAGCCATCCTGGCCGGATGTTGAATGCCGCGGCGCAGTCGCCGTTGGATGGAGAGTTCTGGATAAAGGTTAAGATTCGTTTACGCATTGCCTTTGCGGCAAAGCGCGCTGACACTTGTCAAGTGCGCCCCTCTTCCGAGACGCGCCAATTGAGGGACGAGGCGGTGAGCCGCTCGCTTGCTTTGCGACGAGTTCGCCCGAACGTCTCTTCGAAGCCGACCGGGCTTTGGCAGCCGAGCGCGGAGCGCAGTGTCGGCGCATGATAGGCCTTGCCGGCGAAGCGGCTGATCGCGGCAAATAGGAATTGAAGTAAGCGTCGGCGTAATTCGGCGGGCCCCATGATCTTCCGTCAGCTCTTCGACAGCGCGTCTGGCGCCTACACCTATATCCTCGCTAGCCGTCACGGCGGCGAAGCGGTGATCGTCGATCCCGTGCTCGAACGGGTTGACCGTTATCTACAGCTGCTGCGCGAGCTCGATCTCAGGCTTGTCAAGGCTGTGGATACCCATCTGCACGCCGACCATGTGACGGGGCTCGGCGCGCTGCGCGACCGCACTCATTGCATCACGGTGATGGGCGAACAGACCCGTGCCGATGTCGTTTCCATGCGGGTGACAGAGGGCGACCGCATCACCATCGAGGGCCTAAGCCTCGACGTGCTATATACGCCCGGCCATACGGACGACTCGTATTCATTTCTGTTGGACGATCGCGTCTTCACCGGCGACACGCTTCTGATCCGCGGCACCGGCCGCACCGACTTCCAGAATGGCGATCCGCGGGCGCAATATGACTCGATCTTCAACAAGCTGATGAAGCTGCCCGACGAGACGTTGGTTTGTCCGGCCCACGACTACAAGGGCGAGACCGTCTCCACCATCGGCGAAGAGAAGCTTTTCAATCCGCGGCTGAAAGTCAAATCGATCGACGAGTATGTCGAGGTGATGAATAATCTGAAACTCGCCAATCCCAAGATGATGGACGTGGCCGTGCCGGCCAACATGCGCGTGGGCCTGCGTCAAGCCGACATTGCGAGCAAAGGCTGGGCGCTGTCGGCCGCCGAAGCGATCGCGCTATGCGGACGGCCTGGCGTCGCCCTGGTCGACCTGCGCGAACAAAGCGAACGCGACAAGCACGGCGTCATACCAGGATCGCTCCGCGCGCCTTATGCCGATTTGCAGGCCTATATCTGCGCGGGCGGCATGCTGCACGAATTGGCCGCGGCGAGCGGCAAGCGCGTCGTCTTCTACTGCGCGTATGGCGAGCGTTCGGCGATCGCTGTGCAGGCGGCGCAAGACGCAGGCGTCGGATCGGCCTGTCACATTGAAGGCGGCGTCGCCGCCTGGAAGACTGCAAACGGGCCGCTGACGCGCTAATCGTCTCTCGGGATTCGATTCTAACGCTCGCATCCCCGGTCGGCGCGTTCGTCTTGCAAATGTTAGAATCAAAGGACCGCCAGCGGCAAAAGGAAAGCGGCAGTCGGAGACAACGCGGCTTTCTCTTTTGGGGATTGCGGATTAGGGATTACGGTGACAGGACCGTAAACGCCTAAATCCGACGCGCGCGACGCGGCTCGTGGGGACACGACAGCAAACGCGAACATTTAGGTAAAGATGGACCTGTCACCGTAATTTCGTTATCTGTCGCCGTAGTCTATTGCGATTGCGTCACGGCGGGCGCGCCGCGTTGGAAGAACCACGCGCCCATCGCCATGCGGTCGCCGCCGACGATCAGCGCAACGCCGAGCAGCAGCAGAATGAGCCATTTCGGGCTCTTGAGGAATTGCAGCAAGACCTGAAGCGCGAGCTCCGGCAGCCCGACGCCCGCGGCGGCGAATCCCTTCGGCGCGCCGGCGAAGACGTCGCGCGCCGCGGCGACGAGGCCCAAGAAGAGCAGCACGACGCCGACGATTTCGAGGATATAACCGAGCCAAGCCATCACGTCCCCTCGTGTTCAGGCGAGTTGCGTCGCCTTCAGCGCGGCGCCGAGCGCTTCCCCCATGTCGCGGCGCGTGGCGGGTGGCAGATAGGCGACGCGCGTCCCCTGGCTTAGGTAATAGTCGCGCAACGCCGCGATGATCGCCGCCATTTCCGTCGCCGGCCGCGCTTCGGCGATCAGCCGAAGGTGGCGCGCGAACCGCTCCGGCGCAAGCCGTTTCATCGCGACCTCCTGAAGTTCGGCGATGATCCGCACTCGCGCGCGCCAGGCGTCCGGGGTCTTGGGGGCGGAGCCCGGCGTGATCAGGTTGTCGACCGCATCCAAAAGGTCTTCGTAATTTACCATGATGGTGCTGGCTTCATCGTAATATTGCTCGTTCGGGCAATAGCGGGCGCGGAAGCTGCGCTGCAAATTCTCGATGCGGTCGCGCGCCGGGGGGTAGACCGGGCCGAAGGCGACGCCGACGCGCTCCAGACCGGCCAGGATGCGCATCGAGAAGGCGGCGCAAGCCAAGGTCGTGCGCAGCCCGAAGTGATGATCCATCGCCGCCGGCGTGAAGAATTCGACGCCCAGCGTGTCGGCGCTCAATTCCTCGTTGACGTGCGGCGGCTCCGCCAGGCCGCGGCCCATCGCCACGTGACCGAATTCGTGAGCGATCATGAAGATCTCTGCGCCGGTCACGAGCCGCTCGACAATGTCCATCGCGCGGATGTCGAGCGCGAAATCGGAGCGGGAGACGCGCGGCAGCGAGACGAAGATCCGGTCGAGCCAGCCCTGTTCGGCGAAGCTCTTCCATTGCTGAAAGTTCGCGGCGATCGATTCGGCGACCGCCGTCGGGCCCTGAGTGGCGCGCACCACCGGCGTCGTCGAATCGGTGTAAATGGCGATCAGTCCGCCGATCGCGCGGCCGACCGCGTAATAGAAGTCCATCAGGCCGGTCGTCATCTCGACGCAAAACTCCTGTCCCTCGACAGGGTAGGTCGCGACCGAGGGCTTGAACTCGCCGATCTCGCCGACGACGACCTCTCCGCTCTCCGCGAGCGCCTTCAGTTCGGCGGGCAGGGAGTCGACGAGCACTCCGGCGAGCGCGCGGCCGCGGTCGAAGCCACGCGAATTGCGGGGATAGATCGGCGGGCGTTTGCTTTGGCGTTCCGAAAGCCGGGCGGCGGCCTTGGTCTCCGACGGCGACATGGATTGCGCTCCCAGAGAGGAAGCCAATTCGCATCGAACCATAGCCTATCCCCAGCATCAAGCCGGTGACGCTTTCCGTCGGCGAAGCCGATGACGCGCCAGTCTCCTTTGTGACGCTGTCCGGGTTCAGAGACGTCTGAGACGGTCGGCCGGGCGGGTCCCCTCCCGTGGTGTGGCGCAAGGGGAGCAAGCCGCTCGAGAAGCGCGCTCTTTAACAGCGCCGTAGCGAGCGAGCGGCTTGCGGCGGTCATTGGCGGTTCTCCGCTAGGATTACGGATTACGATTACTGGACTGCACCCCGTCGGCGAGACACGCTAATTCGGTGACAAGGCGGCCATAAGCATTCGCTGCGAGGTTTCAGCGTTTCGGATGTCGGCCTCGAAAGAAACGTGGGATTTGTAGCCGAGCGCGGAGTGCAGGCGATCGGCGTTGTATACCTCTTCGATGAAGGCGCCGATGCGGGCGCGGGCGTCTGCGAGGCCGGCGTCGGCTCGGCCATGGCGAAGCTCGTCCGCCATGGCTACGAATCAGCAAACCAAACCAAACGCAATGAAATTCATGGGTCCTGAGCCTAGTTAAGCTGTTAGAGAGAAGAGATCATGGCCAAACTATCGAAAGACGCGGCTCGAACATTGATAGAAAATGCCGTCACGAGCCTGCTTGACCCACGACAGGACGCCGCCGCCTTAAGCCAATTTTTCGCATCCGACTATGTTCAGGAAGTTGACGGCAAGCGTCTCGATTTTGAGGGATTTATCGATCACGCACGTGTGCTTAAGACGCGCTTACGTCGAGGCAGCGCCACAATTCAGTCTCTAATCGTCGACGGCGACACGATTGCCGACATCCATGTGATCGACGCCGAGAAGACCGACGGCGCCCATCTTCGAACCAAGGTGATTGCGTTCTTCACAGTCCGGGATGGAAAGATTGTAAGCGTCGATGAGTTGACCCATCTCTTGGATGGCGCTGAAGAAGATCGCGATCTGGGCTCGCGGACCTCGGCGCCGACGGGCGGCGCGTAATTCTGCGCCGGCGAGCAAGGTCCGCAAAGGGCCGATGGCGGTCGATCGCGCCCGCCTCGAAGGGGCGGATAGCGCGCCTACAAGGGTCGCCTCCTTAGGGAACGGAGTCGGCGCTATAGAGTTACGAATCGCGTGAATTACGGGAATCGCGGAATTACGGTGACAGGGAATTGCGAATGACGGCGAATGACGGCGACACTGCATTCTATCTGTAATCGATCACGGTTGATCGAAGCGAAATTTGAATTGAAGAATTGAATGCACCGTCACCGTAATCCCGTAATCCCGAAGAGCTCGCTGAAGGGTGACGGCGCAGGGCCTCTCTTGGTTCTCGTCGACCCACGGATTTCACGTGCGGCGACTTTCCCGGCAGATTGTCTCGACGAAAGAAAACTCGGCCTCGTCAAGAGCGCGCGCGCCGCCTCCCAAGGCGCTCGAAGCGCGCGGCCATCCTGCCGACGGCTATGGTTCGAAAAGCTGGGGCCGGTTCGCCGGAGCAGCCACGTTCGGCCCAGATTTTCTCAAAATGCCTCTACCCGCCTCCGGGCCGGACGCCCGCGAAAGGCTGGCTATCGGGCGTGACAATCGGAGGCGATCATTGCGCGGCGGGCTCGCATGCGATAGCAAATGTGGCGCGTAAGGCCGGACACGCGGCGCATCGGAGCGAGAAGATGGTTGAGGAACCCTTCAAGCGGCTCATGTGTCTTGGGTGTGGCTTTTCCTACGACGAGGCCCTGGGGCTGCCGGAACAAGGGATTCCGCCCGGAACCCGGTGGAAGGACGTTCCTGAGGATTGGGTCTGCCCGGACTGCGGCACTCCAAAGCGCCTGTTCGAGATGGTCGAGATCGGCTACGCGCCCGGGCAGCCGGCGCTCGCGCTGGCCGCCTAGCGCGCCTGGCTGCAAAAGGGGCTTGCGCCATGCAAAATTCCTTCGTCCTTCGCGCCCACGAGCGCGGCCACGATCTCATCCGCTCGACCGGTAAGCGCTCCTCCTACATTGCCGGGCACCCGGACGGGTTCGTCACCCGCGAGTCGAGCTTCAATTTCCACGAGTACCAAAGCGGCCGGGCGGGCTTCGGCGCGATCCGGGTCTTCGGCGACGAGGTTTTCGCCGGCTACGGCGTTGGCTACAACCTGCACCCGCACCACAATTTCGTCATCTGCGCCTTCGTCCTGCAGGGTGAGCTCACTCACATCAACACCGTCGGCCGGGGCGCGGTCGATCGGCTCCAACAGGGCGACTATTACGTCTTCTCCGCCGGCTCGGGCGGCAAGCACTGCGAGCTCAGCATCACCGGCGAGGACACGCACGTTATCTACATCTGGTTCCTGCCGAAACAGCTTTATCTGCCGCCGAGCTACTACCGCGCGCATTTCAATTTCCGCCTCAAGCGCGACCGCATCGTTGAGCTCGTCGGCGACGAGGACGGAGCGCTGCCCATGCCGCAGGACGTCCGCATATTTCGGCTGCTCAGCGATCAGGGAAAGCGTTACGCGTGCAAGCTCCGCTCGCCGTCACATGGCGTTTACGTTTTCGTCCTTGAAGGGAGCTTGCAAGCCGGCGACATCGCGCTTGGCCGTCGCGACAGCGCGGGCGTGTGGAGCGTCGAAGAGCTTCCGCTTGAGGCCAAGGCCGATGCGACGGACGTGCTGCTCGTCGAGACGATTATGCCGGTGGGGCGCGCTGCAGTAAGCGAAGAGGGCGCGCGTCACTGATCCGACCGGGGCGGCGAGCGTGCGCCCGCCGCTTCATATTCGAAACGGAAATTCCAATATGCCGATCATGAACGTGCGCTACCCGGCGGGCCGTCTCGACGCCTCGTCCAAGGCGGATCTGGCCCAGCGTCTCACCGACGTGCTTGTCCGAATGGAAGGCGGCGCCAACACGGAGGGTGGACGCGGCTTCGCATGGGTGTTGTTCACCGAGGTCGCCGCGGAGGACTGGTGGATCGGCGGGCGAACGGACGGCCGCTTCGTGTCGCCGCCCGGCCAGTTTCTGGTCCATGTCTCGATCCCTGAAGGCTACATGAATACCGCGCACAAGAACGAGGTTCATGCGTGGGTCACGCAGGCGATCGTCGCGACCGCCGGGTCGGGGGACGCCAAATCCGCGGCCGCGAGCGTGCTTGTGATCATCGACGAAGTGACGGAAGGGAATTGGGGCTGCGGCGGCCATGCGATCCACCTCGCCTCCATCGCGAAGACGGTCGGCATGCCTGCGGATGGCGATCGCATGGCCTGGTCGCGCGCCTATTTCGAGGCGAAGGCGCGGCAATTCGCGGCCGCCGCCTATCCCTCCGACGCCGGCGGTCTATGGCCGACGAGCGGTTGAGCGCGCATGAAATAGGCGAGCGCGCTGAACGACCGCCACCCCCAGGGCCGGGGAACGACCATCTGCTTGGCGGAGACTGACGTTCAGACCTTCTCTTTGACTGATGCAGGTTTTTGGACGCCGGCGTCGCCAAGCCTCTCCGCGCGCTGGGCGAGCCGGATTTACAGTGATGGGATTTACGGGGATTTTCGGATTTACGGTGACACTGCATTCAATTGACAGTCCAGCGGGCTGCGCCAATTTCGTCCGAGGGCTCGTCTGGCCCGTCGTGGCGCTCGTCAATTGAATGCACTGTCACCGTAACTCCGGTAACTCCGGACGAGCCGTGGGACGAAATTGGCGCAGCCCGCTGGACTGTCAATTCAATGCGCTGTCGCCTCAATTGCCTAAGGCGCGTCGTGCGGCGTGGCCTGTTTCGCCCGTTCCGAATCGCAAACGGGAAGCCGCGATGTCAGGCTGTTAGCCCTGTCCGCCGGTTCGCATAACAGCGCGTGCGCCTTGGTCAAAGCGGCGACGATCTTGGCCCCGTCCTGCGGACGGCCGAAGGCGCCCAGACCGGACGCCTCCACGCTGAAATGCGGGTCCAGGCGGCGCAACGCGTCGAGCGTCGCCGCAGTCGCAGCCGCGTCGCCCTAGTCGGCCTCTGCGGCGAGTTCGAAGGCGAGCCGCGAAGCGTCCTCGCCGATCCAGTTCGCCGTGCGCCGCACCATGTCGATGGTCTCCGAATATCGGCCGACAAAATAATAGGCGGCGTAACAATGAATGCCGTACCAGACGACCGGCACGGAATTGTGCCGGAACGCGCGGTCGCAAAGCATTGCGGCGCGCTGCGGTTCGCCGAGGATGGTCGCCACCCAAGCAGCCTTCACCGAAACGTCGGCCGAACTCGGATCGAGCGCGAGGCCACGTTCGAGTTCGGCGCGCCCTTCCGCCGTTGCGCCCATGACGGAGCGCACCATCGCTAGCGCGATATGCGGCTCGGCGTCGAGCGGATTGGCGGCGATCCCCTGCCGCGCAAATTGCTCCCATTCTGCGGTTGCTTCGGCGAAGCCCGAGTGCGCCACCACCGCGTGCAAGATCGCCGCGTAGCTGCGCTGGACGATGGCCAGCGTCATGTGCGGCTCGAGCGCGATTGCGGCGTCGAAAGATTTCTCCGCGGCGGCGAAGCCCTCCGGCGTGCCTTTGAGATATTCGGAATAGCCGAGCGCGAACCAGTCATAGGCGGTGCGCTCGCCCGTTGCCTTAGCGCGCGCCGGCGCGATGGCGCGGAGGACCAGGAAATTGCGGCTGCCGAGCGTCGAGGCGACACTGTCGGCGACCTCGGTCTGAAAAGCAATGAGGTCGTCGCCCGTCGCGCCGCGCCAACGGTTCGACCACACCGCTTCGCCGCTGACGCCGTCAGTCAGCGTCGCACTGATCTGCACCGCCTCGCCCTGGCGCTGGACGGCGCCGGTCAGCACGTATTGCGCGCGTAGGTCGCGCGCGATCTCGCGCGCGTCGGCGTCCGCGTGAGCGTAGGCGCCGGTAACCGAGTCGGCGATGACGCGCAGGTTGCGAATTCGCGCGAAGTCTGTCGCGACGTCCGCAGTCACGCCGGCGGCGAGCTGGGCGGCGAGCGGATCGCCCGTTGCGCGAAACGGCATCGCAGCCAGCACCGGCAGGCTCGATTCCGGCGCCGCGCGCGGGCGCAACGTAAGCCAGCTTGCAAGGACAAGCGCCGCGACTAGCGTGGCGGCGAACGCGCCCCAGCGCCGCTCCCATCGAGCCCAGCGCGATAGCGGGTCGACGACGGGCGCGGCGGGATCTACCGCGACGAACTGATAGCCGCGTCCGGGCAAGGTCGCGATGGCGTCGGCGCCCAGGAGCTTGCGCAGCGCTGAGACCTGCACCTGGAGGTTGCTCTCCTCGACGCTGACGCCCGGCCAGACCCGCTCCATCAGCTCGTCCTTGGAGACGACGCGCTCGCGCCGCTCGATCAGGACCGCAAGCAGATCGAAGGCGCGCGCACCGATTTTGATAGGCTCGCCATCGACAAGCAGCCCCCGGCTCGCCGGCTCCAGCACGAAGCGGCCCAGGCTCGTCGTGAACGCCGTTTGCATGGAGTCTCCTCCCGCACGCCGCAATTATGCACGAAGGCCAAGCGGATTTGTAACTTTTTAGGTCATTTAAGCGCGCGTTTCAGGACAAAACCACTGCCTATGGCCTCTCCTCGAGTCCGCGGCGCACCCTCCGGTGCCTCGCTTAAGAGGAGACGCAAATGACATTTCGCAAGGCCTACATTCTCGCTGCCGCCCTGGCGGCGGCCCCGCTGCCGGCATTTGCCGCCGAGCAGACGCTCGAATTCACGCTCGTCACCCACGTCTCCGACGCCAAGGAGGTGAAAGACCCCAATATCGAGGGTCGCAGCTTCAGCGCCATGAACGCTTTCGGCGTCGCCTATTTCACGGACGGCCGGGTGGCGGCGAAGGATTTCGTGATCGGCGGCGAAACCGTCAACGGCGAGGAGCACGATCATGGCCTAAGCACCTATTCCTTCACCGACGGTTCGACGCTGAACCTGAGTTTCGTCGGCTTGTTCAAGGACGGCCGCTATCACGGCGACTACACCGTCCTCTCCGGCACCGGCATTTACGCCAACGCCACGGGTTCGGGAGCCTTCGACGGGCTGCCGACGAAATGGAAGTCGAACGCCTTCCTGTTCAGCGTCAAGATCGCAGTGAAGACGCCTTGAGCGGAGCAGCGATGCGAGCGCCCGCCCGGAGTCAACCCCGCGGGCGTGACGGCTCAAGTCTTTTCGTTCGAAGACGCCCGCGCCCGCATCGTCGCCTTCATCGAAGAGGTCTACA
>Ga0187782_10003727_pt1 | contig 11348 bp, 6 predicted proteins | sample 0715_SJ02_MP15_2_FD_132454 | JGI IMG/M metagenome (GOLD analysis project Ga0187782, IMG submission 132454) | Tropical peat soil microbial communities from peatlands in Department of Meta, Colombia - 0715_SJ02_MP15_20_MG | ecosystem: Environmental > Terrestrial > Soil > Wetlands > Peat | place...
GGTCCTTTTTGGGGATAGCCGGAAGGCGATCCTTGCTCTGCTGTATGGCCATGCCGACGAACAATTCTATCTGCGCGAGATCGTGCGGCGCGCCGGGACGGCGATCGGAGCTACACAACGAGAACTGGGCCAGTTGGCGGGCGCGGGACTCCTTCACAGGGTGCGGCGAGGGAATCAGGTCTACTACCAGGCCAATCGCGAGAACCCCGTCTTTGCTGAGCTGAAAAGCATCCTCGCGAAGACGTCTGGAATACCGGACGTCCTGCGGGAGGCGCTCGCTCCGTTAGCAGACCGGATTAAGCTGGCCTTTATATACGGTTCGATTGCGCGAAGCGAGGAAACGGCGTCGAGTGATGTGGGTCTCATGGTCGTGGGCGAAGTGGGTTTTGCCGATGCGGTCTCTGTGCTAAGCCAGACCGAAACGAAGCTAGGACGGGAGGTCAACCCCACGGCACAAACTACGGCTCACTTTTTTGGAGAACAGACGGCCGTCGCTGGCCGACTGGCCTCTACAAGAACTTCACATCAAGCTCAGCCAAGTGCTGGATTGGGATCGTTTACTTTCTTCGATTTATACTTTCTTCGCACTGCGTGATTGTTTCCCCGTGTTGTCTTTCGTTGTTCTGCCGCGTACTCTAGCTATGTTTCGGTTGTTCCGCTAACGGGAAAGTGGCGATATATGTCGGAAAAAGGTCAGTCCCGTAAATCCATGTTCTTCGTCTAGAAAAATGTGGAAGAACTGCGCCGTCTCTATGAGAGCGATACGCCAGTACTGGCATATGCCTTCAAGAGGCGGGCGGTCGAGGGCTGGGCGCCAGAGCACAGCCACCTGCGTGGGCAGCTCGTCGCACTGATCCAGGGGTTGCTCATCGTGGAAGCAGGAAGCGAACGATGGATGTTTCCCTCCCAGCGTTGCGCATGGATTCCACCAAATTGTAAGCACACGGCGCGTTCTGTAGGAGGCGCTGCTGGCTCGATGGTTGACTTGTCTCCGGAGATGTGCCGCGGACTACCGAAGACGCCCTGCATGTTCAACTCATCGGAGCTATTGTTCGCCATGGTTCATCGAATGCTCGGTTGGGACCTAGGCCAACCGCTAAACCCGGCGAAGAAGCGCTTAATCACAACCCTTCGTGATGAGATTCGACACCCTGACCAGCAGCCCTTGCGTTTGACCATACCAAAGAAGAAAGACTGGCCAGAGTTGCAGATGCTCTGCTGGATGATGTTGGGGATGACCGCACGCTGGAGGCTTGGGCGCATGTTGCCGGAATGGCCCGCCGTACTTTCATGCGTGCGTTTTCGGCTCAGGCAGGGATGTCATTTGGCCGTTGGCGACAGCAGGCGCGGTTGTTTGCTGCGCTTGAGATGCTGGCACAAAGGAAATCTGTCACGGAGGTCGCTATCGCAGTCGGTTACGACAGTGTAAGTGCCTTCATTGAAATGTTTCGGACGATGCTGGGAACCACACCACAGACATACTTTCGAGGCAGGCGTTCGTGGCGACGCGGTAGAGCCAGGGGCGCGACGGCGCACCTGTCTGAGCAGCGCATCGCTGCGCCCAGCAAATGGAAGTCTGGTTCTATTCACGAATGGAAACCACGGCCGTGAAGCCAACACCCGCGCTGAGAAGAAAAAGAAATACACCCGCGCTCCTCCCGAGCGCGTCGGGAGAGCTTAGGAGTACTCGGCGGATTGGTGGCCATTGCTTCGATGTCATCGCTGGTCATTCGTTCTCCTACTTCCTCACTCATGCCTTTAGCATACCGATGGTGCTTTGTTTTGACAAGTCCTCTGCTAGGCAAACCTACGGTACCGGTAAAGACCAGTACCAAAATGTACTTCGACGATTGATACCGCGTTATCTCAGACCTACGCCCAAAACTTTCCAATTCTACTCTGTCTTTCACTACAATCCTTCCCATGCGTCGGATCGTCCTCGGCCTTGGAATCTCCCTCGACGGCTACATCGCACGCCTCGACGGCTCCGTAGACTTCCTCTTCATGCCTAAGGATTACTCCATGGGCCCCTTTTTCAAAACCATCGACACCGCTCTCATGGGCCGCAAGACCTACGAGGTCAGCTTGCGCCTGAGCGGCGGCACCCTCCCCGACGACGGCTTGGACAAATACGTCTTCTCGCGGTCGCTTCCACCCGGCAAACGCGACGGCGTCACCTTCGTCAACGAAAATCCCAAGTCTTTCGTCGCCGAGCTCCGCAAGAGCAGGGGAAAAAACATCTGGCACATGGGTGGAGGCGAGCTCGCCCGCTCGTTCCTCCAGGACGACCTGATCGATGAACTCTACCTGGGCGTCGTCCCCACACTGATCGGCGAAGGCCTGCCGCTTTTCCCGGTCGGTTTCCCCGAACGCCATTTCCGTCTTCTGGAAAACAAGACTTTCTCGAAAGGCCTTATCGCACTCAAGTACGAACGCACCCACTCCAAGTCCAAAACAAAAAAGTAGCTCCCCTGTAGGTAGGGGCTGACACTGAGGCTAGTTGCGCGTTTACCGGGATCTGAACGTCTCGAGATGCCATACGGCGCCCTCCTAAGGTTATAATCCGTGCATTTATGCCTCTTACTCCAGGAACAAAACTCGGACCGTATGAAATTGTGTCGCCGCTAGGCGCGGGCGGAATGGGCGTGGTGTACAAGGCGGAGGATGCGCGGCTGGAAAGATTTGTTGCGCTGAAACTGCTACCCGAAGAGATGGCGCACGACCGTCTAGCAATGGAACGTTTCAGGCGCGAGGCGAAGGCGGCATCGGCGCTGAATCACCCGAACATCTGCACGATTTATGACATTGGGGAGGCCGACGAGAAAACCTACCTGGCGATGGAGTACCTGGAAGGCATGACGCTGAAGCAGGAGATCCACGGGCACGGAATGAGATTGGAGCGGCTGCTGAGCATCGGGATTGAAACCGCGGATGCGTTGGATGCGGCGCACGGCAAGGGGATCGTCCACAGGGACATCAAGCCTGCGAATGTCTTTGTGACGGTGCGCGGTCACGCGAAGATTCTAGATTTCGGATTGGCGAAGCGGTCAGACGAGGCCGTGAGTGGGGAGACGCTGTCACAGGGCGCGGAGGCAGTACAGCTGACGAGTCCGGGGAGCACGCTGGGGACAGTAGCGTACATGTCGCCGGAACAGGCCCTGGGGGAAGAACTGGACGGGCGAACGGACCTGTTTTCGTTTGGAGTGGTGCTGTACGAAATGGCAACGGGGAAGGTGCCTTTCAAGGGCGACACTCCGGCGGCCATCTTCGATGCGATCCTGCACAAACTCCCGACCCCGCCGGCGCAGGTGAATCCAAAGATTCCGGAAGACCTGGAGCGGATCATCAGCCGGTGCTTAGAGAAGGACCGGGATCTCCGGTATCAGCATGCGGCGGATTTGCGCGCAGACTTGCAGAGACTGAAGAGAGACACGACGGGCAGCCAGTTCGTAGCCGCGGACGGCAGAATACCTGCAGCGAAGAAACGAAAGGGGAGAGGGTTTGGGTGGAAGTGGATGATTGCGGTGGCAGCAGTTGTCGCGGCGCTGCTAGGCTTCCAACAAGTAGTAAAACACACGCGGAAAGTGAACTGGGCGCGGTCGGTGGCTTTGCCGGAGATCGGTCGGCTCTACGATGACGGGAAACTTGGTGAGGCCTACGCACTCGCGGAAAGAGCGGAGAAATTGCTCGGGGATGACCCATCTCTGATGAAATTATGGCCAAGAATTTCGTATCCGATCACGGTGGAAACGACGCCTGCGGGAGCGAAGGTGTACCGGAGACCGTACGGCGATGCGAAGGCGGAGTGGGTGCTGGTGGGGCAGACGCCACTCAAAGATGTGCGAGCACCGCAAGGGCCGTACGAGTGGAAGATCGAGAAGTCAGGCTACGCGCCGATGTTGCGGACAACCATGGGAATGTTCGGTATCTGGATGCCGTCTTCGCCGGGAGGTCCCCACCAAACGGGAAGCGTGACGCTGATGGAGAGCGGCAAGGCCGAGGCGGGAATGGTGCGGGTGGCACTTCCTGAGAAGTATTGGAGGGAATTGACCATACCGGGATATGAGGCCGTGCCGATGATCGAGGTCGGAGATTTCTGGATCGATCGCTACGAGGTGACCAACCGGGAGTACAAGAAGTTCGTGGAGGCGGGCGGGTACCAGAAGAAGGAGTATTGGAAACAAGAAGTGGTGAAGGATGGAAAGAAACTGAGTTGGGAAGAGGAGATGGCTCTGTTCCGTGACGCGGCGGGACGGCCGGGACCGAAAGACTGGAGCCAAGGAGAGTATCCGAAAGGGCAGGATAATTACCCGGTCACGGGAGTGAGTTGGTATGAAGCGGCAGCGTTCGCAGAGTTTGCAGGGAAAAGTCTGCCGACGATCCGGCACTGGAACCGAGCGGCGGGGCCGACCTCGGCGTGGTACCTTGTGCCGGCGAGCAATTTTGGAGGAAGTGGAGTGTTGCCGGTGGGCAGCAAGGCAGGGATCAGCCCGTGGGGCAACTACGATATGGCAGGCAACGTGAAGGAATGGGTGTGGACGGAAGCGGAGGGCGGAAGGCGGTATGTGCTCGGAGGCGCGTGGGACGAACCCAACTATATGTTCGTAGACCCGGACGCACAGTCGCCGCTGCTCCGAACTGCGAACATCGGCTTCCGATGCATGAAGTTGGATGACACGAAAAGACTGCCCGAAGAGGTATGGGCGGCTGTGCCCACACCGCGGATGGACCTGACAAAAGTTGCGCCGGTGACACAGGAACTGTTCGTAGTCTACAGGAGCCTTTACACCTACGATAAAAAGCCGCTGAACGCGAAGGTCGAGGAGCTCGAGGAAACGGACGACTGGAGGAACGAGCGGGTGACGTACACTGCGGCGTACGGCGACGAAACGGCGATCGCGTACTTGCTGCTGCCCAAGAAGGGGAAGCCGCCGTATCAAACGGTGATTTTCTTTCCCGGGTCGAACGCGCTGCTGATTCGGAAGTTCAACCCCTATACGACGGCGGCGCTGGATGCCATTGTGAGAAGCGGACGAGCGGTGATCTGCCCGGTGTACAAGAGCACCTACGAGCGTGGGGATGGGCTAACCTCGGATACAGCAGATAAATCAAGTGGCTGGCGTGACCACGTGATCATGTGGGCGAAGGACGCATCGCGCGCGCTGGACTACACGGAGACGCGGCCTGACTTGGACCACCAGAAGGTGGCGTACTACGGGTACAGTTGGGGAGCGGTGCTGGGTGGACTGATTCCGGCGATCGAGCCGCGCATCCAAACCAACATCATCGCACTAGGGGGGTTGGATTTTCAGCGATCGTTGCCAGAGGTGGATGTGGTGAACTTCCTGCCGCGAGTAAAGCAGCCGACACTGATGCTGAACGGGAAATATGATTTTTTCTTCCCGGTGCTGTCGAGCCAGGAGCCGTTTTACCGGCTCCTGGGAACGAAGAAAGAGCAGAAGAAACATCTAATCTACGAAAGCGGCCACAACATCCCACGGAATGAGCTCATCAAAGAAATACTCAATTGGTTGGATCAGCAGTTGGGAGGGGTTTAGTGAAGTCTGACTGAAGAAAACTCGTTTTAGCCCCTGATAACCGGAAGTTGGATAGGCTTTGGTTTCGTAATTCTCCCACCCGTTCTACTTTTTCCCCGGTGGAAGTCGTAGTGATTGGCGGCAAAGGCTCGAAGGATTCGACGGGGTCGAGGTTCAATTCTACTTGGATGGTTAATGCTGCGAGGATCGCCTTTTCTATACAAGAGAAGTGCTCTGTTTCAACTTCCGTATTGACCCGCGAATAGGGTTCCAGCGATATAATTGCGCTCAATCATGCCTCTTGTTGCAGGAACAAGACTCGGGCCGTATGAGGTTATGGCGCCCCTGGGAGCGGGCGGTATGGGCGAGGTGTACCGCGCACGGGATACGCGACTGGAGCGCACTGTTGCGATCAAGATATTGCCTGCGGAGCTTTCTTCTGATTTGACACACAAGCAACGTTTCGAACGCGAAGCGAAAACCATCTCGCATCTGAATCATCCGCACATTTGCGTGCTCCACGACATCGGTCATCAAGAGGGGATCGATTATTTGGTGATGGAGTGCGTGGAGGGCGAGTCGCTGGCGAAACGGCTGGAGAAGGGTCCACTGCCGCTAGAGCAAGTTTTGAGATTGGGAGCCCAGATGGCGGATGCACTGGACAAAGCACATCGCAGCGGCGTGGTGCATCGCGACCTAAAGCCGGGCAACATCATGCTCACACCCACTGGCACGAAGTTGCTGGACTTTGGCTTAGCCAAGCCTATGGCGCCGCTGGCGAGTTTGGCGACGCTAACCATAACCAGACAGGAATCTCCGGTAACGCAGCAAGGCGCGATTGTGGGTACCATTCAATACATGTCGCCTGAGCAGATCGAAGGAAAAGAGCTGGATGGGCGGAGCGACGTTTTCTCACTTGGGGCGGTACTGTACGAAATGGTAACGGGGAAGAGGCCCTTTGAAGGCAAGAGCCAGCTAAGTGTGGCGTCAGCGATTCTCGAGAAGGAACCGGTGACGATTAGCACGATTAAACCTATGACTCCAGCGACGCTAGATCATGCCATCCTTCGCTGCCTGGCGAAGGATCCCGAGGAACGTTGGCAGACGGCGCGGGATTTGGCACTGGAATTGAAGTGGGTTGCCGAGAGTGGACCGCAGGCAGTTCCGGCTAGGTTTGCGCCTGCGAGCAGCACTCGTTGGCGATTGGGCTGGGCCGGGGCAGCCGTTGCGGTTTTGGCTCTGTTCGGACTGGCGCTTTTTGTCATCGGTTACGTCAGCCACCCTACGGCCCGGGTGCAGACGCTGCGCGCGTCGATCACTCCTCCTGCCGATGCAGCTTTCACGGTTTCGTCATCCGTTGCAGGTACGATGGCCATTTCTCCGAACGGGAGAATGTTGGTATTCACAGCGGAAGCCAATAATAATATTCCGCTCCTTTGGCTGCGCTCACTGGATAGCCTGGAGTCGCGTCCACTAAGCGGCACGGAACACGCGTTCGCGCCTTTCTGGTCGCCGGACAGCAAGTGGATTGCATTTTTCTCCACCAATGGACTGCTGAAAAAGGTGGAGGCCTCCGGCGGTCCCGTTGAGACGGTGTGCGCCGCGCAGTTCGGGCGCGGAGGCACCTGGAATCAGGACGGGCTGATTATTTTCGCGCCAAACGTTGCGCAACCGCTGTTCCAGGTGGCAGCAATAGGCGGCACACCAGTTCCGATAACCCAACTCGATGCCGTGCGCCAGGAGATTACACATCGCTGGCCGCAGTTCCTGCCGGACGGGAAGCACTATCTCTTTTTTGTGCGGGCGGGAGAGCCGTCCGCGACGGGTCTTTATGTCGGGAAAGTGGGATCGGGAGAGCGGCAGAAGGTGCTTGGTATTTCCGCGAACGCCTTGTATGCACCACCGGGATATCTGCTGTTCGGCCGCGGAGATACGCTCATGGCACAGCCCTTTGATGCAACGAATGCACGTATCACGGGCGAGCCGACAGTAACGACACACGAAGTCTCGTTAAATATTGCTTCAAATTTCTTGAATTTCTCCGTCTCCCAAACTGGCCTTTTGGTGTACACCTCTGGACTGCTGGGGTTGGGACGCCAGTTGGTTTGGTATGACCGTCAAGGAAAACTGCTGAGCAGACTGGGCTCGCCAGAATATATCAGTTGGCCGCAAATCTCACCAGACGGACAGAGGCTTGCAATACGTCTTTTAACGCAGCCTGCAGGCTCCTTTGAACATCTGGGTCTACGATCTGACTCGTGGGATACATACGCGAATGAGCTTCGGCGCCCCTGACGGCATTCGCGCCGGTGTGGTCGCCAAATGGGAAGCAATTGGCCTACGCCCACTCTTCGCAGCAGGCTCCAGGCGATCACATGTATCTATTGAATCCCGACGGCACCGGCAAGGAAGAGGCGTTGGAGCAACCCATCATGGAAGCCTTGGGAAATTACCCGTCATCATGGTCGCCCGACGGGCAGATCCTGCTGTTCGATCACCAGGACAAGGCCGGAAAGTCTTCCATTTGGGTTTTGCCGTTTAACGGGGCTCGTAAGCCCTCTACGTTTGTGGAGAGCCAGTTTAACTCACAAATGGGGCAGTTTTCCCCAGATGGGCACTGGGTCGCCTACGTTTCCGGCGACTCGGGCATGGATGAGGTTTATGTTGCGCCATTTCCCGGCCCTGGAGCACGCGTACAGGTATCCAGCGGTGGAGGTTCTGAACCGCGCTGGCGGCGCGATGGCCAGGAACTTTTCTACCTCTCGCCGGAGCTGAAAATGATGGCGGCACAGATCACGACGACTGCCGGAGCCCTCCGTGTCGGTAGTGTGCGGACGCTGTTCGTGGTCACCCCTATTGGGGGAGTGTCTGGGTATCTGTACGATGTGACCGCGGACGGGCAAAAGTTCATCATCTCGCAGGATTTTGAACACACAAGCACAGTGCCGCTGACGATTGTGACCAACTGGGCTGCAGAATTAAGGAAATGAACAGGTGGAAGGTCCTTGGCTTCCCTGCGCGCCGACTTACATGAGCGACCGAGATCGGCATGTTGCGATTGCGTCCAGCTCTGATTGGAAGACCGTCGCATTGCCGACGACTCGACCGGAGACGAACTTTGACTTCACAGAACCGAGTTGCACCGCGACGCCCATGCTCCTACTCGAACCTCTGTTGACTGTTCCGCACAACAGCTGCACTGCAAAGGAAAAACTTCCGCTCGCTCCGCGCGAGAATAAGTGTGACCAGCACCTCTACATCAAATATGGCCGAGTATAACTTTCAGTTGCGAGGATGGTACGCGATCCTGGGGTTTGTTGCTTTGCTCGGATTTTTTGGTCTTGAGACATATCTGCGGGTCCGCTCGGTAGACGATGGAATGCGAGATGTCGTGCGGGAAAGGCTTCTCAACGAGTACTCGGGTCGAGGTCCGAGGGACTTAGCGCGAATCGTGGAGAAGGCTCGGGAGGGCGAACCAGTTGAAGTTGTTCCAGAAGTGGTACAGCGTGATGTACAGTTCAAGTCTATCTCGGCGCATGGAAAAATCGGCGGGCGGGTCATTTTGGTTCGCGTTGAAGCTATGGTGGACGGAGTCTCGCCGCCTGACGGCCGACCGGTTCGCTATTTCCAATTGTCTCGGGCTTTTGTGGGTGATGGCTGGATGATAGTCGGAGAAAGCGATTCCTACTCATACTACAGACTACTCGTCCCCTGACCTATCATCGCCAAGGAGCACCATTACCTAGCGTTAACCAAGTTCCAGAAGATGTGTAATATACCCATTCGTATCCCCTTCACCGTAGACTCTTTGCGCATCCGCCCTTACCTTCAGGAAACTTTTGCTGCCTCCCTGGGTTAGATTCGAATAAGCGTATGTGCCGTTCGACCCAGGCCAGTTTCTCGGCGGCATTCGCGGAAATGTCATATCCAATTCAAAGGAGAAGTCTCGACGATGAGATTCATCGCCCGTTCTGAATCTGTATCTTCGCTTTTGCTGATGCTTACCAAGTGTCTCGCCTTGCTGCTCATGGTGGGATTCGTGTCCGCGTCGGCCAACTCCCAAGTCTTGCCGGGCAAGCACCCAGCCTACCTCCATGCCCTCAGCGACCTGCGTGCCGCACGCTGGTTTCTCTATCACCAGCCCGGCGACGCGAAGGTTTATCAGGGGGAGGACATCGGCATCCAGGAAATTGACAAGGCTATTGCCGAGATTAAACGCGCCGGCATTGACGACGGCAAGGACATCAACGACCATCCCAACGTTGACGTGAAAGAGCACGGCAGCCGCCTCCTGAAGGCCACTGAAACCCTGAAAAAGGCCAAAGCGGACATCGACCAGGAAGAGGATAACCCCGAGGTTCGTGAATCGCGTCACCGCGCCAACGATCACATCGAGCGCGCCATTAAGGCAGCCGAGAGCGCTCACAGCGAGTGGTTGAAGGACCAGGGCAAGTAAAACCTATCGAGCTTTAGGGGAGGGCCACCTTGTGGCCCTCCCCTAAATTCTTTTCAGAGGCTTGTCCTGAGTTATGCAACACAGCTTCTAGGTAATGGTTAACCGAGACTTGAGCGATTGTTTACATCTGGACCTGCTAGAATCGCATGGCTATCCTCCACGATGGAAACTGATTCCTCCAGCCGGAGACCCTCATGAGCTTTTTGAAAAAATGGGAGCCGCTCACACTACTTCTATTGCGGTGTGGCGTGGGCGTTGTTTTCATTTATCACGGCTATCCCAAACTATTCGGAAACACGGAAAAATTTGTCGAGTCTTTTCAGACTCTCGGCCTGCCAGCATATTTTGTGTACTTGGCGGGTGTAATTGAATTTTGTGGTGGGTTGGCTATCGCGCTCGGACTCTTTACGCCGGTTGTAGGAATAATCTTGCTGTTGGAGATGGCAGTAGCGATGTGGAAATACAACTTCAACGAAGGCATTTATGCTGTACGTGAATATGAACTCCCCTTGATCTTGGGGTTGGCCTCGCTTGCGCTCGCCGCGACAGGCGCAGGTAAGTTCTCTCTCGATCACCTCATTTTCGGTAGGACGAAGAAGCACGTCGACTTACCCCAACCGTCCAACTAAGGTGGGTGGTTCGCGAGGTGTTCAGTACGACTGGTTAGGAAGCCTCCAGCCGCGGGTCGGTCACTGGAACACAGTTGCACTGCTCGCCATAAAGAAAGTGACAGAGATTAGGAGAACCGCCGAACCCACGCAGGACCGCGCGGTGGTGCCGCCACGGTCCTGCTCGAGACGGGCGCCACTCCCAAGGTTACACAAAGACAACTTCGCCACGCAGATTCCCGCGTCACACTCGATCACTACGCGCATTTGATTGATAGTTCGCAGGGAGGCAGTAGAAAAAGCGGCGGCACTTTTGGACCGTAATGGACCGAAAATTGAAGGACCGGTGAACTAAATAAGTTTGTTAGGTGGGGTGGGAGATGGGATTCGACTTTCCGTAGTATGAGGGGCCGGAACTGTTGGCACATGTTGGTTTGCTTCACTCAAGATGCTGGAAACAAATAATTTATGTTTTGCCGCATAAACACTGGTTTTTCGCGATCCTTAATTCGACCTGTTTTCTGTAGCATGGTGTATCAAAGACCAGAGTGCTCACTAGGTTGCTGTACCTATTTAAGGTACAATTGTACCCGTAATGGGTACAGTGCCCACCTCGCTCTCAAAGGTCCTTTTTGGGGATGGCCGGAAGGCGATCCTTGCTCTGCTGTATGGCCATGCCGACGAACAATTCTATCTGCGCGAGATCGTGCGGCGCGCCGGGACGGCGATCGGAGCTACACAACGAGA
>Ga0187782_10003728_pt1 | contig 11347 bp, 11 predicted proteins | sample 0715_SJ02_MP15_2_FD_132454 | JGI IMG/M metagenome (GOLD analysis project Ga0187782, IMG submission 132454) | Tropical peat soil microbial communities from peatlands in Department of Meta, Colombia - 0715_SJ02_MP15_20_MG | ecosystem: Environmental > Terrestrial > Soil > Wetlands > Peat | place...
CGTTCATGACGCGCAGGGTGCGGAAATGAACGTGCTCCGGGTCATAGTAATCAGCGAAAGAAAAGGTAAAGTGCGTGTCCAGCCAGCCGTGGTCGGCGTGGCCGCGGTCCTCGCTCTTACGAAGGGTAATCATCGGTGAACCTCCAGGTCAGTCAACAACCGGCATAATACTCGTTATAACGACTATTGTCAAGAGGTATATCACAAAGGCTCTCGAAGCTCCTTAAGTCCTTTCCTGGCAATCAAGCACCTTACTTATAGGGCGGACCAACTCCAAAGATTTGTCTCACCGGCCTGCCGCGGGGTATTTACATCTGTGACGCAACCGTTTTCCCCGCGCAAGCCTTTAGTGTAGAGTGTTAACCCTACCCGGCTACGCTCCGGCCACCCATTTTGAGGTTACCCACATGGATACTGCTTCCACGACGACACAAACCAGATCAACGGATGAGACTGCGGCGCGCCGTGAGACCCTGACGATCACGGACAACCGCACCGGAAAGACTTACGAGCTACCCATCACGCACGACACCATCCACGCCACCGATCTCCGGAAAATCAAGGTAAACGAAGCGGATTTCGGAATGATGAGCTATGACCCCTCATTCGGCAATACCGCGTCGTGCATCAGCCGCATTACCTATATCGACGGAGATCGGGGCATCCTACGCTACCGTGGCTATCCCATCGAAGAACTGGCGGAAAAGTCGACATACCTGGAGACCGCGTATCTGCTGCTGAATGGCGAGCTTCCAAGCGCCCAGCAACTCAAGACTTGGCACCACAACATCACTCACCACACGTTCATTCACGAAAGCATCAAGAAGTTTCTCGACGGCTTCCACTACGACGCCCACCCTATGGGGATGCTGATTTCGACGATCGGAGCGCTATCCACGTTCTACCCCGACGCCAAGCATATCTTCGATCCGGAGTCGCGGAAGAAGCAGACCTTCCGGCTGATTGGTAAGATGCCCACGCTTGCGGCGTTTGCTTACCGGCACACGTTGGGTATGCCGTACGTGTATCCGGATAACGACCTCGGTTATACGGGCAACTTCCTGAATATGCTGTTCCGGACGAGCGAGCCCCATTACAAGCCGAATCCCACGCTGGAGCACGCGCTGGACGTGCTGTTCATCTTGCACGCCGACCATGAACAAAACTGCTCGGCCAATACCATTCGAAGCGTCGGGAGCTCCCACGTGGATCCGTTCTCCGCTTCGGCTGCAGCAATCGCGGCGCTGTACGGAATGTTGCATGGCGGTGCGAACGAGGAAGCTCTGCGCATGCTGATGGAAATTGGCTCGGTGCAAAAAGTTCCGGAATTCATCAAGCGTGTGAAGGCTGGAGAGACCAAGCTGATGGGCTTCGGGCACCGCATTTACAAGAACTACGATCCTCGCGCGCGCATCATCAAAAAGGTGGCCTACGAAGTCTTCGAGCTCATGGGCAAGAATCCGCTCCTGGAGATCGCCCTGGAGTGCGAGCGCATTGCGCTGGAAGATGAATACTTCATAAAGCGCAAGCTCTATCCCAACGTGGACTTCTACACGGGTCTCATCTACCAATCCATGGGCTTCCCGATGACCATGTTTCCGGTGTTGTTTGCGATTCCGCGCATGTCCGGGTGGATCGCGCAATGGGAAGAGATGCTGCTGGATCCCGAGCAGAAAATCGCGAGGCCGCGCCAGATTTACCTGGGATACGATACACGTCCATACGTCCCGATAGAACAGCGCGCGTAAAAGGCTAAAAGTCAAAAGCTCGATCCCAGAGTAAGAAGGGTGCCCTCTTCTTGTAATTCGTGAAGGTGCCAGCAGGCTGCCGCGGTCAAAGCCTAAAGTGCCGTACCATCTGCACCGGGCAACCTCGAACTTCTCTTTCCCTTCATATCCTTTTTGCATACGGCCGCAGGGGTTCATGCTCGACACCCGCGTGCCCCGGCGTATATTGGAGGTGTATGGGCTCCGCACCGAATTCCCCCACGCATTCCAGTCCCAAACGCAGAAGCCAAAGAGTTTTGATGCAGGTTGCAGTGCGAATTCGCGGCAATGATGCGCAAGGAAAACCCTTTGAAGAGGACGCTTCGACCCTGGCGATAAACGCCCATGGTGCTTTGGTGGTGTTGCAAGCACGCCTGACCAGCGGCAGTACCGTTGTCATGCGACACAAAGGTACCGAGGAGGAACAGGAATGCCACGTGGCGTTCCTGGGTCCGGTGCGCTCCGGCAAAGCCGAAATTGGATTGGAGTTTTCCGCGCCGCGCCCGAGCTTCTGGCGTGTGACCTTCCCCCCAGAAGATTGGAGCCCCAAACACCCGGAAGCCCGCGCCGTAATCTCCACGGCCGTCCCCAAGAAGTAGTACGAGCAAAGCCTGCTACACTCGCTTTCCATGAGAATTGTCTTGATTTCCGCGTTGTTGCTGACCGCAGTCACGTATTCATGGTGGACCGTGGTGCCTACGGGCGTGGACGCCAACCTGCGCGGGATTGCCGTTGTGGTTCACCGCAGCGGCACGATTCTATGGGCGACCGGATCCCAAGGAACAATTCTGCGCTCCACGGATACCGGGCAGACCTGGATCCCGGCGCACATTGACGGGGCGGAAAAGCTGGATTTCCGCGGAGTGCAGACCTTCGACGGGAAGACCGTTTACGTGATGTCCAGCGGCGAAGGCGAGCAATCACGCATTTACCGGTCCACGGATAGCGGCATCACCTGGGAGATGCAATACACCGACAGACGGAAATCATTCTTTCTCGACGCCCTAGCTTGTTCTGACGAGACCCACTGTTTTGCACTTAGCGATCCGGTGGACGGGAAGTTCCTGGTTTTAGCCACAAGCGACGGCACGCACTGGAAAGAGCTCCCGCGAGATCACATGCCCGCGGCACTGCCGAATGAAGGTGCATTCGCTGCGAGCAATTCAAGCTTGTTGCTTTATGGGAAAGCGGACATGTACTTCGTTACGGGCGGCGCAGCGGCGCGCGTTTTTCACTCGCGAGACTTGGGACAGACCTGGACGGCAAGCGTCACCCCAGTTCTGAGCGGCGAACCCTCGCAAGGCATATTCTCGATTGTCCGCGCGGGAGATGCTTTGGTCGTCGTGGGCGGCGATTACCGTGACCCGAAGCGAAACGAAAAAACCGCTGCGTATTCCCTCGACGAGGGCCAGACCTGGCACTTGGCCAAGGATCTGCCCGGCGGGTATCGCTCCTCCGTGGACACGTTTGATGCTGGCTTTGTGGCCGTCGGCCCCACTGGGGCAGAAACCAGCCGCGACGGGATTCAGTGGACGCACATCGATTCCCCGAATCTGAATGCCGTCACGTTTATCAGCGGCAAGGGCTGGGCTGTGGGTCCCAAGGGACTAGTAGCCCAGTTCGTGGATCAGACAGAATATTCGGCGAGCGGGGAAGGCCAGTAAGTCTCTGATGGACTTAGGGGTTGTTCACCAAGAGCACTCAGACTCAACCAAGCAGCTGCTCTCGAAAAGTACCTATCTTTTTCATCACAAAATGTCGCGGTCCTATTGCCACAAGCAGCCGCAGAACCCAAGCTGAGTTAAATCCGGTAGCTCCAGGTGTCCCGGTGAAGGGCGAGCTCCGTGTCCAGGTGAACAGATGGCGACGATTAAACGAGAAGAGCTCGACCGGCTCGAGCGACGGGGATTACAGCTAACAATTCTCTCCGCTGTTTTTGTGCTGATACTTGCTAGCGGCTTGGCCGCGTTCATGTATCCGCTGGTGTTTGTGCATCCGGAAGGCAATAAATGGACACTGCGTGTCGCGTTTTTTGGCTTCTGTGCGCTGACTCTGTTGTTCCTGATGTATTTGGTCGACCGGCATCGCAAATTTACGGAACTAAAGCAGCAGTTGTTGTCTGAGCTGGAACGCAACGTGGCTCTGCAAATCCAGGCGAGCGCGGATTTGCTCAAGTCCATGCCGGACCTGAACCATTTTTGGGACCGCCTGACCATGGAGTTCCGCCGCGCGCGAAGCATGGAGAAGATGCTGTCGCTCGTGGTGGCTAAAGTGAAACACTCGCCTCGCGCCACGGAGAACGATCAGAACGCCGCCTTGAGCGATGCGGCCAAGGCCATGGCCCGGAGGCTACGCCAGACCGATTCCATCTACCGGCTGTCCGACAGTTTGTTTGGGATTGTGCTGCCGGAGACGGATACCTTGAATGCAAAACGCATTGCCGTGCGCTTCCAGGAGGAATTGCAGGGAGTCCGCGCGCACTACGGGTGCAGTTTTGATCTTTCCGCACATAATTACCCCGACCACGTGAAGAGCGAACACGAACTCGAAGACATCGTGAAAGCGCTGCTGCCGGAAGTCGAAGAGTGGCACGAACCGACGGACGCGCCGGTGGCTAGCTGACGCTCGCCTCGCTACGCGAACGATCCTTACACTCAGCTTAGGGCTTGTTGCAGGTCCTCGATTAGATCCTGCGGATCTTCCAGGCCGATCGAAACTCGCACCGTGCCGGGCTCCACGCCTGCCTTGCTCAACTCTTCCTTGCTCAAGCGGTAATGCGAACTGTAGATGGGCAGCACAACAAGCGACTCGACCCCGCCGAGGCTCACCGCAAGAATAAACAATTTGACGCGGTCGCAGAATTTTCGCGCCGCTGGCAGGCCACCTTTCAGGTCAAACGCCAGCATGGAGCCAAAACCCCGCATTTGCCGCTTTGCGAGTGCATGGCTGGGATGAGACTTCAGCCCGGGATAGTGCACTCTCGCAACCTTGGGATGTTTTTCGAGGAATTGCGCGACCCGCAATGCCGTTTGCGACTGGCGTTCTATACGTAAGCCCAGAGTTTTGATCCCGCGTACAAGCAAGAAGGCCACCTCCGGATCCATACAGCCGCCAAGGTCAATCACCATGCGGCGCACTCGTTCAATCAAGTCGGCCCTGCCGGCCGCGACGCCTCCGATGAGGTCGGAATGGCCGCCCAAGCCCTTGGTCACACTCTGAACCACAAGATCGAAGCCGAACGAAATCGGATTCTGGAGCATGGGTGTAGCGAAGGTATTGTCAGCGATGGTGACCAGCTTGTGTTTCCGCGCAAACGCGATGGCCTTCTGCAGGTCCACCAGGAAAAGCGTGGGATTCGTAGGCGTCTCGACATACAGGCACTTTGTTCGGGGCGTAACCAGGTGCTCGATGCCCTCCAACGAGGCATCCACATGCCGGACGGTGATGCCGAGGCGCGGCAAAACGTCCCGCATCAAGCGCAACGTGCCGCCGTAGAGTTCCGCGGTAGAGATGAGTTCATCCCCGCTCGACAGCACGCTCAGCAGCGAGTGCGAAATCGCCGCCATTCCCGATGAGGTGACAATCGCGGCTTCCGCACCCTCCAGCGCCGCGATCTTGCTCTCCGCAATACTCAGCGTGGGATTTCCGTATCTCGTGTAGATGTACGCCTTGCTCTTGCCTTCCGCCCAACGCTTGATCTCCTCGCTCGAGGAGAACGTGAACGTGGAAGAGCGGACAATCCCCGGGTTTACCGGCGCATCGACGCCATGGCGGGACGGCTCACCGGCATGAATAGCGCGGGTCTGCGGGCGGAACTTCAGCTGGTCGGATTTTTTCATGATAACGATTATTTATGCGCGCAAGGCTTGGCGGCAACCTCCAAATTGGCGAAAGCAGAAGACAAAGGGATAGGTGTCGGAGGCTAAAAGCAAGAATTTGGCTTCCTCCGGCGCGATGTAAAGGCATACTGTTGACACCTCTGTTGAAGTAAACGCTGCGAACTGGTACGGGAGGCACTAATAGGGTGACCGCAGATTCATATTACTGGTTGCACTGGGCGGCGACAGCCTGGGTTGTTTTTCTGTTGTATTGGTTCGTTTCCGCATTGCGACTCAAGGCTGCCAAACGGCGCGAACCAGCCGGGGAACGCCTCGTGTACGTGTTGCTCATGGCGGCCGCGTATGTGCTCGTCTTCAATGACGCGCTGAGCGTGGGCTGGCTAGGCAAGCGCTTCGTACCCGAATCTGCACGGATTGGGGCCGTTGGGGCTGCCGTCGCGTTTGCCGGGATTGCCCTGGCCATCTGGGCGCGCTGGCATCTAGGACAGAACTGGAGCGCCACCGTCACTTTGAAGGAGGGGCACGAATTAATCCGCACCGGACCCTACCGCCGCATCCGTCACCCCATCTACACCGGCATGTTGGTGGCGTTGGCGGGAACGACGTTGGCGCTGGGGGAATATCGCGGGTTGATCGGGCTGGGAATTGCGGTATCCGCCTTTTTTGCCAAGGCGAAAAAAGAAGAGCGTTATTTGGTGCAGGAGTTTGGCGAGCAGTTTCAAGAACATATGCGGCAGACGGGCATGTTCCTGCCCAGGCTGGGCTAACATCCTGAAGAGTAGCGAGATAAACGCGTTCTTCGAGGCGCCGCCCATGTTGCGAACTGGGAATTAACCAATAGAAAACAAAAGTGTTAAAACTCGACACCTGTCCCTTTCCTAGACTTGTGTCCCCTGGGGCTGCCTTCCATAATTTAGCTTCCCGACCCCCGCCTGACCTGCCCAGGCTCAGCTGAAAGGCAGCCACGACTGATGTGGTCCAAGACGGAGGCGAGGAATAAATGACTTCCTCGGTAGGCCCGATGAAATTAGTTTTGCGACTCTCACTTCTGCTGCTCGCGCTGAGCCCGGTGGCCCGTGCTCAGGGTCCGAATGGTCCGGTGTTCGCCGGCACGGGACCCGTTTATGAGGGTGGAATCGGGTATTCGTACATGGGCACGAGCATCCCCTCGAATGGCTCGTCGTTGGGCATGAACGGGATCCTGCTCTCCGGCGATGCGGACTTTACCTGGCACCTCGGCGTAAAGCTCGAGGCCGGGTACTCGCGGGCGTTTGATGCCTTCAGCAGTGGGCACAGCGCCGATATGTTGACCTATATGGGCGGACCGGTTTTTTTCCCCGTGCGGCATCGGAATTTCAGCGTGTCCGCTCAGGCGCTGTTCGGCGGGGCGCGAGAGACTGGGGTCAATGCGAACAACAACGGAGGAATCCTGCTGGGTTTCGCGAGCAAGTTCGCGTGGTCGGGGGGCGTGGGACTTCAGTACCGCTTCACGCCGGCACTTTCCTTCCGCCTGGAAGGCGACTATCTGCGCACCACGTTTTACAACACGAATATGGTCTTCGTAGGACAGAATAACGTGCGGTCGTCGCTCAGCGTGATTTACACCTTTGGGCATCGCGAGTAGACGTAACCTCCTCCTCGAATTCAACATCCCAGGGCAGAATCTGTGTGTGGCAACCGTAGAAGCTCATACCTATTTACCCTCGCAGTAACTAGCTTTCCGGTACTGTCCATGTGTGTTTCCGCGGCAGAACAACCGCCGGCCTGCTGCGCCCGTTAAAACCACTTGCAGATGGGGCGCGAAGTGAGTAGTGTTCGGTGGGAATTCCCAATGACAACTCAACTTTCTCGACAGCCGCTAACGCGCAACCAGTGGCGTGGGTTTTTCGCTGCATGGGGCGGCTGGGCCCTCGATGGCATGGATTCGTATATTTTTGCGCTGGTGATGGTGCCGGCGCTGAAAGAACTGTTGCCTAACTCCGGCCTGCGGAACGATGTCGCAGGCGTCGGATTTTACGGCGGCTTGCTGTTCGCCTTTTTCCTGGTGGGCTGGGGCTGCGCGTTTCTCTGGGGCCCTGTGGCGGACAAGTACGGCCGCGTGCGCACGCTAATGCTGACTATCCTCTGGTATTCGGTGTTTACGTTTCTCTGCTGTGTGAGCACCAAAGTCTGGCAACTCGGATTGTTCCGTTTCCTGGCCGGCATCGGCATCGGCGGGGAATGGGCCATGGGTGGAACCTTTGTCGCCGAAGAATGGCCGGAAGACCGGCGTAAACCCGCAGCCGGATGGATGCACACGGGCTACTACGTGGGATTCTTCCTGGCGGCGCTTGCCAATTATTCGGTTGGCGCGCATTACGGTTGGCGCGCGATGTTTGCCTTAGGCGGCGTGCCCGCGCTGCTCGTGGGTTTCATCCGCTACGGAGTCAGCGAATCGAAGAGGTGGCAGAATCGCGCGGTGCAAGTCAAGACTTGGTCGCTGTTCCGGCCCATGGGTGCACTGTTCACCGCGGAATACCGCAAGCGAACGCTGCTGAATGCCACGTATGTGCTGGTCTCGATCATCGGGTTGTGGGCAGGTTCGGTGTACGTTCCCGCGGCAGTGACGGAGATTGCGGGACGCAGTGGCCTGAAAGGAGCGCCGGTAACGCACCTGGTATCGCGTGCAACCATGCTCCTTTCGGTGGCCACCATTCTGGGGTGCATTGTTCTCCCGCGCATCGCCGAATGGCTGGGGCGGCGCCTCACCCTGGCACTATATTTTGTGCTCATGCTGCTCTCCATCGCCGTGGGATTCGGGTACGTCTTCTACCTGCCAAACGACCCCATGAATCTTTTCTTTGTGTGCCTGTTCTTTTTGGGTCTGGGCGGCGCAAACTTCGCGATGTACACGCTGTGGCTCCCGGAGCAATATACGACCGACTGCCGCGGCAGCGCGTTTGCCTTCGCCACGTCCGTGGGCAGGTTCCTCGGCGCGGGATTCACATTCTGGGTTGGCGCAGGCGTGCGGCATTACCACAGCATCGGCACGCCTGTGGCACTCACGTCGCTGGCGTTTATTGTGGGCTTGCTGTTAATTCCATTTGGCCACGAGACAAAAGGCCAGGAACTTCCAGCCTAGGCAGTTCGCAACTCAATCCGACTTGAGAGAGTCAAGGTGACCCCGGGGCATACTTCTTGGGCCTCACTTCTTTGCTAGTGACCTGACGTAATTCACGACATTCCAAATCTGCTCCGGCTTGAGCCGCCCTTCCTCCCCGCTCATCTGCCCTTTGCCGTTCAGGATGATGGCGTATATCTCCCCGTCCGTCTTGTCCTTCAACGCCGCGGCATCGCGGTAGTCTTTCAGCTTCAAATGCATGCTCTCCGCCAGATCGCCGTCACCCGCCCCTTCATCTCCGTGGCACATGGCGCAATCGAACCCATACGTCTTCTTCCCCTGCGCAAGCGACTCGGGTGTAGGCTTCACGGGATTCACCAGCTTGCTGGCCTCCCCGGCAGTCTTCTCCCCGCTTGTTTTTTCTTCCCCGGGCTTTTTCTCTTGCTGCCAAACACCCAGCCACAGCGCTGCACAAACCGCCACTCGCAACATCGTCATCATGGCCTGATCTCCCAAGTCGACAAGCTTCATCGACAGTTCGTCGGCCCAACGTCCGCGTTACGCTTCTCCACCCTCATCACCCGGCTCGAGCGCGCAGCGATGCCACGCTTCGTCTTCGATATGAACCGCGCAGAACCATCTCTTGCAAATGCCACAGTGGGATGTGGCGGAAGTGTCACACGGTTCGCCTGCCGGAGACACTCCTTCACACATCCATTCGTAGCTCTGCGATTCGGTCCGATGCTCTTGTTGCAACATGGCCCCCCTCCTGGTAAGGGGGATTCTACGCGCCCGCCCGAAAGAGGGGGTAACGAAAAATTCTCGAAAGTCTGGGCACCAGAACGAACTTTCCGGTAACGGCGTTGACCAGGAACTGACCATTTATCAAGGAGAAGGGTTGGCACTTAGCGTAAAATGTGCAGGAAGTCCGACGGCCGATTGTTCAGCGGAGAAATCGCAAAGCTGATCCTCTTGTTTGGTCGTTGCATCGTACGAAAAGCTCCCTTGGCGAAGTGCAATTGCAATAGCGCTGAACTGTCTCGGAATCGCGCTCGAGGAAGAGAGCGCGGGGTCGCTCCATTGAAACTGCATCCGCCGATTGGCTCGTATTTGGACCCATTGTCCGCGTTTCAGAAGGATTTCTGATCCAGGAGTATCCGGCGAGCCATATAACGTCAGGAGCGTCATTCCGGCTCGTTTATGGTCGGCGGTATCCAACTCCATCCCTATGTACATCGGACGGTATTTGTAGCTTCGCAAAGGATCTGAGGGCTCCACATCAGCAATGCTGGGGCGCACTGGAACCCACACGGACTTAACAGCCTCTAAACGAAGGGTGAAGGTGAATTCGTCACCCACAGTGTATGAATCGCGGTCGAGGGTCAGAGTTGCAGCGAGCAGGGCTTCCCCCAGCACACCTCCACAGACTCCTCGAATGCTCCCCGCCGGTACTGGAGGTGAGTGCAACGGGCCGTTGATCGGTCCAATCGCCGGAGGGGGCGGTGGCGGCAAAGGTGGGCGCAGTCGCTCTCGTGGCTTTTCGTCGGTGTAGTCGTAGCTGGCGACTTTCTGCGCCAGAGCGAACTGAGGACTCAGCGACATCAACAGAACAATGTAAACCGCAACTAGCACCTGTCGAAGCATTGTGGAAAATTACCACGAAAACAGGTTCAGAAACTGTGACGCTAGTCGTGAGCGCTTTTGTGCGCGCCGATTACTTTATCTTCACCGGCACGCTAGAAGCCAGCGCTACCCATCACGCTTCTTCTTCGACCAAGGCTTCGCCGTGCGCAGCCTTGTGGGCCGCAATCACCTTTTCGGCCAGTTCGTTGGGCACGTAGTCGTAATGCGAATACTCCATGGAGTAGCTGGCGCGGCCTTGCGTCATGGAAGTAAGGTCGGTGGCATAGGAAAGCATTTCGGCTAGAGGCACGATCGCTTTCACGATGACATTGTGCCCGCGGGATTCGCTGCCTTCGATCCGTCCGCGGCGGGAGCTGAGGTCGCCCATCAAGTCGCCGGAGAATTGATCCGGAGCGTACACTTCCACGCGCATCACGGGCTCCAGCAGCGCCGGGCGGGCCTGCTTCATGGCTTCCTTGAACGCCAGCGAGCCGGCGATCTTGAACGCGATGTCCGAAGAATCGACATCGTGATATTTGCCGTCGTAGAGGATGGCGCGGAAGTCGGTCATCGGGAAGCCGGCAAGATAGCCGCGCGCGGCGGCATCGCGAATGCCTTTTTCGACCGAGGGAATCCAGTTCTTCGGGATGGAGCCGCCGAAAATGTCATCCACAAACTCGATGCCCTTGCTGCGTTCGATGGGCTCGAACTTGACGCGGCACACACCGAACTGACCGTGCCCGCCGGACTGCTTCTTGTGCTTGCCTTCGGCGTCGGCCTTGCCGCGAATCGTTTCGCGGTAAGGAACCTTGGGCGGCTTTAAGGTGAGGTTGACGTTGTAGCGCTTCTGCAACTTCGCGACGACCACTTCCACGTGCTGCTGGCCGTTCCCGGCAAGTAAAAACTCCTTCGTTTGCGGGTCACGCGAGAAGCGCAGCGCGGGATCCTCTTCCATGATTTTGTGAATGGCCACGCCGATCTTGTCTTCGTCGGCGCGGGACTTGGGTTCCACCGCGAAG
>Ga0187782_10003730_pt1 | contig 11347 bp, 5 predicted proteins | sample 0715_SJ02_MP15_2_FD_132454 | JGI IMG/M metagenome (GOLD analysis project Ga0187782, IMG submission 132454) | Tropical peat soil microbial communities from peatlands in Department of Meta, Colombia - 0715_SJ02_MP15_20_MG | ecosystem: Environmental > Terrestrial > Soil > Wetlands > Peat | place...
ACGGCGACGTTTTCGGTTTTTTGCGCGCGAGCCCGATCCAGGCGCGCGATCCATTTTCGGTGGACGCCGTCTTCAACCCCGGAAACGGGACGACGATTCCTCCCTCGTTCACCACCGTGCCGGTGAAGCAATCCTACACGCGCGTGCAAGGAGGCGCGACCATCGGCGGTCCGATCCAGAAGGACAAGACATTTTATTTTTTCAGCTACGAGACGACTCGGCGGCAGGAAACCGGATTCACAAACATCGGTTCCGGCAATTTCGGGCTGGTACTCGAGCCCTATCCGGCGGCGGGCCTCGCCCCTCCGTTCGGATGCGGGCTTTCGAGTGGATTTGTGACGCCCGCGCAACAGGCTTTCCTGAACAATCCAGCCACGCCGCCGGCACTGGGCGTGCCTTATTTTTGCCTCGCTGCCGGCGGGTCGGCGACAGCGCTCTTCGGGAACGTCAATATCAATGGCCACCCCATCCTGCCTGCAAATATTTTTCCGGAGGACGGCGTACCGCTGCCTTCCACTTACCAGGGCCTCGCGTCGGTGATCGGCAATTACCCGACGTCGGAGGAAGGCAGCATCTATTCGCTGCGACTCGATCACATCTGGAACTCGCGGAACAGCAGTTTCCTTCGCGGGATGATATCGCCCTATACGACAACCGGCATTCAAGTGAACGCGCAAAACCAAACCTTTGGCCAAAATGCCGGCAACCGAACATCGGATCAGACGACGCGTGACTGGGCCATCATTTTCCAGCATACCACCGTGATTCGCGATGATCTCTTCAACGAGGCGCGCTTCCAGGTAGCGCGACGCGGCCTGCACTACGGATTTTCCGATTTATTCGGGGGCAGTTTTCCGGCGGACAACATTGCCGGGGCGGCTTTTACAGGCCGCGAGCCTTTTACGACCGAGGATCGCATCGAGAAACGATATCAAGGGACCGACAATATTACCTGGACCAAAGGCCACCACACATTCAAGTTCGGCGGCGATTTTAACTACATTGATTTGGGCACGGGCGCGAGCCAGGTCTTCACCTTGAATTACGGCGGGGTCTTTGATTTTGGAACTCAGACAGCAGGTTCCGTGAATGCCGCCTTTGAAGGTCTCCCGAGTTTTAGTGCTGTCCAGGCATACGGCCTCGGCCTGCCGACTGTGTACTACCAGGGGGTCGGCCAATCGAGGCGGCTTTTCAGCAACAAAGAGCTGGGAGTTTTCGCGCAGGATAGCTGGAAAGTGACGCGCAAGCTGACCGTGAATTACGGCGTGCGCTATGACAACGAATGGCTGCCGATTTTCACGCCCGGCACTTCGTTCAACGCCATAGCCGAGAAGGCATTCGGCGTGGTGGAGGGAATCCCCTCGGACACAAACAACGTGCAACCGCGCATCGGCATTGCCTGGGACCCGTGGGGAGACGGCAAGACGGTGGTTCGCGCGGGCTATGGATGGTTTTACGACCACCCGGCGCTGGCGTTGGCTTTCCTTTCGACGACGGAAGATGGGGCACTTTCGGCGCAGCTCGAAGCGGCTGGCGGAACGCCTGTCAATCCGGCGCTCACGCCTGCCGCCGCTGACTTGAATAACGTGGGAAACGCCAGCGCATTGAACGCATCGAATATTTTCCAGGGGACAATTTACAGCTCTACTCCGAATATGATTCAAATGGGGGTTCCCCCTATCACATCTTGCACGACGGCAGCCCCGACAATGTGCTTTGGGGTCAGCGGGGCCTCGGCGCCGTTCACTCCCAGTCCGCAAATCTTCGATTCCACATTCACGAATTCGCTGTTCAATCAGCAGCGATTTCTGACGGTGCAGGGATACGCTCCCGGCGGCGGTTACCCGCTGCCCATTCTTCCTTTCACGATTCCCGTCCGGAAAAATTACCAGTATGCGCTCGCGCAGCAGGCCAATCTCTCAATTGAGCGGGAGCTCTCAAAGGACTGGAAGATCAGCGTCGCCTATAACTACACGCACGGAACGCATCTGGATCACACCGTCAACCTCAACGTCACGAACCCGGCGCTGCTCGTCGCCAACGACAGCAATGCGGTTCAAGCCGGCCAGGTGACCATCGACTCCAATCCGCTTACCGTGGTTGTGCCGAGCAATGGTGGCGTTCCCGGGTGTGTCCCGGCTACGCCTCCTCTGGTCGGCAGCGTGTTCGTTTCGGTTCCAGGAATTGTAGGGACCGGTTTCGCGTCAGGCAATTGCTCGGGGGCGCCCGTGACCGGAGGTTCGCCGAACTTGCCCGGCGGAACTATCGTCACGCCCGCGGTGTTCAATTTCTTCCGTCCCGGCGGGCCGAACCCGTCCTTTGCCGGCTTGTTGCCCGGCGGCTATGCGCAACTGGTGGCGCTGGCAGGCTCGCTGCACTTTCCAACGGGCTTCAATGGAGTGCAGGTGCCCTGGAGCGACGTAGACCCGCAAACCTCGAATGGAAGCTCCGTGTATCACGCTCTAACCGTGACCGTCACGAAGCGGTTCTCTCACGGGTTCCAGTTGCTCTCCGGCTGGACGTGGTCGCACTCGATTGACGACTCGACCGACCTATCCACTTTGCTCGCGCCGCAGGACAACAGTTTTCCGGAACGCGACCGCGGCAATTCCGATTTCGACCAGCGGCACCGCTGGATTACCAGCCTGATTTATCAGAGTCCGTATCACATGAGCGATACCGGCTTCTGGAAGAAGTTTCTCGCGGACTTCACGGTGGCTCCCATCATGGAAGTGGCCTCAGGGCGTCCCTACAACCTCTTGATCGGGTATGACTCGAACCTCGACTTTGGCTCCTCGACCGGGCGGCCGTCGTTTATCAAGACGGATTCGCCGCCGGCGGGTTCGACCACGTCGCCTTTCATCCATGGCGTTGCGTTCATCCCGCCGAACGTGTGCCAGGACAGCAACGGGAATCCTTTTGCTTTCCCCGATACGCTTCCCTTCTGGGGGTGCACGGGAAATCTGCCCCGCAATGCCTTTTCGCGGCCGGATTTTTTCCAGATTGATTTGCGGATTGCGCGGCGGTTTGCGATCAACGAGCGGTGGAGCGTGGACGTGATTGCAGACGGGTTCAATATGCTGAACCGGTTCAACGCCAGCGACGTGAATCCGGTGTGCGATCCGACGGCGGGACTGGCGACGTGCCAGGGAGGCCAGCCGACCGCGGCCTTTGACCCGCGAACGTTTCAGTTTGCCTTGAAGATTAACTGGTAGGCACAGCTCTAAGCCTCGACAAACTATACGCTAATGGCGTACAATTAACGGCGAGCGTTCGATGGATGTTGTTCCCTGATGGAATTCGTAGAAGCGCCGGCGTTTACGCGCCACCTAGCAGGATATCTCCAGGACGACGAATATCGCGCGCTGCAAGCAGAACTCGCGAGCAATCCCGGGTTGGGCGATCTGATACCCGGGACGGGAGGTTTTCGAAAGGCTCGGTGGGCGGATCCTCGCCGCGGGAAAGGGCGACGCGGCGGCCTGCGTATCATCTACTATTATTTTCCGGATGCGCGGCAAATCTGGCTCATGACGTTATTCGGGAAGGATGAGGCCGCCGATCTTTCGCCGCCGCAAAAGAAGGCGCTGAAGTCGGCCATCGAAGCTGAACTGCAAGCGAGGCGCCTCGAGCGGGCCAGGAAATTGCGGAGAAAACGATGAGAAAAAAAAGGAGTGCCTTTCGAGAATTGATGGAAGGTGTCTCGGCAATGAAGCGCCACCGCTCCGGGAAGATAACTCTGCGAACGTTTCCTGCCCAACCTGCGCCGCTGCCGAAAGTAGACGGCCGGCTAATTCGAGATACGCGCAAACGACTGCGCTGCTCGCGAGCAGTTTTCGCCCGCAGGCTGCGCATCAATCTCAGGACGCTCGAAAAGTGGGAGCAAGGACGCTCCAAGCCCAACCCTCAAGCCGCTGCTTTAGTGCTGCTTGTCCGCAGGTTTCCGGACACGCTCGATCGCCTTGACCACGTTGCATCCTAAGCCCCGCTCTTAAGTATTCTTCCGCGTTCCTTCGACTGGCTGATCGGTGCCGCTCGAACGTGGACTTCGGCTGTAGGACCGTGCATAAGCAAAGAAGTCTTGCAGCCGGAAACGGCTTTCGGGGGTTGGCAGTTCGCGCTAGAGTGTAGGAAAGTGGGACGACAAACGGAAAGATCCGCGAGACAGAGGAGATTATGAGTCCCGAGATATTGCTTGCGGCCGGCGTGATTGCGATCGTCATCGTGGCGGCGATTGTGTGGTCCGCGAGCCGGCGATCGAACGCGCAGCTTTCCGAAGTCCGGCAGGAGATGCAGAACTCGCTCACGACGCAGGGACAGACCATGACGGCGCAGATCAATCACCTGATGCAGTCTGTGACGCAGCAGCTCGGACAGGTGCGGCAGGATTTGCAGTCGGGAGTCGCTTCGACGGGCCAGCTTGCGACGCAGGCGCAGCGAGACGTGGCGCAGAGGCTGCAATCGTCCACGGAAGTCCTGCTGCAAATGAACCAGAAAATCGGCGAAGTGCACCAATCGAGCCAGGACCTATCGAAGGCGACGCAGACGCTGCAATCGGTGCTGGGCGGGGCGAAGACGCGCGGGACGCTCGGAGAGGTGGCGCTCGAGCGGCTGCTCGAGGACGCGTTGCCGCGCAGCGCTTTTGAGACGCAATACCGATTTGCCTCGACGGGCGCGGTGGTGGACGCCATTGTGCGCAGTGGCGACCGGATCCTGCCAATTGACTCGAAATTTCCTCTCGACTCGTTTCGAAGGATGGTGGAGGCGCCGGAGGAGTCGCGGCGGGAATTTTCCCTGGCAGTGCGAAAACACGCCGACTCCATTGCGGAGAAATATATTCTTCCCGACGAGCATACTTTCGATTACGCGCTCATGTTCGTGCCGTCGTAGAGCGTCTATTACGAGCTGCTGATGACGGAAGACCCGAAATACGGGCAGCTCGATCAGTATTGCCGGAGCAAGCGCGTTTTCCCGGTTTCGCCCAACACTTTTTACGCGTGCTTGAATGCCGTGGCAGTGAGCCTGCAGGGGCAGAAGCTGGCGGAAAATGCGCGTCATCTTTTTGAGGGGCTGGCGGGGCTGAAGAGGCAGTTCGATGCGTTCGCAGAAATTTACGACAAGCTCGGGACGCATTTACGCCACGCGCAAATGAGCTATGAAGATGCGGATGGGCGGCTGGGGCGGGCGAGGAATTCGCTCGAGCAGATGTCGGAGGGAACGCTGCCGGAGGGAGCGGCGAAGGCGCTGGAGGCGGGGCGAGGGGAGTAGGCGAGATTTATTTTGGCGGGTGACAACATCCCGCAAGGGTCGTGACGCGGAGATTATGGTTACTGCGTAGGGGCACGGCATGCCGTGCCCCTACGTACCACGCGAGTGGCGACGCACACCAGTAAATTCAATCAGACAATCCGGTAGGACTAGAGAGCAGCTTCGGCGGCCTGGAGAAGGGTGCGGAGGTCTCCGGCGATGGTCGAGGAGATGACGCGATCGAGCTGCCGGCGGATTTTTTCTGAATCGTTCGGGTGGCGCGCGAGGCGATCGGCGAAATCCCTGAGGCGATGCTGAAGATCCTTCGGCGCGAGCGGCTCGGCGGCGCGGAGATAGCGTTGCGCGGCGGAGGGATCGGGTGGCGGAACGAGGCGCGCGTGGAAGGAATAGTCGCCCGAGCGAACCGGCTGCACTTCGATTTCCGCGAAATTATTTACGCCGCCGCTCGTGCGCACCTCCTGCGTATCCCCACGAACAAATCGTAAAACTCCGGGCGTCTGATTCTCGACGACGATGCGGAGCGACTGGCCCGTGCCGCGGACGCGCACGGCGAGTTTCGTTTTCTTGCCGGGAACCATGGCGGCGGGCGAATCGTATTCGAGCGTGACGAGCGTGGACGCGGCAGTGCGTTGCGTGTCGCCGGTTTGCACGGTGACGACCACGGGGCCGGGCGACGATTTCGGGCCGGGAAGCACGACGAGACAGGCGGGCGAGGCGGCGAGAATCAGCGCGCGTTGGGCGTTGATTTGCACGCGGTTGGCATCGGCGTCGCCCCGAAAACCGCCGCCACAAATTGTGAAACGATCTTTCAGCGAAATCACGGGAGCGAGGACAAGTGCGTGAGAGGTGCCGCTGGGAGCGGTTGCCGCTGCGTTCGCGTCTGCGCCGGTGTCGAGGAGGGCGACGCTCGCATCGCTCAAGGAGCGGGCGAGGAGGAAATCGCCTTGGGCGGGGGCGGTGAAGGTGGCGCGGCCTGTGGAATCGGTGGTGACGCGCTGATCGCGGCTCGTCTCGACGGTGACGCCGGAGGCCAGGCGGCCGTCGGCGCCGAAAACGGCGAGAGTGGCAGGGCCGCCTGCGACGAGTGTGGGTGAAAGGACGATAGTGACGGACCAGGTGGCGCTGGCGGCGGACTGCGCGCATGCCGGAGGCGCGGGCAAGAAGAAGGCCGAGGTGAGAGCGACTGCGGAAGCGAGGCGCGAGCGGCGATAAGGCATAAGGATCAAGCGGGGCGCGCGCTCCGCTCATAGACGCGAGATTCACGGAAAAGGCGAAAGAGTTCGGGATCGAGTTCGTTCGCGCGGACGCACTCATTGAGGATGGCGAGGGCGCGGTCAATGGGGACGGCGCGCTTGTAGGGGCGGTCGGCGGCGGTGAGGGCGTCGAAGATGTCGCAGATGGTCATCATTTTCGTGGGGAGCGGAATTTCGTCGACGTGGAGTTTGTAGGGGTAGCCGGTGCCGTTGAGTTTTTCGTGATGGGCGCGCGCGATTTCGGGGATTTTGCGGAGATTCTTCGTCCAGGGAATTTGCGTGAGGAAATTGAAGGTGTGGATGACGTGCGATTCGATCTGGGCGCGCTCGGAGGCGTCGAGGCTGCCGCGGGGAATCGAGAGGAGACGGATTTCGTCGGAATTGAGATAGGGATGCTCGACGCCCTGGGGATCGAGGAAAAATTGGCGCGCGATTTCGGTGATGCGCTCGGACTGGGCGTGTTCGAGAAGCGTAGGCTCATTGACTTCGAGGATGAGGCGGATGTAGTCCTCGATTTTCTTGAGGCGCTGGTCGAAATCTTCGCTGAGGCGGGCGATTTCGGAAAGAGCGTCGCCGCGGTCGCGTTCGAGATATACCTGCAGCTTGCGGCGGACATTGCTGGCTTCGAGTTCCTTGCGGATGTAATCGAAACGCTGACGGACATTTTCGAGCTGCATGGGGTAAAGCTTTTTGGCTTTGACGAGGACTTCCTCGCGGACGCCAACTTTGCCGAAATCGTGGAGGAGCGCGGCGTAGCGGATTTCCTTCATTTGCTCCCGATTGAAATGGGCAGAGGCGTAGGGGCCGGCAGAGACGGAATCAACGGTTTCGGCGAGGGCTTCGGTGTAGCCGGCGACACGGAGGGAATGGCCCGAGGTGGTGGGGTCGCGCTGCTCGATGGCGGTGACGGCGGCGCTGACGAAGCCTTCGAAGAGGGCTTCGATCTCGTCGTACAGCTTGCGGTTCTCGTAGGCGACGGCGGCTTGCGAGGCGAGCGAAAGCGCGAGGCGAACGGAGCGCTGCGAAAAAGGCTGCACGCGTTTCGCGACATCTTCCGCGCCGCGGAGGCGAGCGGAGGGAGTGCGCTTGGAATTGATGAGCTGGAGGACGCCGAGGACTTCGCCCTTGGCGTTGCGCATGGGTAGCGTTAGGAGAGAGCGGGTGCGGTAACCGGATTCGCGGTCGTAGCGATCGTTGAAATGAAAGGGCCGGTTGCGTGGAATTTTGTAGGCGTCGGCGAAATTCAGAACTTCGCCGCGCAAAGCGGTGTAGCCGGCCATGGAATCTTCCGTGAGCGGCAGGATGAATTCCTGGAACGGAAAATCGAGGCTGTCATTCTGCGTGAGCATGAAGCGCAAGTGGCGCTTCCCTTCCCCTTCGTCTTCCACGAGATAAAGCGAGCCGGCATCGGCGCCGGTGATTTCGCGTGCCATGGCGAGGATCAGGGTGAGCAGGAGCTTTACGTCGCGCTGGGAGGAGAGCGCCATGCCGATTTGATTGAGCTGTTCGCGCTCGCGCTCGGCGATCTTGAGTGCATCGCGGGCGGCACGCTCGCGTGCCTCCAGCTCGATATTTTGAAAGGCAGCGGCAACCGTCTCCTCGACAAACCCACGCGGAGAGCCGGAGGGGAGATAGGAAAATACGCGCGGCCTTCTGCCCACTCGCGTTGGATTCCTGCGCGAGGAAGTCGCGCCAGCGGATGGCGTGACTCCAATGAACCGAAAGCCGTTCGTGGACCGGCGAAAGGACGCCGGAAGCGATAGCCGGCCGCCTTTCACATCCGCGAGCCAGACGGCGGGAGCCCCATTGGCCTCGGCGGGGGCTTTTCCTTCGCCGGGCCGGACCGCGTGCAAAGAATAATGAGCGCGGAGAGGCGCCGCGAGCCTGGCGGCTGCCGAGCCTTCGACAAACCAGATTTGTCTCTTTCCGGACATGAGTTCCCTAGAGCGGGGGCGTGGGGGACAGTATAGCGGAAGCGCGGCGCGGAGCACAGCCGCAGGGCAGGCCGAGGCGAACGGCAGCCGAATCCACCAAGCCCTTAACCGTGAGGGCACCCGGCAAGCGAAGGCACGCGCAGGGACGCGAATCTAGTGCAAAACTGGTGAAAGAACTTGGGAGAATTTGCGGCCTGCCGCGCCGGGCAATCACGATGAAAGAGCCAAAATCCACGAGTGCGAAGACGTCGGGACGGATGGAGGAAGACTGGCGGCAGGTAGAACAGCGCCAGTGGTGGCTGAATGTCTCGAGCATCGTCCTGTCGCTGGTTTTGACAGTCGGAATCTTCCTGCTCGCACTTCCGTTGTTCAGCGCCGAATTTGTCGCCTATAGCGCGCTGGATAAGAACGCGTTGATGGGCGCGCTCATAGCCCTCGTCGTGCTGTTTGACCTCTATGTGGTGTTCCAGCAGGTGCAGATTCATGGCGCGCGAAAGCAAACAGCGGAGCGCGAGGAAATATTCCGGCTGATCACGGAAAACGCGGCGGACATGATCGCGGTGGTGAGCGTGGACGGAACGCGGGCTTACAACAGCCCCTCGTATCAAAAGGTACTGGGCTATTCGCCGGAGGAGCTGCGGAAAACTTCGGCGTTCGAGCAGATTCATCCCGACGACCGGCCCAAAGTGATGGAGGCCGCCGACGAGGCCAAGCGGACGGGCCGCGGGAAGCGGGTCGAATACCGGATCAAGCACAAGTACGGAAACTGGATCACGCTCGAATCCACGGCCAGCGTGGTGCGGGGCCGCGACGGAAAAATCGAGAAGCTTGTGATCGTGAACCGCGACATCACCGAGCGGAAAGAGCTCGAGGAGCAGCTTCGCGTCTCCCAAAAAATCGAGGCCATCGGGAGGCTCTCGGGAGGCATCGCCCACGATTTCAATAATCTGCTGGGCGTGATCATCGGCTACACCGAAGCGCTGCAGAAAAAAATGAAGCCCAACGACCCCTGGCGCGAGGCCATCGTGGAAATCGAGGCGGCCGGCAAACGAGCCGCTTCGCTGACCCAGCAGCTTCTCGCCGTGAGCCGCAAGCAGGTGCTGGCGCCGGCCGTGCTCGACCTGAATGCGATCGCTGGCGAAGTGGAAAAGATGCTCGGGAGGCTGATCGGCGAGAACATCCAGTTGTCGCTGGACCTTTCGTACTCGCTTGGCCTCGTGAAGGCCGACCGGACGCAAATCGAGCAGGTGATCTTGAATCTGGCGGTGAATGCGCGAGACGCGATGCCGAAGGGCGGGAAGCTGACGATTCAGACCGCGAACGTCGAGTGGGAGGAAGGCGACCCTAAGCGTCCACGATATCTCACGCCGGGAAGTTACGTGTTGCTGAAAGTGACGGACACGGGCAGCGGGATGAGCCCCGACGTGCAAGCGCACATTTTCGAGCCTTTCTTTACAACGAAGGAAAAAGGTAAAGGCACGGGGCTTGGTCTCGCGACGGTGTATGGAGTGATCAAGCAAAGCGGCGGATTCATTCTGGTGGAGAGCGAGATCGATAAAGGGACGGCGTTCGAGGTGTATTTGCCGCGCGTTGCCGGGACGGTAGAGAGGCCGAAAGAAGCGCGTCCCACGGCGAAACCGGCGCGGAAGCAACAGGCCGTCGTGTTGCTCGTGGAAGACGAATCGTCGCTGCGGAAGCTGACGCGCAACGTGCTGCAAGAGGCGGGGTACACCGTGCTCGAGGCGGGTGACGGGTTTCAGGGGCTCGAAATCGCGAAGAGGCACAAGGGCGAGATTGACTTGCTGCTGACGGACGTAATCATGCCGGGGATGAGCGGACGCGCGCTGGCGGATATTCTTCGCGACACCCGCCCCAAGACGAGGGTGCTGTATATGTCCGGCTACACGGACGGAGAAATTGCGAAACAGGGAGTCGTAAATCCGGGAACGGTGATTTTGCACAAGCCATTCACGCAGGAGGAGCTCGGGCGGCGAGTCGAGGAGGCCCTGAGCACTGAGGCGCAGGAAGGCGAGCGCCCGGCGGAGACCGCGCAACGATGAAAATCGTAGTCATTGACGACGATCCGCAGAATTTGAAGCTCGTCCAGTTCGTGCTCGCGGACGATAAGCTCGAGATTCATACGGCGTCCGAACCCGAGCGCGGCCTGGAACTCGTGCACCGGCTGCGTCCGCAGGTGGTGCTTCTCGATTTGGTGATGCCCGGCGTCGAAGGGATGGAGTTGCTCGAAAGGATTCTCGAATTCGATCCGGGAATCGACGTGATTCTGATGACCGGGCACTACTCGACGGAGTCGGCGGTCGAGGCGATCCAGAAGGGTGCTTCGGATTATTTGACGAAACCGCTTTCGACGGAAAAGCTGCAAGAGAGAATCCGCCAAATCTCCGAGGAAACAAAACGAAGGCAGCGGAGCCTGAAGCTCGATAACGACCTCCTCGAGAATTTCGAATTCGAGGGAATGATCGGGCGGAGCGCGCTGATGCTGGATCTCTTTTCGAAAATACGGCGGATCGCTCCGCATTTCCGGACGGTGCTGGTCCGCGGCGCCACGGGCGTCGGAAAAGAGCTGGCGGCGAAAGCGCTGCACAATTTGAGCGCGGTAAGCAAGGGCCCCTTCGTGGCCCTGAACTGCTCGTCAATTTCGGAGACGCTTGCGGAGAGCGAATTATTCGGGCACGTGAAAGGCGCATTCACCGGAGCGGATCAAAATAAGGTTGGTCTTTTCGAATATGCGGACGGCGGGACGGCGGTGCTCGACGAAATCGGCGAGATGCCGCTAGCGATGCAGGCGAAGCTCCTGCGGGTGCTGCAAAACCAGGAGTTTCAAAGAGTGGGTTCGCCTGCGCCGCGAAAAGTGAATGTGCGCGTGGTGGCGGC
>Ga0187782_10003731_pt1 | contig 11346 bp, 8 predicted proteins | sample 0715_SJ02_MP15_2_FD_132454 | JGI IMG/M metagenome (GOLD analysis project Ga0187782, IMG submission 132454) | Tropical peat soil microbial communities from peatlands in Department of Meta, Colombia - 0715_SJ02_MP15_20_MG | ecosystem: Environmental > Terrestrial > Soil > Wetlands > Peat | place...
AGCCGATAGATGCGGTCTTCCAGACGGCGACGATCGTCGAACATAACCGCGATCTCACGTCGCGGGTCGCCGGCATATGGGGTCGATGGCACCCAATAGACGCACTCGGCGGCGTACATGGCGAGCCAGTCGTCGTAGCGGAGCTGGTCGAGGAGCCGAGCTTCGCGCTCGACGAGGCGGCGGAATTCGTCGCGAACCGCCGTGTCGTTCACCGCCCGCGTGTCGTCCTGCCAGTGGGTGAAGTCGGCAATCAGTTCGCGATAGAGCAAGTCGTTGACGTAGTACGAGCTACGCGACGGGTCGGGCGGATTAGGCGCATTCACCTTACGGTTCCCGTCTGATGGCGAGGTTGGCGCGGGTCTGCATCAGCCGCTTCCATTCCTTGAAATGCTCGCGCATGAACGCTTCGTCCGTCGCCGGCGCGGTGATGGTGCCGTCGGCGTTGGTCTTGACTCGATCGGGGATGCCGAGGCCGCGGTGCATGTAGACCCATTCGTCCTCGATGGCCATCAGGCCCCGTTGGATCTGCTCGAAATTGGCGATGTCGTCGACTTCGCCGAAATTGGGGAAGCCTTCCTGAGTACGCATGCGCAGCGCGTTGATGTCGCGAACGCCGTCCGCGCCGATGCTGCCGTCGTCGACGATCATGGTTCCGTACCAGATCGCATTAGTCTCTTCCACGCTGACCGGCTCGAACACCTGGATGTGATTGCCGAGGAGAGACAGATTGGGAAAGACGTTGATGTTCACCGGCTCGGAGCCGGCGAGGTCAAGTAGCGAAAAGGCGCGGTCGCCGTAGCGGCTGATGAAGTCCGCCTCGTAATGTTCCATGCCGGGGTGTGCGCTTTCCAGCGCCCACAAGCCGCCGGGCCGCTTTTCCAGGTTCGGGCGCTTGTCTTTGTAGTGATTGCCGCGGCCGGTATAGCGCATGTACATCGGCTGCGTGTCCGGCGAATTTCGGTAGTAAGCCATGCCCTTGGCGTTCTCGCCGGCAAAGCGATTCTCGGTTTCCAAGAGCGAGCGATGCGAATAAGCGACGTGATAGCCATCGCAAGAGTTGTCGTAGGCGAGCTTCCAATTGGCTTTGAAGCGGAAACGGTTCGCCTCGCACACCACGATCCGGCCGCCGGGATTGCGGTCGAGCCATTCGTCGATAACCGTCGCGATCGGCCCGAGATGCTCGATAAGCGGCAGCGAGTCGAGGTTGAGCGTACCAAAGATGAAGCCGCGGTATGACTCGACGCGCGGCACCTGTGCCAAATTGTATTTCGGATCGCGCATGTCGCCGGCGTAGCCGTCCGGCCAAGGTACGCCGCGAAGCTGGCCGGTGTTGAGGAAATTCCAGCCGTGGTAGGGGCACTGGAACGACTTGCTGTTGCCCTTGTCGAAGCGGCACAGAGTAGTGCCGCGATGGGTGCAACGGTTGTAGAGCGCGCGGAGTTTTCCCTCGGCGTCGCGTGCAATGATCAGCGGACGCAGCCCCAAACGTCGGGTGATGAAATCATTGATATTGGGGATTTCGCTTTCGTGCGCGAGATAGGTCCAGGTGCCGCCGAAAATTTGGGTCATCTCGGCTGCGAAGATCACCGGATCGGTGTAGATCAGCCGGTGCGCGCGATCCTCCTGGACCAGATACTCCCAGTCATAGAGCACGGTACCGCCGAGCCGGGTCGGCGGGGCGCCAATTTTCTCCAGTGCCGTCACGCTTCGCCCCGGAGCTTCGCCGTTGGCTGCGGCGGCGCGATGCCGCGCTCAAAAGAAATCGAAATACTCATTTTGTTCCCACTCGCTTGGTTCCTCGCCCGGTGACGCCCCCTGCAGCGAACTTTGATAGCGACCGGCTTCTGTTCGCTTCAGCTTCACGAAATAGTCGACAAAGATATCGCCGAGCGCGCGGCGGAACAACGGCTCGGCGTCGAGCGAATCGAGCGCCTCAGGCAGGCTCTTCGGCAACAGCGGGCGTTCGGCCGCGTAAGGCTCAGTGCTCGGCGGCGGCAATGCAGCGCCAGTTTCGATGCCCGCAAGTCCGGTCACGATCTGCGCCAGGATGTAAAGATAAGGATTGGCCGCGGGCTCGCCGACGCGGTTTTCCAGGCGGGTCACCGGGTCGTCGACGCCGCCGAGCACGCGGATCATGGCGCCGCGATGATCGTGCGCCCAGGTCGCGCGGTCTGGTGCGAGCGAATTCGGGCGGAAACGGCGATAGCCGTTGACCGTTGGCGTGGCGAAGACGGTGGCCGGTGCCGCATATTGCAGCAGGCCGGCGAGGTAGGATTGGCCGAGCGGCGAAAGAACGTCCTCGGTCTTGCGCGGCATGAACAGGTTGTCGCCAGTCGAGGCGTCGATCAGCGATTGGTGCAGATGCCAGCCGCTGGAATAAAAGCCGTTGAGCGCCGGCCGACACATGAACGTGGCGAAATAGCCGAGCCGCCTGCAGATTTGCCGTGTAGCGGTGCGGAACAGAAGCACGTTATCGGCGGCTTCGAGCGCGCTGCGTGGCGCGAAGGTGCATTCGACTTGTCCGGGACCCCATTCGTTTTCGATTGAACGCAGGCCCAATCCCAACGCCTCGAAGGCGGAGCCGAGGGCGTCGAAGACCTCGTGCATCAGGTCCATGTTCGTCTCGGAATGATAGTGATAGCCGGGTTCGACCGGCGCGGTCTTGATCGGCCGGCCGCGAAGGCCGGGACCGCCAACATTGTCCCCGCTCAGATGCGCTTCAATGACGCGCAGCAGATACCATTCGATCTCCGCCCCAATGACGATGTTGTAACCGCGCTCCGCAAGCCGCCGCAGAGCCTTGCGCAGGAGCTGGCGCGGCGAGAAATGGAACGGGTGCCCGTCATTGAAATATTCGTCGCCCAGGATCCAGCCGACGCCCGCTGCCCAGGGCAGAACGCGGAAGGTCGCGGGATCGGCGATAATGGTCAAATTGGGCGAGCCGGTCATTTCGGTCAGGCCCATGCCGCCACCGCGCGTGAACGAGGCGAAGACGCGGGCGCCGGCAGAATCGAGCGTCGTGGTGGCCACGCCAATATTGTAGCCGTTGGTCAGCGCCGAGATGAAAGCCGGGATGGTCAGCGTTTTCGCTCGCGAATAGCCGTGGATATCGCCCCAGGCTAGCCGGACAAAACGCAGTTTCTCGGCTTCGATCCGGCGCCTGACATCGGCGGCCAGCCGCCTCTGCTCGTCGCTCCAAAGGCCGTGGCTTTCGATGAATGTCCCTCGGTCGCTCTTTATCATTTGCCGGACAATCTACGCCAAGTTTTGCTAACCACCGAATTCGACCAGCTAAAAACTAAATGAGGTTCGCAAAATGAGAATTGAGTGCATAATTTGAGACGAGCTGAGGGGGCATCTTAAACCAAAACCGCCGTGGGCCATTACACCCGGTGCTGCCACCATGCTCCACTGACCTGCTGGTACCAGATCGGGCGCCTCTGCAGGATTTTGCTGCAGTGCCGTTTGTGCGACCCGACCTTGCGCGATGCCCTCTCAGCGGTCGCTAACGGACGGAAAGCGGACGTCAGACCAAGCGTCTGGAACGTCGAGAATGACCCATGCGGACATCGCCAAACTTGCCGCTAACACGCCCCTTGCGCCACTGTCGGGGATACCGATCCTCACCTACTGGGCACTCCTCGCCGCGGCGGCTTCGTTTTCGCTTCCAAGCGCACGACCCGTTACCGGCAATTGTGGCTTCCGGGGAGAACGTCGAATGATATTCTGCCTGATGCCTGAGCCCGCCCAAGTGATACGCATTGAAGGTTAGAGCCGGCTCGTTCAGCATCGACCACAATCTAGCTCACTACGCGGCTTTTAATCGAGGGGCTGGGCTCGTTCGCGTCGCGCCCAAAACGACGCGAATGACCCGAAGGCGACGCAACTTCGTTTCGCCCGTGTTCCCCGCGGGATCGGGGCGCTGTTCGTAATTTCGGTTGACAAGATTGATTCTAATCAAGACCGCTTGGCCATACGGAACTAATGTTCGCTTCCCGACCCAACCAACACGGGGGTGTTGACGTCGGGCGCGGCCATGATCGAGCCGGTGACTTCACCGGTTACGGTCTTGGCCGCCAGCAAGGCCGAGCACCGAGGCTCCGGTCCTTGACTGAACGCTTATCGCGGTCGCACCATGGCAATGGAGGCTCTTTAATGAAGTTGCCTTGGCTCACAGCCTTGCTATTCGCTTTTATAGCCCAGGGATGGGCAGAAGACGTTGTCCCAGGCAAATTGAGTATCTATCGAGCTGTGCGTCGTGTCACGGTGAAGACGGCAAAGGCAACGGAATCCTGGCTTCGGTCCTCAAGGTGCCACCTGCTGATCTAACCACCCTTGCTAGAAGAAATGGCGGTTATTTTCCGCTGGCGGTCGTAACCGAGATTATTGACGGACGCACTTTGATCGCCGCGCACGGCACCCCTGAAATGCCGATCTGGGGATTTGATGTAGGGACTCGAAATCGCATTCCTGCCATTGTGGATTACCTCATCCGCATCCAAGTACAGTAATTCGCTTTTTTGCTCCCTCGGCCGCGCCCCAGTGAGCCGGGGCTTTTTTCATTCCGCGAGAGGCTCTTTTGACGGTAAATCCCGAATAAGCGCAACGGCGAGGAGGTGACCATCTTCGACTTTGACGGTGACAGCAATTGAGCCGCCGGCCGTAGACGCTATCTGCGCTGAAAGGAGATCCACCATGCGCCTTACCAACCGCGACTCGCGCCGTCGGCGTTGTCGGCGGAGCAGCCAAATCAGGCGCAAAGCGCAGGTTTAAGTATGTCCGTTGTGTGGTCGCTATTGAGGGGGAAGCGGTCGTGCGTGATTACCGCGAAACCGATGTGAATGACCCGTTTCGGACATCAGCCAATTTGAAACGCTCGATCCGGGTTTTGGGGCCCAGGCGGGGTCTGGTGGCACCAAGGCTCAATGGTATGATGCTCCAATCCAGTCGTGGCAAATAAGCGGTCTGGGAGACGTGGCATGCGGGGATCTCCGATCTTGATCGCGGCGATCGCGCTATCGATCGTAACAATGCCGGCCGCCGTCCAAGCCGAGCAGCCAATGCGTCTGCCGCAGGTAGGATTGCTGCTGCCGCCACCACCCGCCGGTTACGATCCAGCGAATAATCCGTTTTCGGTCGCCATGCTGGAAGGATTGAAGGCGCTTGGCTATGTCGAGGGACAAAGCATTCACCTCGATCTTCGCATTGCCGAAAAACCGGAAGACGCTACTGCAATGGCTCGCGACCTGGTCGAACGCAAGGTCGATGTCATCGTGACTGCGGGACCACAGTTGACGGAAGCCGCCAAGCACGCGACCGACAGCATTCCGATCGTCATCCTGGATTGCGATAGAGCCGACAGGATAGTTGCCAGTCTGGCCAGGCCCGGCGGCAACGTCACGGGAATGGCTTGCATCTCGTCGGACCTTGCGGCCAAGCGGCTGCAACTGCTGCAGGAGATCGTGCCGCGGCTGTCGCGCGTCGCGGTACTGTTCAATGGTGCAGCGCAGGCCAAGGTGGACGAATTGCAGGATATCGTGGCTGCGGCAAAAACATTTGAGATCGAAATACAGCCCACGGACGTGCGGGATGCCGCAGGGTTTGCGGGCGCGTTTGCGTCGATAAAAGGCCGCAATGCGCAGGCGCTCATTGCTTTGGCCGAGCCTCTGACCGTCCAGCACATCAAGGAGATCGCCGCGTTCGCCGCGGAGCAGCGTCTGCCGTCCACGTTCGGGTTCAGAGAGTTCTGCGACGTCGGCGGGCTGCTGTGCTACGGCTCGAACCTCAGGCTCCAATTTGGCCGCTTCGGCTATTTCATCGACAAGATACTGAAGGGCACCAAGCCCGGAGACATTCCAATTGAAGAGCCAACCGCGCTTGAGCTGATCGTCAACGCCAGGGTGGCAAAATCGCTGGACATCACCCTCCCGACGTCGATCCTGATCAGCGCAAACGAGTTGATAGAATAGCCAATCTGATTACCCGGCGACTTCTCCGTTTGGCACTAACCAACGCTTCGGTGGGATCCGAAGTCGGGGGAAAGCAGGCGTCCCGGCCATCGCCTCAATTGGGAGCAATTGACCCTTTGCCGCATCTCGGGTCTCTCAAACTGCTGCTTCGCACTAGACCGTTTCTGGCTGTTTCGGCGATGACAAATCTCTGCTGTAATCGCAGTATCATCCGGATGGCCCTCAGGATGAAACTGTATATCACGCTTATCTCGTCGTACGCACGCTTGGCGCGCATCCTGGTCATTGAAAAGGCACTCGAGGATCGCGTGGAAGTTATCGCGGCGAAGACGCGCATTGCGGATAGCCCTTACTATCAGATCAACCCTTCTGGGCGCGTGCCCGGGCCTCGGGGGTTTCCTTTCGGACTAACGTTAATCCCCGATCGCAATGGCGTCGTCGGCCGGCGCGTGGTCGGCTTGTCGCCGGGGCAGTGCGTCTTGAGTACCGCGTCGCCCAGCGCCTGCCCCGGGCCCCGAGCGCGCTTTGGCCAATTCCACGCGCTTGGGGTTCCGGCACCTTTGGAAAGAGCGACGGGGCCCAGGCTGCGGAATGTGCACAGTGAACGCCGGCGGAACACACTGGCGCGGATGACGCCGGACATCGAAGCATTTTTGAAGCAACTCCGTTCACATCCGGAGATCCTTTCGGCTGCGAGGTCAAATCCGAAGCTTTACGGCGACCTGCTGCGACTGCAGGGCGGCCCGCGGAGCTGCAGCGAGGTGCCTACAGCGACAAGCGGCTGCGGGATCTATTCAGCGATGTGCGCGATGAGGTTGCTCGGGACGAGCGCAGCATCAAGCAGCGGCTTCTGCGGGTCAGCGAAATTATGGCGCAGGCCAAGGAACGTAACAAAAAGCGCCGGCGCTAGGGGGCCGAGGCTCGATCGCGCTCCTTGTCGTCCTTTGGCACGACCCGTAGTGTACGCGGTCAACATTGGAGACGGAAATGGCTACGGGGACTGTGAAGTGGTTCAATCCAGCAAAGGGATATGGGTTCATTCTGCCTACTGGTGGCGGCGGCAAGGACGTGTTCGTCCACATCTCGGCCGTCGAGCGGGCCGGCCTTCACTCGTTGAAAGAGGGACAAAGCATCGAGTACGAGATCGAGAGCAATCGGGGGAAAGAGTCTGCGGTCAACCTCAGGATCAAATGACCGTTTTGCCGCATATCAATGTGGCTTTGGTCCTATTGTTCGGGTCTTGGCCGCCACTCATGCGCATGATGCGAAAACCGTCATGCCTGATCTCGTGGCGAGCGCCCGGCGCCTTCGCACCGGGCGTTTTGTTTTCCTAGGTTGGCGGACCGGCCAATACGTCGGCGCCATCGGCGAAGTCGGGATCCAGTTTCTCGATGGCGACCGATGTCACGTGCGGCAGATTTTCAACCTCGTTCGCGGCCCGACTGCCGGCCTTCGCTGCGCTGAGGGACTTGGTCGGCTTCTCGACGTTGCTCGCAAGGATTCTGTGCAGCCACGGGTCGTCTCGACCATCCAGGCCGCCCGCAAGGTAGACATCGATGGCAGCGCACCGGAACAGCACCGTAGGATTGAATTGGCGGCTCTGAAAACGACGCAGCTCCTCGCGGACCGCCTCGATCATGGCGGTGCCCGCGCTATTCGGCGTCACATCCATGCGAGTTGGTATCGCAAAGATTTCTTAACCGATTGTGCGGGGCTCGCGGGTTACAGCAGCTTGACCAGGGCGTAGCCCAGGAGCCCGACCCAGGCGACGTCGACGATCAGCGCCAAGGCCAGCACGATAGGCGGCCAGACGCGATGCCACCACGCCACGACATTACCCCGGACCGCATCCCTCAACTCGAGGACGGTCATTCGGTACCCTCAACTCAATTCCAATTAGTCTCGAGATTGGCGCAGAACGGCGCGAGCCGATTGACGACGGGCACAAAGACGGTGGCTTGCGCCGGTCACCCTAATGACTAGCTGGACGCATCGCGGGATTGCGATCGCCCGTTGCCGTTCGGTCGCGATTGGCGCCCGTGCCTGGCGCGGTCGGCTGCGCTTCAGCCGCAACCTGCGCCTTGACCATGCTCGCCACGAGGCCGTGCTCGTCGCGCATGAGCTGCATCATTTGGGCCGAGGATCGCGACGCCTGCGCGGCGGGCGGCGCCGCCGGCTGGCTCCATGGGTTGCCCAGTAAAACTCCGCCGACAACGCTCGCGAGCACTCCCGTCGCAAGGAACCGAGCCAAGACCGGGATTTCGAACATCGTCGTTTGCCCCAATCGGCGTCTACCGATAATTCAAACGCTGTTTAAAGTGACGGCGAACGGAGAACAAGGAGGCTTTGCGCATTCTCTCGGAGCGCGCTTTGCGGTCACATCCGCATCTGCGCCGAGAGCGAACCGGTGCAACGGACCGCGGCGCAAGGAGCCGCCTTGAAAAATAAAAAGAGCCCCGGCGTGGTCAGCCTCGCCAGGGCTCTAAGTTCCTTGAGGTGAGAAAGGCCTTGGCGAGAGGCCTTTCCTTCCGGCCGGGTAGCGCTGATTTGGTAAACAAGACCTTAACGCACCGGAGCGGTTCCGGATGGCTACTCAGGCCGCGTCGCGCTGCCGCGCCCAAGTCCATTGTTGCCCGCCGATTACATTCAGTTGCTGGGAAAAAACCCTGCCGACTTTGAGTGCCGTGGCGGCTTGAGGGAATCGGGCGCATAATTGAAGGCAAGGCGACTTGCGGGGGATTCCCCCATGCGAGATTGGCTGTTGGTCATAGTCCCTTTGGCGCTCGTGTTCTATTTCATCGAGTACCCGGATCAGCTCAAAACGCTGATCGAGGGACTGATGAGACTTGCCAGGTACGTTCAATGAAAGCGCCCGGGAAACGCCCTAGGGACTTGTGCGAGAGCAGCAGGCTAGCTCTAGTGGCATTTGGGCCACGATCCGCGACATTCTTACGTCTGGCTGCTGCGGGCCGGCTGTAAGAGCAGGCCGCTCTGTCATAGAATAATTTACGCTGCCGGTCCCGCCCTTTCAGATCCTTTAGGCGCGATTGTGTGCAGTGAACTAGGCCCCGGTGCGATCTCTATTCATGCCGGGGCCCTTTTTAGTCGTGTACCATGCTCAAATCGAGACCGGTTCATTTCACCTGTCCCAATTGCGCCTCGCTATATCATGTCGTCAAAGTCGAGGCAGCGGCTAATACCAACGATCGTTGGGTCACTTGCCGTGTTTGCGGTGGCCCGCTTCCTGCCCGTGAAGGAGAATTTGTCCTCAAGTATTTCCTGTTGCGGAAGGCGGCCCGGGGGCAGAATCGCGCGTCAAAAGCCTGATGCGGGCGAGGCAACCCTCGAGAACCGCAAAGCGGTTTGCGCTGCGGTTCTTTTATTTGGCAACTAAGGAAATTGAGCGCGCTCGTCGCGTGCCGAAAGGGCCGCTAGAGCCGAGCCAATCCGGCAACCTTAACCGATCTCGCGCCGCACCGATATCCCTGAACTGCGGTGTTTTAATCCGATCTCGTTCGGCCAATTCTCGCTTGCGGGTTCAAGGAAAAACCCCTCGGGGGTTGGCCGTGGAGTACAAGCAGTTTTTTGTGAAAGCCTTTGAACAAAAACCTGGCAAGTGGCGGGCCAGGATCAAGCGGTTGGACGGAAAGCCGCTCGTAACTGCACGCCGAGACAGAGTTAAAGTCGATGAATTCGTAACCAGTTCTGATTCATCGACGCCCAATGATGCTCTGCTGAGAGCGTTCGCCGCTATAGACGCTTTGACGTTACGACCGGCTGCGGAAAAGAAAACCCCGAGGGACTAGGAAGAGCGACCACCCTCGCGATCTTGCCCGAGTCGGTGCATATTCGGCCCCGTGGGCACCGAGCACGCGGGCGGCATCTACGTTATAGTCGCAACCGAAGGCGCAAAAACCCGATATTGGGCCGCGGCGGTACCTTCCAGCGACGCAATAGAAGCGGTTTGGCTACTGGCCCCTGTAGGTTGGACGCTGCGCGTGACTACTCGGCGCCTTACCCCCAAAAGGGTGGCCGATCTGAAGATGCGTCCCAATAGCGTATAATGGCGCGTGTGACCCATCCGATTCGCGGAGAACGAGTTATGCGTATTTCCTCACGAGAAGCCGATTTAGCTTTGGCTGAGCTGGCCGCCCGCCGGAACTTGGACGAAGCCTCCAGGACTGGCGACAGGCGGCTGATTAGAGAAAAGACCGTTGAACTCGCGCTCGCCGGGACCGCTCGCCGTGAGGGCTAAATTAGGGAAGGAGAAGCAGTTTGTCTTTGCTCATTAAGTCGCGCCCGATGGCCGCCGGGATGCTTGTCGTCACCGTCGGCGCGATCGGAAATGCAGTCCTCTCGGATGAGTTTTGCGTTGCTCACTCGCAATCGGCATAATGCGATGCCGCCATCGTCCCGGGACCAAAATATCCGGGTCGGGGCTCTCAGCCGCCAACGCCGATACGTCTCACAACACCAGTGATCGTGAGCTCGACTACGACTGGAACGAACACCTAATCAGCGGGTGCGGGGCGGCGCCGGTCGCCTAGGCCGGATGTATAGTCATCCGTTGGCCCATGCGGCGGAGGCAATACGTGGCACCACCGACATTATTTCGCTTTGCGGCGCATTTGGTGATCGCTGTTGCGGTCGCCTTGGCGATAGTTCATCGCGTCAAAATCGGCGATGGCGCCTCGTGTCACGCCCACGACGGGCTTGGTTGGCACTGCCATAATTGAGGCCCCAATTAAACGCAGCGCTGCCCGCTAGCGATCAGGGAGGGCGCACGAAACGCGGCAGTACATCCGTGCACGCGTCCGGCGCTCTCCCCGACACTCCCCCTCTAGGACAGTTATCGTCGCCGCGCGTGATGGCGGTGTTGCGGCTCGACTTATGCAGTTCTGTGACGTGCATCACCTTCTTCCAGGCGAACCGGCCCTACTGTGTACTCAATTAGGCGCGGCCCGGCGGCACCCCTGTCCCCCGACAACCCCCAGCCGCCTGGTTCAGACAAGCCTAAGTCCCCTGACTTCGAGACACCCCCCTCGGAAGCGCCCTCCACCGGGCCCCGAGGGGTTTCCTTCTTCCGACTGGCCGCGCACTGGTCGAACTAACGTCAATTCCCGATCGCGATGGCGTTGCTGATCGGCGCGTGATCGGCTCATGGCGGGTCAGCGCGTCTGGTATTGCGTTGCCGCGCGCTGGCTCCGGGCCCCAAGCGCGATTTCGCTCCGATTCCCGCGCTTGGGGTTCCTGTTGACGCAGCGCCGGGGCCGCACAACAAAAGAGGCCGCCATTCAGGCGGCCCCCTTTGCGCCTAGTCATTCTTGACGACGACCCTCACAACGATGTTCGACAGTTGAACTACAAGATCGCGAAG
>Ga0187782_10003733_pt1 | contig 11346 bp, 8 predicted proteins | sample 0715_SJ02_MP15_2_FD_132454 | JGI IMG/M metagenome (GOLD analysis project Ga0187782, IMG submission 132454) | Tropical peat soil microbial communities from peatlands in Department of Meta, Colombia - 0715_SJ02_MP15_20_MG | ecosystem: Environmental > Terrestrial > Soil > Wetlands > Peat | place...
CACGACTTTCCCGAAATGCGCGCCGCTTTCCAGGTGCCGCAGCGCCTCCGGCGCTTTCTCGAACGGAAACGTGCGGTCCAGCACGGGGTGCAGGCCGTGCGCGGATATGGCGCGGTTCATGTCCTCAAACATCGCCCGGGAACCAACAAAAATCCCCTGCACGCGCGCTGTGCGGAACAGGATGAGTGTCGTGCGCACTTCCGCGCTCCCACCGGCCAGTACTCCGATCATGCTGATCATGCCTCCGATGCGCACGCAGCCGAGCGAACGGTTGAATGTTCCCGCGCCGCCTACTTCCACAATGTGGTCCGCGCCGCGGCCTTCGGTGAGCTTCCGCACTTCCTTGTCCCAATCCGGCGTGGTTTTGTAATTGATTCCCGCGCTCGCGCCCAGCTCACGCACCCGGGCCAGTTTCTGGTCGCTGCTCGAAGTGGCGATTACGCGCGCCCCCGCCAAGCGCGCAAACTGAAGTGCGAAGAGCGAGACGCCCCCCGTGCCCTGCACAACAACCGTCGCGCCGGGCTGAACGTGGTCGGCCACGAACAGCGCGTTCCACGCCGTCAGCGCCGCGCACGGCAGCGTTGCCGCTTCCTCAAATGAGAGGTGCGCAGGGATCGGCAGTACGCTATCCGCCCCGAAAAGAACGTATTCGGCGAGCACGCCATCCACAAAACCGCCCAGCGACGAGTCTAACTTTTCCTGCGTTAGCCCGCCTTCCTGCCATGCTGGGGCGAAGCAGCCCATCACGCGGTCACCCGCTTTCACGCGGCTCACTCCTGCGCCGACGGCTGCGACTTCGCCCGCGCCATCGGAGAGGGGAATGAGCGGCAGCTTCTGCCGCGGGCCGTAACCCCCTTTGATAACCACGAGATCCCGGTAGTTCAACGAGGCGGCACGCATTCGAACCAGAGCCTGTCCGGGCCCTGGCCTGGGCTCCGGCAGCTCCACCGGCTTCATATTTTCAAGTCCGAAACTTCCGACGATTTGGAATGCCTTCATGACGCCGCTCAAGTGCATGTGGCTCAGGTCACGAGAGTCCTTCGACTGGCGACTGTCTAGGGAATCAGAACGATCTTGCCGTGTGCGCCGGGCTCCATCACTGCTTTGTGGGCGCGCGCCGCCTCCACCAGCGGAATCTCCTGGCCTACGATCGGACGAAGTGTTCCGTTCTCCAGGCCCGCGTAGATTGCAGCGTGCGCGCCCGCCAGCTCCTCTGTCGGTGCCACGAGTAGAGACATTCCTCGGATGCTCCCATCCTTGCCCATAATGTCGCGCGCGTTGATTTCAACCGTCCCACGGTTGCCCACCACCACGACTCGTCCGCGCGCGGCCAGGAGCGGCAGGTCTTTGCCCAGATTCACGTTCGCGAGCATCTCGATAATTACGTCCGCGCCGCGCCCGCCTGTGAGTGACCTGAGTTGCTCGAGATAATCCGGCGCTGTGTGGTCGAGCGCGTGGTGCGCCCCCTCACGCAGCGCCAATTCGCGGCCTTTTGCCGTGCCCGCCGTGCCGATGACCATCATGCCTGCTGCCCGCGCCAACTGGACCGCGGCTACTCCTACCCCTCCCGAGGCACCGTGGACGAACACGGTCTCTCCCGCGCGCGCCTGACCGATCTGGAAAATTGCGCGGTACGCCGTGGCGTAAGGCACATTTACTGCCGCACCCTGCGCGAAGCTGATTTTTGCCGGGAGACGATGCACTTGCGCTTCAGCGCACACGGTTTTTGCGGCGTACGTGCCGGTCAACGAGCCGGCCACGTAAACACGGTCACCCTCACGCACTCGGGTCACGCCCTGGCCAACTGCTTCCACCGCGCCGGCCGCGTCCATTCCGGGTGTGTACGGCAGCGAGGGTCTGAACGTATACGTTCCGGCGCGGATGTAGGTGTCCACAGGATTCACGCCTATAGCTTTCACTCCGACCACGACCTGGCCGGGAGCGGCTGCAGGATTAGGCACTTCTTCCAGCTTCAACACCTCGGGCCCGCCAAATTCATGCACTCGAACGGCTTTCATAAGACTCTCCTCCGTGAGGTAAAGCTATCAGATTCGGGGACGCGCAGGGGCGTTATATGCAGCGAGAGGCGCGTGTGGCGTAGCGCCAGTCTTCTGGCAGCGGCAAGTACAGTTCGTGGGGAAGCGAATTAAACGCCAGGTACTATGGAGTGGTCGCGGAGGCTGCACGAATAGGGATCGTCAGCGGCTGCTTGCCCTCTTCCACGTTGGTCATATGGCAGCGTCCATCGAGGATTCCGCCGGCCTCGATGACCAGGCAGGGGGCACGGACCTCGCCTCGGATTACACCCTTGGACAGGATTTCGACTTTTCCCTTGGCGGCGAGCACCCCTTCAAATCTGCCGCCGACGACTACGTGGCTGCCATTGATTTCGCCTTCAACGCGGGCGTTTTCGCCAATTACCACAGTGGAATTCGAAACAATCGTCCCCTTCATATGGCAGTCGATGCGGAACGTTCCGGCAAGCTCGATTTTGCCCTCGACGCTCACTCCCTTATCGAGGAAGCCTATCCATTCGCCCGAAGGCGCTGATCCCTTGCGGTCCAATAAGCTCATAGCCCCCTCCCGGGCCGGTAAGCGTTTCTACCTAGGACGGAGTGCGGTGTCAAGTCGGAATAGCTCAATACTACGTACGTAGTCTTCTGAACAGTTTATCCCCTCCTGGCCTCCCATCGCTCAATTGTCGTTGGTTCTACGCAGCCTGTCGTACAGCGCGTACAACTGTCGGTCCTCGTGATACTCGATCACAATCGCACCGGGACGTTTGCCCCGGGGTGGGCGTAGGGTAACTCGCGTTCCCAGTTCGCGTTGCAGATCCTCAAGCGCGGCGCGGGTGTTCGGATCGGTAACCACGCTTTCTTCAATGCTGCGCGAACGTTTCTGCCGACGTGCAGCGAGGTGCTCAAGGGCTCGCACCGTCAGTCTGCCATCGGCAGCACGCTTTGCAGCAGCGAGGCGGGCCGAAGTCGTTTCAAAGGCAAGCAGTGCGCGGCCATGGCCGGCCGAGAGTCGTCCGTCTTCAAGCAGCGTAAGGATTTGCTCCTCAAGCTTGAGCAGGCGTATGGCATTTGCGATCGTGGCGCGGTCCTTCCCCGTGCGCGTCGCAGCTTCTTCCTGCGTTAGCGCAAAGGTAGTAATCAGCGTCTCGAATGCGCGCGCCTGCTCCACAGGATTCAGGTCTTCGCGCTGGAGATTTTCTATGACCGTCATTTCCAGGGCTTGGTGGTCTGGAACTTCTCGGAGGATTGCGGGGATGCGATGCAATCCCGCACGCTGGGCTGCGCGCCAGCGTCGCTCGCCGGCGATGAGTTGGAATCGCGCGCCCTTGGGACGCACCACGATGGGTTGGATCACTCCGGTTGAACGGATGGACTGTGCCAATTCTTCGAGACTCTCTTCGCGGAAACGTGTGCGGGGCTGATGCGGATTGGGATCGACCAAGTCGATGTCAATCTCTCTGCCGCCCGTCGACCCTGCGGAATCATGAGGCTCGGGACTGCGCTTCGGCTCCGGCTCCCGAATCAAGGCGCTCAATCCCCTGCCCAGAGCGTTTCTCGCCATTGGCAATTACCTCCCGCGCGAGCTGCGTATAGCTCGCCGCGCCAGTACTATGTATGTCATAGAAAATAATAGGCTTGCCGTGGCTTGGGGCCTCCGCAAGCCGCACGTTTCGGGGTATTACGGTCTTGAACACCTGTTGGCCAAAGAAGCTGCGCAAGTCTGAACTCACCTGCTTGGAGAGGGTCGTACGCTCGTCATACATCGTTAGCAGAATTCCCTCGATACCAAGATCGCGATTCAAAGTGCGGCGAATCCTCATGAGGGTATCGAGGAGTTCCGAAACGCCTTCCAGTGCCAGATACTCGCACTGAATGGGAACCAGGACGGTGTCGCATGCAGCGAGCGCATTAAGCGTGAGGAGATCGAGCGAAGGCGGGCAATCGAGCAGAGTAAATTCGTAATCGCCACGAATAGGCTCGAGAAATCTTCGGAGACGAAATTCGCGCTCCGCGAGAGAGACCAGTTCAATCGTGGCACCGGCCAGATTCTTATCCGAAGGGATCAGGTCGAGCCCCTCTACCTGGGTTTTTTGAATTAGCCGGGCAGGTGCCTCATCAAGTATGAGGCCGTGATAAAGAGATCGCCGAGCTGGGTTCCGAGGAAAGCCTAGAGCGCCTGTGGTGTTGGCTTGCGGATCGCAATCGACGACGAGGGTTCGTCGCTCGGCCGCTGCGAGGGAAGCGCCGAGATTCACAACCGTGGTCGTCTTTCCGACGCCGCCCTTTTGATTTGTGACCGCGATGACCCGGCCCACTATCCCCCCAGTCTTAAGCGTGCGGACCATGGGAATTTAGCAGACAGGAGCTATGGCGGCAAGTGTTCCACGTGGAACAGCAGCACTTCAACAGTTTCGAGGCACTCGCTCGATTGCCTCAGAGGCCCGTCCCGACCAGAACGACCCTTTCTCGAGACCGAGGCACAACTTGCACATCCCAGTGCCATCCGCCTCGACCCCTGATCTCCTCTGCATCGCGCGCCCCTAGCCACAAGATCAGCTTTCCGCTCTGTTTCAATCGAGTCTTAGCCCATTCCTCGAGCTCAGAATAGCCCCCCACGGCGCGCGAGGTGACTGCATCAATCGAGCTAGGAAGCACCTTCGACTCTTGCCATCGGCAGCGTTCGATTTCAACGTCCTTTAGCCCCAGCGTCCGGGCTGCCTCTGCCAAGAAGGCAGCCTTTTTCGCTGTCGGCTCGATCAGGGTCACGTGCCACCTTGGAAGCACAAGTTTCAGCGCGAGCCCTGGAAAGCCGGCGCCGCTTCCGACATCGGACATACGTCCCACAACGTTCGGTAGCCACTGAGCTGCCAGCAAACTCTCGGCAAAGTTCCGGGTCACAATTTCTTGTGGGTCCGTGATTCTCGTGAGGTTGATTTTGCGATTCCAGCGTAGCAGGAGTTCGATATAGGTAGCGATCGATTGGAGCAGGGGGGCGCCCGGTTCGACACCTGCGTCGCGGAGGGCGCACTGATGAGCGCACACACAGTCGTAAATGTATTTACTAGTTAGTACTCTTTTCCCGAGAGGGTCCCCGCCCCCGTGCCGCGATCTCATGCACGCACCGGCCCGACTTTCCCAATGCACCACCATTGCGCCATCGCGCGCAGCAGTTCAACACGGCAAGAGGCTGGTATGCAAGTGAGGTGCGCGGAATGTTGCGCTAGTGGGAGCTCGAAAGTGCATTGAGCGTCGCGTCCCCGGGAAACAGCCGCAGGCCTTTTTCGAGGGCTTGGCGGGCGTCACGCTCGCGCCCGAGGTGGCGGTAGGCATCCACAAGCCCGGCGAACACCTCGGCGGATGATTCCGGATCGAACCGCGCCGCGAATTCGTAGTTTTCCCGGGCCATATGCCATTGGCCCTCGGCGCGATAGAGGTCGCCCAGTCCGCGATGCCCCGCGTAGGAGTAGGCGTCGCGGTGGATCGCCTCCTGATATTCGTTCACAGCCTCTTTGCGGTGGCCGGTCTGGACGAAAAAGTCGCCCAGAAGAGCGAATTCAGAAGGATCCGGATCGCTATCCGACTTGAGCTTCGTCGCAAGCCACACCGCAGCCTCGCCCGGTTCGTGCTTGCGATCCAGCACTTTCACGAGCCCAGCCAGCGCTGGCAAGTTCTTGGGCTCGCGGCCAACGATCTGCCGGTAAAGCAGATAGGCGGCGTCCAAATCGTCGTTGTGGCGGGCGACTTCGGCGAGGCCCCGCGCTGCGTCAGTGAGGCTCGGATCTAAGTGTAGCGCCGCCGAGTAGTGTTCCCCTGCCGACGCATAATCCTCAGTCCCGAAATCCAGCCGTCCGCGGAGCAACTCCAAAAAGGCACTGGGGCCGGAGTCCCGGACAGCATCCAGAAACGTGCGAGCCCGCGGCCAATCGTCGTTCCACAGCGCCGTATCTGCGGCGGCAAGCAAGGCCTCCCGGGGATTGGAAACGCGCACGTCATTGGGCAGTGGCGAAGAGCGCGCTTTCCACGCCTCCTCAATATTTTCTTCGTACAGCCCGTGGCGGAGCAGCGCGCGGGGGGCATGAAATTCCAGCAAAGTGTTGTCGTCCGTATTGTGGCGCACGCCGGCTACGAACCGACGCAGATCCTGATCATCTAGGCGGTGGTACGCGAGCACACCTTCCGGTGCGAAAACGTTCACCGCCTCAAAATCTGCCCGGATCGCGGGCTTCTGGAGCAGCTCGCCGAGGCGGTCGAGTTTCATCGGAGTACGATCCATGCGCGCCAGGAGCAGGAAATCAGGCTCTTCGCCGCGCCAAACCGAGACGCTCTCGAACTGCCCGGCAACAGTGGCCAGGACCATTCGCAGGTCGTCGGGGAAAATGGAATAGCCCTGGATCCATTGGACCATCAAGCCCCCGGGACGAAGCCGGCTTCGAGCGACCTGATAATACTCATCAGTAAACAAAGAGGCGACACCGGCAATCCACGGATTGGAGGGTTCGGAGACAATCAGGTCGTAGGTCTCGCGCGTAGTCAGCAGGAAGTTCCGCGCATCGTCGAGCACCACATGGACTCGGGGGTCGCGGAGCACCCCCCGGTTCAACTGGTCGAACAGCGGCGCCGCCTCGATGATGCCCGGTTCGATCTCGACACAGTCGATCTGCTTGACTTCCGGATAGCGGGCGAGCGCGGCCACCGTCATCCCGCTGCCAAAACCGACCACGAGGACTCGGCGGGGAGAGGGATGGAACATGGCGCCCAAATGCCCGCTAAAAAGCTGGGTTTCGATATCCCGGTTGGAGGCGTCCACTTTTCCGTTGGTGCGCAGGGCAATGTAATCTTCCCCTGCAGCCACGGAGACGCTGGCGTTCAATCCATCCCTTGCGTAGAGTACGTCGAAACTTTCTGCCCACTCCTGGATCGTCAGGCGAGTTTTGGAAGGATCGTAGTAGAGGAAAGGAGCAAACGTAGCGATAGCCGGGTTGTTGAGTCGGCCGGAAGCCATGGCTGCGGCTATAGCTCCCCCGAGTGCCAGCGTCCCGACCAGAGGGACCAGCTTTAGCCCCTCTGCGCTCGCCAGCAACGCTAGCGCAACCAACACATTGGCCAGCGCCATCACGCCTACCACCCGGAAGGCCCCCACGCGTGGAATCAGGAAAAACCCGCTCAGCACAGCCCCCGCAATGGCACCCAGCGTATTGGCGGCGTAGGCTTTCCCTACCGCTGCGCCGCTGTCGCGTTCTACTCCGGGTCGGCGCGCAATCACCACTGTGGCCAGAGGAAAATTGAAGCCGAAAATGGTGGCGGCAGGCAGCATGGCCGCCGCGGCCGTGGCAAATTGCGCCAGGGCGAGAGCGGTGAAACTTTCAGTGTGCAGTCCCAAGGGGCCCGTGAGCCATTCGGGAAGGCGGTCGTAAGGCCAGTTCAGCACCGCAACCACGATGGCCGGCAGTTCGCGGTAGAAGATCAGAAAGCCAAGCGCCGCAAGGGCTGTGAGGATCTGAGTCAGGGCGAATCCGCCGAGCGAGGGAACCCCTCCGCGCGCGACCCACCATTCGAACAGCAAACTGCCGAGCACAATCCCAGCCAGGAATGTGGCCAGCATGAGCGTGAATGCATAGGTCGAGCTCCCGAAAAACGTGACAAGCAGGCGGGTCCAGGCCACTTCGTACGCGATGGCCGTCGCGCCGACAACGGCGAACGCAGCGAGCAGAAAGCGCGAAAGAGGCTGGGAAACGCGGGATGGATGCGCTCCTGTGGACGTTGCAGCCGGTGGCACGCTGAATCCGCGACCCAGCGCCACCGCGAGCACCCCCGCAACGAGGTTTACCCCGACAGCAGTCTCCACCGTGGCCCGCAGGCCCACATTCGCCAGCAGAAAAAAACCCGCTGCGAGCGTCCCCGCGACAGCGCCTCCTGTGTTAATCCAATAGAGTCGGCTGAGCCGCCTGCCCAATTCCGCCGAGTGCCGCGTGAGCCCCTGCACCAATACCGGAAGCGTTCCTCCCATCAGGAACGTCGGCAGAAACAGCACTATTGCTGCCCCTAGGAATCGCAGCAGCAGCAGCGCCGGTCCCGATCCGGCAACGAGGGGATGCGCCGCCAGGTAGATCCGTCGCACAGCGGCAAGGCCGGCCAGCGACACTGCCCCTGTGGTGGCGACGCCAAGCTCCATCCAACCATAAAGCAGCACGGGATTGGCCCGCCGTTCGCTCATGCGGCCCCACCATGCGCTGCCTATCGCCAGCCCGCCCATGAATACGGCGAGAACCGTGGAAATTGCATAGACCGTGTTGCCGAAAATCAGTCCGAGCGCTTTTCCCCAGGCGACCTGATAGACGAGGCCGGCGCTCCCGGAGAGAAAAAAGCACGCAAGCAATAAGGTGAAGCGTGCCCGCGAAATTAATGGAGCTGTCACAGGCGCGGCATCCTATTGGCCGTCCCCGACAATGTCAAACCATCCCGCCAGCCTCCGCCGTTGACATGAGCATAGACGCGCCGCTATCGTTTTTCCGCCTATGAGGATACTAGTGATCGGAAGCGGCGGGCGGGAGCACGCGCTGGCCTGGCGCCTGCTGCAATCCGGTGGCGTCGAGCGGGTTTGGTGTACGCCCGGGAACGGGGGCATGGCCCAACTCGAACGCGCCGAGTGCCTGGCGGCGCCGCAGGGCGGTATGAAGGATGTCGCCGCGCTTGCTGCCCTCGGCGAGCGTCTGCGGCCCGATCTGACGCTGGTCGGCCCCGAACTGCCCCTGGTGAGCGGCATTGCCGACGCATTCGCGCGCCACGGTCTGCGCTTGGTGGGTCCCTCGCAGCAGGCAGCGCAGCTCGAAGGCAGCAAAGCTTTTGCCAAGGAATTTCTGCTGCGCAACAGCATCCCTACCGGCCCGCTCTACGGCATCTACGATTCCGCGGGCGACGCCTATTCCGCGCTCTGCGCTGTGGATTGGCCGTGCGTAATTAAGGCCGACGGGCTGGCGGCTGGCAAAGGGGTGCTCGTCGCGGCCAACCCCGATGAGGCGACTGCTTTCATTGACCGGTTGATGGTGGACCGCGAATTTGGCTCCGCCGGCGACCGGGTGCTGCTCGAAGAAGCGCTCGTCGGCCCGGAACTCTCCTACATCGTGCTGACAGACGGTGAGACGATTCTGCCGCTCGCTCCCACGCGCGATCACAAGCGCATCTTCGACGGCAACCGCGGACCCAACACGGGTGGAATGGGCGCCTATTCCGCCGATGGCTTGCTCGATGGCGAACTTGAAGATCGCATCCTCGACACCATCATCCGTCCCACGCTCGGCGCCATGGCGCGCGAAGGCCGTCCCTATCGCGGCTTTCTTTACGCAGGCCTGATGCTTACCACCGCCGGCCCGCAGGTGCTCGAATTCAATTGTCGCATGGGCGATCCGGAAACGCAGGCCATCGTGATGCGAATGGATTTTCCGCTGGCTGAGGCGCTTCACACTGTCACGGAAGGCAAGTTGGGTGAGGTTGCCGCGCGCTGGAAACCCGGCGCGAGCGCTTGTGTGGTGATGGCTGCGGCAAACTATCCCGGCGAGCCTCGGACGGGCATGAAGATTGAAGGTCTCGCGGCCGCCGCTGGCGTTCCCGACTCGGTTGTGTTCCACGCGGGCACAAAGCTGGAAGGTGGAAACGTGTGGGTCAGCGGAGGCCGCGTGCTCGGCGTCACTGCCACTGGCGCAAATCTCGCTGCGGCAGTCGCGCGTGCCTATGAGGCAGTCGGGAAAATCTCGTTCGAGGGCGCTCAATATCGCCGCGACATCGGCGCATCGCCCGAGGCAGGCGTTTCGAGCGCCTCCCGCGGCGCCGGAAGCCGGAATTGAACGATGGCCGCGGCCGGCGGCTCGACTGCCCTGCCGGAACTCGAGCGCGTTGACGCGTGATGGCTCCAGTCGCTTGGGTGCGCAGGACCGTGCTGATTCTCATCACCGCCTACATCGTCCTTATTCTTCTCTTGCTCGTGTTCGAAAACCGCTTGATCTTCTTCCCGCAGATTCCCGGCCGTCTTTCCGGCGATTGGTCTCCCCCTGATCTCAACCATGAAGACGTTTGGCTCACAGCGGCAGACGGCGTGCGCTTGCACGCCTGGTGGATTTCCGCCCCCGCGGACCGCGCCGCTGCGGATGCTCCCACGTTTCTCTGTTTCCATGGCAACGCCGCGAACATCGCCTGGCGCGCGGACGTCTATCGCTTCCTGCGCGATCTGCCCTCCAACGTGTTCGCACTCGAATACCGTGGTTACGGGCATTGCGAAGGGAGTCCCAATGAATCCGGGATCTATCGTGACGCTGACGCCGCCTACGACTTTCTGGTTCGCGAGCGCTCCGTTCCGCCGGGCCGCATCATCGCGTTCGGACAGTCACTTGGTACCGCTGTTGCCGCAGAACTGGCCGCGCAGCATGAGGTTGGCGGCGTCGTTCTGGAAGCCCCGTTTCCTTCCGCGCGGGCGCTCGCCCGACGTTTCTATTGGTTTGTGCCGGGAATCGAATGGTTCATGCGCTCGCGGTTCGAAACCTCGAAGAATCTGGCTCTGGCAAGCAGCAAATTCGCCGCGCCGCTCTTGGTGGTTCACTGTACGCGCGATCCCGTCATCCCCTTCGTCTTTGGCCAGCAGGTTTTTGATCGCGCGCCGCAGCCCAAATCGTTCGTCGCAATTACTGGCGAGTGCCACGAAGAAGCCACACTGATCGATCCGGGCACCCTCCGCCGCGAATTGCTACCGTTCCTCGAGCAGGTTCGGACGAGCCGGCCGCTGGCGCCTCAGTAGCCCGGCTAAGGCGGCCCCGGCTTCTTGATCAGCGACGGTGGTGCATTCTGCACTCCTTTCTGCTGCTCCGGAGTCAACTTTGGCAATTCCCCCTCGCCCAGTACCCACTTCATTCCGTCTTGCTCAGTGATTTCGAGAATCATTTGCCGGGAGCCGCGTGGCGTGACGGTCTGGAATGACGCGCGCAGCAGTTCGACCCCGTCCTCGATTTTGATTTTTTGGCTCTCGCCGCGAACCAGCAGATCCTCTGCCCGCTTCATTCCCGCATCCGCCGCAAGAAACGCAAGACTGCTGTCGTGCGTTTTCAATAGTTCCAGGATCGCCGGCTCATTGGAATCATTCGGCGGGTAGGTGGTTTCCATCAGCGTTTTCGGCTGGCCTTTGTCCGGGGGATAGAGCTGCACGTATTCGGGTCGATGGACCGCGGTGCGATAGAAATCGCCGCGCATCAACTCCTGTTCCGCCCGGTAGCGCAGGCTCCAGGCTTCCGGCCCATAGCCGGGTTCATAATCCACCAGCAACATTTCCGTGAACAGTTCATGC
>Ga0187782_10003738_pt1 | contig 11335 bp, 6 predicted proteins | sample 0715_SJ02_MP15_2_FD_132454 | JGI IMG/M metagenome (GOLD analysis project Ga0187782, IMG submission 132454) | Tropical peat soil microbial communities from peatlands in Department of Meta, Colombia - 0715_SJ02_MP15_20_MG | ecosystem: Environmental > Terrestrial > Soil > Wetlands > Peat | place...
CAAACTGCAAGATCCCGCCATTGGCGTAGTACAGCGCCTCCTGCGGCGTGTCGATGCGGATCCTGGCCTCAAAGGTCTTCTCTTTCCCGCTCGCGTCTGTGGCGCGGACGGCAACAGTACGACCGATAGCGAATTTCGAATCCAACCGTTCCTTAAGACCCACGATGTCGTAGGTCTCCTCACCGGTAAGTCCGAGCGATTCGACTGTTTTGCCCGCTTCGAATTGCAGCGGCAGAATGCCCATGCCGACCAGGTTGGAGCGATGAATGCGCTCGTAGCTTTCCGCGATGACGGCATTCACCCCCAGCAGCCGCGGGCCTTTGGCCGCCCAGTCGCGCGATGAGCCCGAGCCATATTCTTTGCCCGCCAGAATGATCAGCGGCGTGCCCTCGGCCTGATATTTCTGCGACGCGTCGAAGATCGACATTTCCGTGTTGGTCGGCAGATGGCGGGTGAATCCGCCTTCGGTTGCCACCAGCTTGTTGCGCAAGCGCACATTGGCAAACGTTCCCCGCACCATGACTTCATGATTGCCGCGCCGCGACCCGTAGGAGTTGAAATCGGCAGGCTTGACGCCGTGCTCCTGTAGATATTTGCCGGCGGGGCTGTCTTTCTTGATCGAGCCGGCGGGCGAGATGTGGTCGGTGGTCACGCTGTCGCCCAGGACAGCCAGCACGCGTGCGGCTTTGATGTCCTCGACAGGCGAAGGCCGAAGCTCCATATCCTCGAAATACGGAGCGCGGCGAATGTAAGTCGAGTCCTTTTCCCAGGCATACGTCTGGCCCTTGGGGACGCTGAGGCCGCGCCAGCGCTCGTCGCCGGCGAAAACTTCGGCGTAGCTCTTGGCAAACATGTCGGCGCTTACCGACTGCCGAATGGCTTCATCGACCTCGCGCTGCGTCGGCCAGATGTCGGCGAGATAGACCGGCTTGCCGTCCTTGCCTTTTCCGATGGCATCTTTGCGAAGATCGGTGTCGATGCGGCCGGCCAATGCAAAGGCCACCACCAGCGGCGGCGACATCAGATAATTAGCTCGGACTTCAGAGTTGATTCGCCCTTCGAAGTTGCGATTGCCGGAAAGCACAGAGGCGACGACCAGATCTTTTTCGTCGATGGCTTTGGAAACTTCCTCGGGCAGCGGGCCGGAGTTGCCGATGCAGGTGGTGCATCCATAGCCCACGATGTGGAACTTCAGTTTTTCGAGATACGGCGTGAGGCCGGCGTGCTCGAGATAATCGCGCACCACCTTCGATCCCGGCGCCAGAGAAGTCTTCACCCACGGCGGAACGGTCAGACCTTTCTCGACCGCTTTCTTCGCCAGAATTCCCGCGCCGATCATCACCGACGGATTCGACGTGTTGGTGCAGGAGGTGATCGCGGCGATCACCACGCTGCCATGTTTGAGCGCGCCTTTCACGTTCGCAGGCACGTGTTCGTGCACATTCGGATCTTCCCCGCCTACGGCGGAGCCGCCGCCTTCCTGCTCCCAGCGTTGCTTCGCGGCAGGGACTATCCCACTTCCCGCAACTGAGGCGGGAAGTGGGGCACCCGCTGTTTTCGTGCCCGATTTTGGTTTGATCAGCGAGGGCAGCGCCTTGTTGAATGACTCCCCGGCTTGCGACAGCACCACGCGATCCTGCGGACGCTTCGGTCCCGCCAGGCTCGGTTCCACCGTGGCCAGATCAAGCGTCAGCAGTTCTGAGTATTCCGCCTCCGGAGTTTTCTCGTCGTGGAACAATCCCTGCTCGCGGCAGTAAGCCTCGACCAGGGCAATCTGCTCGGCGCTCCGCCCGCTGAGCTTCAAATACTTCAGACTTTCTTTATCGACCGGGAAAATCCCGCACGTCGCGCCATATTCCGGCGACATGTTGGCGATGGTGGCGCGATCGGCGAGAGGAAGATCGCGCAGGCCGGGGCCAAAGTACTCGACAAATTTCCCCACCACGCCGTGCTTGCGCAGCATCTCCGTGATGGTGAGGACGAGGTCCGTGGCGGTCGCGCCTTCGCGCAGGCGTCCAGTCAGCTTCACGCCGACCACGAGGGGAATGAGCATCGAAACCGGCTGGCCCAGCATGGCCGCCTCGGCTTCAATGCCGCCCACGCCCCAGCCCAAAACGCCGAGGCCGTTAATCATCGTCGTGTGGCTGTCGGTGCCGACCAGCGTATCGGGATAGGCCGTGCGCTTGCCCTCAGCTTCCTGAACGAACACTACACGCGCCAGATATTCCAGATTTACCTGGTGTACGATGCCGGTGTCGGGCGGAACGATCGCCAGGTTGCGAAACCCCGTCTGCCCCCAGCGCAGAAATGAATAGCGTTCTTTGTTGCGCTGGAACTCGAGCAGGGCGTTCATACCGAAAGCATTCGGCGAGCCAAATTCATCCACCTGCACCGAGTGGTCGATGACGAGCTCAACCGGCTGCAACGGATTGATGAGCGCGGGATCGCCTCCCAGTTGTTTCATCGCATCGCGCATCGCGGCGAGATCCACGACGCATGGCACGCCGGTGAAATCCTGAAGCAGCACCCGGCTGGGTGTGAAAGCAATTTCCTTGTCGGGCTTGGAATTCTTGTTCCACGAGGCCAGCGAACGGATGTCTTCCTTCTTTACGTTGCGGCCGTCTTCGGTGCGCAGCAGGTTCTCCAGAAGAATGCGCAGAGAATATGGAAGATGTTTGGTCGAAATGCCGTGTTTATCCAGCGCATCGAGGCGGTAGATTTCGTATTGTTTCTTGCCGACATTGAGAGTTGAGCGGGAATTAAAACTGTTCAGAGACATGATGGCCTTCCTGATGAGATCAGTCGCCGCGGAAGATGAACCCCACGGCTGGAATGAATAACGGGCAGAACTAATCAGTTTAATCCTTTTGGCGGGGATTGCGTAGGGGGAACTACCGCGAGTTGTGGCTCAGCTCGAAGATCAGTCACAAGCTGAGGCGTCATCCCGCAGCCCCACGCTTTCACCAGCGGGGCAAGGGATCTCCCGCACGAGCAGCGGCTGCGTAGAGATCCCTCGCTCCGCCTGAAAAGCGGCTTCGCTCAGGATGACGTCGTGGAGGGGAAAATGTTCGTTCAAATTTCGAATTAAGTCACTACCTACTTCTCTGCCAGCAGATACAGATCATCATGCCCGCCCGGGCGCGCGTACACCACCGATGACAGATCATCGGCGACCACGAAGGCGTTACCGCTGTAATCCTCGCGCAGAGCCATAGGGAGTTTCAGCGCGGGAATCGGCGAACCATACGGTGTGCCGTTCTTCCACGGCTGCTGATAAATCACCGTCTCGCCGTGTGAAGTGGCCGAATACAAGAAGGCGTTGCCATCGGCGGCGTACATGGCAATGTAGGTTGTGATGCCGGGTACGAGCGGCGTGCACTTTTTGTCGGCAAGCGAATACTGGTAAAGGCCGGGCTTGTCCCCCCAAAGCACAGTCGTGATCAGGAACTTGTAGTCCGGTGAAAAGTTCGCCGCCGCGCCGCAAGTGTCGAACAAAAAGACGGGCTGGGAGCCATCCAAAACCAGTCTCCAGTTCTTACCGGCCCGAGTTTGCTTGTCGAAGCCAGCCAGAATCATGGCGTGGTCTCCAGGCTCAAGAACCGCGAAGCCGACCCAATCGCCTGTCCAAGGCAACTGCCGAAGGTTGGTGCCATCAACATTGACCATGAAGAGCCGCTCTTCTCCCGCGGCGCTATCTGAGAAAACAAATTTGCTTCCATCCCTTGAGAAAGTCAGGGTTTCCAAGCCCGCGCGCCCGGATGCCGCTTTTACCCGCTTCTGTCCGCTGAGGTCGGAGAGCCAAAGATCCGATTCATCTCGCGATCCCTCTGTCACCGTAAGGTAGGCAACCTGTTTGCCGTCATGGGAGAGTACAGGCTGAGTCGCATCCACGTCGACGACGTTGGAAGACTGTTTGGTTGCGGCGCGATACACCGCAAGCGCCCCGGCGCTTCGGCCATTGGTGAAGTACACGCCCCGGCCGCCGGGATCGGTCATCGGGTTCTTGTCCGGTCCGGGGCCGGATGTGATTTGCCGGAAGGAATGATCCTCCAGTGAATATTCCCAAATGTTGGTAATGTCATTGACCTTGCGGCTGACATACAAACTCTTGCCCGGCGTGGCCCACGACATGTTGGCGCTGGTGTCTGAAAGGTCAGCGAGATTCTCCAGCTGATGAGTCGAGAGATCCAGCCGCATCAGCGAGATTGTCCCTGAGCCGTTACTCACCCCTACCAGCACGCTTTTTCCATCGGGGTAGCTCTTGAGGTGGACGCCAAAAACGGAGGCAATCCCGCCGACAGCGAACTTCCCGCCGCCGGTCAGCGAGTACAGCACTTCCTCTTCACCGCCCGACTTGGGAGTGCGAACGATGCGGCCGTCCTCCTTCTCAACAAACAACGACTTCCCATCCGTTGAGGGCGTGACCGACAAGCCATCCGCCAGGCGTTTGGGCGTTCCGCCCAGCGTCGGAATTGCCCAGATTTCAGCCCGGCCGAGGGTTTGAGAAAAATAAATCTCCGTGCCGTCGGACGAAAAACTGCGAACGGTCTTGTTGCCTTCGTCCCGCGTCAGTTGCAGCGGTTCGCCCCCCGAGGCCAGCATGACGAAAACCTGGTCATAGCCATCGATGGTCGAAGTGAACGCAATGGTGCGCCCGTCGGGCGCGATTTCGGAACCTGCTATCAGCTTGTTCCACGCGCTGATTTTCGCGATCCTGGCGGGGCCTTCCGCAGTTTTCGAGCGGGAAGCGAAGCGATAGACGCCATATCCAACGGCCATCAGCAAAACCAGAACAACGGTGCCGATGGAAATCGCCTTCCCCCGGCTGCGCGGTGTGGTAGCGGCAGCCGCCGAACCGCTCGAAGCATGAGGAGCAGGTGCAGCCACAGGAACAGTGCTTGTCGCGGAAGCCGAAGTGGGCCCCGGGGCAACCGCACTCGGAACCTCCGGCGAAAATGCCCCCGCGCCGGAGCCGCTCGAAATCCGCCCGGAGTCCAAATCGCGCCGCAGCCGCTTCAAATCGCCGCGCAGCTCGCCGGAGCTCTGGTAGCGCAGATCGCGATCTTTTTCGAGCGCCTTGCCGATGATGCGTTCGAGCTCTGCCGGAACTTCCGGATTGAAGCGCGCCGGCGGCAGCGGCGGGCGATTCAAAATTGCCTCCATGATCACGCCCGGAGTTTCGCCGCGAAATGGAAGCGATCCCGTCGCCATTTCGTAAAGCACCGCGCCAAACGAAAACAAGTCGGTGCGCAAATCCAGCTCTTTGCCGCGCACCTGCTCGGGCGACATATACGCCATCGTGCCTAGAGCCGTGCCCGGACTGGTGAGGTGCTCCAAATCGACGCCCAGCGTGGCCGCCGAGGCGGTCAGAGCCTGCGGACGAACGCTCGTAACTTTTGCCAGGCCGAAATCCAGAATCTTGGCATGCCCGCGTTTGGTGACAAAAATGTTGGCCGGCTTGATGTCGCGGTGCACGATGCCTTCGGCGTGAGCCGCATCGAGCGCATCGGCGATTTCCGTGCCCAGTTCGAGGATGCGCGTGATCTCCATCGGGCGCCCGGCGATCAGGTGCTTGAGCGTCTGCCCTTCAAGGCATTCCATGGCGATGAACGTCCGGCCATGTTCCTCGCCGATGTCGTGAATCGTGCAGATGTTGGGATGATTCAACGCCGAAGCCGCCTTGGCTTCGCGCCGAAACCGGCTGAGGGCCTGCGCATCTTTGGCCAGTTCGTCAGGCAGGAATTTCAGGGCAACGAAGCGATCCAGGCGTGTGTCCTGCCCCTTGTACACCACTCCCATGCCTCCGCCGCCCAGCATCTCGGTGACGCGGTAGTGGGAAATGGTTTGTCCGACAAGGGAGGAGGAATCCGTCATCGTTGTGGGAGCGCCGCCGGAATCGCGGCCGCTGAGGCGAATCTTAGGTGAGGATACTGAGACAAGTCAACGATGGATGAGGACGGTGTGGGGCGGGCACTCTTGCCCGCCAGGTTCTCGCCCCTATGGGTAACGCGGGCAGGAGTGCCCACTCCACACTCACCGCGCCGCCATCCACACCTGGTAACCCACCACCGCCATCATAAAAATCAGATACAAACGCAGCGCCGAGAGAATCAGCAACTCCGGGCCTTTTAGCCGACGCCGTCCGATGCGGTGCTTCTTCGCCGTCACCAGTTGATCGTGCTCCAGCGAAGACAAAACCAAGTTCCTCTCCGCCGCCAGGTCCGGCGCGTCGTGTTTTTCCCGCATAACTCTCTTTACTCCTTACCTTCCCCCCAACGCCGCAAAAACATTGGGCGCGACTACGCTAATGCCGAACAGGATGCCGGCTGCGGTCAGAAGCAAAACCACCGCCGTCGAGAGCACATTCGCCCACAGCGGGCTGACCAGATCGCCCATGATTTCTTTGTCATTCACCAACATGAACAGAAATACCAATGCGGGAGGCATGGCCAGCACGGCCACCACGTTCACCACCAGAACCACGTACACCAGCGGCAGCCCGGGGATCAGTACAACCACCGCAGCGGCAACAGCGCACAAAGTCAGAACCGCATAAAACGATTTCCCTTGCCGCATGGGCAGATTCAGGCTGTGCGGCTTGTGCGTGACTTCTCCGAAGGCGTAAGCCGATGAGGTTGAAATGGTGATGGCGGCAACGATGCCGGCCTCTACCATGCCGAGCGCAAACAACGACGCCCCGAAGCGGCCGATCAGCGGCTCCAGCGCCTGCGCGAATTGCGCCGCCTCAAAATTGCCGGCGCTCATCTGATGGGCGAACAACGGTGCGGTCGCGATGATGGTCGCGACAGCGGCCGCAGTAGCCAGAGCCGCCCCCAGCACCGTGTCGATGCGCCCAAAGCGGATGTCCTTCGTGGTCATGCCTTTGTCGACCGTGGCGCTCTGCTGGAAGAAAAGCATCCACGGGGTTACCGTCGCCCCGATGTCGGCCAAAACGATGAGGACAGTGTCTTTGTTAAAAGGCGGGAGGGGCTGCAAAGAAAAGAACGCGTGACTCAGAGAGCTCCACCGGGGATGCGTCATGAGCGCGACCGGGATGAAGATGAGGTTGAATGCGGCCGCAGCCAGCGTGATCCGCTCCCAGGTCCAGTATCGGTGGCTCATGAGCGCGGCATAGAGAGTCGCCAGCGCGATCATTATCGCCGCCCACGGAGGCACGCCGAAATATCCCAGGCCCGCGCGGATGGCAATGAATTCCGTGATGAGCGTGAGGAAATTGCCGATGCCCAGGTCGATCATCGAGAACCAACCCCAGAACGGGCCGAAGCGCTCGAAGATGAGTTCGGCGTGTCCGCGATGCGTGGCAGCGCCCAGGCGCACAGTCATTTCCTGGACCACGATGGCCATGCAAAAGGTCAAGGCAACGAAGGGAAGAAAAAAGCCGATTCCGAACTTTGCGCCGGTGGCGGCGTAGGAGAGCATGCTGGGACCGTCATTCTCGCCCAGCATGACCAGGACCCCAGGTCCCACCAGCAGCCACAGCAGACGCGCCTTGGAAGCGAAGCCGCGACGGGCGCGGGCGTCGAAGACGCGGATGCGGTCGTGGGCCCGGTCCACGTCCTCGTGAGTAATGACAACCGCCTCTTCGGTTTCCGTAGCGAAGGGCTTCATCATTGAGCTGTAGAACGACAATTTCTTTCCTGTCCCAACTCCGCGGGAAATACCCACATGCGGAAATTAGCGTAAGTATACATCAACATATAAACTATAGTTAATGAACTTCCGGAAGGGTAGCGCTCAGTTTGAAATGCAGCATAACCGCGGCGTCATTCCGAAGCCCCGCGCTTTCACCAGCGGGGCGAGGAATCTCAGACCCGGTGGTCTATGGGCGAGGAGATCCCTCGCTCCGCCTGAAGAACGGCTGCGCTCAGCATGACGCCATCCCCCGCCCCCCGGCGCTTTCAGGTGGATCGGGCAGGGCAAACTTCGACCGCTACGCCCGCTTTGGCTGGCCATTAATTGGGGCTACCCAGACGCGCCCGGCGGCAGCCTGGCCCAGGGAGACGTTACCGGCAGTAGTGGAAAGCGTAAGAGTCTCGTCGTAGTTGCGTTCCACCAGACGCAGCCTGGCTCCGGGACGGACGCCGCGGACCTCAAGAAATTCCAGCAGCCGGCGGTCGCGCTCGTAGATTCCACTCACAACGTAGGCAGCACCGGGGCTCGCTTCGGCAAGCAGAAGCAGACCACGCCGGCGGCGGCTGGCGGGGCTTTCCATCTCGCTCAAGTTACCGTGCGGGCACGCGCCGTGCTTGCCCAGCCGCGCCAGCAACTTGGCCTCGAAGTCGGGAGAGACGGCGTGCTCCAGCCGTTCCGCCTCGTCGTGAACCTTCCACCACTCCATGCCGAACAGTTCGGTTAACATACGTTCGATGAGATGGTGGCGGAGCGTGAGTTTGCGGGCTATCTTGCGTCCAGCGGCTGTGAGGCGCACGTGGCCGTCCGCCGGGACACGAACCAGCCCATCCTTTTTCAGGCGGCGCACGGCCATGGTGACGGCGGGAGCCGAAACCTTCAGCCAATCCGCGAGGCGAGCCGAGATGACAACCTCGCCTTCACTCTCGGCCTCCAGAATCGCTTTGAGGTAATCCTCTTTTGAGACGGTGATCATCTGCCAGGATTATACGATGGAGGTTAAGCACGGTTAAGGCATAAACGTTTGTGCTTCGCCCGACGGTTTGTTGGCACATAATAAAGCCTGCCCCCCTCAAGGCTTGTCATCCTGAGGAGGGCGTTCTTTGCCCGACGAAGGACCCATGTATTTTGCTAATTCCCGCCCGCAACCAACCATGTGGGGCAGCCCCCTCCAAATCCCCGTTTGACACCCTCCCTCCACTCCCCTAACCTTATTCTTCTCTCGCTTATGAAGGTCCTTGTCCTCGGCAGCGGCGGGCGCGAACATGCGCTGGTGTGGAAACTCCGCCAGTCCCCGCGCGTCACCCAACTTTATTGTGCGCCCGGCAACGGCGGCATCGCCGATGACGCAGAATGCTTGCCCGTCGATCTGAAAAATCTGGACTCGATTGTCGCCCTCGGACAACAACTAAAACCCGATCTCACCGTCGTTGGCCCCGAACTGCCGCTGACTTTAGGCGTAGTGGACGAATTCACGCGCCGCGGCTGGCGCGCTTTTGGGCCAACCAAGGCGGCGGCGCGGCTGGAGTCGAGCAAAAGCTTCGCCAAACAATTCCTGCGCCGGCATCGCATTCCAACAGCCCCTTATGCGATCTGCGATTCTATCGACGAGGTGCGCTCCGCGCTGACGCACTTCCATCCGCCCGTGGTGGTGAAGGCCGATGGATTGGCCGCGGGCAAGGGCGTGGTCATCGCCGCCGGCAGGGAAGAGGCGGCGCAGGTTGCCTCGGAAATGTTCAGCGGCAGGATGGTGGGCGAGGCCGGCTCTCGTGTCGTGCTCGAAGAATGCCTGAAGGGCGATGAACTTTCCTTCCTGGTGGTGAGCGATGGGGAACGCATCGCTCCGCTGGTCGCCGCCCAGGACTATAAGCGCGTCGGCGACGGCGACACCGGGCCGAATACCGGGGGCATGGGCGCATACTCGACGCAAACCATCATCGAAGACCACATGCGCGACTGGCTGGTGCATCACATTGCCCAGCCGGTGGTCACCGGCATGAAAGCCGAGGGCGCCGAGTTCAAAGGCGTGCTTTACTGCGGGTTGATGATGACCGCCCGCGGTCCCATGGTGCTGGAATTCAACTGCCGCTTCGGCGATCCGGAGACGCAACCGATTCTGATGCGACTCGAGAGTGATCTGGTGGAGGCTTTGGAGGCATCGATTGAGGGCCGCGTCAGCGAGGGCAACTTCAAATGGTCGAGCGATGCCTCAGTGTGTGTGGTGATGGCTTCGGGAGGCTATCCGGGAACGTTTGCGGTTGGAAAAGAAATTACGGGCCTGCATGAGGCCGCGGCGGTCGAAGGCGTGAAGGTGTTTCATGCCGGAACTTCGAAACGCGACGGGAATTTTTATACCTCTGGCGGGCGCGTATTGGGCGTGACGGCAAAAGCCGCTTCGTTGGAAACCGCAGTTGCGCGAGCGTATGGCGCCTGCGCGGAGATCAAGTTCGACGGAGCACACTGTCGGAAAGATATTGCGGCGCGGGCGATGAAAAAATGAAGAGTGAGAGGAGTTCATGAGCAACCCACTGGTCTCCATCGTCATGGGCAGCGATTCCGATCTCGAGATCATGCACGAGGCAGCGAAGGCGCTGGAAGACTTCGGCATCGCCTACGAAATCGACGTGACCTCCGCGCACCGCTCACCGGACCGTACGGCTGACTTCGCGCGCAAGGCCGCCGATCGCGGCATTCGCGTGATCATCGCTGGCGCGGGCGGCGCGGCACATCTGGCGGGAGTGATCGCGGCGCACACTACGCTGCCGGTGATTGGCGTGCCGATTCCTTCGACGCCTTTGAACGGCCTCGACTCTCTGCTCGCAACCGTGCAGATGCCGGCGGGAATTCCGGTGGCTACAGTTGCCATCGGAAAGCCGGGAGCGACCAACGCCGGCATTCTCGCCGGACAGATGATCGCATTGGCCGACGAATCCGTTGCGAAGAAGCTCGCAGCTCACAAAGAAAAACTAGCCCGCGGCGTAGAAGAGAAATCAAAAAAACTGAAAGGTAGCTTGTAACCCGCTGTTAGAAGAACCCGCACGCAGATCAGAGCTTCAATCCCTTCAAATACTCGCGAAACGGTTGCCCCAGATCCTCGCGCTTCAACGCAAACTCCACCGTCGCTTTCAGAAAGCCCAGCTTGTCTCCCGCATCGTGGCGCTTGCCTTCGTAAACATATGCGTACATTTTCTCTTTCTTCAGCAGCAGCCGCATGCCATCGGTCAGTTGCAGTTCGCCGCCCGCGCCGGCTTTGGTCTTCAGAAGGCAATCGAAGATCGCCGGAGTAAGAATGTAGCGTCCAACAATCGCCAGGTTCGACGGAGCTTCCTCGGCCGGCGGTTTCTCCACCATGTTCTTGATCTCGACCAGGCGCTCGCCGAAGCGGCTCTTGACCGGCTTCACGTCGAGGACGCCGTACGCCGAAATCGCCTTCCCCTCGACGACTTGCGTCGCAATCACCGAGCACTGCGTTTCGTTGAACACGTCGACCATTTGTTTGAGGCATGGAGTCTTCGCGTCCACCACGTCGTCGGCCAGTAGCACGGCAAACGGTTCATTGCCAACCAGTTCGCGCGCCATCAAGACGGCGTGACCGAGGCCGAGCGCTTCTTTTTGGCGGACGTAGGCGACGTGAATCATGTCAGAGATCGAGCGCACGATCTTGAGCAGGTCGGTCTTGTGGCGC
>Ga0187782_10003739_pt1 | contig 11333 bp, 9 predicted proteins | sample 0715_SJ02_MP15_2_FD_132454 | JGI IMG/M metagenome (GOLD analysis project Ga0187782, IMG submission 132454) | Tropical peat soil microbial communities from peatlands in Department of Meta, Colombia - 0715_SJ02_MP15_20_MG | ecosystem: Environmental > Terrestrial > Soil > Wetlands > Peat | place...
CAGGTGGGAACGACCCGTACCATCCTGTGAACGGCCCCTTCCTCCCCGTTCACCTGACGATGCGGACCGTGTCGGAACGCGACCCGCATGCAGGCTTAGTGCACGTGCGATGCCCAAATTTTGACCTCACGGAAATGCGGACGCGAGTCGCAGTTTCAACGACTTAGGTGCCTTACGAGTCTAAGAAGGCACGGATTTCGAACTCAATTCGGGAAGGCCCATCCCGCATTGAAACCGTTCCCCGCTAATGAGCCGGCCTAGCCGCTGAATTCATTCCGAGTTCATCGAACATGAACGCGAAAGAATCCGCGCCGAGATCGATCTGATCGTCGAGCGAGTCGTTGATGTGCCCGGTATCCGAACTGGCGCGCAACAGGATCGGCAAACCCGAGGTCGTAGCCGCCTGAAGGCGCGCGACCATTTTTCGCGAATTCATGGGATTCACGCGCGGGTCGTTCGCTCCCGTGTAGAACAGAACCGCAGGGTAGGCGGTACCGTCGACCACATGATGGTACGGCGAGTACGCGTAGAGAGCCCTGAACTGATCGGGATCCTTCACGGTTCCATACTCAGTGGTGTTGAAGACGGCGTTAGGGCTCAGCTCGTTTCGCAGCATGTCGTAGATGCCTACTCCCGAGACGACCGCGCGGAATAGCTCCGGACGCTGAGTGAGAACCGCACCCATCAACAATCCGCCGTTGCTGGCTCCCTGGATCGCAAGTTTCGAAGGATTTGTGTAGCCAGACTTAATCAGATACTCGGCGCAGGCAATGAAGTCGTCGAAGTCGTTTTGTTTGTGAGTCAACATCCCGTTCTTGTGCCACTCATCGCCGTATTCGCTGCCGCCGCGTATGTTGGCGACCGCCAGGACGCCGCCGCGGTCGAGCCAAATCCGCGCGGTCATGTCGTAGTAGGGCGCCTCGTTCACGCCGAATCCTCCGTAGGCGGTGAGTTCGGCGGGATTGTTGCCGTCGAGGCGTGTGCCTTTCCGGCGCATGATGCTCATGGGAACCTTCGTGCCATCCTTCGACTGGGCGAATGCGCGCACCACTTCGACGTCGCTGAAATTCACCGGTGAAGTCTCGGCAAGCGGCGTCTGCGCGGACTTGCCGGAAGTGGAATCGAAACGGAACCACGCAGGCGCGTCCGTGAACGACTCGTTCTCGTACAGAACTTCGTCGCGATCCAGCGCAACCATTCCATAGACCGCCGAAACAGACTCGATCGGAATCGTCCCCTGCGCGTGGCCCTCGAGATCCAACACGCGGATATCGGAAGGCCCTCCCCAATTTCCTTGCACGTAGATGTGATGTTCGCCCGCCGCGACTTGTTCGATCACGTCGTCAGCCTGCGGAACGATGATGCGGGCGTCCAAAAGGGCAGGATGGTCGAGCGCCAAACGCAGAATCGAACCGCGGGGAGAATTGTGTTGCGAGACGAGATACAGCGCGGAATCGCGGCTGAAAACCACCTGAGTGATGCCGTCGGAGAACTGCGTGATCTGCTTCCATTGGCCGTCGGGGCCGAGCAAAAAGTGCTCAAACTGGCCGCCGTCGCCGTTTGAGACTGTGGCCAAAATGTAGCGGCCGTCGGGTGATGTCCTCAGCTGAATTTCAGCGATGCGCGGGAAATCCTTGCCGAGCGCATAGACGTCTTTTTCGACCGGCGTGCCAAGCTTGTGAAAATAGATTTGCTGGAAGAAGTCGAGGTCGGCGGCAGGCCGCTCGCCGGGACTGGGGTATCGCGTGTAGTAGAAGCCCGTTCCGTCAGAATTCCACGCAGCGCTTCCGCCTGCCGTGCCCTTGTTGACCCGCGGAATCACGTCCGGGAGTGCAGCACCCGTGTGAGCATCGTACACATGCAGGGTGCCGTTCTCGCTGCCGCCCTCGGACATTGAGATAGTCACAAAGCGACCGTCGAGCGACGGAACGTAGAAGTCGATCGAGGTCTTTCCGCTTGGGTCGATGATGTTCGGATCTACGATCACGCGCTCCGATCGCGGATCCAAATCGCGATTTAGCGCAACCAGCAGCGGCTGCTGCTTGGGCGGCTGCGTCTTGCTCGCGAAAATGGCGCCGGAGCGATACGAAAGGCCGTAGTAGCTGGCGGACGCCGTCGCGTACCACTGTTTCAGGCGGTCGCGAATCTGCTCCCGGCCGGGCAGGGCAGCCAAGAAACCACGGGCGCGTTTGTTCTCGGCGTCGCTCCAGGCACGGACTGCCGGGTCGTCCCAATTTTCGAGCCACTGGTAATCGTCCTCGACATTCACACCGTGGTACGTGTCGAAGACGGGTTTCTTGGGCGTTGGCGGAGTCGGAGGAAGGCCCTCGGAGGCAATTGCGACTCCTGCCGCGAGAAGCAGAAAGGCAATCAAAGTTTTCGGGTTGAATGCCCGGCGCGCGAAGGTCGTCATTGCGATGTCGCCTCCAAAGATGATCAAGAAGGATAGCGCCACATAGACCGATACAAAAACTCAAATCGACAACTGCGTTTGCGGCAAAGATTGTATGGCGCAGGGTGCTGCCGCATAATGAGCAAAGGAAGCCGAATTGGTGAGGAAACTTTCTCTTATCGTCGTGATCGCCGCCGCGGCACTTGTGGTGCTGGGACTGGAGCTCAAGTCTTCTGCGTCGCTGGCGCGCCGGATTGTGTCGGCGGACGCTGCGCCAGCACCGCGCAATTCCCCAACAGCTAAGCGACAAGGTCTGAGCGAAGATGGGACCCAATTCATCATCCGCTTTGCGAGCAATCCTCAGCCGATGCCTCCTTTCCTGCTCGGTGATCTCGACGGTGAGATTGTTTCGACGGCGAGCTGGCGCGGAAAAGTCGTCTTGCTGAACTTCTGGGCCACATGGTGTCCGCCATGCGTGGATGAAGCGCCTTCGCTCAATCAGCTTCAGAGACGGATCGCGCCGCTCGGCGGCACCGTTCTCGGCGTGAGCGAAGATGAAGATCCTTCCGCGTATGAAACTTTTCTCAAGACATACAGCCTCGGCTTCCCCACCTATCGCGATCCCGTGAAGGGAAAGATCGCTCTCGAATACGGCACTTCGATGTATCCCGAAACGTACATCATCGATCGCCGCGGCCGCATCGACCGGAAAATCGTCGGCGAGCAAGATTGGTCGAGCCCGGAAATCAATTCCTACCTCGCCTCGCTGCTAAAGTAGGACAGGCCTCCCGGCCTGTCCGATTCGTGCGCGAACCTGACTGAATGTTCCGTGTGAGTCCCTCGCGCGGATGATTTTTTTCACAGCCTGTATCGCGGGCAGCGGGCATTGAACTGGCTGGCGCGGGCTGACCTTCTGCTCTTGAAAAGGACAGGCCGGGAGGCCTGTCCTACTCGACCCACGTTTGACATTCATGAGTACATTAGGGCAACATACCCCCTGGGGGTATACGAGAAGATGTCGAAGCCTCGCAGGCGGCACCGGCTCGAACCTGCCTGCGGCTGCGCCGCGCAGGGACGCAACCGCAAAGCGGCGGCGGTGAGCCCGGAAATCAAAGCCGCGAATCAGAAGCGGCTGCGGCGCATCGAAGGGCAAGTCCGCGGACTCGAACGCATGGTGGCCGAGGATCGCTACTGCGCCGATATCCTGGTGCAGATTTCTTCCGTGCAGGAAGCCCTCCGCGCCGTGGGCCAGGCGCTCATGCGCAATCATCTTCGCCATTGCGCCTCCGAGGCCATTCGCAAGGGCAGCGCGGCGCAGGCAGAAGCGATGTACGACGAGCTCTTGCATTTGATTTACACGCACGCGCGATGACAACCAAAACCATGGAACGCGATCCCGTTTGCGGAATGTCGGTCGATCCGAATTCCGCCAGAGCCCGCGTTGAGCATTCGGGGAAGACTTATTACTTCTGCTGCGCCGGCTGCGCAAAAAAATTTGAGGCCGACCCACAAAAGTTTCTCGCCGCTGAAGAGCATTCAGTTCCATTGGCCGCTCTCTCTCCAACCACTGTTCAAGGCACGTTCATCTGCCCGATGGATCCAGAAGTGAAGGAAGCTCAGCCGGGCGCTTGTCCGAAATGCGGCATGGCGCTCGAGCCTGCGCTGCCCGCGCCTGCCGCAACTCGAGTTGAGTACGCGTGCCCCATGCATCCCGAGATTGCTGAAGCCAAGCCGGGAGCTTGCCCGATTTGCGGGATGACTTTGGAGCCGCGCACTCTCGCGGCGGAAGAGCAGGAAAATGCCGAACTCGTTTCCATGACGCGGCGATTTTGGGCGAGCCTTGTGCTGACGATTCCTGTTCTTGTTCTCGGGATGTCCGACTTGATTCCCCGCCAGCCGGTCCAAAAATTTCTTTCGATGCGCGCAATCGGCTGGATCGAATTTGCGCTCGCGACGCCGGTGGTCGTCTGGGGAGGACTTCCCTTCTTCCAGCGCGGCTGGGCATCGATCGTAAATCGCAGCTTGAATATGTTTACGCTCATCGCGCTCGGCACCGGCACAGCCTATGCATACAGCGTGGCCGCGGTGCTTTTTCCAAGGTTGTTCCCGGCTTCGTTTCAGCGGATGCCGGGAGAAGTTCCCGTCTATTTCGAAGCGGCCGCGGCCATTACGACGCTTGTCCTTCTCGGCCAAGTTCTTGAGTTGCGGGCACGGAGCCGGACGTCCCAAGCGATCCGTTCGCTGCTGAAGCTTTCGCCGAAAACCGCGCGGCTGGTTCGCGCGGATGGAACGGAAATCGATGTCCCTGTCGAGCACATCCAGCCCGGCGACACGCTGCGGGTGCGGCCCGGTGAAAAGGTGCCGGTGGACGGGATCGTCGTTGAAGGCTCGAGTTCCGTTGACGAATCCCTCATGACCGGCGAGCCGCTTCCAGTGGAAAAGCTTCCTTCGAGCCGCGCCATCGCGGGCACATTGAACGGCACAGGAACATTTGTCATGCGCGCAGGACGCGTGGGTCGAGACACTTTGCTGGCACAAATCGTGCGCATGGTTTCGGAAGCGCAGCGCAGCCGAGCGCCGATTCAGAATTTGGCCGACCGCGTTTCGGGATATTTCGTGCCTGTGGTGCTGATCGTCGCGATTCTCACCTTCGCAATTTGGTCGATCCTCGGTCCTGCGCCTCGCATGGCTTACGCGCTGTTGAATGCCGTCGCGGTGCTCATCATTGCCTGCCCCTGTGCGCTCGGCCTGGCGACGCCAATGGCGATCATGGTGGGCACGGGACGCGGCGCGCTTGCAGGAATTCTCGTGAAGAACGCCGAAGCTCTCGAAACCCTCGAGAAGGTCGACACACTCGTGGTGGACAAGACCGGCACGCTGACCGAAGGAAAGCCGCGGGTTGTTTCCGTTGTGGCCGCTCCCCCGACGAGTGAAACGCAGCTCCTGCGCATTGCCGCGACGCTCGAGAAGGCGAGCGAACATCCGCTCGCTGCGGCGATTCTTTCTGCCGCAAGCGAGCGCGGAATTGAGACGGGCGATCTCGCGGGCTTCGAGTCGCGCCCCGGGAAAGGCATCACCGCGCTCGTTGATGGCCGGCCTGCGGCGCTCGGCAATCGAGCGCTTTTTGCGCAGCTCGGGATTTCTGTTGCTGCGCTTGAACAAGGAGCGGAGTCGCGCGAAGCCGACGGTCAAACAGTTGTCTTCGTTGCGTCGGACGGGAAGACTACTGGCCTCATCGGCGTCGCCGATCCTATGAAATCCTCGACGCCGGAAGCCATCGCGCGCCTTGGCGACGATGGAATTCGCATCGTGATGCTTACAGGCGATACCGCGCGAACCGCGCAGTCCATCGCTCGCAAGCTCGGCATCGAGGATGTGCGCGCCGAAGTCCTGCCGCAACAGAAGGGCGAAATCGTGAGCCAGCTTCGAGCGGAAGGCCACGTGGTGGCGATGGCCGGCGACGGCATAAATGATGCGCCCGCGCTCGCGCAGGCCGACGTCGGAATTTCCATGGGCACGGGAACGGATATCGCGATGGAAAGCGCCGGCATCACGCTGATGCGCGGGGATCTGCGCGGGATTGCACGAGCTCGCGCTCTGAGCCAGGCAACCATGCGCAATATCCGGGAGAATCTCTTCTTCGCGTTCATCTACAACGCAATTGGAGTGCCGGTCGCTGCGGGAATCCTTTATCCGTTTTTCGGCATTCTGCTCAGCCCCATTCTCGCCAGCGCGGCGATGACGTTCAGCTCCGTCTCTGTCATCACGAACGCACTGCGCTTGCAGCGGATTCAACTGTGAGGCGCGGCCTGCCGCGATGCTATAATCCGCGCGATGACACAGATGACCATGTCGTTCGAGCTTCAAGATCGGCTGAAGCCCGAACAGCTCCGAGCCCTCGGAGCATTCGCCAATACCTACGGCCTGCATAAGTTCACCTACGACGAGCAGAAGAAACTTCTCAACGTGGATTACGATGCATCGCGTTTGCGCGAGACGGTTGTGGAAAGTGTGCTTCGCCATGCGAGGATCCCGGTCCTGAGACGCGTGACACCAGCCTGAAATCCACACGATTGCGTTCCTACACCGTTCGGATTTGAAAAAGAAAATCGCGCGCAAAAATAAGTGCAAGGCCGGATGCGGAAAAAATCGAGGCAGAAAAAGGAGAGGGCCTCTGCTTGGGATCAGAGGCCCTCAAAGGTCGCATCCCTTTGACTCGGCCTAGGCGTGACCGAGCCATGGGGTCATCCATCCTAGCTTCCCTCTCAGAGGCAGGTGGGAACGACCTGCACAACCCTGTAAATGGGCCCCTTCCTCCCCACTTACCGGACGGTGCGGATCGTGTAGGGACGCGACCCACGCCCTCCCACTTGCAAGTCGGTTGCCCATTTCTTGGCCTCCTCATGAAATCCACAGACTGATATTTCAACAACTTATGCACACCTACTCCACAGCGCAGGGGCTCTTCCAGCCCAATCCGGGAATGCCCGTCCCGGTTTGGTGCGTCCCCACAAGTTGTTGCTTCGACTGCTACTTTCGGCCCTCCTCCTCGGCCCCAATTTCCGCCACCGAGTCGATTTGGCCTCAAGTCGTCCCATAAATGCCGAATTGCGGCGCCGCTGGGAACCTCACGGGCTGAAGCCCGGCAAATTCGGCCGTTCTAATGTCGCGGTTGAAACCGCGACCTACAAAGCGTTTATGTGGGACAGGCTTCTTTGATTTCCAGCACCCCCTGGCGCTCCGCGCGCTGCCGGCGCGATTCACCATCATCACCGCATACACTTCGATGCGGAATCGCTCGCAGGGTTTGCACATTCCGCAGCCGTGGCTTGTTCCGTGCAAGAGGCTGCCGCATAATGGATTGCGCGGCGCGTCGGACATGAAGCGTTCCTTCCTGGTTACGATTGCAGTTCTCACTGCGCTCTCCGGCCTCGGCATCGGAATCCTTGCCGAGCGCGTGGGCCACATGCGCACCGCCAGGGCTGCCTCGCTGGCCCGCGGATCTGAAGGCAGCGACCCGAACAACGCAGGCGGCCCGAAAGTCATCCGCTTTGCCAGCAACCCGCAACCTGCGCCGCCGTTCCTGGGAAGGGATCTCGATGGCAACATTGTCTCGACTGCTGAGTGGCCGGGGAAAGTGGTGTTCGTCAACTTCTGGGCCACTTGGTGCCCGCCCTGCCGCGAAGAGATTCCTATCCTGATCGAACTCCAGAAGAGGTACAAAGACGGCCTGCAAGTGATCGGCGTATCGTTGGACGATGGCTCGCCCGAGGAGGTAAGACAGTTCGCCAAGCTCGCGGGGATCAATTATCCGGTGGTGATGTACATTCGCGAGCTGGTCGCGGCCTACGGAGGCGTGCCCGCGCTGCCTACTTCTTTCCTCCTCAACAAGGAGGCCAAGATCGTCCAGAAGCATCAAGGGCTTTATCCTCCCGAGCTGTACGAGACCGAAATCCGCGCGCTGTTGGGCTTGCCGATTGAGGCCCGGGTCGAGACGTTCGAAGACATCGGCCAGATCTTCCTCAAGAATGCGGCGCGAGCCACCGAGCTTCCCGACGTGGACTTCACCGGACTCACGCCGGAGCAAAAGGCTGCCACGCTCAAGCGGCTGAATACGGAGATTTGCGACTGCGGTTGCCATCTCACGCTGGCGCAGTGCCGAATCAACGACACACTTTGCCCGGTCAGCAAGAGCCTCGCCGCCAAAGTGGTGAAGGACATCCAGGCAGGCGGCAAAGCCGCTCCAGACGCTGTTCCTGCTCCGGGGCCGAATCCTGCGCTTCCTGCGCCGCCTGCGCCGCCCGTGACGAACCAATAGCACCTCAGGGGTTGAAACCCCTGAGGAATTCGCACCTTTCGGCACGGTTGAAACCGTGCCCTGACGGAAGCCACGAGAGTCACAGCTTGATCCGGGGTTCGCGCGCCATCCGCGCGGGTGTTTCAGTCTGAATCACTCGCTCGGCTCTTCGGTTGGGAATCCAGTTCGGTCTCCAAGTTGCCGATAAATCCTCCGTATGACTGCGCCCACGACACACGACGCGGCTTCGGCGCTCACGGCCACGCCCGCATTGCCGCCGACCAGAGACCTGGTGGAAGCGCTGGTGCGCGTCACCGAGCATGTGAGCGACATCTTTCTTTCTCCCATGCGGCCGCCGGAGGTGAAGGCCAAAGGACGAATCATCTCCGCCAGCAAAGCAGGCTTGCCGGCGCTGCTGCCGGAAGATACGCGCCGAATCGGGAACGACCTGATCGGGAACCGCCCGACGATTCTTCCGCGGCTGGAAGCGGAAGGCTCTTGCGCTTTCTCGCTCTTCTTCGCGCGGCTCGGGCGATTCCGGGTGAACATCTTCTCGCAGCGCGGCAGCTACGCGATCACGTTGCGCGTGATTCCCGATCCTCCGGCGCTCACATTCGAGTCGTTGCAGCTTCCGCCGCAGCTTGGGCGCTTGGCGGAGTTGCGCAGCGGGCTGGTGATCGCGGGCGGACCCGCGGGCTCGGGAAAATCCTCGACGCTGACAGCCGTGCTCAGCCGGATCAACGAGGAGAAGCAGGTCCACATCGTGACGATTGAAGACCCCATCGAATTCCAGTTCCGGCATCGAATGGCGACAGTGTTGCAGCGCGAACTCCACCGCGATGTGCCGAGCTTTCCGCAGGCGCTGCGATCGGCGCTGCGCTATCCACCGCACGTGATTCTGTTGAGCGCGATCCCGGATCGCGAGACGCTCGATCTGGCGCTCGAAGCCGCCGATTGCGGCCATCTGGTTTTCGCGTCGTTGCACACGCCCGACGCTTCGCGCACGGTGGACCACTTGCTGCGGATGTTCTCGCCGGCGGAAGCCGCGAGCGCCCGATTGCGCCTGGCGCGGAGCTTGCGGGCGATCGTAGCGCAGCGGCTGCTGATGCGCCTCGACCGGCCCGGAGAAGTTGGCGTATTCGAGATTCTGTTTTCCTCGCCGCGGGTTCGCGAGTGCATTTCCGTGGGAGAAGACAACGTGATGAGGCTGACGCAAGCGATCCGCGAAGGCGCGCGCCACGGGATGCAGTGCTTCGAAGACGAGATGCGCAAGCTCGAGCACGCCGGAGTGATTGCGCCGGAGCCGGACGGCGACGAGCTGTTCGGCGACGGAATTCCCGTTCATCCCGCGCCGCGAGAGACGCTGGGAGCGCCGGCGCGGAAGCTCGAGCCGCCTCATTTCACGGGGCAAAAACTTCCTTGAGAAGATTCCTCCGGTCTCGAGTTCCTCTCCTAAGCAGCGATCGAATGATTGCTGCGCGACGCCCGGATTGAAAACAAAGCGGGAGCAAGCTCCCGCACTCCAAATTACTCTGCGGCAGCGCTTCCGAGACGATTGAATTCGTTTGAGAGCTGAAAAAAATTTGCGAGCGCGGCGGGAGGATTCGGCTTGCAGCGCCCCGGTTAGGACCAGGGCGCTGCAAGCGCGAAGATTCGCTTACTTATCGTACTTGAGGCAGATGTCCAACTGCCGGATTGCTTCGTCGGTGGCCCTGAGAGCTTCGACGCGATGGCCGCCGAAATCGTGGGCGGCGTGTTCCATGTGCTCTTTGGCTCGCTTGAGCGCCGCGATGGCTTCGTGGATTTCCGGATGAGGTTCCGGAGACGCAGTAGCTGTGGCGGCGGGCTGTCCATTGTGAGCCGGCGGCGCGGCGGGAGCCGGAGTGACGACCGTGAGCGCGCAAATGACTGCCAGCAGAGCGAACAATCCTAGAATTCGATGCACCATGCGATGTTTCCTCCTGGTCCGAATTTCGGCTCGGACTGCCGAGAGTGAAATTCCCTGCTAATGCAACCCCCGAACTCCGGAGAAGTTCCGGTGTCGCGCCGGGTTCGGACCGGCGCGGCAGCCGGGAAATATGGTAGCTCCCGCGGCGAGCTGCCGGCGGACCCGGATTTTCCGGCTGTCGCCAATCAGACAATCGCAAAAGTTGCAATCAGGCGGCGCATTTCGAGGCGCTCTTGTTTTGCGGAGACCAATCGCCCGCCGGCTCGCATTTGATGGTGTTGTCGCCCTCCGATTTTCAGTTTGTACCCCCCCCTCCCCCCTCCCCCCAAAAGGTGACAGGTAGAAATTCACTCGACCGTTTCTTTTCAACAAGTTAGCTTGATTTCTACTTGGCAGCGGCTGACGACTAGAAATTCGCATTTTCCGTCTTCTCATGCCGCATCGTTTTCATTGGCGGGGCTGAATTCCGGGTTTATCGCGGGAAGCTCTTTGACCTCAACAGGTGCAAGGAGCTGATTGCCGGGCTCGGCGGCGCGGTCCACTATCACTCGATGCGTGGTGGCCGGCTCGACCCATTCACCGTCATCGTTAATGTGAGCATAGGTTCGGGCGGCGGTGATGATATCCATGGCGTTGATGGAGACATGATCGGCGCACTGGAGAATCGTATCGAGAACGAAGCGCAGATTCTTGCGGCGGCGGTGATAGAGGCCGGTGGCGTGGGCGTGCCGGTAGATGCAGCGTTCACCAACCTTGAAGGTGTCGGTGATGTTCTCTGTGCTGCGCCAGTGGAGAAACATTTCCTCAATTTCCGCGCGTTCCGGATGGTTGCAGATGGTGCATCCTCGTGCGTGGCGCTCCGGATCGGGAAAGGTGGGCTGGCCTCCGCGGGGATTTTTCTTTTTGGTCATTGACGAGCTCCTTTCGGCTCTTGCGACCAAGCTGGCAGATTGCGGAGCGCGGCGCAAGGGTCAATCCCTGTGGAGGTACATTCGGAGGCTGGAAGCTAGAGGCTGGGGGGCTGGACGCAGGAGGTCCGAGCGTGCGGGAGGAGTTGGCACGGGTTTTATTCGTGATACGGTCGGGGACATGTCTGACATTTTAGACCGGGCACATCCCTGACACTTTTGGTTCCGGCTGTTCGAGGGGATGGGGTGCAGGGGAAGGGGATTCTTCCCCTTCACCTGCCCCACGCC
>Ga0187782_10003740_pt1 | contig 11333 bp, 11 predicted proteins | sample 0715_SJ02_MP15_2_FD_132454 | JGI IMG/M metagenome (GOLD analysis project Ga0187782, IMG submission 132454) | Tropical peat soil microbial communities from peatlands in Department of Meta, Colombia - 0715_SJ02_MP15_20_MG | ecosystem: Environmental > Terrestrial > Soil > Wetlands > Peat | place...
CCGGTGCATTCTGGTCCGAACTCAGAACCAGTTGATAGTCGGACTGTTCTTGCTGTGATCATCGGCGCTGGAGATTCTCAGAGTTGCGCTGACTCGGCCTGGCCCGAGGAGCGGTTGCGTTTGTGCCGCTGCAATGTTTGCTCCGGTATCGACGCAGGTCATTTGCAACTGCTGCCTGGGAAACAGGGAAGCGGCAACTAAGGTGAGAATCAACACGGAATTCATTTTACAAAACATCTTCACCCAACAGCGAACGCGCCTCAATTCCTCGACGAGCTAGGCCACTCAAATTCCAGGGAACCTTTCGAGAGCCCACTGCGTACTGCTTTGCAAGAAGGGCGGAGGAGGCTTCTAGAAGATGAGAGAGACCATGCGAAGGCGAACGCAAATCGCGACGGTGCTCTGTTTGTTAGTGGCGGGAAGTATGGCCGTGGTGGGTCCTGCAATAGCGGCATCTGCGGAAAAGTACCTGCACGTGAACGTAGAGGATCCGACGAGGGGCGAAAGCGTCAATGTTAACGTGACGCTCTCGATGGCCGAGAGGATTTTGCCGGCTATCAATAACCACAACCTGCACAACGGCAAAATCTTGATTCATAACGCGGAAATGAACGGTGTGGACATTCGGGCGCTACTGGATGCGGTGCGGACCGCTCCAGACAACGAGTTCGTTACGGTTAAGGACAAGGACTCGGATGTCCGCGTGGCCAAGGCGAGCGGAAACATCATCGTTCATGTGATCGACAGGAAAAACAAGGAGCAAAAGGTTGACGTGACAGTTCCTCTCAAAGTCGTCGATGCCCTGTTTAACACAGTGAAGAACGACGAATTGGACATTGTGGCGGCCCTGCGAGCCTTGAGTGATGCGGGTGACGTCTTGTTGGTTACTGTACAGGACTCGAGCCAAAAAGTCCGCGTTTGGGTGGATTCACAAAATACGCAGGATTGAGGGTATTGCGAGAGCCACAAGGGCTGAGAGGGGCAAGCCGAAGGAGTGAGACGATGATACTGCTCGGAAAGAGTGTGCTGGGAATGGCCGGGGTGGTACTGGCAGGCGCGGGCATTCTATGCAGCGAAGGTCTCGTCCACGTGAAGGTGGTCGAGAGGAAGCCACCGGGCCTTCACATCAGCGTGATCGCCCCCGCGATGCTGGCTCCGATTGCGGTGCACTTCGCGCCGCAGCGCGATCTGGCGCAAGCGGCTCGGGAAATCCAGCCTTACGTGCCGGCCATTCGCGCGGCACTGGACAGTTTGCGCGATACCGAAGATGTCGTGTTTGTTGACGTGAAGGAGCCTTACGAACGCGTGCGGGTTTCGAAATTGGGCGGCGCGATTGTTGTGGACGTGGACCACATCGGCGAGACCGTGCACGTGTCTGCTCCTGTTCGAGCAATATCGAGCACGATTGAACAACTCGCCGCTGCCAGCTCGAACTCACTCTAGTGGCAACCGTTAGCGGCAAGCCTTGTTTGATCTTCTGCCAGCTGCCATCGCATATCTGCGCCCTCTGGAAGCTTTACTCGAGAACCACGAAATATCCTGGACGCGTCCGCACGGTGACGTTCGAGCGCGCGACGGTAACGTTGATTTCATTGAAGCCCGCATACGCATCTGGATTCGGCGCATAGCCCAGCACGTATTGCGCGTGCAGTTCGCCACCAATTCGGTCGAGTGCCTTTCGTATGCTTTCCTCGTGGAGCGCGCGGTAGTGGACGCCGCCGGTTGAGGCTGCAGCGACTTCGAGTTGATGATTGCTGATTTCGTTCGTTCCACGGGTGAGGAGCCAGATCGCGACCGCCGCATAACTTGAGTCTAAACCCGCCGCGATTGGGGGAAGTTTAGGTAGGTTGATGGTGGGCGGTGGCCGTTGGCCTGGCTGCTCATCTTTTCCGTAACGAAGATCAGCGGCAGAGCTGCTGGGGCCGACCGCGTAGATGATAACGTTCGCTAACTGCGCATCCCGCATCACCTCGCTGAGTTTGGCGTGGCTGTGGTAGTCCTGAGACTCTCCGATGACGAGGAGAATGCGCCGATATGGCGGCGGCTGACTTTTCAGAAGTTCCACGCCTTTTGCCATGGCGTCGTAGAGGTGGCGGTCGGATGCCCAAAATGGAAGGTTGGCGATGGCTTTTTCGACCGCATCGTGGTCCCGCGTGAAAGCCTGATGTACCTCCACCGTCGAATCGTAACTGACCACAGTAGCCTCGCCGCTCAGCGCCATTACAGTTTCAGTGAAAATGCTGCCCATTCCACGAATGACTGGCGCGATCGCCTGTAGACGCAAATTCGTCTCGACGATCAGGGCGACTGCCAGCGGATCAGCATCGACCTCAAACCGCCCGATCCTTTGTTCCACTCCCTTGTCGAAGACATGAAAATCCTTTTGCTCCAGATTCAACACAAGCTCGCCTTTTTTGTCGGTCACCGTAACCGGCACAATTACTTCCGACACATGTGTCCGAATGCGACCCTTAGCCTGAGGCGCTTCGGCTCCTTGCCGTCCCTCCTTTGAATCATCGCTGAGCAGTCCTTCCTTCCGTGCGCTATCTCCTGACGAAAGAGCCAGTGCGAGCACGGAGCCAAGACACACCGTTCTAGAGAATCGGCGCATGGACGTGATCTTATTGATCCATTGGCGGCAGTTTTTGTTGTCTCCTTTCAAGCGCGAGGTACCGTTCAGCGTCGAGTCCGAGGTGTGTACCTCTCCATGCACGCTGACACCGCTCGCCGCTTACGGCCTTCGAGACATCTGATGTCCTCTTGTGGTGTATCTCCCCCGGTGGTAATAAGGTACGCGCTTTGTGGCCGGCGGCGTCACGAATGAAAAAAAACCAAATGCTTTCAACGCGGGAAACCGCCTACGTGTTCCGCATGGTCGGACGGCACTGCTTGTCCAGATTGCGAAAGCTGGAGATGACCGCGCTGATCCTCGCCAACCTTGGCGTCTGTTCGCAAGCGCAGCCGCAGAAGTTTTTTGAGAAGCGTTCCGCCCCTAGCTTTACTACAAGCCAAGCGGAGCGTGGGAAAGTGGCTTACAACAACCGCTGTTCGACGTGCCACGGTGCAAACTTGGACGATGGCCAATTTGGTTCGGCGCTCAAGGGGGCGTCTTTCCAGACGAAATGGGGAGCGCAATCGCCGAGGGCGCTTTTTTCTTACATGTTTCAAAAGATGCCGCCAGCCGACCCGGGAACACTTGGCGCCCAAGTGTACGCAGATTTGGAAGCATACATTCTTCAGGCAAATGGTCTCGAACCAGGTGCCACGGAACTCACCGCGGCCGAGCTAGGTGGAGCGGACACGCAGGGCCCGCCAGCAGCCCAAGGCTTTCAGGGAGACGTACGTCCGACTGTGGCCAATCGCGACGCAACTTACCAAGCCGTCCTGGCGCGCCGCGCGGCCGAACTGGAAAAGATCACGCCCGTAACGGACGGTGTGCTCCAGCATCCATCCGACGCAGACTGGCTGATGTGGCGGCGCATCTATAGTGGCGTAGGCTTCAGTCCGCTTGAACAAATCAACCGGTCAAACGTAAGCGACCTGCGCCTTGCGTGGAGCCGCGCGCTGCCACTCAGCGCGGATGAGATCACGCCGCTCGCCCACGATGGCGTTGTGTTCATTGAAAGCGGCAATACGGTCGAGGCATTGGATGGTGCGAAAGGCGATCTGCTTTGGCAGTATGTGCGGCCGCTACCGGACCAGCTGATTAACGGACGAGAATCGACCATGAGGGGTCTCGCGATCTATCAGGACAAACTCTACGCTTTGACAGCGGACGGGCACATGATTGCGTTGAATGTAAAGACGGGCAAACTTGTGTGGGACCACCAGGTCATCGTGCCCCTGAGCGGAGTCTATGCGCACTCCAATCATGATTTCCGACTGGACGGAGCTCCGATTGTCGCCCGGGGCAAAGTGATGATCGGTGTAAGCCTTGGCATCACGAATCCGAGCGGCGGCTGTTTTATTGTGGGTCTGGACGCACAGAGCGGCGACGAGGTCTGGCGATTTCACACGATCGCGCGTCCGGGGCAGCCCGGTGGTGACAGTTGGAACGGAGCTCCAGTGGATGAGCGCTTTGGCGCGTCGGTCTGGACAGCCGGCAGTTACGACCCGAAATTGAACCTGGTTTATTTCGGAACCGGCAACACCTACGACGTGGCCACCTTGCTGCAGCCGCACGGTCAGGTGGGCGCGTCGAATGACGGACTTTACACGGATTCCACCGTGGCCCTTGATCCCGATACCGGCAAGCTGGTCTGGTATTACCAGCACATGAACCGCGATGTTTGGGACCTCGATTGGGCGTTCGAGCAATTGTTGATTACGCTTCCCGTCGATGGCAAGCCGACCGATCTGGTCGTCTCGGGAGGCAAGATGGCGGTGTTCGACGCTGTGGACCGGGCCGACGGCAAGTATGAGTTTTCGAAGGATTTGGGGCTGCAAACTTTGGTCCGTGCGATCGATCCGAAAACGGGAAAGAAGATCATCGACCCTACGTTCGAGCCCAAAGCCAACAAAACCGAATTTATCTGCCCCGATGCGAATGGCGCGAGAAACTGGCCCGCGACGTCCTACGACCCGAGCACTCACATTCTGTATGTACCGCTTGCCGAATCCTGTATGGACTACACCTGGGTCCCGGGCGATCCCGCCCAGACGGCGGCGGGCGGCTTGGACATTCGCTTCACGTTGCGCCTGCGGCCCGATAGCGACGGCCAGATGGGGCGGATCGAAGCGGTGAATCTTGAAACAAAAAAAGTCGTATGGATGGATCGCCAGCGTGCGCCCATCGCCAGTGCGATGCTAGCGACGGCGGGCGGACTCGTGTTCAGCGGCGCGCAGAACCGGCAGTTTACGGCCTATGACGCGGCGACCGGCAAGGCGTTATGGGAGGTCGGATTGAACGCAACGCCGAGTTCTTATCCGATCACGTATGGTGTCGACGGCAAACAATATGTCGCCGTCGTTTCCGGCGGCGGGGGGCCGCTTGATGCGAGCGGAGCCAGCTTGGCACCCGAGTTTGACAATCCGGCGGGTGGGACAACGCTGTGGATTTTCAAACTGCCAGACGCTGGCGATGCGGCTCGGCCATAGGTTATCACTTCCTCAGTTCGAAGAATCCTCTACGATGCGTCCATCGAGGAGATGGACCGTGCGATCGGCGAGGCTGGCATAGCGTGGATCGTGCGTAACCATGCAAATCGTTGCGCCTTCCCGATGCAGCTGCTGCAACAATTCCATGACCCCTTCGCTGTTCTTCGAGTCCAGATTTCCCGTGGGCTCGTCGGCCAGCAGGATGGAGGGCTGGCCCACCAAGGCTCGCGCGACCGCTACGCGTTGTTGCTGTCCACCGGAAAGCTGCGCGGGATAATGCTTCGCGCGGTGCGCCATGCCGACTCGCTCCAGCATCTCTTGCACGCGCTTCTTGCGCTCGCCTGCACCGAGGCTGCGATAGGTGAGCGGAAGCTCCACGTTTTCGTACACGGTGAGATCGCCGATCAGGTTAAATGCCTGGAAAACGAAACCGATTTCGCGATTGCGAATGCGCGTTCGCTCAGAAACCGAAAGGTTTTCGACGTGATCACTATGAATCCAGTAGTGCCCCTGGGTAGGCGACTCCAACAGCCCCAGAATCGATAGAAGCGTGGACTTTCCGCAACCGGACGGTCCCGCAATCGAAACAAACTCTCCGGGTTGGATCTCGAGGTGCACTTCGCTGAGGGCATGCGTCTCGACTTCATCGGTGCGGAATACCTTGCTGACACCTTCCATGCGAATCAGAGATTGCGTCATGGTTCGCTATCCCCCCTTGCTTCGGGTCCTATTTCAGCTCGACGCGGTCGTAATTGTCCGAGGCCGACATGTCCGACAAGATGATGGTGTCGCCGACATGCAATCCTTTTCGAATCTCGATCGTATTGACCGACTCGCTGCCGATTTCGACCGGAACACGCACGGCCTCGCTGCCTCCATTGACCACTTTGAACAATCCCACGGTGCTGTGGGGGTCGCCGTGCACCGGCCGTCCCACGTACAGAACATCGGCGAGCCGCTCAATTTCAATCGTGCCTTCCACACTCAGGTCCGGCACGGCGCCCTGCGGCAGCGGGCCATCGAGTTTCACGTCCACCGTGCGCGTGCCGTTGGCGACGTGCGGATCGATGCGTATCACGTGGCCCGCGATCACGCCGTTGTGCGTATCGATCGAGGCCTGCTGCCCGATCTGCAAATCCTTCGCCTGCGTCTCGGCGATTTGCAGCGCCGCTTTGAGTTGCGTGGGCTGGGAAACCTTTGCCAGCGCCGTTCCTTGGGTCACTCGCTGGCCGACATCGACATCGAGCTCCTGCAGAATGCCGTCCACCCCCGCCCGGACGTGCAACTGGTCGACCTGGGATTTCTTCAATTCGTAGAGCGCCCGCTTCTGATCGATCGTTGCTTGCTGTACGGCAAGTTGCGCGGTGATGGAGCTGGCAAACGTCTCGACCTCCTGCTTGGCAAGATCATTCTGTTTGGCCAGTTCTTCGGCCTGGACTTCGGCGGTTCTTACATCCAGATCGGATTTCAACCCGAGTTTCCCGAGGTTTTCGAAGGCTTCCTTCTGCATCTCGGCAGTGCGATATTGCGAAGAAATGCTGGCGGCCTGCGTGCGCTTGTCCATCAATTGGTTTTGCAGCTGCGCCTGGGTTTGCTCGTACGCCGCCTGGGCTCCTTTCAGCTGGTATTCGGCGTCGAGTGCCTCCTGCTGCAACTGCGGATTGCTGAGATCGAGGATCACGGTAGTGGCTCTTGCCGGTGTTCCTGGAAGCAGGTAACGCTTCTCGACGCGTCCATCGGTCGCCGCCGGAATCACCCACACGGTTTCCGGCACGAGCGTTCCCAACCCGCGCACTTCCCGTAGCATCGGCCCACGCTTCACCGTGTCCGTCCAGATCGTGGAGCGATCTACCGTTGGCGCCGCAGGCTTGAGCCGGGCGAGCGCCGCCGTGATTGTCACGACTGCTAGGAGACCGATCCCCGTGTAGATCAACCTCCGGGTTCGTCTTCGTTTCTTCTGTTCCGGCCGCGCTATGTCCATCTTCGTTCTCCGCTCACTCCCAGCACCGCTGCCGTCGAGGCCAACACCACCAGATCCCGTGGTTTCACTTTAGCTGGCTAGATCGAGATCGCGGCGCTCCTTGCCAAACAGTCGGCCCAGCCTCCCACACGCTCATTGCGATTCCTCACTCGGAGCTAGAAATCGCGCGACGATGGAAGCGGTCTGCTCCCATTCGTGCTTCTCTTTCTCGAGTTGTTTCCGACCTGCGCGTGTAAGCTTGTAGTATTTCGCTCTGCGATTGTTGTCGGAGACGCCCCATTCAGACGAGATGTAGCCCTCTTGTTCAAGTTTCAGAAGTGCTGGATAGAGCGTGCCGTAATTCACCGAGAGCAGATCGCCGCTGGTCTGTTCGATTCGGCGCGCAATCCCATAGCCGTGCAGCGGGCCCAGCGATTCGAGAGTCTTCAGCACCATCAACGCGAGAGTGCCTTGCCAAACGTCGGGTTTGTCGCCACCCACAGCCGCCTCCTATTGGATACCAATATCTAAGTACCATATCTCCTATGGGGACGCAATAGGTTTTCCGAATCGCCTTCACCGAACGCTGCAACGCATCATCAAGAAAGTGCCGTTGCGTGGCGGATCCAGGTGGTATCAAACCCCGTTGGCGTCATCTCGCAGAATGAACAACTCGCCGTTGAGCAAGGCGATCTTTCCAGTGAATAATTTCTCATAGCCCTGATTTGGGCCATGCCTTTGGGAGAGATATACCGTGAAGACTGTTGCAACTGCGGCGATGTTGCTGTCCATATTTATCAGCCTTGCAGCCGCAGGCCCGCCTATCACGATGCTGACACTTTCCGTTCCGGTGGCGATGCCGCAAGGTTACGAAACTGGTGATATCCGATTTAGGGAAAACGTTGTATGCCGTAACGGGCGAAGGTGATGCGCCTGGAGCGGGGCGTTTGGTTGATTCATGCACCCGAACCACAGTCCCATACCTCCTGGTGGGGGTGCTTTAGCATCATAGTGAGTCATAGAGACCTCCGGCTACGGCTCGGGCCGGGACGCCGCGTGCGAGCCGAGGGGGGCCAGTCATCCCCTTCCCTGACGCGCAGCGGTTCAAGCGCGGCCGTCCTACCGCCGCGCTCGTTCTCATCGGTTTGATACGATTCGTCGCGAGTTTGATGGACGCCGATCACTGTTCGGCAGTGCCCACTGGGTGAGAGTCGCTCTTATGGCCTGGCCTGGGCTTCGGGTGTTTGGGACTGGACGGCACCGGCCACTGCGAGATGTGGCACGCCTAGCGCCGCATTTGTCCAGCAGGCCAGAAGAGAGATGGTCCCGCTCACAGGCGATACATAGATGTAGTAGACCGTTGAGCCGGCTTCGACCTCGTAGACGCCCTTGCGCTTGGGGTCCGCCACGACGTCCACGGCGCCAGCCAGCAGAATACCCAACTGAACCACAGTTGCCGGGTGGTGATTTCCCAAATCTTCGATTTCGAACACTGGACCGAAATTCATTTTCATGTGCCTAACCCCTAGGCGCGGCGATTCATCATCCCAACATCCTGATGCCCCGCGTTGATGAGTTCCGGAACTATCGCAGAACCGAAAAAGCCTATTGCTCCGGTAACAAAAATCTTCATAATCGCTCCCTTGCCTGAATTTATCGGGAACACAGCGGATCAATTTGATAAAATGGAGACTGTCTCCGCATACATAGATTACCGGAGACTGTCTCCGATTGCAAGTGTTTTGAGGATGCCCATGAAACGCTCTTTATCTGTCGTGCGGAAGCCGCGCGCTGATGCGCAGCGCAATCGCGAGCGCATTTTGGATGTGGCCAAGCAAGCGTTCACGAACTCGGGTGCAAACACTAGCTTGGACGACATCGCCAATCAGGCAGGCGTCGGACCGGGCACTTTGTATCGCCACTTTCCTACTCGTGATGCACTTCTTGAGGCGGTTTACCGGACGGAGGTAGAAAAGCTAGCCGCAGCAGAGCGGAGGTTCGCGGAGGCCATGTCCCCGATTGAAGCGTTGCGAGCCTGGATGCTGCTGTTCGTTGATTACATCGCGGCGAAGCAGATAATCGCCCCGGCACTCAACACGCTTGTCGGAGGCCCCTCTAAACTCTATGAAGGTTCCCGCGCTCAGATCCAAGGAGCGATTGATGCTCTAGTCAAGCGTGCCATCAAGAGTGGCGACATACGCAAGGATCTCGACCCATTCGACCTGCTTCGGGCGCTCATCGGTGTCTCCAACGTGGCGTCCAGCCCTGACTGGCAGCAAAGCGCCAAGAGGCTGGTGGACATCCTCATCACTGGCTCCCGGCCAATCAAATAGCCAACACGGACTTCACCCAGCAACTTGGTGTGGCGGGAAGTAAGTGGATGAGCGATGATTCGTATGAACGTGCAGCAAGCAAAAACAAGAATGTTCATGTGGTGGAAGGGGCAAACCACATGTCCTTGTACGACGTCCTTCAATACGTCGGGGAAGCCGCCTCAAGGCTAGCTGCCTTCTTTAAGGCGAGTCTTTCCGGGGGCAGCTAAATCGGCGAGCACCGCCGCAGATTAGAGAGCCCTGGGCCGCGTGTTCGAAAAAAGTAAGTCGATGATGCACGCCGGCACGTTCAGCGAGCATTCCAGCCTGGCTGGAGTACGGCCATCACGCTCTCAGTGCACGATCCGATACTTCAGAGTGGGGTGACGTCTTTTCCGGTCGTTTCCGGTTCTTTGGCCGCAAGACGTCCGGCGACTCGTCTCGCTCGGGCAACCCTCCGACCTGTGCGCCTTGCCACTCGCGCGGTGCGGCGTACGGCGCGTCGCGCCTTCCGAATCGCTCTCCGCCCAGCACGACGCACCCTGCGTGCCACTCGGCGACCGGTCCGCCTGGATTTCCGCGCCGCTCGTCTCGCACGGCGCCTTCCCCGTCTCTCTGCTCGGGCCATATTTTGCTCCTTGGACTGCGAAAGAACGACTAGATCGCAGGGATTATCGTGGGCGCGCCCAATGTCGTACTACTGTCAGATTTAACAGGCGCACCTTGCTGCGGTGGGATGGGAATTCAGCACTAGCGCGAAACCGCGCTAGGTTCGATTTCAGTTTGCCGACCTTTAAGTGTCGAGTTGCCGTTTGATGTAAAGACTGAATCTGGCAAGGCCCGACCTCTCGTGAAAATCTCGATCAATTTCGAGGCCGCGCACTCGTGCAACTTCTAGGTTGCGTTACGGGCGTGCGTGCGCTAATCTGCAACCTAGAGGTTGCATATGAAAACCGATTCCATTCAGAAAAAGATCCTGCTCCGGGCTCGCCGAAATCGGGTTTGGCGCGCATTGTCGAATCCGGTCGAATTCGGCTCTTGGTTTGGCGTGAATTTCGAAGGTCCGTTCGTGCCAGGCGCGCTGGTGCGGGGAAAGATCGTGGGGACCACGGTTGATGCCGAGATCGCTAGGGCCCAGAAACAATACGAGGCGATACCATTTGAGATTACAATCGACCGCGTCGAACCGGAACGGCTGTTTTCCTTTCGATGGCACCCCAATGCTGTAGAGCCTGGCGTTGACTATTCCCGAGAACCCACGACGTTGATCGTCTTCACACTGGAAGAAGTGCCGGGCGGTACCATGTTGACGGTGACGGAGTCGGGATTCGACCGGGTGCCGTTGGCACGCCGGGCAAAGGCGTTCACGGCCAATGACCAGGGTTGGGACGCGGTGCTGAAGCTGATTGAGGCGTACGTTGCGCAGGGGTCATAGCTCGAACGCGATGGTGGGATTGCTGAACTCGGCGCCTGTCTTTGCGGCGTTGGGAGATGAAACACGCCTGCGACTAATAGCCCGACTCTGCAGTGAAGGCCCCGCGCCCATCAAGAGACTTGCAGCTGGCTTCGGCATTACTCGACAAGCAGTCACGAAACATTTGCGAGCGCTGGAAGACTCAGGTTTGGTTTGCCATCGGCGGCAGGGGCGCGAAAGCGTCTGGCAACTGGACCAGCATCGCTTTCAAGAAGTGCACCGAGATTTAGACATCATCGAAAAGCAGTGGGATATTGCTCTAGGCCGACTCAGGCGAATCGTCGAGGAATGAGCCGAGGAACAGCTGCGCCGGGGCTGAAAAATCCAGCGCGCTCAAGCGCGCTGGAGCCGCCGAGTCACCCGGTTAGCAGACATTTCCCGCAAATGTCATCTTCCAGCACCCGTCGGATTGTCCGCTTTCGTTTTCAACATCACCCCGTCTAATCTCAGTTGACTGACACGCCAGCACACAGATCAGCCGGTTCACGGC